>ERZ778018.1311-NODE-1311-length-21713-cov-4.937067_pt1 | contig 21713 bp, 16 predicted proteins | sample MGYA00375748_ERZ778018 | MGnify/ENA primary metagenome ERZ778018 (study PRJEB29350, sample SAMN05509839) | bioreactor metagenome | biome: bioreactor; material: wastewater | place: South Africa: University of Cape Town | collected 2014-04-22 ... | reverse complement strand
AGGTGCGCGTGCAGTTGGCCAGTTCCGACCAGTCGTAGCTGCGCGGGTCCTTCTGCGCCTTGACCGGCATCGCGCATCTGAGCACCCCGCCCTTGACCGGCGTTTCCTGCGCATGCGCCGGCGTTGGCGCGGCAAGGCCGATCATGCCGTAGGCCATCGCCGTCGAAGCGCCCATGACGCTCGCCAGGGCCAGAAATTCGCGGCGGTCCATTTCGCCCGCCTTCGCGCTCTCGGCCAGCTTCTCGATTACCGCCGGCACGCGATCACCGTTGCTTTTGAAAAAATTCATCTTCCTCACTCCCATTATTCGGCTTTTCGCTCGTTAGCATTCCGTATCCGGGCACCGTTGTCAAAGAACCCGCGTCAGGAATTTTCAACGAAATGTGCAACGCCCTGCCGGACAGGGGTTGCGCGTAAGCGACAACTCTGACGCAAATACGCTAGAAAAGCGCCGGCTTTCGCCGATTTTGCCCTATGGCGTGACCATATGATTGGGAGGGCAGGCCGCGCCTTATGATTGCGACTCCCAGATCCCCATTTTGCGCAGAGCGCGCACCTCATCTCTGATAAGCGTCGTCAGCGCCCGGATGACGGTGGTGGTTGGTCGCTGGCTCGACGTAGCAAGCAGAAGTTCCCTTTCTATGGACGGATTCTGGATGCGCCAGTAACTGATCCTGCCCTCCGCCACCAAATTGTGGCAGCTCGAATAAGACAGGATCGTGTAGCCCATTCCCGCCTCCACGAGGCGCAATGTCGAAGGCATCGCCTCGACCTCGACTTCGATCCTGGGCTCGATGCCGACGGAACCGAAGATGTGGTCCAGCAGCACCCTCAGCCCATGCGGACGGGCGGGAAGGATCATCGGTATCTTCGAAACGACTGCGGCATCGACGGGCGACGAACCGAGATTGCAGGGATCGTTCTTGGCGCCGAGGAGGAACAATTCGTCGCGCAGGATCGGCTCCGCCAGCAGATTGTTCATGCGCGGCGCGTTGTAGAGCACCGCCACGTCGATTTTTCCCATGACGAGCCATTCCAGAAGATGCCCACTGAACCCCTCGACCACTCGCATGCTCACCTGCGGGAACTGCTCGCGAAAATGCTGGACGAGCGGCGCTGTCAGGACAACGCCCACGGATGGAGGCATCCCAAGCACGATCGCACCGCGCGGGTTCGATCGCAGTGCGCCGAGTTCGCTTTTCGCGCGCGAGGCCTGCTCGAGAATCGCGGTCGCATAACTCTGCAGAAGCTTGCCCGCCTCCGTCAGGACAATGCCGCGACCATTGCGGTAAAGAAGCGCGATCCCGACGCTCTCCTCCAGCGACTTGATTTGCCTGCTAAGAACCGGCTGGCTGACCGACAGCGCGACGGCGGCCCGCGAAAAGCTGCCGAATTCCGCCACTGCTATGAACAGTTGGAGCTGCCTTAGGTCGAACATGGACTGTGCCTCGCCGCAAAATGCGGAACATCGAATTTCCGTTGGCGTGCAACGAATTCGAGAGTTTGGGATACATCGAAACCATTGACAAGCGTTCGGCTGGCCGGTGGCAAAGCTGTTATGCGCACGGCGAGCATTACCGCAAGGTCAGGAATTAGCCTACTCTCAGCCAATCCGAAGGCTGGCTAGATCCAATATAGATTCGAGAGGAAAAGTCGTGCAGCGTCAAACGCTTGGGTTCATCGGCCTCGGCCGCATGGGTACGCCGATGGTACGCCGACTGACCGAAGCCGGTCACCATGTGGTTGTCTACGACACGCGGCCGGACGCTGCGAAGGGGCTGCCTTCGGAACACACGACATTTGTCGGATCCCCCAAGGCGGTCGGCGATGAGGCCGGCATCGTGTTCTGCAGCCTGCCGACGCCCCCCACAGTCAGGGAAGTGGTTCTGAGCGCGAACGGAATCGCGGCCGGATCAAAGGTCAAGACCATCGTCGACGTGTCCACCACGGGACCGACCATGGCAAAGATCATCTCCATGTCGCTGGCAAGCAAGAGCATCGCGTGGGTCGACGCACCGATATCGGGTGGGATCGCCGGCGCACGTAACGGCACGCTCGCCGTGATGATCTCTTGCCCTAGGCCGACCTATGAGGAAGTCGACCCGGTCCTGGCCAATTTTGGCCGCAGGTTCTATTGCGGCGAGACACCCGGAAGCGCCCAGGTCGCCAAGCTTGGAAACAACATGATCGCCGCCGGCGTCATCCTGCTGTCGGCCGAGGCTCTCGCAATGGGCGTCAAGGCTGGCCTGGATCCCCAGATCATGTGCGACATCATCAATGCTTCGAGCGGCCGAAACAGCGCGACGCAGGACAAGTTCCCGCGCGCCATCTTGCCGGGAACGTTCGATTTCGGCTTCTCCACGGCCCTGTCGTACAAGGATGTGCGCATGTGTGTCGATGAAAGCGAGAACTTGGGCGTGCCCATGGTCGGTGGCTCGCTGGTGCGGCAGATGCTTGCCGCCACCAACGCGCGCTTCGGGCCGGATTCGGATTTCACCTCGATGGTACGCATCGTCGAGGAATGGGCCGGTGTTGAGATACGTGCCTAGGGCCGGAGCACGACGTCGCCCGAAAACCGCTTCACGCTTTTCGGCGTCATGCTCCGGAGCCCATCTCGTGGAGGGCAGCAGATGACGACGCGCTCGAGGGAACTGGCAACTGCGCTGGCGAACCATGCCCCGCCGGTTTTTACTTTAGCGGCCATTGGCAAGGCCAAGCTGTGCCTGCTTGATTTCCTTGGCTGTGCTTTTGAGGCTTCCGAACTGAAGCCGAGCCGGCAGGCGGTCGCTGCGGTGCCGGTAGCGCCCGGCGGCCACATGATCGGCGAAAGTGCGACGACGACCCCGGCAGACGCAGCCTTCGTGAATGCGGTGATGGGCCACGGCCTTGTCAGGGAAGACATGCACGCCGCATCGGTTTGCCACCATGGCGTGGTCGTCTGGCCCCTGCTCCTGGCCCTGGCGGAAACGAACACGGTTTCCGGTATCGACCTGCTCCGGTCGGCGGTGGTGGCCTATGAGGTCGGTGGACGTCTTGGAAGGATGCTGATCGATCCGGCGGTGTCCGCGCTTTTCCGCCCGACCGGACTGGTCGCCCCCATCGGATCGGCATGCGGCGGCGCCTGGATGCTGAAGCTCGATCAGCAGCAGATGGCCTCAGCCATCGCCTTGGCGGCGAACACGGCGTCCGGGCTGAACCAGTGGCCGCACAGCGGCGGCTCGGACATGTTCTTCCATCCCGGCTTTGCCGCCCGCAACGCCTGGATGGCGGTTCGACTGGCCAAAGCCGGCGCCTTTGGGAGCCCGGACATATTCGAAGGCCAGTCCGGATATTTTGCCGCGCTCGCGCGGCGGCCGATGCAGGGCCGGATCGAACTCTTCCCCGATGGGGAGGCGGATATCCTCACCGTCTATCACAAGGCGGCGCCCGCCTGCAATTTCGCGCAGACAGCCTGCCAGACCGCCTTGAAGCTTGTCGAGATGATCGGCTCCGATGCCGCGCCTGTCGAGCGCATCCGCATCAGCGTTCCCGCCGCGGCCGCCGCCTATCCGGGATGCGACCGGACAGGACCATTCGAAAGAGCCCTCCAGGCGAAGATGAGCATTCCGTTCGGTGTCGGGGCCGTGTTCGCGCACGGCAGGTTGTCGGAGGATATCTACAGCGACCTCACCGATCCTAAGACCCTGCGCCTGATCGAAGTGAGCGAACTGGTGGCCAGCCCGGATTTGACCGCCTTGTTCCCCGGCCAGCAGGGTGCGGCGATCGACGTGGTTCTCGGCGACGGCCGCCAACTTTCGATGGGCCTGCCCGACGTCGTGCCCGCCACCGAGGCTCAGGTGCGCGAGCGCTTCCGCCTGGCGGCTGCCAACATCCTCGGCGTTGCCGAGGCCGAGGCCATCGAAGAATTCGTCGACAGGCTGGACACCAGGAAAGATGCCGGTCGGCTGCTGCCGCTTTGCGCGGCAAAGCGGATAACCAGAAGATGAGCAGCACGAACGCCGGCGCAAGGGCCTGGCAACGAAAAGTGCCTGCCGCAGCGGCAGAGTTTATAAACAGTCCAAAACAGGAGAAGTTCATATGTCTAAGGAAGTCTTCGAGCGCGGCATGGCGGTCCGCAAGGAAGTGCTGGGCAAGGAGTTCGTCGAGAAGTCGTTCGCGGCGACGGACGGCTTCAACCGTCCCTTGCAGGAGCTTGTGACCGAGTATTGCTGGGGTGCGGTCTGGGGTCGTGAAGAACTGCCGCGCAAGACGCGTTCGATGCTGAACCTGGCCATGCTCAGCTGCCTCAACAGGCCGCACGAACTCAAGATGCACACCAAAGGCGCCTTGCGCAACGGCGTCAGCCGCGACGATATCCGCGAAGTCCTCCTGCAGGTGGCGATCTATGCCGGCGTGCCCGCCGCAGTGGATTCGTTCCGCGTCGCGCGCGAGGCCTTTGCCGAGTTCGATGCTGAAAAAGCCTGACCAATGTCTTCTTCGCCGTTGACGCGGCAGACGGGATCGACATGAAAAAATACCAGATGCTGATCGGCGGCCAATGGACGGACGCCCTGGACGGTCGGACGTTCGATACTGAAAATCCCTTCACCGGCACGGCCTGGGCGCAAATCCCCCGTGCCGCTGCGGGGGACGTCGACCGTGCGGTCACGGCAGCCATGCAGGCGTTCAACGCGCCGGCATGGTCGGCTTTGAGCGCCAGCGCCCGTGGCGCCCTGATCCGGCGTTTCGCCGATCTTCTCGCCGCCAATGCCGACCGCCTGGCCGACATCGAAACCCGCGACAATGGCAAGCTGATCGCAGAGATGCGCGGCCAGCTCAGATACATGCCGCAATGGTACCACTATTTCGCCGGGCTGGCCGACAAGGTCGAGGGACGCGTCATCCCGATCGACAAGCCCGGCGTGTTCAACTTCACCCGCGAGGAGCCGCTGGGCGTGGTGGCCGCCATCACTCCGTGGAATTCGCCGTTGATGCTGGCGACCTGGAAACTGGCTCCGGCGCTGGCTGCCGGCAACACCATCGTCTGGAAGCCCTCCGAGTTCTCCTCCGCTTCGGCCCTCGAATTCGGGGCGCTTTTCGAGGAAGCCGGCTTTCCGCCCGGGGTCGTCAACATCGTCACCGGCTTCGGCAACGAGATCGGCGAACAACTGGTGTCTCATCCGGGCGTCGACAAGGTCGCCTTCACCGGCGGCGACCGCACCGGCCAGGGCGTCTACCAGATCGCGGCTTGCTCAATAAAGCCTGTCACGCTGGAACTTGGCGGAAAATCCGCCAACATCGTCTTCGAGGACGCGGTGCTTGAGGATGCCGTCAAGGGCGTCGTCTCCGGCATATTCGCGGCCAGTGGCCAGACCTGCATCGCGGGATCGCGGGCGCTCGTTCACCGCTCGGTCTATCCGGCTTTCGTCGATGCGCTCGTGGCTTTCGCCAAAACCGCACGGATCGGCGACCCCTCCAGCAATGACACGCAGGTCGGGCCGATCACGACCCGGCCGCAACTTGCCAAGATCCTCGACTATATCGAGATCGCCAAAGCTGAAGGCGCCAGGCTGGTGCTTGGCGGCAAGCGGGCCACCGATCCGGCCTGCGGCAACGGCTGGTTCATCGAACCGACGATCTTCACCGATGTCGGCCCCAGGATGCGCATCGCCCAGGAGGAGGTTTTCGGCCCTGTGCTGGCCGTCATTCCCTTCGACAGCGACGAGGAGGCTATCGAGATCGCCAACGGCACGATCTACGGGCTGGCGGCGGGCGTGTGGACGCAAAGCATGGCGCGCGCCTTGACCATGTCGCAGAAGCTCAAGGCAGGCACGGTGTGGATCAATACCTACCGGGCGGTGAGCTACATGTCGCCATTCGGCGGTTTCAAGCGTTCCGGTATCGGCCGGGAGAGCGGCCTGTCGGCAATCCGGGAGTATCTGCAGGAAAAGAGCGTCTGGATCGACATCAGCGGCAACGTGCCCAACCCGTTTGTACAGCGCTAGAGCCAGGCCATGACCGATCGGCAAGGAATCGCTTTCGTAACCGGCGCTGCGAGCGGCATTGGACGGGCAGTTTGCCTGGACCTGCACGGCAAGGGCTGCCGCATCGTGTTGGCGGATCGTCAGAAGGACCGCCTCGCTGTGCTGGCGGGCGAACTCGGTGCCGGCGTCTTCCCGCTAGACCTCGATATTACCGACGGCGCCGCGGTCGCCGATTGCCTCGGGCGGCTGCCGCCGGAATTCCGCGACATCGACATACTGGTGAACAACGCCGGGCACGACATCGGCGGGCGTACCCGCTTCGACATCGGCTCGGCCGACGACTGGTCGGCGATTGTCGAGACCAACCTCATCGGCCTGATGCGGGTGACGCGGGCGATCCTGCCGGGGATGATCGAGCGCGGTCGTGGCGACATCGTCAATATGAGCTCCATCAGCGCCATCCGCATGGTGCCGGACCAGGCGCCCTACTCCGCCAGCAAAGCCGGCGTGCATATGCTGAGCGATATCATTCGCGGCGAATTGGCCGAGACCCCCATTCGCGTAACCGAGATCCTGCCGGGACTCACGCGCACGAACATCGTCACGTCCCGTCACCGCGGTGACGAGGCGGCGGCCCGGGAATATTTCGAGCGGTTCGGCATGGCGCTCGACCCCGAGGACATCGCCCGGTGCGTCTCATTCGCACTGGATCAGCCGCCTCACGTCCAGATCGCGCAGATATTCGTCGTACCCACCAACAGGTGGTAGGAACCTGCGCATCGGCATCGCGTCGCCGTGATTTCCAATCGAGCATCGAACCCGCTACGGCCGGCCGATCGCGGCCAGCCTTGCCCAGAGCCTTTCATGGCTATACGGAATTGTTCCAGGTCAGTGGACGGCCGCATACATGATCCGGCTTTCGGTCGCCTCGGTAACGTCCATCTCCTCGACGACGCGCCCCTGCCTCGCCACCAGGATCCTATCTGAAAGTGTCATGATCTCGGGCAGGTAGGACGAAATGACGACTACCGCCATGCCGCTTTCGGCAAGCTCGTTGATGAAGTTGTGTATCTCCACGATCGTTCCAACGTCGACGCCGCGTGTCGGTTCGTCGAGGATGACCAGCTTGGGTTTCTGGACCAGCGCCTTGGCCAGAACCACCTTCTGCTGGTTGCCGCCGGAGAGTTCGATGACGCGCGCGTCGGCGTCGATCGCCTTGACGCCCAGCCGCTTCGTCCATTCGATGGCGAGCTCGCGGCCTTGCCGCGGAGCCACCGGCGTCAGCGGATTGTAACCGTTGGCGAGGTGTCCAAGCTGGATATTGCCGGCGATCGTCATGGTTTCGAAGAAGCCCTCGATCTTGCGGTCCTCGGTGACATAGACGATGCCGTCGCGCACCGCCGGCCGCGGCGTTCGATAGCGGACGGGCCGGCCTTCGAAGCGCACCGTGCCGCCGTGGAAGTAATCGCGCTTCAGCACGCCGGCGACGATCTTCATCGTTTCGGTGCGTCCCGCGCCGACCAGGCCGAACAGACCGGTAACCTGTCCGGCAAACACCGAGAACGAGGTGTTGCGGACGGTATTGCCCATCGACAGATTCTCGACGCTGAGAATCTTTCTGCCCATGGGGCGCGCCACGCGCGCCTGGCCGGAATAGAGTTCACTGGAGAGACTGCGGCCGACCATCGCCTGCACGATCCGGTCGCGGTCGAACTTGCTTGCCTCGTCTGTCACGACGACCCTGGCGTCGCGCATCACCGTGATGCGGTCCGCCAGGTGCAACGCCTCCTCGAGCGCATGGCTGATGAAGATGATCGCGATCCCCTCCTCCTTCAGGCGGCGGGCAAGATTGAAGAAGTGGAACTTCTCCTCAGGCGTCAGCGTGGCGGTCGGCTCGTCGAATATGATGAGGCGCGCATTGTGGTGAACGGCGCGCGCGATTTCGACCAGCTGCTTCTTGCCGGCCCCCAGGAAGGAGACCTGCGCGGAGGGATCGACGTAGAAGTTGAGCGACAAAAGGTAACGCTGGGCCTGGATATTCAGTCCGCGCAGCCGGTTGAACAGCTTCTCGTCGCCCAGGTAGATATTCTGGGCCACCGACATGGACGGCACCAGATTGGTCTCCTGGAAGACCATCGCTATCCCCCGGTCCAGCGCGTCGGACGGCGAGTTCAGCGTCGCCGGCCGACCGTCGAGCAGCATCTCGCCGGAGCTTGGCTGGTAGACGCCGGCCAGCACTTTCATCAGCGTCGATTTTCCCGCGCCGTTCTCGCCGAGGATGGCGTGTATCTCGCCCGGGCGGATTTCGAAATCGACGTCGGAGATCGCCAGGACGCCGCGGAAATCCTTGGAGACGCCGCGTAATTGGATGAGCGGTGTCATGCTATGTGCCCTGCCAGTTCATGGATCGCCACGATCTTTCCCGATCCCTTTGCAGCAACGAGAAGCCGGCCATCGGCTTCACAAAGCGAGGTCACGCCGTGCACATCGCCATCGGCGCGGCTTTGATAGTTCCGCATCATGGCCATGTCCTTGTCGCAGCGCACGACGAGGCCTGTCGACCAGGTCGGCGACCATGGCTTCAGCATGTTGAGCTTCTTGCGCGCACCGCCCTGTATGGGTTCGAGGAAGCTCCTCCCGGTGACCAGCGAGGGCGCGATCCAGTAGTCGGGATCGATCGTTTCGATCATGCGCCTGCGATACTCATCCTCCTTCAGGACGAATTCAACAAGCGGGTTGCGCGGCGCAAACATGGCCAGCCAGAAGCCGCCTTCCGATGCGGGCGCGATGCGCCCCGGGTAGACGGGAAGCGAGCCGAGGGCGATCTGCTGCCGCGAGCCGTCGATGCCCATCGAAAGGACACGATGGCGCCATGCCTCCGAGACGAAAACCCGGTCCTTCGACATGATGATACCGGATGGAAACGCGAGCCCCGAGGCGATCGGGACGGCGGTGCGCGAGCCGATTTCGATACGCCAGACCGACCCTGCCGCCGTCCTGGTCATCAGATCGCGCTTCCAATCGCGCGCTGGATTGCGGTCGGAGCCGACCGCGACAAGCAAGGTGGAGCGGTCGGCGAAAGCCATTGCCGTGACGCACCGCGCATCGAGTGCCTCAGGGACAATCAACTCAGAGGATGCGCCGTCCCGGCTCTCGATTCGGATGCCCTCGCCTTCGACGGCGACAGCCAGCAGGTCCGCGCCCGCTGCCATGCTGGTCACGGGTTTGCCCATGCCTCTCGATCGGCTGATGGAAAGCCCCTGCCCATCCTCGCCCGCCGTCTGCGCCAGCGTGTGGATCTCGCAGCCGACCGAACAGAGGACCTCTTGCCCCCAGAGCGCGAGGTTGTCGACATCGGCGAGGTCCAGCAGCACCGGAGCCGCGTCGAGCTTCGCATTCGGCCGCAGCGGGCCATCCATGGGCGGCACCGTACTGCCGGTCAGATCGAAGCCGCGGAAATTCGCCCAGGCTTGCTTGATGGCACCGATCATGGGCGCGGCCCCCAATAGGCATCCTGCGCGCACCAATCGGGGTCGGCATCGGGCAGTTTGTAGCGGCCTATCCGGTTGTTCGAAACGCCGCCCAGATAGAGCCATCCCTTGTGCTCGCGCATCGAGGTGATCATCGGGTGGTTGCGGCCGCCGAGATCCCACAGATTGTCGAGGATCTCTCCCTTCTCATTGAACTTAACCACGCAGCCGGTGTTGATGTTCGGATAGAGCCACTGATCGGGAGCGACGCGGCGGGCCATGCGCTTGCGGAAGCCGGGCATGCGCATCGCCAGATCAAGCGCCGGGCCGCGCATGCCGAGCAGCGCCAGCCAGTAATTGCCGTCCGACGACCGGTTGATATTGTCGGGGTAGCCGGGCAGGCTGGAGATGACGCGTTCGGTCTTGCCCTTCTTCGGCCCGTCGAACCAGTACCTGCTGATGGAACAGGTCCAGCTTTCCGCGAACATGAAGGACTGTCCATCGGGGCACATCGTGACGCCGTTCGCGAAGACCAGCTTCGGGATCTCGGTATGCGTCTTGCCCGTCCTCGGATCGTAGCAGATCATGCGTCCGCTCGGCCGGCTTTCCAGCGCGTCGGTCGCCCAGTCTTCCTGCTCGTAACGGATCGTCGCTTCGCTGAAGTAGATGCGGCCGTCGGGCGCGACATCGACGTCGTCAGCCAGGCGAAGACGTGAATCGTCGACGACGGACGTCCAGCTCCTGTTCGTCTCGTCGGTGAGCTTGGTGACGGCCCTGTCAGGTGCGACCTGGAACAGACCCATGCCGCCGATGCAGACGAGCAGGTTTCCATTGCGGTCGAATGCCATGCCGAGCGGATGGCCGCCAATATGCGCGAACACCTCGGAGCGTTCGTGATCGGGACCGAAGAAGCGGACGATGTCGCCATGCCGGGTGCCGCAGTAGAGGTTGTCGTCGCGGTCGAGGATGACGTCTTCGGGGCCTTCGATCTGTCCGAGCCCAATGATCTCCACGGAGCGCAAGCGGTCGTTCAGCACATAGGGCGATCCGGGCGCGTCGACCTTCGGAGCAGGCGGCAGGGAAAGATAGGCGGGCGAGACATAGACCTTGGCGAGAATGCGGTGGCGATGCTTCTGCCAGCGCATGTCGACAAAGACGGCAGCGAGCAGGATCGCTCCCAGGATGGTCGAGGTGACCGGGCCGCTGATGCCGAGGTTGATCAGCCCGTTGGTGAGCATCAGCACCAGCAGGCTGCCGATGATCGCCTTCGCCACCGAGCCCCGGCCGCCGCCGATCGCCGTGCCGCCGAGGACGGCCGCGGTGAGCGCCTGGACTTCGAGCCCGACGCCGGTATCCGATCCCGTGCTGCCCAGCCGGGCGGCGAACAGGAAGCCGGCCAGCGCACACATCGTACTGGAGGCGACATAGGTGAGGAACACCATGAAGCGCACGTCGATGCCGGCATTGAACGCCGAGCGCCGCGCCCCGCCGACGGCGGTGAGACGCCAGCCGGGACGCATCCGCGAGAGCACCAGGTGCCAGGCCAGGGCGATGACCAGCGTGATCGCCAGCGAGGTCGGGACGCCGAGCACCGTGCCTTCGCCGATGAACAGCCACAGATCGGACATCGAGAAGCCCGACATCATCGACGTGGACATCATCACGAAGACGATTTCATAGATCGAGCGGAAGATGATCAGGCTGACCAGGGTCGTCAGGAAGGCGCGCAGGCGCAGGTAGCCGACCAGAACGCCATTGATGGCGCCGCAGCACATGCCCATCGCAAGGATGCCGGCCAGGACGGCCGGTATCGGCAAGTCGTAGACATTGACCCCGATCAGAGAGAACAGGACGGCCAGCGAGAAGACGGAAGCGACAGAAAGGTCGATGCCGCCAGAAATCATCACGACCGTCATCGCAAGCACCACAAGCCCGAATTCCGCGAACTGCCGGGCAAGGTCCGTGAGGCTCGACAGGGAGAGAAAATCGGGAATGACCGAGCCCAGCACCAAGATCGTGAGCACAAGGGCGGAAAAAGGGATCGCGTTGTCGATCCAGCGCTTCGACAAGATCTCCCCGATCAGGTGATCGGGGAGATAGCGCGAACGCAGATAGGCAAAGGTGTCGCTGCTGGCCATGATGATTTTTGATATTCTTCCGTTCGGCCTATTTCAGCTGGTCCAGCTGCCAGCAGGTACGCGGACCGATATTGTCCTTCGTCAGCAGCGTGAGCGGCGTGTAGTAGGAGGTCTTGTCCTCTCCGGCCTTGGCCGGCGACAGCAGCGACTGCACGATCTGCTGGTTGATCGCATTGCCCTGGAGGGGGACGTCGTAGCTGACGATAAGGTCGAGCAGGCCCTTTTCGATGTTGTCGCAACCGATCTGGTTGCCGCCGCCGGAGGTGACGACATAGACGTCGTCGGCCTTTCCGGCCGCCTGGATCGCAGCGCCCGCGCCGACATCCTGATTGTCCCAGTTCCCGACGACCCCACAGAGGTCGGGATGCTGCTGCAACACCGTCTCCATGATCGCACGAGCCTTGGCGGGGTCGTACTGCGCGGCTTGCTCCGACACGATCTGGATCGACGAATCCTTGGCGAAGGTTTGCTTGTAGGCGTAAAGTTCATAAAGGTCGGAGGCGGCCGTGGGTTGGCCACGGATGATAGCGATCTTGCCGGACTTGCCTGACCCGGCCCCGCATTGCTTGACCAGTGCGTCAGCCTCGATATAGCCGACCCGCGACCAGTCGGCGCCGACATAGGCATCGGTCGGAACCACGGATTCGAGGTTGAGCTGGATGATCTTGATGCCGGCGTCCATGGCGCGCTTCAGCAAGCGGGCGTAGGACTGCACATCGGGATTGTGCGCTATTATGAGATCAGGCTTTTCGGCGATCAGCGCAGTCAGGGCCCGCGTACCCGCATCCGTGCTCCAGTTTGGATCGCGAATTTCGAGCGTATAGCCGAGATCGGCCGCCTGCTTGCGCATGATCGCGGCCCACCCCTCCGTAAGGTCGAAACCCATTGCCAGGGGAATGAAGACGACGCGCTTTCCCTTCAGCCCGTCGTAGAATGGATTGCGCGACGGGTTGTCCAACCCGTCATCCGCATGCGTGGCTCCCACCAGCCCGAAGGCCATCAGGCCTGCGGCCAGAATAGTGCGAATTTTCATGGTTTCCTCCCGTTGAATCGCAAACAAGATATGGTTCAGATGTCCCCTTGGCTCTGTTGCGAGGTCTGCTCGTCCCTGGGGTTGATGAAACTGTCCACCATGATCGCGAGCAGAAGGATCAGGCTCTTGATCAGGTTCTGTGACGTGTATGTAATGTCGAGGATGGTCATGCCATTGAGCAGGACGCCGACCAGCAGCGTTCCCACCAGAACGTTGCGCACGCCGCCGCGTCCACCGCTCAAACTGATTCCACCCAGCACCACGACGAGCAGAACATCGTAGATCATGGTGGAGTTGTAGACGCGGGTGCTCATGCCGGACACGGCCGCCGCCATGACGATGCCGGCAAGGAAGGCGATCAGCGAACTCACGACATACTGCACGACGATCAGGGGCCGCACCGGCAAACCGGTGATGCGGGCAGCCAGCGGATTGTCTCCTGCCGCATAGATGAAGCGGCCGACGCGGGTGCGCAGCAGCAGCAGTGCGATCAGCGCGGCAAGCACGGCGAAGGCGACGATCGGCATCGGCAGGCCGAACAACAGACCGCGCCCGAGAAAGTCGAACCAGGCGATGCCGGCCGGGGTGTTCTGCACATCGATCTGGAACAGGAAAGCGCGCCCGGATCCGTAGATCACCAGCCCCATGGCCAAGGTCGTGAAGATCGCCGGGATATCCGCGTATGCAATCAGGATGCCGCTCGCCAGACCGATGGCGATGGCGAGCAGGAGACCATACGCCAGGGCGGTATTGAACGGCGTGCCGGACTGCGCCATCGACAGGACCCACGACAGGGAGACCACCATCGTGGCCACCATTGCGAGGTCAATTCCGCGACCGATCACCACCAGCCCCATGCCAAGGCCGAGAATACCGAGGATCGAGACGCTGCGCACAAGCGCTATAAGATTGCCGGCGGTCAGGAAATTATTGAGCGACACCGCGAAAACCACGAACATCGCAACGGCCAGCGCGAACACCACGCCCTCTTGCGACAATCGCACTTTCCCCATTCCGGACCTCCCAGGCCGGCCGATGCCGATCCGCGGATGCGAACCTGCGCGATCGGCATCGAGCGGGAATGACCATCCCTTTTTTGAGAGGCTCCAGACAGACCCGTCCGCGGAATATCAGTTATGTTGGCTAGCCGCTCAGCCGCGATCGTTCGTAATCGTCACACGGACCCGGCGCTTGGCCCTGAGGATTTGCGCTTCCACAATTCAACTTGAGCCGCCAAAACGAGACTGATTCAGCTAAAGCATTGATTTTCCAATGGCACGCAAATTGCCATGATTCAAATCTGGCAACTCTGCCTGATTCATCGGCCGCGCAATAAAAAATGCCGCCAACAAGGGCGGCATTTTGCATATTAGGGTTTTCTATTAAGTTAATCTATTCGGTGGCGCGCTCAATGAAATCGGCAACCTCAGCTCTTCGCCAAACAAGCCCGAGCCTGCCATCCATCGTCGCGACAGGTTCAACACCGGATGCCCGTAGCAGACTCGGAACGTCACGCCATCTGAGTTGCCTACCTCTGGATGCGAGTTGATCGGTTATCTCCGCAGTGAGGACGAAGATCCGCGCGAATTCTCTTAGATCGCTGGCCGTAGGCTGCGCGGATAATAATCCGAGCCGGATGAGTCCATTGACCTTGACGGATGTCGTTTTCAGGAATCCTGCAGCCTCAGCCTGCGTGAAGACGACATCATCATCAATCCGCCCGTCAGAGGAATCCATGAACGCAAGTTCATGCACGTCCTTCACCGCATAGGATGTCATGAGAGCCGTAAGTCGACCTTCCACGCGCCAGATCTGGAGGTCACCGGCAAGGATTCGCTCCACGATGCGCGGCCAAGGATTCGCATTCGCTTGGCCGAGCCGATTGACGCCTTTGGTGATGCGTACCCAGCCGTCAGGCCTGGGCCCGTCACTTGCCATCATCTCGCATCGACGCCTCAATGCGTCGACCGAATCCTTGAGGTAGAATTCGCCGCCGGGTTTGGATAATGGTCCCGGTGCGAGGCGGATAAGATAGCCGGCATCAGCCAGGGAACTCAGGCAGGCCCGTGGGATTCCCAATTCCACCGCGACAGACTGCGAGGGCATACCAAGAATTCGGGATCCGACAATTTCGGCCAGCTGCCGTGAATCCACCAGGACCGGTGCCTTTGCGGCATCGGACACCCTGATTGACGGTATCAAACCTTGCTTTGCTAACCGCGAGATCTTCCGACGCGAGAGGCCGTACTCCTGGGCCGCCTGCTGGATTGGAATGAAGTCGGATGAATGACGATGCTCGGCTCGCCGCACGATTGGCGCCACAGAGGATGTCCGCGACATATCCAGCCTGATCCGCCGTTTCACCAGACGCTGGATCTCGGGTACGAGGTTGGCGTCCATGCTCAATGCGACGAGGGGACCCAATTCCTTCCTGACGCCAAAGTGCCCTCCCCGTATCGTCGCGCCCTCCCTCACTTCGGCAGCGATCCTATGGAAGCCTTCCGGCCAGTCGAGAAGCATACGCGCGGCTCTAGAAAGGACCTCCGGAGTGAAGCGAACATATTCTTCCTGTCGAGAGGGCCGATCCAGTGTGGTTGATTTCCAGGACGCGCTGGTGGTCAGCGCACATGCAGTAGCAACCGTCAGCTCGAAGAGATCCCCAGCATCGAACTCCGCCAAATCCGGATGCAAGCGACCGTATAGCTGTTGAACATCCCGACGTTCCGGGTTGATCAGATCGCTCGCAAAATCCAACGCCTCCATGTCATCGATCTCGACGAGCGGCTGGGGGAAATCCCGGAAGTCGACCTTCCCGCACGGAAATCCGTCCTCGTCGGTGTCGACGCAGAATTCACAATACTGGGCTCCATAGGTACGAAGATAGGTGGGTCGTCGACCGCACTCTGGACATCTGTCGAGCAGGAATTCTTTTGTCAGGGGGTCAAAAGAAAAAATCTTAACAGACCATATTGCCTTCAGATGCAGCGATTGCCCCAGGCTTCTGGGAGACACCCGACGATGCTTCATATCGCGATGGAGGTTTCTCAGAGGTACCCCGAAAAACTGTGACCAACCTGGTCTTCCTGCGACGGGATAAGGGGTTATTGCACGAAGCAAATCGGCTCCGTCTGGAAGCCGCAGCGTTGTCGCCAATCGATCCTCGCTACCCCTTGCTCGAGCAAAAAGCGAAGGATCGCCCATATACTCAATGCCCGCTGCAGAAATGACATGGCCAGCGCCGCGATAACAGTTGCCTGCCGCCGCTTCCAAAATAACCTCGGCAATAGACTGGCCGGGAACCGGAACTGCCGGAAAAACTAGCGGCATAGCCGGGGGAGAGGCGCTTTGACCTTGGGGGCGGTCTACGTAGGTCACGCTGCCCTCCGCTCGAAGCCATGAAGTCCCTGCGCAAGCGGATTGTAATCAATCAACCCCATTGGGATCGCCCACTCTTCGATAGCGGCTGACACATGCTCGGCCATGACACTTGTGGCTTTCCGCTCCCGCGCAATCGTACATGCCGCCGCAACAAGCCTGCTGGCCATCCCTAACCGACCTGAAGCAACGGCATGAATGACGGCGGGCAGGTTTTTTTCGAGGAGATCTGAGATTTCCTTCACCAGTCCGTGCTGCATCAGCTTTATTCCGAGCATTCCAAGATAATCTAGGAAGATTTCTAGATCTTCTGGAACATCGTTCCGCAACTGGCGAAAATCTATCTTTGTAATACATCTGGCCGCAAGCTGCTGATCCCCCAGGATCATGCTTTCGGCCTCATCTATTCCGATAAAGACGATGGGGACCAATCCTCGGATAAGCATGGTCTTAAGGGTGTCAGTAACTGCCGTACTTTCACAAACTCCCGCTCGTTTCGGCTTGCTATCCTTTTCGGTTTGCCTGTGATCCATATGCTGGATCTCGTCCAAGAAGAGTATCTGCGTCGCATGCTTTCGCATGTGATGGTAGACTCGAGCCAACAGTGAGGTCGCAGTGCCCTGCGATGCGTGAGGGTCGTTGAATTCCCTAAGTATGTCTGAGTAACAGGACTTTGTCGTTGCCTTGCTATCCAGCGTCACGTGCAATGCTCGCCGCTGCAATCTTGCTATCTCACTGCGATCCATTTCGGCGGAAAACATTCCTTCCGCGATGAGTTCATCCACGATCTGCGTCTCGATGTACGCTTCAACTGTTTTCGATTTTCCGGAGTGGGTAGGGGCAAAAAGGCATGCGCATCGCTGCGGCTTATTGGGCGCCAGTACCTTCATCTGACGCAAATTGTCGTAAATGCGGTGTGCGTGGGACATCCGTGGATGCGGGATGCACATCTTGAGGAATTCGGCTTCCACTCGACCATCAACCATCAGCATGGAGCGACCCCCAAAACTCCTGCGAGGCGCTTCAAGCGAGCTGCGGAATCGTCCCCCTGCTCCCATGCGGTATAGTCATTTTTACTGGCTGGTTTCCGACGCGACACCTCGGCCGCCACTTCGGACGCCTGCCTTTTCAAGTCCTGCTTGGCCTTCCGCGTTTTCGCGGCCTTTCTACTGGCATCCTTTCCACCGCGTCGAGCGGATTTGATGACCTTTCTTTCGTCTTTTCGTTCCCTTGCCGGAAGCGTGTGAAGAATGCTGCTAGTTGCCATCCCGCTAGGGGACGGCTGCTCCCACGCCTCCTCAACAATCGTGCCTCGCTCAAGTTGAGCACGCGGACGATATCGGCGGGCTGCCTTGCGAGCCTCACGAAATGGCTGTTCTTTCACCTGAGTCTTGTACGTTGCCATTAGAGTGGCAGAGACTTCGAGCATTTCCTCCTCGGTGCAGAATGCGAGGTTCTCCTTCTTTGCAAACTCGCGGCATGTTTTCGCGTCTTCCCAAGTTAGCCCAGCCGAAAAGCGAGGGAGAACATTAGGGAGCTTAATGTTCTTCCTAGTTTTTGGATTCCACACATGGATATACTCGCAGCTCCAGTCAAGCGTTGCATGCACCTGTATTGTTCCACTCGAGTTGGGCGCCCTCCTCTGTTTCGAAGACTTGGCATAGCGAAGGAGATCGTTGAGCAGCGCACTGGTGATCTTCGGATCGTGGAACCGCTGGTTATCTATTTTGATCCCAGACGTCGAAAGCTGACACGAACGTACCTTTCCCAGGAAAGTGTCGAACGCCGTTACATCATCGATCATTGGCCGGTTATGATTCAGGAATCCCTGTTGCCATGCTCGCGCGGGAGGCATGCCGAGGCCATCATTGTCCTTGAAAGCGTGTTTTCGAATCGCATGCCAGAGGCCGTCGTTCATTTTCTGGATGTTCCTGTCTGCGTTCTTCTGAGGCTCGAGGCCCAATTGTTTCATGACGTGGGGCTTATGGGGGATCCCGCTTGGCAATCGGTGCCAGTAGAGCAAATTCAGGAGAAGGAACGCGTGCTCGACATGGCACTTGAATTCCGGAGTGCGAACCGGCGCCCAGATAACGGATATTCCGACGCTCTCGCACATGGTTCGAAGAGCCGTTCCGGTATTCTCCCATGCCCGATCGACGATGAGGAAACTTGGCTTTCCCCAGAAATCGGCGAAATTTTTGAAACGCAGAAGATCCGGAGAAAGAAAATCCTTTGGTCGAACTAGCTGTTTGAGGCTCATGACAATAGTGTAGACAGAGGGAGGCTCATAGGTGAGAACCGCGGCCAGAATGACCTGAGAGAATACGTCAACGACCAGCGCCAGCCACGGGCGCTCCTGGGTAATTGTCTTGCCATTTTCGTCTTCAACGTTCGCCCACGCGTCGACCTGTGTATGGTCGAACATCACGTACTCGAGTGGCCGGCGGGCCTGGATTGCGCGATTTTGACCTCTAAAGCGGCGTCCCGCGGCACGAGCGCCATGCCGCGCCTTGTAGCGGTGATAACATTCGGCCCCCTTGATCCAGAGCCGCATGATTTCATCAGTGGGCTTTTTCAGCCGGTCGGCACCCAGACGGCCGAGTTCTTCGTTCTTTTTATGCAGCTTGAGGCGGAATGTCTCCTGAACGTCAATAAGACGCGGACGGTCTGGGGACCAGAACGAATCGATCAACTCTGCCTTCAGGCGAAGAATAAACGGATCCCAGGAGGGCCCCCGCTCCTGGTCCTTGTCCGGTAGGAAATGATGGAGCCCCCTATCCCCTGGCTCTCCACGACCGTTAATAGCACGGCGCAGCGTACTTGCCGAGATCGAACATCCTAGCCCAATGCTCTCTGCCTCCGACGCATGCTCACGAATAAAGCTTAAGAGCCCCGGATCTGAAAGCGAAATGCCAGGCGTCTCGTCAAATTTGATGGTAAAAAACTGAACTGTCAGTGCCCACAGGCGATCCTTCTTGAGGGTCCTGATTCGCTTGCGCTCTCGCGAAGTTAGGTCACCCGTATCCGGGTCCAGGAACGTAGCCGGGTCTGTGTAGACGAAACTTTCAACCTGGTCGGGCAAGCTGGTATGAACCCGCACGGCACCGCCTGGCCTGTTCCGAAGCTCCAGAAACTGGTCCTGATGTAGCCGTAACGTCGATGTGCCGGATTTGGATACGAAGAGAAGCCGTTCGTCATCTTCGAAGCCGAGAAATTCGTAAATCGTGGAGGGAGACCGCTGCGGGAAAAGGTAGAGTTCCCCCGGATGAATATCGAGACCGCTGTCCATACCCATCCCCTTACGCGACCTTCGATTGCCTATGCGAGGCCATGGGGCTCACAAGAGCAACGGGGGTGCTGGGCAGGAATCCTTGACTTAGATCGATCGAGATCACGCGCCTCACATGGAGCGCCGACGCCTTTTCCCTTCCAGTAGCGCCGCCTCCCAGTCTCGTAACGAGACCGCCCAGCCGACCAACGCCATCTGAGTCGGATAACCATCTCATGCAAACATCCACATCGACGGGTGACACCCGGGTATAATTTTCGAGTGCAACGTCGTGTACGAGATCAAGGTCGACACAAGCGAGATCACGTGATCGCACGATAACCAAAAATCCGATTCCAATCCCCCGATACACCTTCGCGGCAAGGTCGAGCTTTCTCTGATAGTCTGGATCGTCTTTCCTGGGATCGTCGTCATCCTTGACCTCGACCACAATCGTCCTGTGTCCGGTCGACCGCTTCGGGTCGGGACGCCATTGGATCATCGCGTCGGCAAAGGGCTGGCCATCCATCAGCCGACTAAAAACACTCGACTCGACAGTCAGCTCCAGATCGGGCAAACAGACGAGCGGATCGCGCCGACGACGAACGAACAGTTCCAATCGATGCGGTTGCGCCATGAGACTTACGACCGGACTGGCAACTTCCGCCAATTCCAAGGTCGGTAGTTCGCACTTCATGGATTCCCAGGGCATCGCCCTACTACCGCCCTTCACAGAAATGAACGTCCCGGTAGGCTTCGTCGAGCCAGTCGTTCCCATTTGCCGAATGGGTCCGCCTTCGACGGACCGCACAATTCTGGCGACCACGCCCTCTACACAGAATTCTTCGTTGTGCTTGGGAAAGTCGAAATACCGTACTTTTTCACGCGCCTGCGCCATATGAAGCCTCCTTGCGAACCCGGACTGGGCCTCATCGAGAAACTGGATACCTGTCCACTAGGAACTCCAGTGGAGACCGGGTATCATTTATGGATGACGAGATGCTATAAGGACTCGCATTAAGGAGCCTTCAAGCCGCGCTATCGACGCCAATATGAGGATATAATCATCATCTTGCCCTCTCAATCGTTCTACATTGAACGCGGTACTGGGCACTCCGCACCAATACAAAGTCGGTGCGCGGCTCGTATATGGATACTGATTCGGGAGTCTTGTCAAATTCACGTTAAATGGAGCTTTAATGGCGTCGGCGCTAATGGCCCGACTGGCCTACGTGAGTACAGAAGAATTCCGGTTCCTCGGAGCCTTTGAAATGCCGCCACCGCCTCGCCAAGGTGATCAAAGCGATGCGACGCAACTACATGAAGGCGCTAAGACGGAACAAACACAAGTATCGAACCGAACTCCCAACACGCAATGCGCGGTACGACCCCAGCGGCATCGAAAGGTCATGGCCCCTTTTTGAAGGCCTCGAACACCATGGCGCGCAGCCAACGATGCCCGGCGTGGGCGTCCATACGCGGATGCCATATTTGCGATATGACGAGTTCAGGCATCGGGATCGGCAATTCGAACCGCGCGGCTGGCCGGACAGATTGCGGACTCAGAGATGCGCGCCATGCAGGCTTCACGTAGTCGCCGCACGCGTTCTGCGAATACCTTCGCCCTCACGTAAATCATGGGGAATTCGCGGTTCCCCTTGTTCCCTGATGAGATGCCGGAGAAGCTCTGGTTAAGCGAATGCATGCAGTGCTCAGCCATTCCGGAAAATACCAAACGCGACGGTTCGAAGATAAGCGCTGTTTCTGATCCTTCGCAGGCTCGACGCAGGGCATCGCCGGGGAAACCGAAACAGCTGTCAACGAAAACGTGAAGCGGTAGACTGTTCGTCCGCCGACGGAAGTTCGCGAGGCACGACACCGCCGAACCCAAAGAATCCGCACCGATCTGCAGTTCCAGAATGGTGCCGGAAGAGGCGTCCAGAAGGCACGTCAACTGTGGCCTAGTGATCTTGACACAGCCACGGCGACCGAACTTTTCGACAACAAAGATATCCAGTTTCCCCGTCACCAAAACCGCTCGATCAACTACTGCCGGCTCCTCCTCTGCCTTCTTGAGATCAAGTTTACTGCCCTCGTGTCCCCCTAGATAGGCATTTTCCCTTCCGAAATTCGAAGATCCCATCGAAGTCTCCAGCTTTTGATGCCCACACACGTTTACAAAACGGAGGAACCAACGACTTAGAGGCGAACCGACGCGTATCGCGAAGGATTCATCGCCATTGAACGCCCCTCAGAAGTCCGCGCCGGACGGGAGCGTGATGGCCAGACGGCTAGGCAGCAGCGCCTTTTAAGGATTCTCGCACACCCATAGCTCCATCACTCGCTCAACGACCGCAAAACGGGTTACATCTGTGGAAACGCGTGGGATTCAAAGGATTCCTACTAAGGGATGGGGATTTCAGAAAGTCGGGACAGTGATTCCGCTAATTGCCGGACAGCAGTTTC
>ERZ778018.1307-NODE-1307-length-21809-cov-5.864577_pt1 | contig 21809 bp, 29 predicted proteins | sample MGYA00375748_ERZ778018 | MGnify/ENA primary metagenome ERZ778018 (study PRJEB29350, sample SAMN05509839) | bioreactor metagenome | biome: bioreactor; material: wastewater | place: South Africa: University of Cape Town | collected 2014-04-22 ... | reverse complement strand
CTCGTCGATGATCCGACCGGCGAACGTCCCGGTACCGTCGTTGTCGATACCCGATCCTATTATCTCTATCTCGTCCGTCCTGGCGGCAAGGCGATGCGATATGGAGTCGGTCTTGGCCGTCAGGGGTTTACCTGGTCCGGCGATGGCATCATCCAATGGAAACAGCGATGGCCCAAATGGACCCCTCCAGCCGAGATGATCGCACGGCAGCCTGAGCTCCAGAAGTGGAGCGTCGTCAATGGCGGCCAGCCCCCGGGCCTCGACAATCCTCTCGGGGCTAGAGCGCTCTACATTTTCCAGAACGGTGAAGACACCCTCTATCGCCTTCACGGAACGCCGCAATATTGGACCATCGGCAAGGCGGTTTCGAGCGGCTGCGTTCGCCTGATGAATCACGACATCATCGACCTTTACGACCGCGTCGCAACGCCGGCACCCATCGTCGTCCGAAGCCGCGTCGACGCTCTCGTCTAGCAGGAGGGCCTGCACGACCCGTATCGCACAACTCTATCCATGAAGGAATCTGATATGAAACGTCGCAACCTGATTTTCGGCAGCGTGGCAATCGGCCTGTCCGCCATGTATCCGACTTTACTTTTCGGTCAAGCCGACCCGAAGGCATTGCTGGCGCCCGGGCCGCTTCCGGAGAAAAGCTTCGGACGCGAAGATGCGCCGGTCACCATCATCGAATATGCCTCGCTGACCTGTCCGCACTGCCGCGCCTTTCACCTGAATGTGTGGCCTTCGCTGAAGAAAAAGTACGTCGACACCGGCCAGGTCCGCTTTATCATGCGCGAGTTTCCGTTTGATCCACGCGCTTCCGCTGGCTTCATGCTGGCGCGATGCGTGGCCGAGGACAGATGGTATCCCACCATCGATCTGCTTTATCGGACGCAGGACCGCTGGGCCCGGGCGGCCGACGGAACGACCGCCCTTAAATCGGTAATGGGAATGACCGGGATGGGCACTGCCGATTTCGAAAAGTGCCTTCAAGACCAGGGACTGCTCGAAAAGGTCACCGCCGTCGCGGAAGCGGGAAGATCTTTCGGGGTGGATTCGACCCCAACCTTCTTCATCAACGGCCAGATGCAGAAGGGCGCCCTCACCATCGAGCGCTTCAGCGAGATCATCGATCCGCTGGTAGCCGCAGGCAGACAATAGGGAGATTTCCAATGCCCAGTACAAACAGCTTTCGGCAACAGAAGAGCAAACTTCGTTTCGGCGCCACAATGCTGGTGCTCTCATTATCTCTTTGGCCGATCGCCCAGGCGACCGCCGCTGATATCGTGGGGCGCGTCGATGGCCAGGAGATTTCCGCTGATGATCTCGCCATCGCCGAGCAGATGTATGCGCAACAGCTCGGCCAGATGCCCGAGGACGCCAAGCGCTCCATGCTTGTCGATGCGCTGATCGATCTCAGGGTCGTCGCGAACGCCGCGCGCAAAGCCAACATCGCCGAACAGGATGCCTACAAACGGCAGCTGGCGTTTTTCGAAGCTCAGACGCTGCGCTCTCTGTTTCTTGAGCAACGCGTGTCGAAGACGGTCACAGATGCAGCTGTACGCGCGGCCTATGATGAACAGGCGGCAAAGATCCCCCCGGTCCTGGAGCGCCGGCTTCGGCACATACTGCTTCGCAGCGAGAAAGATGCGCTGGATGTCATCAAGTCGCTGAAGGACGGGAAAGCCTTTTCTGACGTCGCGCGTGAGCGTTCGAGCGATGAAGTCTCCAAGGCGAAGGGCGGAGATCTCGGCTTCGTCGCAGAGGGGGAGGTCGTTCCCGAGATCGACGTGGCCGCGGCGAAGCTAAAGCCTGGCGAGTTTACACAAACGCCGGTTGCAAGCGCCTTCGGCTACCATGTCGTCTTGCTCGAAGAAACGCGCAACCGACCCGCCCCGGCGTTCGAGGCCGTCGCACCCCAGATACGCCAAGCTCTCGAAGCACGGGAGGAAAGGCGGATCGTTTCGGAGCTTCGAGCCGCGGCCAAGGTGGAGAAGCTCGTTCCAGATGTAACGCCTCCTAAGGCGGGAGACGGCGATGATCACTGATTGTGAGCACGCTGTTTGCGTTTCGTTGCGCCTTGAGATGAAACGACGGACTTTTTTTCTTGGTGCGATCGCCGTTCTGGCAACTTCCGCACCAGTGTTGGCCAACGGAGCCAAGTCCAGGTTTGTGCTGGAGGATCGATTCCTCCCACAAATGGTGAGCACGCCCTATGACTATCCTGCTGGAGCGCTCCTCGTCATTCCGCGCGACAGATATCTGTACCTTGTTGAGGAGGCAGGATTTGCCCGTCGCTACGGGATCGGAATCGGTCGCGCGGGTCTCGCTTTCTCGGGATCGGCCGTCATAGGGCGAAAGGCAAAATGGCCGAGCTGGCGACCAACGGACAACATGATCCGGCGCGATCCCAAAAAATATGCCCGCTATGCGAAGGGAGTAGCGGGAGGCCCTAACAATCCGCTCGGCTCGCGTGCGCTCTATCTCTATCGCAACGACCGCGACACGCTATACCGCATCCATGGCACGACCGAGCCGTGGACCATCGGCCAGGCGGTCTCGAACGGATGTATCCGGATGGTCAACGAGCATGTGGAGGACCTCTACGAACGCGTGCCTGTTGGAGCGCAGGTGATCGTCGTGTGATGGAAAGACCCGTCCTTGTGATCGGAAGTGGTCAGGCTGGCCTCGCCGCCGGGTATTACCTGAAAAAGGCAGCGATTCCGTTTGTGATTGTCGACGAGAATCAACGTATCGGCGACACTTGGCGTAGACGGTACGATTCGCTTACCCTGTTCACGCCGCGTCAGTTCAGCGCTCTTCCTGGGCTCCCCCTCCCAGGAAACCGCGAACTTTATCCGGATCGGGACGAGTTCGCAGACCATCTCGAGACATACGGCACCCGGTTTAGACTTCCGGTCCAGCTTGGTCGACGGGTGGTTCGGCTTTCGGAGGCGCAAGCCAATGGATTCGAAGCACTGCTGAACGATAGAACGAAAATCAATGCCAGTGAGGTGATTATCGCGACAGGCGCCTTCCAGCTTCCCCTCGTCCCAGCGCTCGCTCTCCGGTTCGGAGGTGAAGTCCTTCAACTGACCACTGAGACCTATAGCAATCCACGACAACTGCCCGACGGAACAGTCCTGGTCGTGGGAGACGGTGCGACCGGTCGCGACATTGCAGCCGAAGCACGAAAAGCGCAGCCGACCATCCTGGCGACCAGCGGGCCACGCAAACTCTTTCCTGAGCGGCTGCTTGGAAAGTCGATCTGGTGGTGGCTGGACCTCGCTGGCGTGCTCGCTGCTTCAGCGGATTCCTGGATCGGGCGAAAGCTCAAGCAGATGGACGCATTTCCGGACCGGAACAGGAATATTGAAAGCCTGCTCCGGCAGGGCATACGGATCGCGCCTCGTCTTGCTGATGCAATCGCAAGCGAAGCAAGATTTGCGGATGGCACCACGGCGAAGATTCGTACGGTTATCTGGTCCATCGGATACCGCGACGACACCGCATGGCTGGATATTCCCAAGGCAAAGGCAACTGATGGTGCGCTTTTACATCGCTCAGGTATTTCCCCGGTCACGGGGCTCTATTATGTCGGGCGGCCCTGGCAACGAAATCGTGCATCGGCGTTGGTCATGGGGGCAGGACCCGACGCCGAGGTTATCGTCCAACGGTTGCTGGATGAACGCTCAAAGCCATTGCTACCGTGAACGTGCAGCTTTGATCGCATCGGCGAGCGGTTCTTTTCCGACCGCCCCCTCAATGATCTGCTCGCCAGCGACGAACGACGGTGTACCCGTCAGACCGAGCCGTTGCGCCAGTGCCAGGTTCGCCGAAGTGACTGCCTCGATTGCCGGTTTAGCCATCTCTTCGGAAATCTGCTCTCGATCGAAGCCCATCTCCTGCGCCAAGTCCAAAGCGCGCCTGCCGTTAATCTGGCCCTGCATGTCCATCAACCGGATATGAAAATCACCGGCAGCCGAGTTTCCCTTCAAGCGCTTTATGGATAGGGCCACCTTGGCGGCCTCAACAGAACCGGGCCCGAGTATCGGAAAGTTTTTCAGAACAATCCGCAGCTTCGGATCTTCTGCTAGAAGGGCTTTGACGTCTGGCGCTGCGCGCTTGCAGTAGCCGCAATTGAAGTCGAAGAACTCGACCAGCGTGACGTCGCCGTTCAAATTCCCCAGGACTATGTCGTCGCCAGAGCGAAGCAATGCATCTGCTTCCGTCCTTATAGCTTGGGACGTGGCCTGGGCCTGAGCTGTTTGAGCCCGCTTTTGCAGTTCCGTAAGCGCTTCCTCGATAATCTCGGGATTTTGCAAGATATACTCGCGAACGATCTTTTCGACCTCCGCACGGTCCACTGATTGAGCAAAGACCGGCGTGGCCGCCAACAGCAGCATGGCGCAGACGTAGCAGCCGAGCCGGCATTTGTGTGCCACCTTCATGATTTTGCTCCTTGTGCATCAGGCTCGGCGGCGAGACGAGGTTTGCCGACCAGCGTGTTGATGTCCCCGATGATGGTCGCCATCGCTGCCGCCCATTTTACCGTCCTGCCGGCTCTAGCGTCATAGAGACCAACTCGCCCGGACTGCGACCGCTGAAAGCAACATAGGACCTCCAGCAGGGTGAGGTTCAACCGCGGAAATGTCGTGATACGCTGACCAACGCCAAAGCGTCGACGATATCGACACGCGCAAGTACTTTGGCTCCGTTCTTCCTACCGGGAAAGTAGTTCGACTGGATTTTACGACGAAAAGATCGTGGCTGATCACGATGTCTTGTTTGCGCGTACCGTTCGGCGGCATCTCCCCAACACAATTGCCGGCCGCTGACCCGATCGTTCCAACCGCAGTCCCGATTTGACTGGAGATACATCGGCAGTTCTGTTCCTCGAGCGTGCACATCACTGCCTCGTTGCCAGTTTCGCGCGAGAGATGGCGCTCTCTGAAAGACCCGATGACGGCATAAATCTTTCGGTGCCCCAGGCACCGGTAGCGACGATGTTCGGGAAGGGGTTAGCGGGAGGGTTCCGATATGGCGCAAGCAATATCGGCAAACTGCGCCTCATAATCTCGCCCGTGACGGGAACCGCGTTCCAACCGGAGGTACGAAAACCAAGCGTCTCAGGAAGGCCTTTCGGCTCGTCGAGGAGGGTGAGAAAAAGGTACCGAGGCTTGTCGGCCGGCGCTATTCCCATGAAGGTGGTCAGAACACGTTCGCTGGAATAGCGACCGTTTATGACCTTTTCGGATGTTCCGGTCTTGCCGCCAACAAAGTATTCGGCGACCTCGGCTTTCTTGGCCGAGCCAACCTCTGTGTTCAGTCGCATAAGAAAGCGGATGGCCTCGCTGGTCTGTCTACTCACGACCGCGCGACGTAGGATGCGGTCCTCGAGTGCAGCCCCTTTGATCAAGGTTGGGCGAACAAGATCGCCACCATTGACCAGTGCGGCAACTCCAACTGCCGCTTGGAGCGGAGTGACCGCTATGCCGTGGCCAAAAGCCGCGGTTGCAGTCGTGATCTCACTCCACCGGCTCGGTACAATTGGTTGGGCGCTCTCAGGAAGTTCGGTGGTGAGCCTGTCAAATTGTCCGAGTGACTTGAGAAACGCCTGATGTTTTTGTTTTCCTACACCGAGCGCCATCCTGCCCATTGCGATATTGGACGAGTATACGAACGCCTCGGGCACTTTGAGAGGGCGGCCTTTCCCATGATAGTCACGGATTGCCATCCGACCAAATCGCAAAGGCTGGCTCGCGTCGACTACAGAATTAAGATTATACAGCCCCGATTCGAGAGCGAAGGCAGTCGTCATCGCTTTGAAAGTCGAACCCATTTCATATGTGCCGACATTTATGCGATTGATCCGGTCGGGCTTCAAAGCATCTGCGGGAGCATTTGGGTCGAAATCCGGCAGCGACACCAGAGCGATAATTTCGCCGTTGGTGACATCCAATACAAGACCTGCGCCAGCGAGTGCGCCGAACTTTTTCACGGCTTTGTCCAATTCGGCTTTTACGGCGTGCTGCACCCGCAGATCGATGCTAAGGACGACAGGAGCGAGATCGCTACGATCGAACCGAAGTCCGGCTTGCTTGAGGTCGTTCAGCCCTTGGGTGTCTATCCATTTTTCAATACCGGCGATGCCAACATTGTCGACATTTACCGTACCGAGGAGATGAGCCGCAGTGGAACCATTGGGATAGATCCTGCGCGTTTCGTCGCGAAGTCCAACACCAGGAATACCCAATGCCATCAGCTGGCTCTGCTGCTCCGGCGTTGCGATACGCTTGATCCAGGCGAAGCCTGCGCTGCTATCGAGACGCTTGCGCAAGTCCAACATCTCAAGGTTGGGGAATACCTTTAACAAGCCTTCCACTGCCTCATCGAGGTCGACAATTTTGCGAGGCTCAGCAAATACAGACACGGCTGAGATATCCATCGCGAGTCGTCGACCAGAGCGGTCCACGATGTCGGGTCGGGCCACGGAGGGTGGAATTGATGAATAGGTTTGCTGCGGTGGTTCTTGACTCGCCAACACGATCAACCGTATCCCAATCACCGTGTATAGGCAGCCGAATATCATCATGACCATCGCAATGCGATTGACCGCACGAGACGGTCGCCGACCAGGCCCATTAGCCACGATTTGCATGTAACTTTCCGTTGTCTTCGAAGGGGAAGCTTTATTTGAACCGACTGCAACGGATCGCTGCAGTCGTGCGTATCGACTTCCAGCGAGATCATGGAAATCGATACCGCGCAAGGCGGCTGCCAGGCCGAAAACGACGCATCTATGCGTCCGTTTCCACCCTCAGCGCGTCAGCACATAGTGCCGTCAGGTGGGCGATCGAAGGTAATCGAAACCTGTCGAATTCTAAATTTCGGTTGACCCGCGTCAAAGGTTGTCGCCTTGGGTCTGAAGCCGGGTTCTAACCGGAGAATCACGCCAGCAAAATGGTCGTGATGGATCGTCTTTTGAACGGGTTCGCTGCTGTCGCCTGTCTTGCCGTCGTGACTGTGACTGATTTGCGACAAGGCATGCGAGCCAGCGCTGGCCGAATTCCAAGACGAGCCAATCGATACAGCTAGCACCAAGAGTGCCACCGTCATGGCGATCAGATAACGTAGGTGCCAGCGCGGTCCCTGAATCTGCATCACACCAATTTACACGATCCCTTTAATCTTCGGTTAAGTCTCTTACCGATGCACACGCATAATGGTTTCTGCCGGTGCCTTCCGACCGTCTTGGGAAACCCCATTTTCCATGTGCCTTAAATGTGAGTGAGAACCGTCCTGCGCTTGCCGTTTCATCGAAGACCGGACAACTAGTTACGGTCGCTGAATTGGGTCCATTTACAAAGGGAGGCGCCAGCCGGAAATCATAGCTGTTTGGCGCAGATCTTCGATGACCTCAATCCCGACAATCGCGACAAGGAACCAACTGACGTCCTTCAGCGACCGCATGAATGCATTGGAATGAACAAGGAGAGTATCTTCGGTCTCTGGTATTTGGAGCCGAGGAAAGAAACGAGGAACGCGATCCATGTATAGTAAATACTCTGGGCCGAATAGGGTTACGAGTCGCTTTTCTTCTCTCTTGATGACGGTTCTGTAATAGCCCAAGAAGGGTACGGCGCTCGCAATCGTTAGAACGATATTTTGAGCCGCCAGACAAACCCCTATTAATCCAAGAAAGGAAAAGAAATAGAGTGGATTTCGACTAAGCGAGTATGGGCCGCTCTGACAAAGATCGAGATCTTTCCGACCTCCAATGTACAACGAGCACCACAATCGGCCTAGGACGGCCGCAAAGATCAGAAAGAAACCAAGGAACTCGGCCAGACTGTAGCCAAACGTATCAAACCCTTCCGGTTGTGTTGCGATGAGCGCGGCCAGCCACACCGGAGCTATCAGCCAAGTTATGAGCGTTCTTTTTCGCTCAAGATGCGATTTGCGACGTGCCGTCTGCAACACTGATTCAGCTCCATCCACCGCCATATGTGCGGTAAAAAATATGTGAGCCGATCTGGGTCATACGCTCCATGGCGCGTGCCCAGCTCGGGTTGACGTAAGTCGCATTGTAATGGGTTGATGACGCGACATCGGGCAAGAAAATTTTTCCGCCAGTGACAGCCATCGCGACATCCTTGGCGAGACGATAAGCGCGCCGGTCATTGATTATGTCCGGCGCGCCATCGCAAGCGAAAGAGAATTGGCATTTGTTGGCCCAGTCGTCATTTTGATAAACGACGTCGCACACGCTTGCTGGATAAGCCGGATTGCGGACTCGATTGAGAATCACTTGCGCAACGGCTGCCTGCCCCCTCACCTTTTCACCCCGCGCCTCGAAATAGATCGCGGTCGCGAGACATTTCTGCTCCTGGGAAGAAAAAACCGACGCCGGCAGAGGCTGCTTCATCCATTCGTGGTCACCTTCCATGACCGGCGGCACAAAGCGTCCCGTACTCTCGCTCGGCCCAAGAAGAGCGGCAAATGGGCTTGGCGATGCGTGGAATTCGTCGTTTGGGGCGTAGGCGGTTGCCAAAACGTCGGCTCCATCATTGTTGACCAGAGCAGCGAGTTTTGGTGGAACACCAACGAGCCGATCATCGGCAGGCCTATGAAATGTCGATTGGCCGGTCACCATTTCGGATGCCGACTGCCGCTCAAATCCTTTCAAGGCATAGAGAGCGTCCGTGCCAGGCGAAAATATGCGCGATGCCGGCTGTCGACGTGCGGTTTGTAGGTCGAGGCTTTTGCGCAACGCGGTTCTGACTAGCCGCGGTTTCTTCGACTCTTCGACCACTCTTTGCGTGACTCGGAAATCCTGCGCGTAGCCGATCGCGAATTCGGATATAGGACTTTGGATTTTGGTAGGTGACGCGAAGCCGAACACGAACCAGCTTGCACACACAAGCGCCAGAACGCGCCGCCGGCCGCTCGATGATCGTCGCCCTGAAGCGACCTTCGACTTGGACCACACTATCTCATTCTCCGGATTCCCCACTAGAAGAGAATCGATTGTTAACCTTGATGAACGGTTAACACGACTGCGACCGCGCGTCGCAACACGAGCGAAGACACGCATTTCCCCTCTCTCGCCCGCTGCTCCCTCCACGGAGGTCCGCCATGACGAATTAAGGCGCTTAAGACATTCGGCTTGTTCTTCCTGATTGAGCGCTTGTTGCTGTTCAGTCGAAGGGTTCAAGACATCACGGGATGGGCGACCGGGTGGCTAGTGAACGGAACTGGCCAACGGCGTGTCGCCGCTGCGTATCGAGACCCACCGCCCAGAGTCATCGATCGCTTGTCGCTTCAAATAGCGATAGGCGGTTTCGTCCCAGTTCAAAACTGCGTCTGTGAGGTTGTCGAGAATGACGTCGCCGACGTCGGTTCGAACGGTGAGGACTGCATGCCCGTCGCCATTGGGCCGTTTCAACACGGTTAGGAGGAGGTCCGAGGCTGAGATCCCATCTTCCATCAAAGCGCGACGTTTCGCCAACGCATAATCCTCGCAGTCGCCGGCATTGACAGGATACGTCCAGAACTCTTGCCTTCCATACAGGTCAAGATCGCTTTTCGGCTTTATGGCGCGATTTACGGAACGTGTCAGTTTCTCAAGCCGAGCAAGAAGGTTCGCCGACATGGTTAGCGCTCGTGTGTCGCGGGTGCGAACCGAGCACTCTGCGGGAGCGCGCTTGCAAAATTCATAGTGGCCAACCGGTTGTGATGTCGAGCCCGCCGTCATCATAGCTGATGGATGTGCCCATACACTGCTGCCCCCGAATGCTCAAACAGTTCCCACGCACGCAGCAGCCATCGACTTACGCAAGATCACCAAAAGAGTTCCGCCCGATTTTTAACCGATATTACCCAAATCCTAACGGCTGCTGCGCCCAGCGTCTATTGGGATTGGGCCACGACTTCGTGAATTGAGACCACTTGACACATAGGTTCCCATAAAAGGTTGCGATCTTGATATTGAACCTCAAGTAGCTAGAGCTGCGAAGTTCTCATCCTCTAACGCAGTGGAGGATGTCAGTGATGCAGTGTGGAAATACCTCTCGAATTCTATCCGGTCTCGTCTGCGCGCTCTTAGCGTTTTTGATCGACCAATTGTCAAAATTCGCGGTCGCCGAGATCATTATGCAGCCACGAAGAGAGATTTATATAACAGAGTTTCTCAATATCGTTCTATCTTATAATAAAGGAATCAGTTTCGGTATAATGTCGGATTATTTTGGTAGTTCACCTATAGTTCTGTCGATACTGACATCGATGGTGGTTGTAGGTTTGTCTGTCTGGATGCTCTTTTCAAAAACCGTCATGCAAGCGATAGCCTTAGGTCTGACCATTGGAGGCGCGAGCGGAAATGTCTACGATCGAATACACCAAGGCGCAGTCACAGACTTCATTGATCTTCATCTGGGCACCTGGCATTGGCCGACATTTAATACCGCTGACATTGCGATCGTAATCGGCGCTGCCTTTCTCGTTGCGAGTACACTTTCCGACCGACAAACACCCGACAAATAACTCCAGCGATTGGAAAATCGTATTGCAACGCGAGAGGCATGTGGGGAAAGCATCGGGTTCAACGGCTCGGTTTCTGTCCAGCGCCGAACGTCAGCCAATGACAGGACCTGATAGGCGGAATTTGCAAAGACGGAGGGAATTCAGTGCGCCATGAACCAGGATACTTCTGCGCTCTTCAACATTTCTTTCGTTACACTTCCAAAGAGGCGATTGGTCAATGACCCGGTTTTCATAACGCCGGTCACAATCAGTTCCGCCTGGCCGCGTCGTGCCTGCTCGAGGAAACTCGAGCAGGTGGTGCCTGTAGCGTCGGGAATATGCAGGTGCCCCGCCTTTACCCTGTGGGAGCGCAAGTGCGCCGCGATTGCTTCGAGCCGTTCGCTGAAACTTCATCTCCCGCGCCGACCACGGAGACACTTTCAGCCCGGATAAGCAAGGGAAGTGCCTCATGATCTGCACGTCGGGCCTGTGCGGTATCTTTCCAAGCTACCATGACATGCGAGAAGGGCGCTCCTACCAATGAACGTCCCAAACGCAGTACAGGCACCCCTGATCCATGAGCGAGTTGCGCCGGGTTTGGCAACTCCCTGTCTTCCGAAACGGTAGAGTCCGTGATCAGAAGATCTGTGGTCAGGAGAAGCTCTCGCATGGCAGCGTTAGGGTCGGCAATTCCTGAACAGCAACGAATATATTCCCGATCGGCCGCAAACACTTTGTCAACGATGCTCCGGCTGGATGCCAATGCACGTTCCAACGCCATCGCCGCTCTTCTGCCCAGAAGAAACTGGGCGCGAGAACGTCCGTCATTGCCATCTTTGGCCATGCATAGGACGCAACCGACCGTCTTGCATCGAAAACCTTGGCCATAATACAGGCAAAGTCCAAGGTCCTCTTTAGTTCGCCTCGTGGACATGCATCGACTACGATTTCGCGAAAATTCGTCATAGTCGTGGCTCCCGTTAGAAACCCGCCAGCAGGTGCAATCCATATCTTGTTAACATCTATCGCAACTAGAGCTTCAAGCTCAGATTTGCGCTTTAGCGTGATAAAGAAGACTCGGGTGTATAAAGGATGCCGTCGTCGACTTGGCGATGACCTGAAGCCCCTACCCTTCTTTGCCCCGCTGACCCCATGAAACGCCGTCCGGAGCCCCGTCTGAAACCGTAGACCCAAAAAGGACCACTGTATTATGACCGAGAAACTGCGCCTCGACATTCCGATCGTTCTTCCCGGCATTGCCGACGAGGCCGCCGCTTGCGTCTCCCGGCTGACGGCCGATCTGGAGGCGCGCGACGGCGTCGAAAAGTGCATATGCAGGCGCCAGACGATGAACAGCCCGCGCAGCTTTGCCTTCATTTCGACGCGGAAAGCTGCCGCTTGCCCGCGTCCGTGACATCGCGGGTGCCGCCGGAGCCCAGATCACGGCCCGGTTCGGCCACTTGACATGGAACGTCTCGGGGATCGGACCCGAGCGCCGTGCGCTCACGATTGCGGAGAAACTGCGTTTTCTGAACGGCGTCATGGGGGCGGCCGCCACATCCGCCGGCATCGTGCATGTCGAATTCGACGGCAACGGAACTTCCAAGGGCGAGGTTCTCAAGGCCCTGCGTAGCCTTGGTGTCGAACGAACGATGCGTGCGGCAACGACCGCGGCTACACATGCCGACCGCGAGCACCCGCCGCGCCAAAAGGAAGGCGGCGCGGACCAACACGAACACCGGCCCGGCGAAACCCATTCCGAAGAAGACGGCACGATCATTCGCATGGCGAGTTTCTCGGGCCGAACACCGAACTGATCTTCGCACTTGGCAGTGGCGTGTTGTTGGGTGTCGGCGTTGCGGTTGAATATCTGGTTGTCGTAGCGCTCGCCTGGCTGCCGACAGCCTGTTTCATTGCGACCTACTTCTTCGGCGGCTTCTTTACGCTGCGCGAGGCGATCGACAACCTGCGTATGAAGCGCTTCGAGATCGATACGCTGATGCTGGTCGCGGCCGTCGGCGCCGCCGCGCTCGGCGCGTTCGAGGAAGGCGCGCTGCTGATCTTCCTCTTCAGCCTCGGCCATGCCGCTCGAGCACTATGCCATAGGGCACGCCAAGCGAGCGATCGAGGCGCTGGCCGAGCTCGCCCCGCCGGTCGCAACCGTTCGACGTTAGGGCGAGACCCGCGAGATCCCCGTCGAGGAGCTGGAGGTCGGCAACACGGTGATCGTACGCCCGAACGAACGGCTGCCGGCCGATGGTATTCTCGTCATGGGAACGTCCAGCGTCAACCAGGCGCCTGTGACGGGCGAAAGCATACCCGTCGACAAGAAGCCGGTCGCCGACCAGGCGGCCGCGCGCGCGAAGCCGGGTTCGGTGGACGATGCGTCACGCGTCTTCGCCGGCACGATCAACGGCTCTGGCGCCATCTAGATCGAAGTGACGCGCCGCTCCACAGAAACCGCGTTCGCCAAGGTCGTCAAGATGGTAAGCGAGGCGGAGGCGCAGAAGTCGCCGACCCAGCGGTTCACAGAGAAATTCGGGCGCTTTTTCGTACCTGCGGGGCTTGCGCTGGCCGTCATCATGCTGTCCAGCTGGATCGTCATCGACGAACCGTTCCGCGACAGCTCCTACCGGGCGATGGCTGTGCCGGTGGCGGCCAATCCCTGTGCACTGGCGATTGCAACACCCAGCGCGATGCTGTCAGGCGTTGCCCGTGCGGCGCGCGGCGGTGTCCTCGTCAAGGGGGCGGGCCTCTGGAAAATCTCGGCTCGCTGAGGGCGATCGCGTTCGACAGGACCGGAACGCTGACAGAAGGCCAGCCTCGCATCACCGATATCGTCACCCCGAGGGAGTCGGCGAGCGGGAACTGCTGACTGTGGCGGTTGCGGTCGAAGCCCTTAGCGACCATCCGCTGGCCGAGGCGATCGTACGGGACAGCAAAGAAAAGCTCGGCCTGCAGGCGGTGCCGCCCGCCTCAGAACTCAATAACCTGACCGGGCGCGGCGTCACCGCGAAGCTCGACGGCCAGACGGTCTGGATCGGCAAGGCAGAAATGTTCGGGGCAGGAGTCGCCCTAAATCTGAATCGCTATATCGCTATCCAAACCGCTTTAGCCGCCGCGCTAAAGAAACAAAAACGGGGAGCGCCGCCAAAGCGGCTAAACCAAGGACCCACAGGGTAACGATTGCCGGTTTGGCGACGATAAGAACCAATCCGAGCAACTGCCCTATCAGCCCACTTGCATCGAGTGCCCTAACCGCCTCTCCAACCGGCTTTCCGCCAAAGGCCTCAGCCACGCCCTGTCCGTTGGTGACTGCTCCCGAGACAATAGCCATGAGCCAAGCGAGCACCGGGTCGATCACCGTGTAAGCAAACCAAGCAAAAAACGACCACACCACCATCACGATCAGGATCACGCCCCATAGCAGCGGTTTACGCCCGCGGGACGCTTGCTTCGCAGTATGGGGGGCCTTTGCTGGATAGTGTCCGACCGAAAAGTTCTTCGTACGCACGTAGCTTCTCCTGTGAGTGTTTGTCCTCTCAACTTGAAATGCCAGCCGGCTGCACGATTACATGACGCCTTGAACCTCGAAGAAGTCCTTTCGTTCGACCGGTAGGTACGGTCGCGAACCGCTGCAGATTCAAGGGCCCACGACAAAATAGTCCGCAGCGCTGGGAGAAATCCGGAGAAACCTCCGCATAAATATCACATTCAGCCCTTTCGGTCTGCTCTTGAAATCTACGATTTCGACTTTGATCTTCCGCGACGAGCAGCATCAATCTCGCAACATTCGCTGGAAACTCCCAAGATTGCTCAAAGCGCCACACTAAACGACGTTCCCTGAACTGCGTCAGGATAGCATGTGCGTAGGGGTCAAGTAGCGCCGGGCACCTGCGCCAGCAGTTCTTCGAACACTTTCTTCGCCTTGCCTGTCTGTTTGACAGCTCTTGCCTGCTCCAGGTTGACTGGTTGACCAACCACAATCAGCGCGACCATTCCCATTCCATAATGAGGCAGGCACTTAACGCCGTAGACCCCCTCTTTTTCTACAGTAACCGTGATTTGCTCACTGATCTTACCCTTGAACGCAGATGCGCCATCAGGAATCATTCCTTTAATGCTTTCAGCGTTGTGCGACTTATCGGTCGGCACGAAGGTGACTGTATCCCCTGGTGCAGCTACGATAAAATTTGGCTCGTAGACCATCACACCTTTCTTGCCCTTGTTGAGCATCTGAACCTGATGGTCGGTCACCTCCGCTCGAGCAGGCAGTGACGTCGTTACAACGGCGCCAACGGTGCCGAGCAGAACTTCTCGCCGTGAAAACATGGAAAACCCTTTTCTTCGTGTTCGTGGCGATCTCAGCTCCATTCTGGGAAAATGAACCTGCCGATCCCTACAAAGATAGGAGCTCAAGCTGCCTGAGCTTCAAGGCGTTCTCTCTTTGTGAGATGCGACAAATGGACGTGGTGCGAAACCGAGTTGTCGGGTGAACTCATCGAGGTTGGCTGGGTAAGGCCATTGCGCGTTGCTTAGGTTTTTGATGTAAACTGGTTCGGCCTCAGATCGCCGATGCCGGCAAGACACGCAAACTCGCTCGCCCCAACCGGGTTCACCGACCGACGTCCGGGTCCATACTCATGCTCCATCACTTCAAGGGCGCCCTGTCCCAAATAACGCAGGAGATTGGCAAAGGTCGGACTTCGAAGGGCAAAGAAAATTGGCTTGACTATGACATGACGCGGCGCAATATCCGCCGCGTCGGTGATCTGTGCCGGCAGCAGATTCAGGATAGCTCCTTGGATGGACAGTTCCAGTAGTCGATCAAGTGTGAGCCTGCGCACAGCGACGCCGCGAACCTGACCCATCGCATCCGGTTCACCCGTCCCGCCGACAGGCCCGGGATAAGAGGTGAGCCATGCGGACGCTCCTTTTACGTATTCGCCAGCCCGCCCCTCGGTCGCGAGACCGCAGGGACCGAATAGGAGGTTGATGCCGCCGTGCGGCGGACGTCACCGGCTGCGCTTACGTGTGGCCTTGCTTCCATTCGGTAAAGCGGGTTGTTCAAATGACCATACATCACCCGGCCATGGAGGCCGCTTCACGACGGCGCTATGTGCCCAATCTCTGGGATGCGCTTGCCTTCAGCCTCGTGTTTGGCGGCCTCCTGCTTGTCGTCCACGGCGGGCATGAGACTCTCGCGCCGCTGGCGTCGCTCAACGCTGTGCCTGTCTCCCTCGATCCTTGGCGCCTGCCGGAATATGCGGTGCGCACCGTCATGCGCATGCTGGCCGCGATCATTGCATCGCTCGTTTTCACCTTCATTTATGGCGCGGTTGCGGCCAAGAGCCGCCGCGCCGAGATGGTGTTAATCCCACTGCTCGATATCCTTCAGTCGGTGCCGGTGCTTGGTTTCCTCTCCTTCACCGTCGCCGGCTTTATGGCACTATTTCCCGGCAGCGTCCTCGGCGTCGAACTTGCGGCGATCTTCGCGATCTTCACCGCCCAGGCATGGAACATGACCTTCAGCTTCTACCAGTCGCTAAAAACCGTGCCAGCCGATCTCGACGAGGCCTCTCGCGCCTTCCGCCTCTCAGCCTGGCAGCGCTTCTGGCGCCTCGAGGTGCCTTTCTCGATACCTGGCCTGGTCTGGAACACTATGATGTCAATGTCGGGCGGCTGGTTCTTTGTCGTTGCCTCTGAGGCGATCTCGGTCGGCAATACGACCATCACGCTGCCAGGAATCGGCTCATATGTAGCGCTCGCAATCACGCAACAGAATCTCACCGCCGTCGGCTGGGCAGTGGCCGCGATGCTTGCCATCATCCTGATCTATGATCAACTCTTGTTCCGGCCGCTTGTCGCATGGAGCGACAAATTTAGAGTCGAGCTGTCTACTGGTAGAACCGCGCCCCGTTCCTGGCTGCTCGACGTCATACGCCGGACGCGGTTGTTTCAGATCCTGATCACACCCGTGGGCGACGCCCTTGCCAGCGTGCCACGGCAGCGCTTGCGAGTCCCAACCGCGCTGCCCGCGCGCGCCGGCAAGGCATTGGCAAGTGCCTGGGCCGACCGGCTCTGGCTCACGCTCGTGGTTCTCGCCGCAGCTTATATGCTGTGGCTTATCGCACGTTTCGTCGCGGCCGAACTCACCTTTAGCGACGTTGCGGAAGTGGTCGGGCTTGGCATTCTTACCATGCTGCGTGTCATTGTCCTGATGGCGCTCGCCACCTTGATCTGGGTGCCCGTGGGAGTCTGGATTGGGCTCAGACCGCATGTGGCCGAACGCGTGCAGCCACTGGCGCAGTTCCTCGCTGCGTTCCCGGCCAACATAGTCTTTCCTTTCGCCGTGCTCGCCATCGTCCGACTCGGACTCAACCCAGATATCTGGCTTTCACCGCTCATGGTGCTCGGCACGCAGTGGTACATCTTCTTCAATGTCATCGCGGGGGCGAGCGCCTTTCCCAATGACCTCAAGGAAGCCGCAGCGACGTTCCGTATCCGCGGTTGGAATTGGTGGCGCAAAGTCATCCTGCCGGGAATTTTTCCGTACTACGTCACCGGCGCCATCACTGCGATCGGTGGTTCGTGGAACGCCTCCATCGTCGCCGAGATCGCGAGCTGGGGCGATACCACTCTCAAGGCGCACGGGTTGGGCGCGTATATCGCGCAGGCGACCACCGCAGGCGACTATCCCCGCATCATGCTTGGTATCGCCGTGATGTCGGTTTTCGTCCTCCTCTTCAACCGCTTGCTCTGGCGCCCGCTCTACTCATTCGCCGGCCGCCGCTTGCGCCTAAATTGAGAAAGGACTTATCGATGACTGTGCTCCAACTTGCTAAGGACCGTTCCGACGTTGTGTCCGCTCCGCTCGTCAACCTCGTTGGCGTGCGCCAAGTCTATCACAAGGGTGACAATACCGATCTCATGGTTCTCGACGATGTTTCGTTGACCATTCAGGGAGGTGAGATTGTCGGCCTGCTCGGCCGCTCCGGTTCCGGCAAATCTACACTGCTGCGTATTATCTCCGGCCTGGTTGCGCCGACCGACGGCACCGTGCGCTGGCGCGGCCAGCCGGTCTCCGGTCCCTGCGAAGGTGTCGCGATGGTGTTCCAAAGTTTTGCTCTTTTTCCCTGGCTAACCGTGCTCGAGAATGTTTCGATCGGCCTCGAGGCGCTCGGCGTGCCGGCGGCCGAGCGACGGCGCCGCGCGCTTCAGGCTGTCGATCTGATCGGTCTCGACGGGTTCGAGAGCGCCTATCCGAAGGAGCTTTCGGGTGGCATGCGCCAGCGCGTCGGTTTCGCCCGCGCGCTCGTAGTGCACCCCCGTTTGATGCTGATGGACGAACCGTTCTCAGCGCTCGACGTGCTGACCGCGGAGACGCTGCGCACCGACCTCATCGATCTGTGGATCGAGGGACGGTTGCCGATCGAATCGATCCTCATGGTAACGCACAATATCGAGGAGGCGGTCCTGATGTGCGACCGCATCCTGATCTTCTCGTCCAACCCAGGTCGGGTGGCTGCCGAGATCAAGGTCGATCTCACCCATCCACGCAATAGGCTGGATCCAGCCTTCCGGCTGCTGGTCGATGACATCTATGGCCGCATGACCAAGCGGCCCCCTGCAGGGGCAACCGGCAAGCGGGCGACCGAGGGTTTTCCTGGCGCTGGTATCGGTATGGCGCTGCCGCGTCTTTCGACCAACCTCCTGTCCGGCCTGATGGAGGCACTCGCTGGCCCTCTTTATGGGGGCGAGGCCGATCTTCCCGACCTGGCGGCCACGCTGCAGATGGAGGCCGACGAGCTTTTTCCGATCGTCGAAGCGCTTCAGCTGCTACGCTTCGCCGAGATGGCCGAAGGAGATGTCCGGCTCACCGATTCGGGGCGGAGCTTCGTCGATTCGGAGATCGATGTCCGCAAGCGCCTGTTCGCCGAGCATCTCGCCGCTTACGTGCCGCTCGCTGCACTCATTCGGCGCGTGCTCGATGAGCGGCCGAGCCATCGGGCACCGTTCACGCGCTTTTCTGAAGAACTCGAGGATCACATGTCAGAAGAGAATGCCGAGCGCACGATGCGTGCGGTGATCTCCTGGGGGCGCTATGCAGAGCTGTTCAATTACAATGAAGAGGCGCGACAATTTAATCTTGAGAACCCGGTATAAAGGCAGCCACCGCGCTGGCAAGCATCATCGGCTTCACCGGCCAACCCGTCGCGTAGAGGCCGGGTGTCGCCCCAGGACCGGTAGAGGCGCCCTCATTCTGACGGCGCTCTTTGCGATACACGCAAGCGTGGGGAACCTCTCTTATTCATCGACGATGACGCTGCGCGTGGCGCCGGGCATGTTGCATTCGGCATCGGCCATGACATGGTGCTTGCGGTCCTTGACTTTCTTGCCGGCGTCATAGTTGCGCGATCGACCGGTTTTGGCTGTCTTGACGCTCCGGCTGCCAATCACAGCCATTGTCGACTTCGCCGTCCGGGCAGTACCAGTCATGTTGATGACGAACGCGGTGCCTAGCACTCCGATTCCCTCTCCCTTGCCTGCGGTGAAATGGGCGCTTGCGCTCAGAAGCCAAAAAAGATGATTCCTACCCCAAGAAACAGAATGAGTACACCCAAGATGCCGCTTTCGTAACGCTCCAGAAATTCGAGGCGCAGACGCTCCATGCCCGACATTGTCAGCCACGTGAACACCATCATCCCGGCGACGGTCGCGAGCGCAAGCACAGCACTGAGCACGATAAACCCTATCCAGCCGTAGCTGATGCCAGACACATAAACGGGCAAGAAGCCCTCACAGGGCGAGAATGTCAGAAGCGTGAACAGGCTGAGAATGACGGCCCCATCCGATCTCGCCATCGCCGCCTTACGCCGACCCGCACCTGCAGCGATTGCAGCAGGTTGAGCCGGAGCAGCATGGTGATGTTCCTCAAACCGGACGTCGTGGTGATGGGCGTGATCGCCGTGGGAAAGGTCAATGCGCGCTGTGAACTCGTGCGGCTCGGGAATCTCCTCGAGGGATTCAAGATACCCGCCGCGATCTGCGAAGGAGAAAGTCTGTCGGGCGCCGTCCGGCCGCAGCGTCTCAACCGTCAACGCCGCTGCACGGGGCAGAGGCGTTGCCCCCTCGGCGCGCACCCGGAACCTTGGCGGGACGCCTTCTTCGAAGACCTCCAGCACCAGCACGCTATGCCCGGTGTCGATCCGCTTCGTCTCGGAGGCGTGATCATGATCGCCGCGGTCGTGGTCGCCGTGATCGTGACCACTATGGCTGTGGGCCCCACCGAAATGGTGATGGCCGTGCCCGCCGCCCCACGCTTGCCGAACGAGGTAATAGAGGCCGAAAAGGATCAGGGCGGAGCCTGCGATCCAGGGAAACAGATTGCCGGTCCACTTGCTTGTCTCGATGCCGAGCCACACGACCAGAACGCCGAGAAGAGTGGTGAAAAGAACATGGCCGGAGCCGCAGAGGGCGACGACCGAAAGCGTTTTCGCCTTGCTCCAGCCCTGCCCACGACCGGCCAGCACGAAGGGCAGCCAATGTGTCGGGATTGCAGCATGTGCGAAGGCGACGACAAACCCGGTGACAACGATCGAAAGAAACAATGTCTCGGTCATCAAAGCACATCCGGTTAGAGGTATTTGGTGATTTCCTTGAATTCGTCAATCGGGCGGCGCTGCTCGCGCGGCAGTGCGCCGACTGCCTCCTCAAGGCAATGGTCGAGATGATCCTGAATGAGGATTTTTTTTGCTTGCGAGATTGCCTTCTCGACCGCCTGAAGTTGCTGGGCAATCTCTAGGCACGACCGACCTGCCTCGATCATATCAATGACGCCCCCGAGATGGCCACCGGCCCTTTTCAGGCGCTTGATAATCTCGGGATGAGTTTCGTGGAGGTGCGGTCGATCGCTCATGGTAATATACTATCCCCCTGGGTAGGGTATTTCAAGATACCTGAATCGGCGGAACGAGTGACAGAGTACTGAGATCGACCTTGTGCCCCTGCTCTCCGCTCGGGGCTGGCTGGTCGCACTGGTTACGACAATTCCAGGACCGACCCACGCTATCCGTGACGTTTTGCCTATCGCCATGTCATCTTGTCGTACCCCTTGCTTCTCTAGCAGCTGGAGGATGTAGCCTCGCGTTTGATCGAGTCCGGTGCGAGGCCGCCGACATGCCGACTGACATCCACAAACGTGACCGACAGGAGAAACGGAGCAGTCGAAATTGGTACAGTTGGGGGCTGCAATTGGCGCTTATCTGGCTCGCCACATCCGAGTGGCTTTTGAGAGCGAGCCTCCGGCTCTATCTCGCAGGTCGGATTGACAAGTCCATTTTCGATTTGCTGCGGCGAACGTCACGGCAACTCGAACACGCAGGACGATGGCTTGCATTGAAATCAACGCGCTAGCTGGCTTCTGAACTGTTTCTCAAATCCGAAATTTGCGTGCTTTCTCATGCTGCAAGCGCTGCCACGCGCCGCTGCTTCCAGCTCAGCCACAACAGGGCAAGCGTTGCTATCACCAGCCATGGAAGCAACAGGAGCCCCTAGCAAGGCTTGTTGATGGTAAGATCTATGCGCTCCATCTCGACTTGGCGATGATCGAGATAGCCAAGGCCGAAACCGATCGGCAAGGCGGGTCAGTGCCGGGCTGGTTTTCCGCTGACGCCTGCGATATTGCGTAAGCCTCTAGTGAGGACCGCGGCCGCTCGGATCGTCAGCGTGCCTGACTGCGGTTTTTCTCGAAGCCGGCCTTGCCGAGAGCGCGGCGTCTGGTGAGCTTTTTCATCCGAGTCTGGATTTCGTCTTCAGCGGCATGTGCGGGATCGAACGGACGCCCGTGCCAGCGCTTGAGTTCGCGATGTTGCTCGTGCGTGGGGTCGGCGAGGGCATCAAGGAACAATTCGAAGCCGGGGATGCCACTGACATCTTCAGGTGGGGTGCGGCCGGCGCCGTCGATGTAGCGGGGATACTCGGCAGCGGGATCGGCGTCGACGACTGCCTCGATCGTGATCGTATGCCGCCAGTCGTCACCGAAGTCGAAGGTGTAGGTCAGTTGCATGATGCCGCGATTCGAACAGCTTGCCGAGCCGCATGGTTTTTGCCGAGTAGGTTTTGTCGCGCAGGCTATCCCATTCGGGATCAGGGATGGCGTAGCGCTTTGTAACCGGCATAGGCATCGGCCTGCAGAATGCCAGTGAACTGCTTCAGGTGCCGTTTCGGGTGATCGCCCGGCCGGTCGCGCGATGCGTAGAACAGGGCTGCCAGTGGTGATGCCC
>ERZ778018.1304-NODE-1304-length-21838-cov-5.072901_pt1 | contig 21838 bp, 21 predicted proteins | sample MGYA00375748_ERZ778018 | MGnify/ENA primary metagenome ERZ778018 (study PRJEB29350, sample SAMN05509839) | bioreactor metagenome | biome: bioreactor; material: wastewater | place: South Africa: University of Cape Town | collected 2014-04-22 ... | reverse complement strand
CCTTGCCAAGCGCTTCCACCACCGGGGTGGCAACTCCGGCAAGCGCTTGGCCGAATCGCTGGCCCGCCTCATCAATGCGGGAGGGAAGCGAATCAGTCCGTGACAGGACTTCATGTTGAGATTCAGCAATTAGTCTGGCCAACACCCATGCCGGATCATCCGCGCGGAGTCCGGCTTTCGCCGCTATCCGTGCGGCATCAGCCCTGACATCGGGCGGCAAATCATCAAGCACTTCATCCATGTTGCCTTCCATTACGCCACCTCACCGATGAGTGGCGCGACTGCGCCGTCGAAGCAGCTATCCAGCCATCGGGAAAGACCCTGCCGAGAGATCAGGTTCAGCGGGGAATCAGGAGCTTTTGCCAGTTGTAGCATTGATGCAGCGCGAATGTCCTTTACTTGGCCTGATACCCGCGAAATCAGAAGGGGGATCGATCCCTCAATCCCTCCGGTTTCAAGCCAGGCATCCCTTGCTGGGTGCTCCATCCAGGCGAAGTGATCAGCACCCAGGCCGCCAGAAAGCCCAAAATTCAATACAGCCATTTTTTTGTCTGCGAACTCGCATAAATGCGATTTTGACGAGAGGGAGGCACTTTCCTCTCCTTGCCCCACCATCCACGCTACCAGGACTTCAAAACCCAGATCATGCGCCACTGGCACGATGAGGTCAGAATGAAAGTCAATCGTCTTGGCGGCATTTGCAGGCGAGTTGATAACCACATAATCACTATCCAGTGTTTCAATCTCGGAAAACAGAGCATTAATGGCGTTCTCCGCATCAACGCCCGATTTGTCGAGATTAACGCCTAAAACATTGATGCCATCAACACCGGCATAACGCCGGGCGACGTCTCCAATATTAGGGTCCCCCTCAACAAGGGTGACTTTCTGGCCCCGGGAAATAATGTATTCAAGTGCAAGTGACGCGAACATGGATTTGCCGACACCGCCTTTGTCCCCATGGCTGATGATGATTTTTTTCATGAAAAACACTCTCCGACAGTTATTGAGGAAACCCCTCAATAACTAGCTGTCATGGTGTCTCCATTTTTTGTGTTTACTTGATCATTTTCACGCCGGGCAAATCTGATATTCCGTTTTCGGAGTCGGTCGGTGTCACTTTTCGTCCTGAAAAAGAACCAGTCGGACTTTTAAGGGCTGGCTTGGTGGCGGTCACGGGTGCCACCACGGAGAAATCCCCCTTTGGGTCGATGCCTGCGTCAAGCATTTTCCTATGCATCTCCTCGGCCACCTTAAGGGAACGACCAAACGCTGTTGGGTCACAGCTCAGTTTTTTTGAGAGGCCAGATTTGGTGATCAACCCGCGCAAGAATAGGGCATTCAAATCTGGGTAAAACGGAGCAAGGCGGGCGGCCAAAGAAACCCCTGGCCATGCCAGAATCTTCGCAATCAGGTCATCAACTTCCTTCATTTGGAATCCCCTTATGGTCATAGCCGCTTATAGCCAACATTAGCCAACAATTGTCATGATGTAGCTATATTAAGCTCATATCAGCCGTAGATAGATGAAAAATAGCCAGAAGTAGCTGGCTATCGCTGCAACATAGCCAACTATAGCAAGATATAGCCGAAACACGACGAAATACGCCACCCCAAGGGGTGGAACTAAGAACACACCATCGCACCAAGGTGATTGTGTGGGTCAAGTCGGCCATCACTGTTTGTGATAGTGATGAATTTGATTTCCTTGCTGAACAATTGCGTGGCGCTGCATTGATCAATCAGGCATGGGGTAAGGGCGGCCAGTTCTTGAGTGTCAATTAGATTACCGTAGGAACCATGGTCCTGTTTGCAACCATTCGTCAAATGTAAGCCACTCAGACTCACCACCTGCTAGGATCAAAAGGTCTCCTGACGCGATATCGATAGACACAAGACATAGTGTGACCATTCGAGCCTCATGGCTCTCCCCGATTGCAACCTGCCATGATCGAGCTCTGCTGTCGCTAGGAGCAGAAAGATCTGGGTAGCTGTCGAGCCGTATGCATGCGTGGACTTCATTGCCTGTAAGGCTTTCCAACTCTGTCGCATATGCCTTATATTCTTCTAGGTCTTCTATTCGAGTGAAAGCTTCTTCACTGGATAAAATAGGACCGGCTAGCGCCTTTGGCAGTGCCTTTGCGAGTTCCACTAACCTTACGAAGTCGCGCCAGTATTTCAAGAGCAAGGTATCGTCTGCGGCCAGTGTTTGGCAGACATCTTCAAAGAAAATGACATGCACAGAGAACTTACCCGCAGACTTTCGACTTGCGGATAGTAAGCGGACAAACTCTTGAAATTTGGCGTCGCACGGGCCGCCAATCACAAAATAAAACTTATCGAGTTGCGGCGAGAACCCCTCCGCCTTGGCAATCTCCGCTAGTGCATCGCGTTCACTCAATGAATCCAAGTTTTTGGCTTGAGCACCAACGGACATCTCCCCGGCCATGCCGAATATATCCACGCCATGTTGTCGTTGGCCGCGTCGACCGTTACGCTGTGCGTCAGGATCAGTCCAGCGTAATCGCATTGCGTCAAGCACCATTTCTTCCCATTCGTCCTCAGACTTTGGGCGCGGCCACTTTGCAGTAGACATCGTAGGCATTAAAAAAATAAAACCGCAGCGATTGTAAACAACGCAAAAAAAACAGAAGTCATTGCAATACGATTTATAAGTTTATTTCTATTCGGTGTTTTTTCATTAACGATTACTGAAAACAAAATCAGGCACAATAGAAAAATAATCGTTTCGACAAAGCCGAGTATCGCTAAAAAATTATTATGCGGTAGATAGGGGATTGAGTAAGACCCCGTCAATAACCCTGAGATATAAATAAAAATCATTCCTGAAAAAAAACTATATGAGAGTTTTAGTTGGCCAATTATAAGGCTGCTTAGGTATTTATTATTCCTCACGAAGTGATATATGGCCGCTAGAGTAGACATTAGCAAAAATGAAAGTATAAGTATATTTTTGTTAAATAGCGCTTTAAATGCATCTATCTCCAAGCTTTCATCAAGTATGAAACGTGAGTAGACCGAATACAGAAATGATAAAATTCCGACGAAGATGAAATTTTGTACAGTTTCCCAGGCTATCAGTGAAAATTCCTTGTGGACTTCTTTGAATTCCGGGCTAGGTTCTCGGAGTTTTTTTAAATACAAGATTGGTTTTGACTCAAGTATAGATTTAAGCATGATTAAATAATTATATTGGATGGGCGTGATTGATTAATAATGCGAGGGTGTTTTATAAAAAAATTATAAAACACCTGCCGATTTATTCGGCCTGTAAAACCACGGATCATGAGTCTATGATTAGCCCGTCATTAACGCTACTTGTTAATTTGATTCCTAATATCTTTCTCGCTTGTTTTCCCTGTGTCTTTCCGGATATCCCCAAGGGGAACCTTGGGTCCATATCCTGGAATAGGCTTAGGGAGATTTTGGTTCAATGTATCACTTCGTTTTTGTTGAATTTTACCGTCCTTGTTGCGGTGACGATTATCCAAACCTGGTTCTTTCATGGGGCATCTCCAATCGTTAAATTTCCGAGGCACAGTCAGAATGCAGTGACGCACCCAATTCTATTACCAATACCTGTATGGAAACAATAACATTTAGCCATGCTATTCATGTGCGCCATATGATCTTGGTCCACAAAGACATACCTGATGGCCGCGCAAAAAATCCTTCCACTCACAATAATCTTAACTAACTGCATCAAACATGACTCACTTCCAGCGGTACAGCCAGTCTGCCCACCTGGGCCGTAAGCTCTTACTTTTCCCCATCGGCAACTAAAACCCCAACCTGATATTTCTCCACCGTTGGGGCGCGCCGGAGGCGAATGGCGCATGGTGGATTGATACTGTGGAGGGGGGTGGTGGAGGCGAGCCGAAGGCGAGAAAGGGGGGAACCCTTCGGGTTCACCCCTCCGACTAGATACCCGGAGAACTTGTTTTCAAAAAAAGGAGACAACCTGACAGCTATAGGTGTAACCCAAAGATGGAGACACCTGTATGCAATCCCTGCGAAAACGAACACTCAAAACCGAAGTCCTGATCACCGTTGAGCTTGAACCTGGCAATCCGTTGGTTGAAATTCCCGCCGCTCTCTATATGCCCGGTCCACCGGAGGTCACCCTCAAGACACCTAAAGGTGACTTTGAATGGCATCCCAATCGCGATTTACGGATTAAATCATGGAGGTATTTCAAAGAAAGTGAAGGCATGACACCCATGACCTTTGACTATTTTGACTGGGATCAATCTCAGCCAGACGGTAAAACTTTGGATGAATTCAATCTCTCAGGTATTCAGGAATACATTCTTCCCAAAAAGGGTCTTTCAGGATTCTTTGCGCGTTTCTTCCAGAAACTCATCCGGGGGAAGGCTGCATGAACTCACTCATCCAGAGAATCAGAAAGATCAATGCGCGGTTCGTAAACATGACATCTCCCCAGCTTGAAGATGCGCTGGGGCTGTTTCTGTTCGTCATTGTCTCTATCAATGGGATCGCCGCGATTCTGGCGGTACTGATTTACTACTACGTTTATCGGTGAGGTGAATCATGAGTACTTCAACGACTGATGTATCAACCTCTTTGCTATCCCAGTTATTCGGAGGTGATTTTTCACAGCTCGTGGCCACCATAACCGGTGCTGGCAGCGGTGTGGCAACAGATGCCGGTGCAGGCATGATTCAGACGATGGCCGGTGTCATCAATGGGTTCGCACTCGTCGCAACTGGATTAGTTGTCCTTTACATGTGGGCTATCTCTGTTGCTCAGACCGCGCACGAAGGCGAGGTCGGCGGGAAATCCTTTAACTCGATGTGGGCACCAATCAGGACGGTGGCTGCGGTTGTTTTTGTGTCGCCATTCCCCGGACTGGGCGGGTTCTCACTTTTGCAGGCGATCATCATTTCAATGGTGAGCGTATCAATTAACGGGGCGAACACCCTGTTTCAGGCGGAGTTGAAATTCTTCACGGACAACAATTACTCCGTGTTTTCAGGAACCAGCGCTGCAACGGGCGGAATTGATGATTTGGCTACTTCGATTCTCGAAAGTGAAACCTGTATGCACTTCGTGAATACCAAACAAACAGCCTACAAGGTGCAAATCCAGAAACGAACACTGTTGGGTAACTCCTATGGTTATGACTGGGCCTCATCAATGTTGTCAGGTGATCTTATTCACTCGATGAGTTGTGGGCGCGTGGTCGTTGACTGCTCAAAGGTTAGCAACGCTGCTGATTCCAGTGCAGAAGCGGCCTTATCTCAGGCTGTGTGCACCGCGCGTGGTCATGCCGTTGTCGCACTCGCAGATGCCCTTGATCCCATTGCTGCCAACATCGTGTCTGGAAATGTCCCAAGTGCAGATGACTACCAGAATGCAATCAACACTTATTGGTCAACGTGGAAAAACGGGGTCGCCAACACGAAAAACGCTCAGGCACAAGCGCAGGTGCAGGCACTGGATTCGTTTGTTCACCAGGCTGGACTGGAAGGATGGGTTTCGGCTGGACAGTGGTACTGGACTATTTCAAGTACTAGCCTGGCCAACCAGGCAGCCGGTGAAGTCACGCCGACGACAGCTGGGCCAACATGGCAGCAGTTGCCCGACTACAAGGAGTCATGGCTCCCAGTGCAATCCTTGCTCGACAAGTTCCTCAATGCCGTTCCCGGTGCAACCGCCGATGCCAGCGGAGCCACCACGGCAGCTGACGCACCCGGTGGTAGCAAAAATGGCTCAAATGGTGATCAGATGGGTAAGTTGGTTACCAAGATTTTTGGTAACTCACTGGGTAGCGGAGCAAATGCGCTCCAGAATTTGCTGACCGAGAAAAATGACCCGATCCGGTCCCTGTCAGGATACGGTCAATGGATGATCACGGCTGGTTGGTCGATCATGGGCACACTCACCGCAGCCAGTGCGGCGGCCTATGCCACTGGCCAGAGTGTGTTAACCAACACTTGGGGCGGCGGCTTTGGAATGGGTGCCGTCATGGCTCTGACTCCAGCAGTGAACGTTGTAGCTGGGGTGCTGATTGGTGAAGGTGGGTTACTTGCCTACTATCTACCGGCCATCCCATTTGTCTTTTGGTCATTCGCCGTTCTTGGCTGGCTCATCATGGTTTCGGAAAGTCTGATTGCGGCGCCATTGTGGGCCTCTTCTCACGCAGTAAGCGATGGAGAGGGATTCGCAGGGCGTTATGCCCTGCAAGGGTGGCAGCTCTTCGTGAACGTGATTTTCCGCCCAATTCTGCTGACCTTTGGTCTGATGATATCCATGTTTCTGATGCACGCGATTACAGCGTTCACGCTCAAGGGCTTTCAGATTTCCAACCTGAGCATCATCACCAGCACATCCATGACCAGCATTACTGGCTGGATTTTCTCAAACCTGATCATGATTGGGCTGGTTGTGGCCTTGAGCCACAAGGCGCATGAGATCATCTATGAATCAGCGGATAACGTCATGAAGTGGATGGGCTTCGGTGTTGCACCATTGGGAGCCACGAAGGCCAGTCATGACGTCACCAGTGCCGCAACCGGCGCGGCGGCCACAGTCAAGGGAGTCACTGGAGAGGCAGGCCGGGCGCAAATTGCGCAGGGGAGGGCAAGTGTGCGGCACGACCTACAGGAAGACGGTGAACGGCCAAACACAAATAGCTCAGTATCCGGGGGCTCTGATATACAGACGCCCCACGATAAATAAGGGACGTTCCAGCTCTCGGCAAAAACCCGCTTCCCGGCGGGTTTTTTCATTTGCGCCCACGCATCCATGCGCGGGCAACGTTCGCTTTTTGCTTTCCCTGAATCGCTGATCCGCTCAGCACGGTTATCTGGCACCTGCCGCTTCCTGATGCGTGCTCATAACCCTGTCGCCGTCATTGGAATCTAAAACGACCTCAGGGCAAATACAAAGGCCTTGGCGACCCGTGTTGTCGCTCCCTCGTTGCACTCAGTCACTCCGGCCCGCGCCAGTCGCCACTTTCCGCTTCGCTCCACCTTTGCATTGGCCCTGAGGCCGTTTTTCAACGATTCCACGGCGAAAGGGTGATGAGCGACGCGAAGCAGCGGGTTCAAGCCAGAAAACCGCACCGAGCGGGCGATTCAGAGCAAAAAGCAGGAATCGGCTCAGGGATCAAAGCTCAACAAAGCAGGCGATTTTAAGAGGTAGAAATCATGACAGCAGCAACAGTTCAGACAGGTACACGGGTTCGTTACAGCGGCGATATGGCAAACCATCCGGGCCGTGGGGCCGTGATCGGGATGCAGGGGCATCATGTAATCGTGGCACTGGAAGATGGCCGCAAGTTGCATCCATTCGCTCAACAGATTGAACCAGCAAACGCAAGCCGCGCGCGGTTCTCTGTCATCGAGGGCGAGTTAGCAACCCCGGAAGAAATCGCAGCCCTGATAACAGGCTGCGCAATTGCCAAAGCTCAGGCCGAAGCAGCACGTACAGCGGCAGCGGAAGCATTCACCGCCGAAGTCGAACAATTGAAAACTGATTCACAGTACAGCCACCTGACACAAGGCCAGGGGCCGGGTGTGGCGGCTAAAAATATTCGAGCAGAACTCAAAAAGGCATTTCCGAAGGTCAAGTTTTCCGTCCGAAAAGACAGCTATGACGCCATAAACGTCACCATCCCCAAAGGGGCCGGGATTGGATGCAAGGAAATTGAGAAAGCGGTCACGGACAAGTATGAGGCCGGACATTTCAACGGTATGGAGGATATCTACGAATACAGCCGGTCGCCATGGAATGAGGTGTTCGGAAGTGTGAAGTACGTTTTTTTAAGGGAGGACAACGAATAGGAGGAGACAACCTGACAGCTATAAATGCCCCGGCATGGTGCCGGGCAATACCCCAAATTCAATACAGAGAGACCAACCATGAAAAAAATCATTATTACAGCCGCCTTGATCACCACAGCCGCCACTCTTGCTGGATGCTCAAGTGGTCCCAGCGACTCCGACATCAAGGCAGCCATCCAGCAATCCGCCGCCGGGATGGGGGACGCTTTCAAAATTGAAAAAGTCACCAGCAAGGGATGCAGCACATCAGGTGATGGTTATAACTGCCTCATCGAGGTGGAATCCTCGGCCTTTGGCGAAAAACAGGACAAGACCGCCCCAGTTCACTTTCAGAAAATCGGAAGCAAGTGGGTGATGACGCGGGCAAATTAAAATTCAGGAGACAACCTGACAGCTATAGGTGAAGCCCCATTTTAAGGTGCTTCTAACGTAAACCTATAAGAGGATCTCATGATGAATATTTCCAATGCTGTCAAAGTTGGCATCCTGAAAAAAGCCGTGATTACGGCTGCTGTGCTGACGTGCGTGCCTTCTTCTGCCTTCGCTGATCTTAACTCAATCATGGCTCAGGCGAATTCTACTTACTCCTCCGCAATGGCTCAGGGTGTAACGTCAGCGGCAAAAGATTCCACCGGGAAATGGTTGGCCTCGGCCCCAGTTGCTACTGCTCCGGCTACCCAACAGACTAATACTTACGTCACTAACACTTACCCGGTATCAGGCGGATGTACGTTCGGTGGGGGGTATTGGGGCGCGGCGAATCAAGCACAGGTCGACCAGTGCGACATGTCGGGCTACTGCTGGAAAGAAACCATAACCTGTAACTGATACAGGACATGCCGGTGGGTAAAAAAGCACCAATTGATTAACCAATTGAAAATAATAGGATTAACACATTAATCAACAGAGTTCTTCTGTCGTTTTTGTGGATAAATAAAGCGGGCAATAGCCCGCTTTTCACTGGATTAAAAGGTGTGTACACATACACGGATAAATCTGATGTATTTTTGGAGACAACCTGACAGCTCTTGTGTGAGACATCACACAGGAGCTTTTTATGTTGCGCATCAAGAATCTTAAGGGCAATCCGTTAGACATCATTGACTATGCCGAGAACAAGAAAAATCACCCTGATCAAAAATCAGGTTATTACGATGCCAAAGGTGCGCCATCCGAATGGGGCGGGGCCTTGGCAGCTGATCTGGGACTATCAGGTAGCGTTCATGCCGCCGACCTTCAAAAACTATTGTCTGGGGAATTACCTGATGGCACACGGTTTGCGAAGGAAGACCCTGACCGTCGCCTTGGCATCGATATGTCATTCAGTGCGCCTAAATCAGTTTCATTGGCCGCACTGGTGGGTGGGGATGAACGTGTCCTCCAAGCCCATGATACGGCTGTGCGGGCGGCCATGGGAATGATTGAGCAGGAATACGCTACTGCTCGGTTCGGTCATGCAGGGTGTGATGTGGTTCGAACCGGGAAATTGATTTATGCAGCCTACCGACACGAAGACGCACGAACCGTGGATGATATTGCCGATCCCCAGCTACACACTCACTGCATTGTTTCCAACGTAACGATTGATCCAGAAACGGGGAAGCCAAGAAGCATTGATTTTGCCTGGGGACAGGACGGGATCAAACTGGCAGGCGCCATGTACCGCGCTGAGTTAGCCATACAGCTCAGGGAAATGGGTTATGACTTGCGCAAAACCAAGGATGGTTTTGAACTGGCCCAGATAAGTGATGAGCAAGTTGAAACATTCAGCCGCAGGCGCATACAGGTAGATCAGGCTCTGGAACAACTGGGCACCGACCGCGAACATGCCAGTAGCGAGCTGAAAACCGCTGTCACACTGGCTACCCGTCAAGCCAAGGCGCAGCTTTCAGCCGATGAACAACATGAAGAATGGCAACTGCGCGCAACCGAAGCCGAGTTGAATCTAAGTCAACCAACTGGCCCCAGTGTCTCAGTGATTCCACCGGAAATTGACCTGACCCATACCCTTGAACACCTGACTGAACGTGACAGTGTCATCAGCAAGGACGCCGCCCGGCTGGATGCGCTCATCAACCACATGAGTGAGGGTGCGACATTGAGTACGGTAGACAAAGCCATACAGGGTGCCGCCTCAGTCGGAGACGTCTTTGAGATTGAGGATGGAATCAAACGGAAGATGGTCACCCGCGACACACTGAAACGGGAACAGCGAATCCTGTTACTTGCGCAGCAGGGCAGGGGAATGAATTCAGCACTGATCGGCGTCGGGGATACGAAGCAACTGATTGAAGATGCCGAACAAGCACAAGGATTCAGATTCAGCGAAGGCCAAAGAAGAGCGATCAATCTGACCGCCACTACGACCGATCAGGTATCACGTATCGTCGGTGCCGCCGGGGCAGGTAAAACCCCCGCCATGAAAACTGTTGCTGAACTGGCTAAATCCCAAGGTCTGACCGTTGTAGGGATTGCACCATCCAGCGCAGCCGCAGATGAACTTAAATCAGCTGGTGCCGATGACACAATGACACTGGCCGCGTTCAATCTCACAGACGAAACCGCTGGTCCTCGATTGCTGATCCTTGACGAAGCAGGGATGGTAGCGGCCCGTGATGGTGAAGCACTGTTAAAAAAACTGGGTAAAGACGACCGCCTGATATTCGTTGGTGATCCAAAACAGCTCGCCGCCGTTGAAGCCGGGAGTCCGTTTGCCCAGCTCATGCGGGCCGGAGCCATCCAATACGCTGAAATCACCGAAATCAACCGTCAGAAGGATCAGAAGCTGCTCGATATTGCCCAACACTTCGCAATAGGTAAGACCGCGCAAGCGGTCGAACTGGCCACAGAGTACGTTACGCAAGTGATTGCAACCATGCCAGACAAGCCAGAGCACCAAATTACCACTCAAGAAAAGACTGAAGCGCGGCGGCAGGCGATCTCCGCCGTCACCGCTGAACGATATCTGGCACTAGATCAGGAGCAACGAGCAACAACGCTTGTTCTCAGCGGTACAAACGCTGTGCGCAAACAGGTAAACGAACAGGTGCGTAAGGGTCTCATCGAGAAGGGTGAGGTCAGCGGCGAGTCAGTGACGGTGACCACCTTGGACAAAGCTGACATGACCCGTGCGCAGATGCGCATGGCTAGAAATTACAAACCAGGACAGGTCATCAAGACGGCAGGCAAGCAAGCAGAACAGAGTGAGGTCGTTGCCGTGAATCTGGATCAGAATTTGATTCAGGTCAAACTTTCGGACGGCACACTCAAATCCATCGATGCATCTAAGGTCGATGTGAAAAAAACACAAGTTTTCAACCCTCGACAGATCGATATTGCCCCAGGCGACAAAATCATCTTTACGAACAACGACCGGGCCACAGAAACAAAAAATAACCAGATTGGCTTGATCGAGGAAATCAAGGATGGCAAGGCGATCATCAACAGCAATGGAGCAAAAGTTGAGATTGAGCTCAAGAAAGGGCTGCATATCGATCATGCCTATTGCATCACCATTCACCGCAGTCAGGGCCAGACTGTGGACAGCGTCATCGTCGCAGGTGAAGCATCCAGAACAGCCACGGCAGAGGCCGCCTATGTGGCCTGTTCGCGCGAACGTCACAAGCTTGAAATCATCACGGATAACACCGAACAGCTTTCGAAAAACTGGACCCGCTACGCAGATCGGCAAACAGGAACCGATGCGCTCCACTCCAGTGAAGAAAAATACCATCACCTTGATGAAATCAAGGAAGAGGTGAGAAGAGAACTCCAACAGGAACTGGATCGACAGGAACCCCACATCACCATTGAACCTGAAATGGAGATGGAAATGTCAATGTTCCAGCATTAGACGCTCAGTGCAGGAGACAACCTGACAGCTATAGGTGACGCCCACAATTCAGTGGGCGCATACACAATCCGAAAGGAGCGAACCCTATGGCAACAGGCAGCAGTCTCAATAATCCCAACTGGCAAAATGGTAACGGGGCACTAAAGCCAATCTATGCCCTCATGGCGGGCACAATAATGGCCGCCATGGGGCTGATGGTGGCGTGGTTTATTGTTGGCGCCTTACACCACCACATCCTGAACAGGGATGATCTTGTTTTTATCTGGAATCACCTGACGAGCTGGGTCAGCATCACCGGCGCCTCCATTGGTGGCGTAATCGGTCTCATCTTCGGTTGGTTAAGCGGCGGTGGGGCAAAACAGGAAATCCATCTGCGCGGAACCGAACTGAAGTCGGTTGACCAACTTGTCGACAAGAAAGCCGATGGCATCAAAGTCCATCCGAAAATCGCCATCACTGAGCAACAGGAGACAGCCCATATGCTGTTACTTGGCGGCTCTGGGTCAGGCAAAACCTCAATACTCTGGCCGATTCTCCATCAGATTCATGCACGTGGCGACTTGATGCTGATTTTCAGCTTCAAGGGAGACTTTCAGGAAAAATGGCCGGACAATCACTTTACCCTGTTGGCCCCGTGGGATTCTCGCAGTGCGATATGGAGAATGGGCCATGACATCCAGACGCGTATTGAGGCTGAATCACTTGCGGAAACACTGATCCCTACTAATGAGAAAGACCCGATCTGGGCGCGAGGCGCGCAAGGGCTTCTAACGGCGATTATTGCCGATCTGCAAACCAAATACGGCACCGAATGGGGCGCTATGCACCTGGCACAGAGTGCCGCCGCCATGCTCGCAAACTACGAACTACTGCTTGAAACCGTCATGCGGGAAAGTCCGATTGCAAAGGCCTATCTGATGGGGAGGGACAGTAAGACCACGGCCAGTTTCCTTGCGCAGATGGCGTCGGGATTAAGCCAGGTAATCCATCTGGGTACAGCCGAGCATTCGGCCAGACAGCAGCCCAGCCAGCCCAGTGGGTGGTCGGTGCTGGACTGGTTATCAGGAAAGCAGCATAAAGTGGCCATTATTGGTTTCAAATCCACGGCCACTGGCGTCTCTCAGGCCTTTTCTGCATCAATCATTGAGCAAACAGTTAGACAGATTCTTGATCTTCCAGACGCAGCACCAAATGCGCGCCGAATCTGGTTGATCGTCGATGAAGCACCACAGGCGGGCCGCGTACCGAGCATTACGCAGGCACTGGAAGCGGCACGTTCCAAAGGGTGTCGGATTGTTCTTGGTATTCAGGGGACGCAACAGATTGAGAAGGCTTATGACCGGCAGACTCGTGCGACATGGGCTGGCCAGACGGCAACCAAAATCATCGCGCGCCTAAAAGAACCGGATGACCAGAAGTGGGCAAGCTCATTGCTGGGCGAACGTGAGCTGGAACGGTTTCAGGCAACCCAGAACGTGCATATGGACAATTTCATGGCATCTGGTGCCAGCAACATATCGAACAGTTACCAGCGCGTCCGTGAACACGTAATGCTTCCCAGTCAGTTCGGTACGGACCTCGATTCGGATTATCCACGAGGGATCAAGGCGGTACTGATGAGTCAGAAGGGATCTGGCGTCATTGACTGGCCGTTTCCCCAAATCAAAACAATGCGGCCATCAATCGTTCTGGCTGACTGGCTAAAACGTGGATACAAGCGCCCCGGCTGGGGCAGTGTCCCGCCCAGGCTAGGTGAGCCGCAGCAAAACACAGGGATGAACACTGATCTCAACGCGGCGAAAACACAAAAAACGGAGACAACCCAACAGCTAGTAAGTGAGGAGGCAAAACAGAAGGATTCCAATAAACCGGAATCAGAGGAAAAACCATCTGAGGGCATTGCTGAAGAAGCATTAGCTGAAGTGGTAGGTCACCTCATCCCACATGCCGATCTTGTACTGAAAATGGCCGAAATCACGGGTGACATTTTCGGAACAGCAAAGGCTGAGCAGCTACCGTTGGCACAATCGAAAACAGTTATCCAGGAGATTGATGATGAACAATACGACGACGAGCAATTCATCCCAGACAGTGAACTCTAAGCAACCATTACAGGTGGTTGACTGGAAAATCATCAAGGCGGGGAAGAAGCACTATCTGAACGGCAAAACGTTGAATGATGGTGAGGTACTCGAATCCATCGACGAAATTGATACTGAAGGGCTGATGTGTAGCCAAATCAAAGACGGCCTAAGGTTCAAGCTGGTTGGCCCGGCTGGTGAGAAAGTTACCCAACTTGCGGCCATGGCATTGATGGGGGCACCGAGATCATTGCTCATAATGCCGAAGCTGCCTGATGGCCCTGAAACCAGTGCTGACATACATTTGTTGCGGTTTATCGAGCAAGCCGAACGGATGACTACGATTCTTGAAGATGAAGCACTATGTCTGGTCGGGAGCACTGAACTTCATAAGCGATTCAAAGTGGCAGTTACTGAACTGTGTGATGCGCTTTACGAACACCATTGAATCAGTATCCATGTGCCTTTCTTCCAACTTCGCAAGTTGTTGCATGATCGCCGGGCATAATTCGCTATTGTTCATGAGCGCTCTCAGTTGTCCCGCGAACTTCTAGTACCAGATTCGGGGAGAACCCTGGATTCTCAATCTGCCAGGGCTTGTCTCTAGGTGCGTAGCCTCTCGGGTTGCACACAACCTGCATACCCGGGCAGTCAGCTGGCTCATAAACGAAAGTATTGTGGACGTGGCCATGAATCCACAGATTTGTTTTGCTTACGAGTTCAGGCAGATGACTGACAAAGGCTGGTGTCAACGGGTCATCGGCATAGCATGGGTGAATACTTCCCACATGCGGAGCATGGTGGCTGACCACCACCGTAGGGCCGTCATATTCCGTGGACAAACGATCATGCAGAAACATTCGGCTGCGTGCATGACGTTCATCCTATTCCCCAAGTTTGAACTGTCCGATTGCTTTGAAGTCGTTTAGGAACAGCGCTGCTTCCCGGCGAGCAGTAATCGCACGCGCACTTCCGCCAAATAGGTTGAAGTCGCTCCATAGCGTTGACCCAAGAAAGCGTACCCCATCAATGACCACTTCATCATCATCGAGCACATAGACATTTGTCGTCTTTGCGGCCTCGCGGAGGGCTTTAATGGTATGTGCAATGCTCCGTTGTCCGTAGAATTCATGATTCCCTGGCACATAGATCACGGGTTTGTCCCTGAAATGTTCGGTGGCCCACTTCACTCCTCGCGCACCCCTATGGACGTCTCCAGCCAGCACCACGACATCGGATTGAGTATCGAACGAGAGACCATCTATATCTGGGCAGATTTCAAGGTGCAAGTCAGAAAGGATATGGAGGCGCATAGGTTTCACACATGTCCTTAGATAAACAAATTTCAGTATAAACAGCTTATCGATGCAGGCTGACTTGGCTACGTATTACGTTGCTCTCTTCTAGGGTACGGTCAGCTTGCCCTTGATAATATGCCATCCGTCACGGTGAAAAATAGAGGCACTTAGGGAACGCTTTTCTATAGCTCATTGATTTAACGTTTGTTTGTGTTCGTGTAAATGTGTGGAATTATCTGATCTCTGCCCTATTGGGGGATGAATCGTATGTCATCCGTCACGCCCCTCGCGAGAAAAAATATGGGTACTTTGGGAACGTTTTCCATCGACAGATATGGGTACTTCGGGAACACTTTACGCTGCCAATACCACCGAAGAGAAAAGCAGGCCAAACGAGATGACCATATTTTTCACAGCAGACCAGCACTTCGGCCATGCCAACATCCTCAAATATGAGGCGGACTACCGAAAGGATCATGCGGGCGTTACTTTCAGAACGGTAAGGCACATGGATGACGCCATTGTGGCAAATTGGAATGCGACCGTGGGTATGGACGACACCGTTTATGCCTTGGGTGACTTTTCGTACAAGATCGCTTCCATTGCCGAATACCTGCCGCGTTTGAATGGCCGGATAATTCTGATCGTGGGCAACCATGATCCATTCTTTGAGCTATGCAAAACGGGCCGAGAGGCCGAAGCACGCAAACTGGCGATAAATGCCGGGTTTGCAGACATGCACATGCAGCACGTCATAGAAATCGAAGGGATTGGGGGGGTGAAGTTGTCACATTTTCCCTATGCACCCCCCAGACCAGAGGACGAACGGCACCTACGATATGTGGAACTCCGGCCTAAACCCACTGGCGAGGCACTTTTACTGCATGGGCATATCCACTCCCAGTGGACGACTCGCAATTATCCCAAACTACCACTCATGCTTAACGTGGGGGTGGATATGCACAGCATGAAACCGATTAGCGAAACTGATCTGATCGCGTTACTTTCTTCCGCGCCCGTTTCCTTATGAAGTGAACGGGCATAGCTGACGGAAAAGGCAGTAGTTAAAATTTTGCGACCAACAAGGTCGTTTTTTACAATTTTGCGAGTTTGATTATAAAAATGCGGAAGGCCTTCACGCTTCCACGAAAATATGGGTACTTCGGGAACGCTTTGCGTAATTCGTTGATTCAACGACAAGTTATACGCTTGGAAATGTAACCCTCAGGCCTATTGGCGAGTCAGGAATCCTTTGTTTTCCCTAAACAAGGTGCAGGCGGCGTATGTCATCCGTCACGCACCCACTAAAAATATGGTTACTTTGGGAACGATTTTCCACAACTCGTTGATTTAACGTCTGGTTGTGTTCGTGGGAATGTGTGGATTTAGCTGATTTCTGCCCCATTGGAGGATGAATCGTATGTCATCCGTCACACCGAAGCGTGAGAAAAATGAGGGTACTTTGGGAACGTTTTCGTGCGACAGATGAGGGTACTTCGGGAACGCTTTTTGTCTATTTGACATTCTGGAAGCTTAATAGGCGAGTGAAAAAAGACACCAATTTCACTATCCGTTTTCAATGGTTTTGCGGAAGGGTTTTTTGCCACATTGCCACAATTTTGCCACAGCTAAGTGTGATTTCTGGTGATTTTTGATGATTGCGATTGATCGCGGATGATCAACTAAGTGGTTGTTGATCAATGGTTTTTAGTGGAGGCTGGACCCGGAATCGAACCGAGGTAAGCGGATTTGCAATCCGCGACATAACCACTCTGACATCCAGCCAATTTGGAGCGGGAAACGAGGTTCGAACTCGCGACCTCAACCTTGGCAAGGTTGCGCTCTACCAGCTGAGCTATTCCCGCAAACAGGGGCGGAATTATTCATGGATGAAGACATGTTGTCAATCACCCTCTGGTTTTTTCTTGGTTTCAGTACTTTGATCACTGCGGGTTGTGGGCATTTCTGGTGCCGTATTACCTGATTGCTTGGGCCAGACTGATTTCAGGACGGTTTTGAATTGGTGTCTGGTTTTCCACGAAGCGGGATAGGGTGATTGTGTCTAGGAATAAATAAAGCTCTCGAGAGAACTCATTCCATTTGTCTTGGGCGAAATTGCGTTTGTCTGGGCAGGATTTGTTGAAACCTTCGAGACGTTCTTCGCGGCAGCGATCATCTATGGCATCGGCGATATGGGCGACGGTGATCTGTTCTGGTGGTCTGTTCAAGCGATAGCCACCACCTGGCCCGCGCGTGCCGATGACCAAATCAGCCTGGCGCATCTTCGAAAAGAGCTGTTCCAGATAGGAAATTGATACGCCTTGTATCGTTGATATTTCGGCGAGCGAGACGGTGTTCTGCTCGTTTGATCGATTTGCGAGGTGGATGAGGGCGGTCACTGCATGGCGGCATTTAGTTGTGAGTCGCATGGTGTGTATACCTCTGCTTTCTATAATTGATTTAAACAATCATAGCTGAGTAATTTACTCGGGCATAGAGAGATTATATCCACCAGATAGGATGTTTACTTGTTTGATCAACCAGTTTTTGAGCAGCTGGTTGCGTTTGAACTGCTGTTCTGTGCATTTGCTGGTGAGTTCCTGGAGGCACTGATTTCTATGAACCGGGTCGAGTAATTCAGCAGTTCGGGCATCGTGATACACCCGTACTTTTAGCTTCAACGGGCGATTTTTGTTACCCATGACGAGCTGGTCCGTAAATTGGACATCAAGGGTAAATTTGCTCTTGGCGATGATTTTCGAGGTGATATTCGCATTCCACGGGCACTCATCGCCACTTTTAAGATGCTTTAAATCGCCGAACAACCGCCGCATAAGAATGTAATTTTGCTCATAGGCGTCCATCAAGCGCTCGAAAGTGCCGGAACGTTGAAAGGGGGGAGTTTGCGTCTTAGTATTCATGAGCGGTGTTGTGCCATACAATGCGTGAAAGTTGTCGCGGGCGTCTCGTGGCCTGTGATGCGATGATTGAAGAGGTTAGGGCATGATGGATTGCCAAATCAAATATAGTTTCAACCGGCGGGTGGTGGGAGTAATTTTTTCCTTCGGTCTGCTGATGACTGTGGCGTGTTCTGCGGCGACAGCGGATGTGTATGTGCTTCGGGATGCCAATGGTGTGGCGCATCTGACAAACGTGACCCCAAAAAAACATTCTGGCTATACGCTGTTTCAGAAAAGTGCATGGACAGCGCCCAAGGCTTGGCATGATGGTTTCAAGATCCTGCCACGCTTGAACGTTCACACCTACGACGATGAAATCAGACATTACGCCAAGCAGTTCGGTGTTGATCCAACGTTGGTGCGTGCCGTTATGCATGCTGAAAGTGCGTTCAACCCCAACGCAGTCTCTTCTGCGGGCGCGGGTGGATTGATGCAGTTGATGCCACAAACGGCAGCACGATTCGGTGTTGCCGACCGGTTCAACCCCGAGGAAAACATTGCCGGCGGTGTTGCTTATCTTGCCTTCTTGCTTGATTTGTTCCACGGTGATCGGCAACTGGCGGTAGCGGCCTACAACGCAGGCGAAGGCGCGGTGCAAAAGTATTCTGGCGTGCCGCCTTATAACGAAACACAAAACTATGTGACGCGCGTGCTCGATTTACAGAAGCGTTATGTGGCCAAAGCGGAGCAATCCCAGTAGCCGGATCCCGCCTTAAAATGTGCGATTGAAACCTATAACTAATAAAAAAGCCCCGAAAACCGGGGCTTTTTCTCGTTGCGTTTGTTTAATTACGGGTGGTGGCAGGTTGGTCGAAATGAGTTGTGTTGCGGATCAGTAGTTTGTTTTTGAGCTTCCAAAACACCTGGACCGTTTTGAGTTGGATGTAAACGAAAGGAGTCATCAACAGAAAGTAGACCCACGAGCGGTGGCTGATGATCTCGTTATGAGTTAGCCCGACGTTGATGAAAAACATGCCAAACACAAAGAACGCAACGCCGGGGCAAACCAGAGCGAATGAGCCCGCATTGCCTTTCTCGCCATGAATATAGTGCTGGAAATAACCGAGATGGCGCATGACTGCGTATCCAAGTAAGCCAAACAGGATTTGAGCGGAAAGCACAATCATGCTGCTGACAAACAAACCGCTGTAGTTCATGGAGCTATCAAATCCATGATGCAGTCCGTGACTCAAGCGAATCCAGATAATCCCCAATAGAGTCAAAATGGGAATCATGATCCACAAGCTTGGGCTGGCGGATTCATTGATTCCGTTGACCATCATGGATTGAAAACCATTCACCAGTTTGACGATAGCTAAAAGAACCGCAACGGTCATAAAGAACAATGAGAGTGCAATCGATATGGCGATCACCGTTGTGTTTTCGGACATGGAAGCCGGTGCGGCGAAACCAACGGCAATCATGGAAAGTGCAAACATTGAAATCATGGGGGCCAAACTGTTGTTGGTCGCAAAATCAACTTGGCCACCAATAAATGCTCGTGCGAAGTAGCGAACCAAAATTTTCATGGCAAAAACGCCAATCACAAAAAATGCGGTGATTGCAAGTGGGAACAACCATTCCACAACCGACCATAGGTTCGGAATCAATAAGGCACCGAGTACAAAAGACACATTCACTGTCATGGCCAAGGTAAGCGGGATGACCATCAGCGCAATTTCCGAGTTGCTTGCGATCAGCTTTTGATAGGCCTCGGTTTGCTTAAATAGGCCAAATTCGCTGATATTCCATAAAAGCAAACGGAAATGCCAATAAGCAAAAAAAAGAATCAATGAAATAGTTAAGCCGGTGAGCACTTCGTTGATGATGTTTGGCCCCGTGAGGATGGGCCACACGTCGTTGAATGTCACCATGGGTGTATTGGGATGTGGGAGCCAAAACATCAAATAGATGAAAAATGATACGGACAAGCCGCCCGCGCCAAGGGACGCAAGAAAATACAAGGGGTTGAATTTAGGCCCAATATTTTTAACCAACATAATAGATACCTCTAATAACCAGTTGTTTGGGTTGTGTTTGTTAGGCCGTTACATGCATTAGAAGTTACTAACATAGCATGGTTCTTTGCATCATAAATAAAAATAATCATAGTAATGTGAGAATACTTGGGTTTATCTCTCACGAACCCGCATCGGCCGATGCCTAACATCTGTCGTCAACTTGCGCGCCTTTTGATTACTCAGTGAAGCCGCGTGCCGCAATTTTTACTTTGTTGTTCGTCACAGATTTGGCATTCTGTGGCAGATGCTCCGTTGTCAAACTTCAAGGATTGTTTTATGTCTTCATCACCACTTGCTGGTACGCCGCCCACGCCGGATATGCTGGTTCAAATTCCCGAACTGATCAGTGCCTACTACACGCAGAAACCGGATTCGCGGGTGGTTCGGCAACAGGTGAGTTTTGGTACGTCTGGTCATCGTGGCACGAGTCTGAACACGAGTTTCAATGAAGCGCATATTGCGGCCATCACGGCAGCATTGATTGAATATCGTCAAGAGCAGGGTATAGCGGGCGCCATTCTGATCGGTGTAGACACACACGCGCTCTCTTGGCCGGCGTTTGTGACTACGATTGAAGTTCTGGCGGCCGCCGGCGTCCCCTTGCGTTACCAAGTCGGTTTCAAACCGACGCCAACGCCGGTCATATCCCGGTTGATTATTGACAACAACGCAGCATCTTCGCCCGCTTTGTGCGATGGAATCGTGATCACGCCATCACACAATCCGCCGAGCGATGGAGGTTTCAAGTACAACCCTACACACGGTGGACCCGCTGATACGGATGCCACGGGCTGGATTCAGAACCGCGCGAATGAATTGCTCGATCAATGGGAGAACATCCCTCGGATGGACTTTGCTGAGGCACTTAAGCAGTCCTTTGTGATTGCTGACGACTTCGTCACGCCTTATGTGGCAGAACTCGCGCATGTGATTGATTTCGAGGCGATTCGCAAGGCCGGAATTTCAATTGGCGTCGATCCGATGGGTGGCGCCGGTTTGCCTTACTGGAAACCGATTGCCGAGCACTACCAGCTCGATTTGACCGTAGTGAATGAGCGTATCGAGCCGGATTTTCGTTTCATGCCGCTTGATCATGATGGGAAAATCCGTATGGATTGCTCATCTCCGTACGCCATGTCTGGATTGCTGGCGATCAAGGATCGTTTCGATATCGCATTTGGAAACGATACCGATGCCGATCGTCATGGAATTGTGACTCCGGATGGCGGTCTTCTGAATCCGAATCACTACCTTGCGGTGGCAATCGATTATCTGTTCCGTCATCGGCCAGAGTGGGCTCGGCATCTTGCCATTGGTAAAACGGTCGTTTCCAGTTCGATGATCGATCGCGTGGCTGCGGGTTTAGGTCGAACCGTATTTGAAACCCCCGTGGGCATCAAATGGTTCCAACCGGGATTGACTGCCGGCGATTTGGGGTTCGGCGGCGAAGAATCGGCTGGCGCCACGTTCCTCTGTCGTGATGGAGCGGTGTGGACGACCGATAAGGATGGCCTGATTTTGGGGCTTCTTGCCGCTGAAATCTTGGCTGTGACCGGTAAGGATCCCTGGGAATATTTCAATGTGTTGGCCGATAAGTATGGCCAGCCTTACTACACCCGCGTGGATGCGCCCATCACTGCTGAAGAGAAAGCGCAATTCAAGGGGCTGACGGCCGAATCTGTCCATGCCACCAAACTTGCCGGTGAGGATATTACCCGCGTGATGACGCATGCGCCCGGCAATCAGGCCCCTTTGGGTGGGCTGAAAGTTGAGACTGCCAATGGCTGGTTTGCCGC
>ERZ778018.1297-NODE-1297-length-21971-cov-94.480288_pt1 | contig 21971 bp, 13 predicted proteins | sample MGYA00375748_ERZ778018 | MGnify/ENA primary metagenome ERZ778018 (study PRJEB29350, sample SAMN05509839) | bioreactor metagenome | biome: bioreactor; material: wastewater | place: South Africa: University of Cape Town | collected 2014-04-22 ... | reverse complement strand
GAGGTGATGGAGCTGGTTGCTGCAAGGCAGATGGCCAGTGAGTCCGCCGCTCCGGCGGCATCAAGTAAAGAGCCGTCGTGGCGACCGGCGAGGGCGTCGATAACGTACTGGAGTTCTGCCGCGATGGGGTCGCCGTCGCGGGTCGGCATGCTTTCGGGGTCGTGGCCGGCCTGCGTCAGGACCGGTTGGGGGGCGCGCGCTGGGTCGAAGGTGAGGGTTAGGTCTTCCGCGTGGAGGGTGTAGCGCTGTTGTAGGGGCCTGCCTGGCATGTCGGTGATGCCGCCGGAGAGGCTCACGGTGGGTCCGGTTGGGCCGTAGTCGAGTAGGGCGTGGTAGTGGACTGGGTACTCCTCGTGCATGTGGCCGTGCGCGGTCACGCTTCTCGGCAGGCCGAGCACGCTCCTGATCAGGTCGACGTCGTGAATCAAAAGGTCGAGTACCGGTCCGCCCGACGCTTCCAGTCGGGGGCGCCACGCATTCTCGCGCCACGGGGTGGAGACATGACGGCTCATCGTTAGCCCTAGCGGTTGCGTTTCGGGGCGTTCGAGGATTTCGCGGAGGTGCCGGTACGGCTCCATGAAGTGGAGCACGTGGGCGACGAACAGGCGGCGGCCGTTGGCGCGCGCCGCTGCTTGCATCTCCTCGGCGTCGGCGCGCGTGAGGGCGATGGGCTTCTCCACGAGGACGTGCTTGCCGGCGTCCAACGCGCGTATGGCGGCGATGCGGTGCTGGGCGGTGGGTAGGCAGATGTCGATGAGGTCGACGTGTGGGTCGGCGACCAGTTCCGTCAGGTCGGGGTAGGTGGAGACGCCGGTGAGGTCCACTTGACCTGCTGGGGTGCCGTAGTTGCCGCGGATGTTGCTCCAGTCACCCGTCCACTTTGTACGGTCCCTGGTGGCCAACGCGACCACTGCGGCGCCGTTGACTCTGCGCATGGCGTTGAAGTGCGCGCTGCCCATGAAGCCGATCCCGAGAATGCCCACGCCGATCATCCCTTGACCGCCCCCATGGTCAGGCCGCGGACGAAGGCGCGTTGGATGAAGAAGTAGAAGATGACCACTGGGATCATGGCGATCACCGCCGCTGCGGTGAGTTCGCCCCACATGATCTCTTCGTAGGCGATCCAGTTGTAGATCCCGAGCGGGAGCGTCTTGGCCTTCATGGTGGTGAGCACCATGGCGTACAGGAACTCGTTCCAGGAGAAGATGAACGCGAAGATGGCTGAGGTCGCGAGGCCCGGCGTGGCGATTGGCAGCACTACGCGCCAGAAGGCTTGGTAGTCGTTGCAGCCGTCGACCCTGGCTGCCTCCTCCAACTCCCGGGGGACATCCCTGAAATAACTTCGCATCATCCAGATGACGAAGCCGAGGATGAAAGACACGTGCATGATGATGACGGCTTGCGGCGTGTCGCGGAGGGAGAGGCGCGTGAACAGGATGAAGAAGGGGATAACGAACGCCACGGGCGGCATCATGCGTGTGCTGAGGATGCCGAGCAGGATGGCCTTCTGCCCGCGGAACCTGAAGCGCGCCAACGCGTATGCGGCCGGGACCCCGAGGATCATGCCGATACTGGTGGCGGAGACCGCGATGACCACGCTGTTGCGGGCGTAAGTGGCGAAGCGGCCATCCTGCCATACGGTGAGGTAGTTCTCGAGGGTGGGAACGAACAGCCATTTCGGGGGCATCGAGAGGGCGTCCACCTGCGTCTTCAAGGACATGAGGACGGCCCACGCGATGGGCAGGAAGAACGCCACCATGAAAACCAGTAGTGTTACGGTGCCGACCAGGGAACCGAGATCGAGCGGTCTACGGCGTGAGGTGGTGCGTGCGTTAGTCAATCTTGACCTCGCCCCAGCGGATGATGAGCAGCGCTAGGCTCACGATCAGCGCGAAGAGCAGGAGCCCTAGCGCGGACGAGTAACCCATACGCAAGAAAGAGAAACCAGTCGTGTAGGTGTAGATGGAGAGGGTCTCGGTAGCTACTCCCGGGCCGCCGCCGGTGAGGATGTAGATCACATCGAAGACCTTCGCGAGGTCAATCACTCGGAACAGCAGGCCGACCATGAGGAAGGGCTTCAGGACGGGAAGTTTGATTGACCAGAACAACTGCCACGGGTTGGCGCCGTCGACCTTGCCTGCCTCGACTAGTTCGTCCGGTATCGCTAGCAGGCCGGTGAACAAGATCAGGACCATCTCAGGCGTGCGCTGCCACACGTCGACGAGGATCAGGGCAGGGAGCGCCTGACTCGGGCTGTAGATCCACTCGAAGGGCCCCAGGCCCAGCAGGCCTAGGAGGTAGTTCAGGAGTCCGAGGGAGGGACTGAACATCAGCCGCCAGAGGAAGGCGACGGCGATGGGCGTGATGACGATGGGCAGGAGGAGCACGCCGCGGATGAACCCGACGCCGCGCTTCTGCTGACTGAGCAGCACGGCGATGAAACAGCCCAAAACCACCTGGATGGTGATGCATACGCCGACGTAGACAAGCGTGTGCTTGAAGGAGTTCCAGAAGCGCGGGTCGCCGAAGATGTTGGCGTAGTTCTCAACCCCGACGAACGCCCGCTTGGCTGGGAAGGGCAGGTAGTAGTCCTGGAGGCTCGTGACGACCGCGTAAACAACGGGTGCCGCATTGACCGCCAGCAGGACCAGGAAGGCGGGCGTCAGGAAGACGAGGGGAAGGCTGCGGCGGCGAGCCGAACCGCCTCGCTTGTTGAGTTCGGCGGAGCCTGCCCGGGGGGTTACGATTCTCGTCTCGGTCATTACGATTCACGCCCAGCCTGGGTGGGAGCTCGCCGCCGTGACAGTGGCGAGCTCCCACGTGCTTAGGTCAGCGCTCTAGCGGAATACCCGGTTCATCGCGACAGCAGCGTCGCTCAGGTTCTTCTGAGCGGTGCCGGTACCGAGGATGGTCGCGTTGACGGCGCCGCCGTAGATGTCGAGCCACTCATCGATCTCCACGATGCGCGGGAAGCCACTCTCGGGGTTGGCCCGCTTGGTGGAGAGCACGAAGGTCTCCGCCCAGTCGGCCGGGTAGTGCTCGCCCACCCAATCGGAAGCGTAGAAGGACTCGCGGGCCGAGGTGCCAGCAGCCTGGCCAATCTCAAGTGCCATCTGCGCCCCGGTCGCCCACGCTAGAAATAGGGTGGCGGCGTCCTTGTTCTTACTGGAGGAGCTCATGCTGAGCATCCAGGCGAGGCTGTTGGCGTACTCACCTGCCGGTCCCGCTGGCATGGGGGCGTAGCCGACCTTGCCTGCCACAGTCGAAGCCTTGGGGTCCTCGATCTGCCCCATGAAGGGCGCGTTATCGATGTACATGGCGGCTTTGCCTTGCTGGAAGTCGGCAAGAGCCTCGTACCAGGTGTAGTTGCCTGCGCCAAGCGGTCCGGCGTCGCGCAACAGCTTGGCGTACATTGCGATCCCGGCGGCCGCTTCGGGGGAGTCGAAGGTGGCGGCCGTCGGCGCTACCGGGTCGTTCATGATGCGCCCACCGTAGGACCAGACGAAGCCGACGCTGCTCCATGCACTGTGGATCTTCTGCCCGCGCAGCAGGATCCCGGCCATCTTGCCAGGCTGGTTGAGTTCTACGGCGGCGGCGTACAGCTCGTCGAAGGTGGTCGGTACCGCGATGCCAGCGTCCGCTAGGACGTCTTTGCGGTAGAAGAGCATCTGGACGGCGGCAGTCACCGGCAAGCCGTAGAGGTTGCCGTCGACGCGGCCTTCCCCGATCATCGCTGGCAGGTAATCGTCCATCCCGTAGGCGCCGGCGTCTACAAGCGTCGGGTCTTCGAAGTACGGCTCAAGCGCGTCCACCCAGCCAGCGCGCGCGTACTGGACGATCGCCTGGTCGAGCATGACGATGTCGAAGATGCCCGAGCCCGACGAGAGGTCGATGAGGCGCTTGTTCATGAACTCGTCCTGCGAGTAGACCTCAAGGTGGACGTCGATCCCGGTGAGTTCCTCGAACTGCGGAATCAACTTTTCAAGGGCGGCAGTGTAGGCGTGCTTGATGCCACCCACCACCAAGGTGCTGCCCTCCGACTGACGCCAATCGATCTGGGCGGTCTGAGCGGAGGCCGTCAACATCAGCGCTGAGAGAACGACAACGATCCACGTGCGAGCTTTGCTCATCTTCGCTTCTCCTTCTTGCCAGATTCAAGCTTCTTGAGGTAGTCGTGCGATTAGCGGCGGGATCAGGCGGGTGCCGACGAGGCCACTGCCTGCCACCCTTCTAGCCGCTGCATGGCCCTGCGAATTGCAGCGGCCTGACGTTCACCCTCGAACTCGCATTCGATGCAGAGAGTGCCGGCATAGCCGGTGGAGCTCAGGGCGGCCAAGAGTCGGGGGAAATCCACTTGGCCTTCACCGACGATTCTCTCCTCTCCTAGTCCCCGGGTGTCCTTGGGATAGGTGCCGTCTTTCACATGCACTGCGCGGATGTAGGCGCCGAGGCTGTCCACAGCGTCCACCGGATTGCCCTTGCCGTAGAGGATGAGGTTCGCTGGGTCGAGGTTCACGCCAACGTTATCCATCGCGACGTCCTCGAGAGTCCTGAGAAGCGTAGTCGGGGTCTCCTGGCCGGTCTCCCACGCGAACGTCTGACCGTTTGCCCTTAGGTGCCTGGCGATGTCCTGCAGCACCGGTATCAGGCTCGTATACAGGGGGTCGTTGCCGTCCTCGGGGACGAACCCGAGGTGCGTGATGATCGTCTCGATCCCCAACCGAGCGGCCCAATCGGCGCCAGCCTTGATGACGCTCGTCCGGGAGTCGCGACTGGCCAAGGGTACGAGTCCCACCGTGGCGGGGCCGTCCCGCAGGTCCCACGCGACGTGCCCCGGCCAACCGGCCCACAGGGCCGTGGCCCGGACGTCATGGCGGCGGAGCTCCCGAGCGATGACGTCGTGCGTGGTGTCGTCGTAGTAAGCGGGATCGCGAACGCCGATGTGGCAGGTGGACAACCCAAACGACCTGACCTTGGCGATGATGGTACTAGGGCCCTCGAGCATCTTGACGGCAAGGCCCAGTTCGAGCGGCTTTGTCATACGGCTCCTCTTCCCTTCGCGCCAGCGCGGGACCGGCAGAGTTGCGTTGTTATTGGGCGGATCATCTGCCCGCCACTAAGGGCGACCCGGCCGCCTCATGGAACGGCCACGGCGCCCGGAAGAAGCGGTCCAGCACAAGGGCGGCGGACCCTACGATTCCGATGGAGGCACCCATCGAGCTGAGGTCGATGTCGACGCCGCGCACGCGAGAGACGATGGACGCCGCTCGCACGCGTGCAACTAGTGCATCGAAAGCCGGAGGGAGGGAGAATAGGCCGCCCGCAAGTATCACCGCGTCTAGGTCCAGCAGGTCGACTGCATGAGCGAGGGTGGCGCCAATCAGGTCGCCGCTCTCCTCCAACCGGCGTGTCAAAGCGCGGTCGTCGAGGAAGGCGCGGAGGTCCTCAACCTGAGAATTACGGACCTCACGACCAATGGCGTTGGTGGCCGCACTTAACGTATGGGGATCGGCCACGTAGAGCTCCAGGCAGCCGCGGCCACCGCAATTGCAGCGCGGCCCGTGGAGGTCGACCGACGTGTGCCCGATCTCACCCGCGATGCCCTTACCCCGGTGGAGGCGGCCATTGAGAATCACGGCGGAACCAACGCCAGAACCCACAAGGAAGAAGAGGAAGTTGCGCAGCCCCGTTCGCCCTGCACCAAACCGACGCTCTGCTAGGGCCATGGCGCGCGTGTTGGACTCGACGGCCACCGGGATGCCAAGGGCGTCGGCCAGAACCTGCTTGACGGGAACATCGCGCCAATCAAGGTTGTAGGCGAAGCGGTTCGTGCCGCCCTTTCTGTCGACGACGCCAGCCATGCCGACTCCGGCTCCCAGCACCCGGCCGGGGTCGAGGTTCACCTTCGCGAGTAGCTCCTCATAACCGTGACGGACGCTATTCGCGAGCAGTTCAGGCTCGCCCGGCCTTATCGGGGCTTCCTGGCGCTGAACCACTTCGCCGCTGAGTGTCACGAGCCCCAATTCGATGTGCGAAGCACTGATGTGCACGCCAAGTGCGACTGCCCCGTCGGGAATCAGCTCGATTTCGCTGGGTTTGCGGCCGCTACCATGGACGTCGCGCTTGTCGCCCTCGCGCACGAGCCCACGCTCCATCAGGTCCTGCACGATGCGTGTGACCGTCGGTTGCGTTAGTCCCGTCGCCCGGGAAGCGGCCCGTCTGGTCGTGGGACCCTGCTCCACAATGAACTCCAGAACGCGGCCGAGGCCCGGTGTCGGGGTGGTCGCCGGGCCGAAATGGCCTCGCTGAGGAACCGCCGGCTCTGATGGCATCGTTTCACCGTCCTTCCCTATCTAGGGTTGCTTGGCGGTAGCGCGGTTCAGTGGTCCGCCAGACCGAAATCCTTTGTTGCATGCTGCATGCAATTAATTGCTAACGCTAGCAGGTGGCAGAAGCTGCGTCAAGACTCTGCAGCGACTACTTGAGGCGCGTTCGAGGTTGGCTTCTCTCTGCCACGGTGTTCTCGCGTGAGTCCGGTCTCCGCGTGGCGAAGCGTAAGCGACGATGCTCACAACTCCCTAGAGACTATCGGGGTACAGCGCCCTGCCCGACCTCGACCTTAATGACCCTCACCACGGCTTCGGGCGCGGTAACGTTTGCGGCGCGCTGGTAGCTGCATATTCAAATAGGTCGACCCACATGAGCTTGAAAGTGCGCATGCTCGTGACGAAGCGCTAACCAGGCGCTCGCGGACCAATTAACAACATCATGGTTCGTACTGTGCTTCGACAGCGCGACCCGAATCTGAGCGCGCGGAGCCGCGGTTGAACGACCAACCCGCGGCGAGAGTGCGATTTCCTACTGCCATCCTCCAACGCTCTGGACAATCGGGCGCCACCTTGCATAGTGCCTGCTCGTAGTAATCCAGCCAGAAGGCTTGGGCCGAGCAAGGCCATCGCGCGTACAAGGAATCGGTGGCCCTACGGTCTCCCCTGTTATGCAACCCCGCGCTTGCGTCCGTGCTTCACTAGGGCAACGCGGCCCGCTCGCTCACACGACCATGCCTTGTCAGCTTAGTAGTTCTTCCGCCCACTGCATCACTCGCTTGATGCCGTCGGCGCCGTAGCGCGTGAAATCATCTGGCACACAATAGGCCGCTACCGTCGCCAAATCTGGCGGGTACTCGAGGCCTTCGGATTCTAGGATGTCCTTGATCACAAGTCGGAACGCCATGCTGCCTTCGCCCGCTGCCCGCAGGCGCGCGAGCGTGAACTCGTTCTGATGCCAGGCAAGTTCCCTGATGCGTTCTCGCGCCTCTTCGTCGAGGCCTTCGAACGTGCTGTAGGCGAACTCGGTGCGCGCCATGGTGAACTCTTCGACCAGCTCGGTGGCCATCGAGCGAAGTTCGCTGGAGCTTAGTTGCGTCTTGCCTTCTTGGTCGATGGTGATGATCTGGGCTTGCGGGTTCTCAAGGGCAACATTCAGCTTGGATCGGAGGAAGGCCCCCGGGTTGCGGATCTCGCTTTTCGTGCCGAGTGACGCGGTGACTTCTCTGCGCGCTTCATCGTAGACCTGTTGCACGAGGTCTACTCCAAGCGCGTTGAAGTACTTCGTGAGGTTACCGCTGTACCCGAAGTTGCGAATCGCGTTGTCAATGGCGACGCGCTTGACGTCGGCTTCGGCCTCAGCGGCGCCCTCGTCTCCTGCTGCGTTTGCGTTCACGTCAACCGTGAACTTGAGGGCGATGACCTTGTGGCCGCGCTTTATGGGTTCGAACTCAAAGGAGAGGTAGCCGATTTCGGAGAGTTCCTTCTGCGTCGGTAGGAGGATGCGTCTGCGGAAGTCTGAGAAGTTCTTCGTGTAGGACTTCTCGTGGCAGTTGAGGATCTCGTGGAGGATGGGGAGGTCGACCGTGAATGGCCGGGTGCCGTTGTGGCTGTCGGCCATGAGCAGGTTGCACATCTGGATGCTGTACTCGGTGGAGCAGCGGGCGAGTACCCATAGCGGGACTTGGAAGAAGTCTCTCTTGAGTTGCAGAGTGTGTTCTTCGATGTCGGGGTGCAGTTTGATCTCGAGGTAGGCCTGCCCAGTTTCGCTTCTCGGGCCGGCGATGAAGAACACTCGGAAGACCCAAGGAATCTTTAGGTTGCTGCCGTGCTTGTCGAAGATGAACTTCGCGGAGCGGCCAACTAACTGATCGGACACCGCGTCGAGTTCTTCGCTGATGCTGTTCCGGGAGAGGCCGAAGACGCGCCTTATGTCGCTGGCGTAAATGCGCACGTACGGGAGTTCGATATCGGCTCGTTGCAGTACTGCTAAGACCAGGAGGATGACACGGCGCTCTAGGAGGCTCATCTCCTGGATGCTTGTGCCCAAGGCGTTGCTTTGCCTGACCGCCAACCCCCCGAAGTCACCTGGAATGAGGCGCGGTTGGTATGGGCCTTGCTCTTGTGATCTCGCCCTAGGTCTGTTGGGCATCAACTGCTCCCTAGTCGCCATCCTTAGCAGAGTAACCTCGTGGGCTTCTCGCCATCGACCTTGGATTACAGGTGCTGAAAGGCTAAGCGATCGCTGGTGATCTGCTCCTGATAATGGAGATTAGCCCGTTCGGAACGGCGTTGTGAAGTCCTCCTGCTGATGTCTCAGCCGCCTCCTGGTCTTGTCTTAGCTGGCTCCTGTACTTGTCTCATTTGAGTCCTTCTCGGCCTCGACTTCTCCTCTTGGGCTGCTCGATGGCGCCAACCGAATGACGCATCGGCCATGTAGTGGGCGCAGTGACCTCCTGCATTTGTCTTAGTTAGACAGGATTTGGCTTTCCCTTAGTGGACTGGCCGGGCGCCGCAGGCATGACGACGCCGTCGCAGCTACGGAAGGAGGCGCCTACGAGTCGCGACTACTTCCTATTCTTGTCTCAGCCAGCTCGTGAACTCATTGGCGCTTTCCGGAAACGTCCTGCGCGCGTGAACTCTCAGCTCTAAGAGTCCTCCTCCTGTTCTTGTCTTAGTTAGCGGTCGAGGACGCTTTGGTGAAGCGTATAGACTGCGACATTCGCCGTGTCCCACACGGTTCCTCGTGTCGCGCATGTCGAGCGTCCGGGTAACTGTGTCTCCCTCTCAGGCCCGCACAGGGGCCCAGCCGTATGCGCACAGCCTCTCAGATCCCCGTAACCGCCCTAGTCTTTACTTGTCCATTGGTCTCGACACTCCCAACGGTTCTGTACAGCTGCGACCACCATCTGCATTGCATCGTGACCAGGCGGCGGCGCCAGCTACCTCCTGTGGTTGTCTTAGTTAGAACCCCAGCAGGGACTCGAGGGCACGACACCGAGCGAGCACGTGTGGGGTTGGTAGGGCGATTTTCCTCTCTCCTATTGATGTTGAACAGCACCTTTCATTCCAACACCTTTGTTTCTTTGTGGGGTCTGATTGGCCGTGCTAGACGAGGTATTTCCAGGTTGGCTGAGACACGAACAGGAGACGGCTACGTCATCTGGGGGAGGGGACTGAGACAGCAGCAGGAGGGGATTGAGACGTAGTCAGGAACTTGCTGAGACAAAAACAGGACCCTACGTTGACTAAGACATAAACAGGAGGGCGACTACGACGTGAGCAGGAACCAGTTGAGACGCCTTCAGGGGCCCGAGGGCTCTGTTGTCTCGTCTCTAAGTCGCGTTACGCACGTTTGGTGCCAGGAAGCCTAATCCCTGAGACGCCGTTCGCCATGCAGCAGCCATGCGCCAATCTTAGTGCACCCAGTTGGGCGCCACGCGCTACGTGCCGGCGCGATCTCGATGTGACCACGAGCGATCGGAGAATCCTGCGGTACTGATGTGCTCCGTTGGCCCGCTGCGGGTTGGTCGTGATAATCACCTGTCGGATTGCTGCCGAGCTCCAAAGTTGCCGCGTGCTTCGTCGCAACGGATCGGGTCTCCTCTGCCCCGCCATGGGTAATGCCAGCTGTTCCTCGAGTCGCCGTTGAGCACACAGGCGACGGAGGCTTCGTAGGACTTGTCGACGCAGCGTCTTGTGGTGCTCAGGTGCGCGCCAGTGGCTTTATTGAAACCGCAAGGGCGTGAAGTGCGTTACAAACCGGCAGCAACATAGCGTGTTATCAAATGCGGCGGCAAGCCTGTGGCCGCAGCCTGCGCGCTAGGCTCGGCGTTGGTTGAACGCGCCTGTCCCGCAGCGGGACAAGCCGCCACTTGGCCCGTGCTAGACGCTAATTCGGCGAGGTTTAGTTTCTAGCTACTTGCGGCGTTCCAGCTCGAGGATTAACTTCTTCAACCGGTCCAAGAGCTCCGACTTATCTACCGAACCAGGGCGGTACTTGATGTGCAGGTCGAAGCCCCCGCCCTTGCGTTCGGAGAACCGGTACGGGGTGGGCGGTCGACCTGGGGGCCTCAGCGGCGGCGCATCTGTGGGCTCGACGGGGTCGGGATTGAGGACGTTGGCGATACGGTTCTGGCGCCTCTGATCGTTGCCGATCTTGGCCAGTTCTGCCGCCTGAGTAAGTAGTCCGGGGTTGTCACGAAGAAAGTGCTGCACGTCGTCGGGCCAACCCACGATCTCGAGGCGCCGCTGAACGTAGCTCCTAGACTTCTTGACTAGTTCGGCGAGTCCGCGGACGGTCAACTGTTGCTCGTCCCTCAGAGCCGCCAACGCTTGGGCCTCTTCTAGCAGCGGGAGGTCTTCTCGCTGAATATTCTCGGCGAGCTGAACGCCGCGCGCGTGCTCTTGGGGGATGATCCTAACGGGGGCCTCGGTAGCGTTCAGGAGTTTGAGGGCGCGGAAGCGCCTCTCCCCCGCTACAAGCAGGTAGTTGTGCCCGTCTTGCGTGACCGTCAACGGGTTCACGAGTCCATTCGTTCGAATATCTTCGGCGAGTTCAGTTAGTGATTCATCCGAGAACGTCTGCCTGGGTTGTCCGGGTGAAACGTGAATACGGGAGATCGGGACTATTAGCGCGCGGTCATCTCGCGCTGGTTGATCAGCCACGGGGTGATGCAGTTCTGGTTCGCCTGGTGTGTTGCGTGCTGTTGGTTGCCTCTGAAGGCCACGCTTCTTAGTCGCGGACACGCTTCAGAACCTCCTCGGTGAGGGCCCTGTAATCCTGCGCCCCAGTGGAAGTGGGGTCGAAGGTGAAGATTGATTCTTGAGCGCTCACGGCTTCGTCAAGGCGGACGTTTACGCGCACCCGTGCACCCATGATGTGGTTGCCGTACTGCGCTTCGAGGTAATCGGTTGCCTCGCGTGCGATCACCGTGCGTGCGTCCCATTGGGTGATGACAATGCCTAGGAGCTGCAGAGCGGGGTTCAGTAGGCGCTGAACTTGTTTCAGCGTCTGCTCGAAATCGGAGACGGCCGAGAGACCGTAGGTGGCGGGTTTGACGGGGACCAGGACGTGGCTGGCGGCGACCAGGGCGTTCAGCGTCAATGGTCCGAGTGAGGGGGGGCAGTCGAGGATGATGAAGTCGTAGTCTCGTACTGGTTCGAGCGCCTCCTTGAGGCGGTAGACGTCGAGCGCTCCGCTGAGGGTTGGCTCGAGTCGCGCGACCTGAATAGAGGAGGGGGCGATGTCGACGCCGGCCCAAGCGGATTGGATGATGCTCGCGATCGGCTTGAGTTCGCCCAAGACGCTATGCATTGATAGGTTGGCGGCCTGCTCGAGGTCTATGGGGGTTGAGGCTGTGGCGTTGGCCTGCGGGTCTAGGTCGACGATAAGAACGCGGTGAACGTGATCCGCCAGGCCAGCAGCTAAGTTCAGGGTGGTCGTAGTCTTAGCCACACCACCTTTTTGGTTTGCTACGGCTATGGTTACGGGCACGCAGACAGCGTATCAAGTCGCACGGGCGAATGCACGTCTACGACCATTTGATAATACCGCACGACCATAGTTGCTAAGCGTGTCCCACTGCGGGACAAGGGCCGTATTTTGCGTGGGTCACGAAGCTAAGCCGCAAATGGGTTTCGGAACACTATCTGCGGTTGACCCGGGGGAGGGGGTGAAACCGAGCAGAGGGGCGCTACCGGCATCCGTGACACACGGCGACGTCCGCAAGTGTCTGGCCGCGAAGGTGGCAGTTGGCGAAGGCGGACCACTCATCGGAATCTCGAGTAGGGGAGAGGTTGGGCGGGATGCGATTACCGCTGGCGACGCCGTCGGGACGCGCTAGGCGAGGCGCGCATTAAAGGGGGTGTGGAGAATGTCACGCCCCGGCCCGTTGCTTACGGAGTGAGCAGGAAGGAAGGGTACGAAGTCATGTCGGATGCGCACACCGACTAGGCCTTATACCCCGGCCTGGCCGACGCACATGACGTCGTGTGGCGCGCCCGCCCGCCCCCTGCTTCCCTCGTCGCCAGCACCTTCTGGTGGTCATTGCTGTGCGGGACTGCAGGTAGGATGCGTCACGTTGGGGCGACGGCCTGCCTTCCAACCGGGTAGGGGAGGGGAGGCGGCTTCGTAGCCCGGGCGGTGAGAGACCAGAGGGTTGGATTCGAGCTGGGCCTGGCGTCATGCCGTCAACGACTCTGGCGACCATCGCTTGCGCTGCGCAGGCACAGGAGCCAGACAAGCTACTGCTCACCTCCCCGAGCGATCTGCGCCTGGGCGACGCTGCTGTAGCCGTCTAGCCAAGGACCATGCTTGATCCTCAACGGTCGTCGTTCTCGTCCAGGAGACACGGCCGCGGAGTTCTCAGGACTAGTATCCGGGTCCCCTGGGTTCCCCGATGAGACGACAAGCTCGCTCAGCCGGTCATAGTTCCACTACGGTTTGCCGGAGCGAACGCACGTCCGGTAACGCCCGCGCCTATCCTGGGGGTATGCAGTCCAATCCTTACGCGACCGTTGATCAATTCCTTGATCACTGGCAAGGCGTCCGGCTCATCACCATCAAGACTTTGAGAGCGTTCTCGCTGGATGACCTCGAGTACCGTCTCGTGCCTGATTGGCGTACGGTCGGCGAACTCTTTCATCACATAGCCGCGCACCAGTTTTATGTCGCAAGAGGCGTGCTCCTGGGGATCTGGGATCCTCGGCCAGGAGACGTGGATGCCGATTGGACCGCGCACCGAGCCGAGGTCTGCCATTCAACGGAGGCGCTGGAGTCTTGGCTAGCTGAGTCGCAGAGCAGCCTCGAGGACTGGACGGAGCAGGCCGGGCCAAACCGCCTTGAGCGGATTGCGGAGGACAACCCCTGGCACGAAGGGATTCGGGGGTGGCTGATCTTGCACCACGCATACCAGGATGAGCTTCACCACCGTGGTCAGCTATATGCCATAGCTCGGCTTCTCGGTCGTACTCCGCCAGCTGTATACGCAGAAGAACACGACGAGTTCTGGCAGCCGCGGAAGGGAAAGTAAGAATCGTCCACGCCGACCATCACCGAACGGTCCCGTGACCACCCGGTCGCCCATCATGGCGGCGCGCATCTCCACAACGAGGGTATGCCGTCGATGCTCGAGTGCTCAGCCAAGTTAGCGGGACTCGAGCGGCAGCTAGTTGGATCTGTTGGAGTGACCACGGCCGCGGGCCCGCGGTCAGGAGAACTTTTGATTGCGCCGGCATACGGGCCGTAGCAACTCTTGTGCGGCCCAGGCCCGCGCAGCGCCGAGTTCCTACGGTGATTGCTTCTTGGACGAGCCCGCTGAGATGCTGCTGCACAAGCCCCTAGTGAGCAAGCCCGTACCGTTATCTCAAGGCGAGCCCTCGGAGTTGATTTCACAATCTACAGACCGGTTGGCGGCGGTAGCTTGTTGGCCTGGCACTCCAAATGCGGCCTGTAATTGACTCACCCTAGACGGCGGCCCGCGGACCCGGGCGATTCGCCGAACCATTGCTACTGAGCCCGCAGCAGCTTCGTAATGCTCGGCTGGTAGGCGCCGATGCCCTTGCGGTAACGCACCGGCGGCGTCTTGGAGGCGGGCGCACGCGTGAAGTCACCCACGGCGGCCAGAAGGTGTAAGCGGACCTCCATGTAGGCAAGGGCGATGCGGGTGAGGGAGAGGTCGGTGGCGCGCGTGGTGCTGGTGTCAGTCTTGAAACCGTAGGACGCCACCACGGCCTTGCCGTCCCTGCCCCACGAGATGGAGTCGAACGGTTCCAGGTGGTGCTTCACGTGCTCCGGCAGGCGCTTGCGCAGCAGGCGGCGGTGCGTGCGGCCGTTGGAAGCGATGATGCTGATGCGAGCGTTGCCGTGCCCACCGTAGACGCGGATGCGCGCCACATTCCCGAGCCCCAGGTAACTATCGAGGCGTTTGCCTTCAGTGACGGTGCAGTTAAGTAGGCTGTCGTCGCCCAGCTCGGCTACCCGCAGGGCCAAGGCCTCCAGGAACGTCTGGCGCGGTTGCGGCGCCTTCGGCGGGGTAAGGGCCTTCAAGGCGTAGGTGAAGGAACTGCCGTCCGGGGCGGAGAAGGCAAGCAGTTGGACGAGGTGAACGGTGATGCCAAGGCGGTCGGTGGCGTACTTGAGGGCCGCGAGCAGGTTGGCGGAGTTCTCCGGCACGGACTCTGCCACCAGGATGAGGTCCTTCGCCTTCAGCGCCGCGGCGTAGCCTACGCCGCGCGTGATGTGTTCACCGTCGAGAGGGGGGAGCATGAGCTCGATGACGATGAGCGGCTTCTTCGGGTTCGACGTCAGCGCAACTAGGTCGGCGCGTTGAGCCAGCAAGCTACCGGTTCTGACCTGGCGGGCGATGGCGGTGATTTCTTCGCCCAGTAGCTCGCCGAAGACCTTCAGCGCGTTGTGGTCGCGCAGCAACGTGTCCTCAAGTTGCGCCTCGCTCTCGAATGCGTGCTTCGGAGAACATGGAACGGTGTAGTCGTGCTGGGCGCTCTTCGTGTCTGGCAGTTCAGCGAACTTGAATAGGTTTGGTTGGCTGAGCTTGGCGGGAAGGTGCTTCTTGTCTTTCACGGGTGCGGGTACCTTTGTTGAATTTCGCCTAGCGGCGATGGTTCCCGCATGCGCGCGCAGCGCGCCTCCAACCTTTGGGCTCTGGGCCGCGGCCAGGCGGTGCCGGCCCGGGCCCAGCAGACGCAAGAACGATCGTGAGACTGCCGACCAAGCGGCCGAGGTCTTGTTGCCCCCTTTGCCGCCACTGACCGTCGGCTGCGTGCCTCAGTGCGCTTTCCTCTCTGGTGTGCGGTTTCGGTCATTGGACCCGCGGTAGAGTCGCGCATGGTTTCAACAGGGGGTCATGCCGCGTTTATCTGGGCCGTAGCGGACTTGTTGCGTGGCCCTTTCAAGCAAAGCGAGTACGGTCGAGTCATCCTGCCTTTCACGGTGTTGCGGCGCCTGGAGTGCGTGTTGGAGCCAACCCGCGAGGACGTGCTCGAGCAACTAGAGCGGTTCGCTGGCGAGGACGTTGACTTGGATCTGGTGTTGCCGGCCGTGGCGGATGCGCCGTTCTACAACACGAGCCGGTACTCCTTAGGCACGCTGGGGCAGACGAACACGTTGGCGAACCTCGAGGATTACGTGAGCAAGTTCAGCGGGAACGCTCGCGGGGTGTTCGAGCATTTCGGTTTCGACAAGTGGCTCGAGAAGCTGGATTCCGCCGACCTGCTTTACCTGGTGGCGCAGAAGTTCAAGGACTTGGACTTGCATCCCGAGCGGGTGAGCAACGTGGAGATGGGCAACATCTTCGAGCACCTGGTCTACAAGTTCGCGGAAAGCGCGAACGAGACGGCAGGGGAGTTCTACACCCCGCGCGACATCGTGCGGCTTGCCACCACCTTGGTAATCGCGCCCGATAACGAGGCGCTAACGGGTGATGGTGTCATCCGCACCGTGTACGACCCCGCGGCCGGCACGGGCGGGTTCCTGAGCGCGGCCATAGAACAGATTCGCGAATGGAACCCTAGCGCGCGCCTGGTCCCTTACGCGCAGGAAGTGAACGCGGAAACGTACGCGATTCAGGTGGCGGATAAGCTCATTCAGGGCTACGACACCGGCAACCTGAAGCTCGGCAACACCCTTAGTGACGATCAGCTCGCGGGGGAGACGTTCACGTATGGGCTCTCGAACCCGCCGTTCGGAGTCGATTGGAAGAGTATCAGGACGGCGGTGGAGGCGGAGCACAAGCGTGGTTTCGCGGCCCGTTTCGGGCCGGGCACCCCCCGAGTTAGTGATGGCAGCATGCTCTTCCTGCTGCACCTGCTCTCTAAGCGGCGGCCGCAGAGCGAGGGCGGCAGCCGCTTCGGCATCGTCCTGTCGGGCAGCCCGCTCTTCACGGGTGGGGCCGCCAGCGGCGAGAGCGAGATTCGCCGCTGGATCCTCGAGAACGACCTGCTGGAGACCATCGTGGCGCTGCCGGGCGACATGTTCTACAACACCGGCATCGCCACCTACGTGTGGATCCTCAGCAACAACAAGAGCGAGGAGCGCGCGGGCAAGGTGCAGTTGATCGACGCCACCAGCATGTTCGCCAGCATGCGCAAGAGCCTCGGCAACAAGCGCCGCTACCTCACAGACGAGCAGATCGCTGAGATAGCCCGGTTGCACGATGAGTTCGAGGAGAGCGAGCAGAGCAAGATCTTCGCCACCACCGACTTCGGTTACCGGCGCGTCACCATCGAGCGGCCCCTGCGCCTCACCTTCACCCCGCACGACGAGATCGGCCTTGCCGCTCTGCAGGAAGAGAACGCGTGGCAGAAGCTGGACCAGGGCGAGCGCGCGAGCATCCTCGCGGCGCTAGCTCAGCTCGACGAGCGCATCCCCAGCCGCACGACCTTCACGAAGAACCTCCAGGCGGCCCTCAAGCCCTCGGGCGTCAAGGTTGGCGCGCCCATCATGCGTCTCCTGACGAAGCACCTGAGCGTGAGTGACGAGCACGCTGAGCTCTGCAAGGTCCGCGGCCAGTTGGAAGCGGACCCGAGCCTGCGGGACTACGAGAACGTGCCGTTGGGTGAGGACGTGCGCGAGTACTTCGAGCGCGAGGTACTGCCGCACGTGCCCGACGCGTGGATCGACGAAAGCAAGCGCGACGAGAAGGACGGCGAGGTCGGCATCGTCGGGTATGAGATCCCGTTCAACCGGCACTTCTACACGTACACGCCGCCGCGGCCGCTGGCGGAGATCGACGCGGACCTGCGAGAGACTACGCGGCGCATCATGCGAATGATTGAGGGGCTTGCGACGTGACAACTCCCTCCCCTAATCCCGGTGGAGGCCCCATGCGTGAGACGCCCGAGTGGCCCTGGGTAAAGCTGCGCCGGATGGCTTCGGTAGTCACCACTAAGGCAACCGAGAAGTCCTTCGAGCTCGGCCTCGAGGACATCGAGTCATGGACGGGTCGGCTCTTAACAGCCGAATCGACCTATGAGGCAGCAGGGGTCGCATTTGAAAAGGGCGACGTCCTCTTCGGAAAGCTGCGCCCTTACCTGGCAAAGGTGTATCAAGCTGAACAGCGGGGGCAAGCGGTGGGGGACTTCATCGTTCTTCGCCCTGGACGCAATGTCCATTCCAGGTTCCTGACCTACAACCTCTTAGAGCAGCGTCTTATAGACCGGCTTACCGCGGGCGCCTACGGCTCCAAGATGCCGCGAACAAACTGGGATGACCTCGGGAGTCAGCCCATCTGGCTTCCGCCCTATGAGGAGCAGCGTCGTATTGCGGCGTTCTTGGATCATGAGACGGCGCGGATCGACGAGCTCGTGCACGAACAAGAGCGACTGCAAGGGTTGTTGGCTGAGAAGCGCGGTGAGGTAATTGGACGGGCTGTCCGTGAGGGGCTTGATGGAGAAGAGCTCATTTACATCGATGATATGTTCATTAGAAATGCGCCCAGAAGTTGGCAGGTGTCGCCCCTAAGGAGATTCCTGAGGCATATTAGTCCTCGCCAAGTGGGCGAGGCATGGAGTGAATATACGCTGCTTTCTTTGACCCGCCAGGGCATCATTGAGCGTGATATTGACTCCGGTGTTGGCAAATTCCCAGCAGAGTTCAATGGCTATCAGCGTGTTGATCCGGACCAACTTGTGTTCTGCCTATTTGATATGGATGAAACTCCGAGGACCGTCGGCCACAGCGCCCAATTGGGAATGATTACAAGCGCTTACGCTGTCTTTGAGCCGACGAGCGAGGGCAACGCAGAGTTCATCTCTTACTACTTCCAGTATGTGGACACCTACAAGGGGCTTCGCCCCTTCTACTCCGGGCTGCGCAAGACCATTCGCCCCAATGCCTTTCTTGGAATCCGCGTAGCCATGCCCACTCTCGACGAACAAAAGCGAATTGTCCAGTTCCTCAATGTCGAGTTGCAGAAACTCGATGAATTGACTGCTATCGTTCAGAAGGGAATCGATCTGCTACTTGAGCGTCGCTCTGCCTTAATCACCGCCGCTGTGACCGGCCAGCTGGACCTTCGCGACTGGCAACTTCCCGCCTCACGGGTCGTAGCGGAGGTGGCGTGAGTGTCGGCGGGCTTCTCTACTGCTCATCGTGAGGCTCGTCTTGAGGAGCACATTGTCGAGTTCCTGGCCAATAACGGCTGGGTGGTGGGTGACCCAGCCTGTTACGACCGCCGGCGCGCGCTCTACTCGGAGGACGTGATCGCCTGGCTGAAGGTGTCGCAGCCGGAGGCGTGGGAGCGCCTGGAGCGCTCGAACGGCGGCAGCGCCGAGAAACGGGTGCTCGACCGCCTTGCGCGCGCCCTAGAGTCCAGCGAGCACGGCGTGGTGAGCGTGCTCCGTCATGGTTTCGACATCGCTGGTGCCGGACGTTTGCGCATGGCTGCGCCACGCCCCGAAGACAAGCGCAACGAGACGGCTCTCGAGCAGTACGAGGCGAACATCCTGCGGGTGGTGCCCCAGGTGCGTTACAGCCTGGATAACGAGAACGCCATCGACCTGGTGTTCTTCATCAACGGCCTACCGGTGGCTACTGCGGAGCTGAAGACTGACTTCACGCAGAGCGTGGATGACGCGATCGCGCAGTACAAGCGTGACCGCAAGCCGAAGAACGCCAAGGGGCGTCCCGAGCCGCTGCTGACGCAGAAGCGCGGTGCCGTGGTGCACTTCGCCATGAGCGACAGCCAGATCTTCATGACCACGAACCTAGCGGGGGAGAACACGTTCTTCCTGCCGTTCAACAAGGGCAACAACGGTGGCGCCGGCAACGCCCCCAACCCTCACGGGTACCCGGTCAGCTACTTCTGGGAGGAGGTCCTGCAGCGCGATAACTGGCTCAGGATCTTCCAGCAGTTCGTGTTCGTCGAGGTCGAGCAGAAGGAAGACGCTCAGGGGCGGGCGTACACGAGCGAGACGCTCATCTTTCCCAGGTACCACCAGTGGGACGCGGTAACCAAGCTGGTGGGTGCCGTACGCGAGGAAGGCCCCGGCAAGCCCTACCTAGTGGCGCATAGCGCTGGTAGCGGTAAGACCAAGACGATCACCTGGCTCGCGCATGAGCTCATCCGCATCCGCGACGAGATGGGCTCGGCGTACTTCGACTCCGTCATTCTGGTGACGGATAGGCGGGTGCTGGACCAGCAGCTGCAGAACGCGATCCTCCAGCTCGACAACCAGCGGGGCGTGGTGGCGACCATCACCGAGTCGGGCGGCAGCAAGAGTAGCCAGCTCGCTAAGGCGATGCTTTCGAGCACGCCGATCATCGTGGTGACGCTGCAGACGTTCCCTTACGCGCAGAGCCTGATCCTGGAAGAAACGAGCCTGAAGGACAAGCGCTTCGCGATCGTCATCGACGAGGCGCACTCGAGCACCGGCGGCAGCACCGCGGCTGACCTACGCTTCATCCTCACCGGCGAGCGCGAGGACGACTGGGACAAGCTCTCCACCGCTGAGAAGCTGGCGGCGCGGCAGACGTCGCGCCGGCCGCCGCCCAATGCCAGTTACTTCGCTTTCACCGCCACCCCGAAGCACTCGACCCTCACGCTCTTCGGCAGGGGGGAAAACGACCCGCACGCGCCACTATCCGACGGGAACAAGCCAGTCGAGTTCCACGCCTACAGCATGCAACAGGCCATCGAGGAGGGGTTCATCCTCGACGTGCTGCAGAACTACACGAGCTACAAGATGGCGCTCGAGCTGAGCGAGGAGTTGGAGAACGACCCTAAGGTGGACGCGCGGCAGGCGCGCCGCAGCCTGGCGCGCTGGACGGCTTTGCACCCGACGAACGTGGCGCAGAAGGTCGAGTTCATCGTCAAGCACTTCCAACGCAACGTCGCTCACCTGCTCGCTGGCCAGGCCAAGGCCATGATCGTCACGAGCAGCCGCGCGGCGGCCGTGAAGTACAAGCACTACTTTGACGAGTACGTGCAGCAGGAGGGCATCGACGGCCTAGCGGCGCTGGTGGCGTTCAGCGGTGACGTGCTAGGCAAGGACGTGAGCGACAGCGAGCGAGAGTTCGCTCCTGACGCGAAGTTCAACGAGGCCAACATGAACCCAGGGCTTTACGGCCGCGAGTTGCCGGCGGCGTTCGATACGCCCGAGTTCCGCGTGATGATCGTCGCCAACAAGTTCCAGACCGGCTTCGACCAGAAGAAGCTCGTCGCCACGTACCTAGACAAGAAGGTCAGCGGCGTGGAGGCCGTGCAGACGCTGTCGCGCCTGAACCGCACCAGCCCCGGCAAGGAAGTCACGTTCGTGGTGGACTTCGCGAACGACGCCGACACGATCGTCACGGCGTTCCGGCAGTTCTACAAGCACGCGCGCGTCGAGGCCGTTCAGAACCCCGACGTGGTCTACGACGAGAAGGAGCGACTCGACCAGGCCAACATCCTCGATCCCGAGGAGATCGAGCACTTCGCCGGGGCCATGGTGCAGCGCACCGTCAAGCACGAGCGGCTTTACGCCCTCACGCAGCCCGCCACCGACCGCTTCAACGACCGCTACCGCGCCCTCACCGATGAGCTCGTGAACCTAGAGCGCGATATCGAGCGCGCGCAGGAGCACGGCGACGAGCTGGCCGCGCAGCAGCTCGAGACGCGGCGCGTGCACGTGGCGGAGGAGCGCGACGCGCTCAACATCTTCCGCGACGGCCTGGCTAAGTTCGTGCGGACCTACCAGTTCATCGCGCAGATCATCGACCTGAACGACCCCAGCCTCGAGGCGTACGCCGAGTTCGTGAGGCTGCTACGAAACCGCCTGGATAGTGTTCCACTCGCGCAAGTCGACCTGAGCGGGCTCAAACTAGTGCGGTACGCCATCAAGGAAGGCGATGTCTTGAGCGGCGTCGGCGGCAAGCCGGGCGGGGGAGAGGAGCAAGGCCCGCTCCTCAAGCCGAAAGGCGCAGGTGGGCAACGTGAACCGCGTGACCGGGAGAAGGAACGCCTCTCGGAGATCATCCGCCGCATGAACGAGGCGTTCCCGTCCGGCGTCGCTACTTCTGGCGGCATCTTCCTCCTTATCCAAGTGAGTGAGACCCTAAGAGGCAACGAGCGGGTCATGGCGCAGGTGAACAACAACAAGAGAGAGGACGCACTCAAGGGCGACCTACCTAGAGAAGCGATGAAAGCCGTGTCGGGAGCCATGCACTCCCACCGCGAGAACGCCCTCGAGTTGCTCAAGCCCGACGACGGTCGGCGCGGCATCCTGTATGAGGTGCTGTACGACCTGATTCGGAACCCGGATTATGCGCGGCAGTTGCTCGAGCCGCGCTGATTTGACCGCATCGGATTGTGCGCATCAGACACGTGCTGACGGTAAACCTGCCACACGTTATTGGTTGCGGGTAATACGGTTGGCTTGAGCTGGTTGGAGGGTCCTCGGCCAATCCGGCAAAGTCTGTATTCACCGGTATGCCATGGAGCGCTAGGCACAGGCAGGGGCCGGTTCAGTCACTTGATTGGCTCTCTCGGAAAGCCCCCAGACTCCTTAGCAGTTCCACCGCCCCATCACGCTCCTCAATGGCGTTTAGCACGTTGACTGTAATGATCCCGTAATACTCGGAGGTCTATTCATTGATACCGATGATGCGATCAGATCCTCTTACCCGTATGTTGGCGGTTTTCGCTA
>ERZ778018.1296-NODE-1296-length-22009-cov-14.136740_pt1 | contig 22009 bp, 26 predicted proteins | sample MGYA00375748_ERZ778018 | MGnify/ENA primary metagenome ERZ778018 (study PRJEB29350, sample SAMN05509839) | bioreactor metagenome | biome: bioreactor; material: wastewater | place: South Africa: University of Cape Town | collected 2014-04-22 ... | reverse complement strand
CTCATCTGACCGCTTCGCGGTCTGTCTTCCCCCGCGAGGGGGGAAGACGATTCTCGCCCCCGAAATCCGTGACGAGCGGTGGTGAAGGCCGCCACGTCGGTCGTCCCTCCTCAACGTATCGAGATTTTATGACGTCCAGCCCCGATCCGCGGCAACCTCCCAGTCGAGTCGGGCCGGACGACCCGGCCGCGCGCGCGATCGCCGAGGCGTTCTCGACGGCCGTCGCCCGGCTGGCCGCGGCGAGGGCGCGGGCGCGTTCCGGCGATCCGAAAGGGATTCGTCGGCTCCGGACGGCGTCGCGACGGCTCCGCAGCCAGTTGCGGGCGTTCCGCAAGCTGATCGACCCGGAATGGGGCGATCGACTGGTCGCCGAACTCCGCTGGATCGGATCGACGCTCGGAGAGACTCGCGATCTGGACGTGTTGCGCGACCGATTGGCGAACGGCGAGAGCGACACCGACCGCGAGGCGCTCCGACCGCTGTTCGACTCGCTGGCCGAGCGCCGGGGGCAAGCCGTCAAGGCCGTCGGCCGGATGCTTCGAGGCCGACGGTTCCGCGACCTGATGGCCGAGTTGGAGCGGTCGGCCGCGGCCCCCGCGACGATCCCAAAGGCTGGGAAGCCGTGCCGCAAGGTCTTGCCGCCGCTGGTGGCGAGGGCGTGGCGACGGCTTCGGCGCGAGTCCAGGGGTCTGACGTCCGCCAGCCCCGACCAGGCGTTCCACGACCTTCGCATCGTCGCCAAGCGCGCCCGCTACGTCACCGAGTTGATCGCCCCGACGCTCGGTCCCAGGGCCCAAAACCGCGGAACGCGGCTGGTCGCCCTCGCCCGGGGAGTTCAGGACGTCCTCGGCGCGCATCAAGACGCGGTGGTCGCCGCTTCGGCCGTGGCGGCGTCGCTCGCCCAGGCGGATTCCGACGACGCTTACCATCGGGCCGCCGTCGCGCTCCTGTCCCGTCTCCGACGCGCCGCCGACGACGCCCGCGACGATTTTCTGGATCGTCAACTCCCCGAGTTGCGGCGTCGCAAGAACCGGGGGGAGTTGAAGAGCGGAGGGTGACCGGAAACCGCGGGCTCGCGGACGGGGAAGAGACCTGGCCCGAACGAGATTCGGCATCTTCCAAGCCGGGTCGCGATCCGACCTATGACGTCGAGCGGCGGCCGCGGTCGGCGACGGTCGGGGGGTCGATGGGCCGCCAGCGTTGGGCGCGCTTGAGGAGGAGGCGGGCGACGAACGCCTCGTATTCGTCGGCCGAGCGTCGCTTTTTGGGATCCCAGCGCCGGCCCTTCTCCCAGTTGCAGCGGCCGTGGACCGCGGCGAGGTTGCGGGCGTCGTCGTCGCCGCCGCGGCTTTTGGCGCGGACGTGTTCGAGCGTCGCCCCCGCGCCGGTGGCGGCGTCGAAGGCGATCGGCCCGTTGCAGATCAGGCACTTGCCGACCCAGTCGCCGCCGCGACGCTCGAACGAGGCGTCGGTTCGCGCGGCCAGATCCAGTTTCTCGGCGGTCGTCACGACGGGCCCCTCGCGGCCGGATCAATAGACCGGTTCGCCCGTCTCCGGCGCGACCGTGCCGTCGCCGGTCTGGCCGAGGGCCTCGCGAACCATCAACAATTCGGCGACGTTCTCAAGCGTCAACAGGCCGACGACCCTCCCCCGGCGGACGACCGACGCGCACGGCGCGCCGCGCTCGCGAAGCGCGGCGATCGCGGCGGTCAGCGATCCGTCGGCGTCGATCCGCGGGGCCGAATCGGCCGCGAAGTCGGCGACCGGGGCGTCGGCCCCGCGCGCGGCCAGCCCGGCCATCAGATTCGAGCGGGTCAGGACCTTCGGCTCGGCGTCGCCGACGGCCTCGACCGGGAAGTCCTGCTGGGCGCCGGCCAGGAGCAGTTCGGCCGCCTGACCGAGGGTGTCGTCGGGTCGAAGGACCTGGAAGTCCGTCAACATCGCGTCACTCACCGCCACCCCCTTGAGCGCCGCGCGCTGCTCCACCTGGCGGGCCTCGGCCTCGGCGCCGATCCAGACGAACAGGGCGACGAACAGCAGCAAGGGCGCGCCGGCGCTCAGGCCGAAGAGGCCGAAGGCGATCGCCATCATCTGACCGATCGAGGCCGCCGTCCGGGTCGCCCTGGCGTAGGGGAGCCGCATCGCCAAAAGCGCCCGCAGCACCCGGCCGCCGTCCATCGGGAACGCCGGCAGCATGTTGAAGACGACCAGGAGCACGTTGACCAGCAGCAGCTTCGACCAGAACCCCGCGTGCAGGACCTGGTCGGAATCGTCCACCACCGCCGGGAACCGGACGCCCACGAGCAAGATCGCGGCGACGATGGCCACGTTCACCGCCGGCCCGGCCAGGGCGATCAACAACTCCTGGGCGGGCTGCTCCGGAATCCGCTGGAGTCGGGCGACCCCGCCGATCGGCAGGAGCGTGACGTCGGAGGTCGGCACGCCGAACCGCCTGGCCGTCAGCGCGTGGCCGAACTCGTGCATCACGATGCAGGCGAAAAGCGCCAGGACGAACCCCGCCTGCGCCAGCCCCGCCGCCAGCCCGCCGCCGCCCGACGCCCCCGCCGCGGTCAACCAGACGATCAGGACCACGAACGTCCAGTGGACGTAGATGGGGATCCCCGCCACTCGGCCGATCTTCCAGGACCAGGACATGCCATCGCTCCTCAAAGCGCGCGAGACGGTTTTGCGATCCGTCATTGTATCCGCGCGGCGGCCCGCCGGGATTCTCGTTCGAGCCGATTTGACAACCCCGCGCCGCGACCTAGGTTGGCGATAGCCGCCCGGGCCCCAGGGACCGATCGCGCCGGGGCGGATCGAATCGGACGAGCCGAAAGCGGGAAGCGAGGCGATCATGGACTTGAAGGCGACCACCCACGTCTGCGTTTCGCCGGTCCAGGCGGAGGACGAGGAGGAGACGCAAGTCCATCCTCCCCCCCCCATGTTCCTGATCGTCGTCCACGGCGGGACCACCGGCGCGATGCTCCGGATCGAGGGCCGCGAGACGACGCTGGGCCGCTCGCTGGAGAACGGCCACCAGTTCCCCGACCCGACCGTCTCCCGCCGCCACGCGGTCATCGTCCACGACGACGAGGGTCTCGCCTGGCTGACCGATCTGGGCAGCAGCAACGGCACCTTCATCGACGGCAAGCGACTCGCCCCGGCGGTCGCCGTCCGGATCGAGGACGGGGCGCGGCTGCAACTGGGCGTCTCCACCGTCCTGAAGTACGTCAGCCTGAACGCCCGCGAGGAGAGTTTCCAGCGCGAGATGTTCGAGCGTTCCGTGCGCGACAACCTGACGGGGCTCTACAACCGCGGTTACTTCATGGAGCAGATCGCGGCTTCGTGCGAGCGGAACCGCTTGCGGAACCTGGGCACGGCGCTTTTGATGGTGGACGTGGACCACTTCAAGCGGGTCAACGACGCCCACGGCCACGACGCCGGCGACGCCGTCTTGCGCGAGGTCGCCAGGACGCTCCGGGAGGCGACGCGGAGCGAGGACCTGGTGGCCCGCTACGGCGGCGAGGAGTTCGTCCTGGCGATCCCGATCGCGAGCGTCGATCAGGGTTGGGAGCGGGCCGATCAGGTTCGTCGCCAGTTGGCCGGCCGCTCGATCCGCGCCGGCCGCAAGGAGTTGCGGGTCACCGCCAGCATCGGCGTCTCGTGCGGCACGGCGACGCGGCCGCGGACGGTCAAGGCCCTGATCGCCACGGCGGACGTCGCGTTGTACGAGGCCAAAAGGACCGGCCGCGACCGCGTCGTCGCCGCCGAGCGGATCCTCGCCGAATCCGAGCGCCGCACCGAATCGTGCGAGGCCCTGGCCGTCTGACCCCGCGCGGCGGGGCGTGGCGTGGCGCTCGATCCTGAAGGTCGATCGGAAACGGTCTTCCCCCCTCGCGGGGGAAGACAGACCGCGGAGCGGTCAGATGAGGGGGACGACGCGCGAGTAACCGTCATCACTCGCGACGGCCGGCCCGGCGGGCGTTGGATCGCGCCGGCCTTCTTGCTCGCCTCCCCCTCATCCGGCCCTTCGGGCCACCTTCCCCCGCAAGGGGGGAAGGCCGTTCGGTCCCGACGGCGTCTTCAAGAAAATCCAGGATCGAGAGCCACGCCGCGAGCGGCGGCGCGGACTCGTCTCGCGCCGCCGCGGCGGTTATGATCGGTCGAGCGCCCGAACGGGGCGCCTGGAGCCCGACCCACCGACCGATCGACCCCGTACAGGCGACCGAACCGTGCCCAACGCCGACGCGACGCCCCGACGCCCCCTGGAACCCCTCGCCCTGGGGGTGTGTAGCTGGAGCCTTCAGGTCAAGAGCGTGCCGGAGCTCAAGGGCTTCCTCGACCGGCTGGGCGTGGACGTGGTGCAGATCGCCTGCGGCGACCCCCACCACGCGAGCTGGGACGAGGGGGACGACCTGCCCGCCGCGGCCCTCGCGGCCGGCTTCCGGATGACCGGCGCGATGCTCGGCTTCCCCGGCGAGGATTACACGACCCCCCAGACCATCCAGAAGACCGGCGGCTTCGGCGATCCCGCCACCCGCGCCGAACGCCTCGCCCGCCTCGACTGGGCGCTGGAGCGGACCAGGGCGCTGGGGCTCTCCGACCTGATGCTCCACGCCGGCTTCCTCCCGGAGATCGACGACCCCGGTCGCTCGGCGATGCTCGACGTGCTCGCGCAAGCCGGCGACAAGGCCGCGGCCGCCGGCGTGGTCCTGGCGTTCGAGACCGGCCAGGAGACCGCCCGGCTCCTGAGGCGCACGCTCGACGATTTGAAGTCGCCGGCCCTGAAGGTCAACTTCGACCCGGCCAACATGCTCCTGTACGACATGGGCGACCCGATCGAGGCCGTCAAGCTCCTCGGGCCGGACATTCGCTCGGTCCACGTCAAGGACGCCCGCCGTCCCAAGGTGAAGGGGACGTGGGGCGAGGAGGTCCCGCTGGGCGAGGGGGCGGTGGGGATCGCGGCGTTCGTCAAGGCGCTCAAGGACGTGGGCTACCAGGGTCCGCTGGTCGTCGAGCGCGAGGTCGGCGACCAGTCGGACCGCCTGCGCGACGTCGCGCGGGGTCTGCAAGTGCTGCGGGAATGCCTCGCCGGCTGAGCGCGGGGACCGCCGGGGGCGGGCCCGAGCGGCCGGCGTCGGCCTACTCGACGATCGACCGGACGACCTCGGCCAGTTCGCGACCGGCGTCGGTCAGGGCGTAAAAGTTGTGCTTGCCGGCGCGGCGGGGCTCGATCAGCCGGCCGTGACGCAGAAGCGCCAGGTGGTGGCTGACGGCCGGCTGGCTCTGGGCGCCCAGGTCGGCGCACAGTTCGGTGACGTTGCGCTCCTTCTCCCCCAGGAGAAGGAGGACCTGGAGCCGGGTGGGGTCGGAGACCTGCTTGAGCAGGTCGGCGACGCGGCGGATCTCGGCGAGACGACGGGCGGCCGCCGCGGCGGCGGTCTTCGTCGACCTCCCCGACCCGGCGGAGCGGGCGGTGGTTGCGGCCATCGCGGAAATCTCCTAAATTGTAAAGGCGTGTGGGGCTGGGTCACGAGCCGGAGGTCGGCCGTCGCGCGACCGCGAGGGTCCGCCGCCTCATGATTATAACAGGATAGGCACATCTCTGTATCCAGTCAACCCCGTTCCGCCGGCCGGCGTCCGCGGCCGGCGACTTGTCGCGGAGCGGTCGTTGGCATAGAGTGGTTGGCGGGTCCGCGACGGCGGCCCGACGAACCCGTACCGCGAAGGTGAAGACCGATGGCCGGGCCCCCGACGACGACCGCATCCCCCCGCCGCGCGACCGAGGCCGCCTTCCAGCAGTGCATAAACCCGGCGTGCGCCGCCACGTTCGGCGTCGGCGAGGCCCACTTCGCCTGCCCCCGCTGCGGCGACCTGGTGGACGTCGTCTACGACTGGGACCGGCTGGCGGTCCCCAAAAGCCTGAAGGACTTCGAGGCCAAGTGGTCGCGGCGGCTGGATCCGCTGGCCGCCTCGGGCGTCTGGCGGTTCCGCGAGCTGTTGCCGTTCGCCCCGCCGGAGAAGGTCGTCACCATCGGCGAGGGCCGCACGCTGTTGCAGAAGGCCGACAAGGTCGGTCGGGCCGTCGGCATGGATCCGGGGCGGCTGATGCTCCAGTACGAGGGGATGAACCCCTCCGGGAGCTTCAAGGACAACGGCATGACCGCGGCGTTCACCCACGCCCGGATGATCGGCGCCCGCCGGGTCGCCTGCGCCAGCACCGGCAACACCTCCGCGTCGCTGGCCGTCTTCTGCTCGGCCACCGACTTCGGCTTCAAGGCGATCATCTTCATCGGCTCCGGCAAGATCGCCTACGGCAAGCTCGCCCAGGCGCTGGACCACGGCGCGCTGACGATCCAGATCGTCGGCGACTTCGACGACGCCATGCGCCGGGTCCGCGAGGTGGCCGACCGCCTCGGCATCTACCTGATGAACTCGGTCAACCCCTTCCGGCTGGAGGGGCAGAAGGCCATCATGTACCGGGTGCTGGAGGCGTCCGGCTGGGAGGTTCCGGACTGGATCGTGGTCCCCGGCGGCAACCTGGGGAACTCAAGCGCCTTCGGCAAGGCGTTCATCGAGTTGAAGCACCTGGGGTTGATCGACCGCGTGCCGCGGCTGGCCGTCGTCAACGCCCAGGGCGCGCGGACGCTCAACGAACTGTACTCCGCTCGCGAACTCCGGTGGCGAAGCGGCCTGGCCGATTCGGCGAAGGTCGACGCCTACTACGGCGAACTCGACGCGACCGGCGTGAAGGCGTCGACGATCGCCTCGGCCATCGAGATCAACCGGCCGGTGAACCTGAAGAAGTGCCTGCGGGCGTTGGACTTCTGCGACGGCGTCGTCCGCGAGGTCTCCGACCAGGAGATCATGGACGCCAAGTCGTGGGTCGGCGCCGGCGGCCTGGGCTGCGAGCCGGCGAGCGCCGCCAGCGTCGCCGGCGCCCGCAAGCTCCGCGAGGAGGGCGTGATCGCGCCGTCCGAGCGGGTCGTCTGCATCCTCACCGGCCATCAACTGAAAGACCCCACCGCGACCGTCGCCTACCACGGCGGCGACCGGGAGCAGTTCGAGAAGGTGCTCGGCGCCCGGGGCGTGAAGCGCGCCGGCTTCGCCAACCGCCCGGTCGTCGTCCCCAACGAGTTGGACGACATCATCCGGACCATCGCCCTGTACGCCGACTCGGCCGCCCCCGCCTCCTGAACCGGCCGCGACGTCGCGAAGCGTTCATCGATCTGGACTGGAAAGGAAGCTCGACCCGTGAGCACGGCTCGGATTCGCATCGGACTGCACGGCGCGACGGGGAGGATGGGGCTGCGGCTGATCCAACTCGTCGCCGAGGACCCGCGGGTCGAGTTGGCCGCGGCGATCGATCGGGAGAAACTCGGCGAGGACGCGGGCGTCGTCGCGGGCGTCGTCGCTTTAGGCGTGCCGATCCGCGGGCTCGACGCCGCGGCGGATTCGCGGCTGGACGTCCTGATCGACTTCTCGCACCACTCGGCGACGGCCGGCGTGGCCGAGGCGTGCCGTCGCGCGAAGGTCGCGCTGGTGGTCGGCACCACGGGTCTGGGCGACGACGCCAACGCCGCGCTCCGGGCGGCCGCGGCCGACGTGGCGGTCCTGGCCTCGCCCAACACCAGCCGCGCGGTGAACCTGTTGTTCAAGCTGGTCGGCCAGGCCGCCGCCGGGATGGGGCCGGAGGCCGACGTGGAGATCGTCGAGCGCCACCATCGGCTCAAGAAGGACGCCCCCAGCGGCACCGCGCTTCGGTTGGCGGAGATGGTGACGGCCGCGACCGCCGCCGGGCCGCTGGTCCACGGGCGCTCCGGCCAGGTGGGCGAGCGCCCCCGGGGCGAGATCGGCATGCACGCCGTCCGCGCCGGCGACTGCCCCGGCGAACACACCGTCGTCCTCGCCCTGGGGGGCGACACCCTGGAGCTGACCCACCGGGCGCTCAATCGCGACGGCTTCGCCCGAGGCGCGATCGACGCCGCCGTCTTTCTCGCCGGCAAGCCGCCTGGTTCCTACGCGATGGCCGACGTGCTAGAATCCTCCCCCTGAAGCGTAACCGCGATTCGCGAGATCGATCATGGCGCGCTGCGAGCGAGGCTACCTCTGCGCGGTCTGCGGCGGAGAGGTCGAGCATCTGCTGGAATCCGACCTTTACCTCCGGTACGTGCTGGGGGAGGTCGATCCCGAATCGCTCGCCGACGCGCCGGATCGCCATATCCGTTGCAATCCGACCTTGAGCCAGTTCATCGTCCACGAGTCGTTCCCCGCCGTCGTCGCGGCGGGGCCGTTCGCCAAGGCCGGGCTCGACCCGGCCTTCGTCGCGGACGAGGAGGCGCGGGTCACCGCCGGTTATCTGCGCCTGACGGAGTTGGCGAGGGGCGGCGGATCGATCCTGGACTACCCCTCGCCCGGTTCGAGCCGGGCCGTCGATCAAGCGGGATCTTGATCCTGGAATCGGGCCGGGAGGAGAGGCCGTCTCCATGACCGAACCGCCTGGGGACCGAGCCCCGGAGCCGTCGTCGCGGCGCATCCTGTTCCTGGACGACGACCCGCGCCGCGCCGAGGCGTTCCTGATCCATCGCCCGCGAGCGGTCTGGGTAACGACCGCCGCGGATTGCGTCGCCCGCCTGGCCGAAGCGTGGGACGAGGTCCACCTGGACCACGACCTGGGGGGCGAGCGGTTCGTCGACGCGAGTCGGGACGATTGCGGCATGGCCGTCGTCCGCTGGCTCTGCGAGCGGGAGCGGGCGCATCTGCGCGAGGCGCGATTCTTCGTCCACAGCCACAATCTGAACGCCGCCTCGCAAATGGTCGGCCGCCTGACGCGCGACGGCTACGTCGCCGAGTACCGCCCGTTCGGTCACGATCTGATGGACTTTCTCGCCGTCGCCGATCCCGCGCCCGCGCCGCCGCGACGCCCGGGCGTTCGGGGCCTGGTCGCGCGGTTGCTGGGAAAATTCCTCGACCGCGGGCGTCGGCTGCCGGGATCGAGGCCGACTCGTTATGATGAGGACCGGCCGCGGGAGCGGGCTCCCGGGACGGACGCTGGGATTGGATCGGAGGAAGGCTCTTGAGAACGGTCATCACGGGCGGGGCGGGGTTCGTCGGGTCGCATCTCTGCGAGCGGTTCCTCGCCGATGGCGACGAGGTCGTCTGCGTCGACAACCTCCTGACGGGGACCCTCAAGAACGTCGACCGTCTGAGGGCGGACCCGAAGTTCCGGTTCATCAAGCGCGACGTCTCCGAATCCATCGAGATCGACGGCCCGGTCGACAACGTGCTGCACTTCGCCAGCCCGGCAAGCCCGGCGGACTACCTCGCCCACCCGATCCCGACCTTGAAGGTCGGGGCGCTGGGGACGCACAACGCCCTGGGGCTGGCCAGGGCCAAGGACGCCCGGTTCCTGCTGGCGAGCACGTCGGAGATCTACGGCGACCCCGACGTCCACCCCCAGGTCGAGGAGTACTGGGGCCACGTCAACACCATCGGCCCCCGCGGCTGCTACGACGAGGCCAAGCGGTTCGCCGAGGCCATCACCATGGCCTACCACCGCTACCACGGCATGAAGACCCGGATCGTGCGGATCTTCAACACCTACGGCCCCCGGATGCGACTCGACGACGGCCGCGTCCTGCCCAACTTCATGAAGCAGATCCTCCGCGGCGACCCGATCACCCTCTACGGCGACGGCGGTCAAACCCGCAGTTTCTGCTACGTCACCGACCTGGTCGACGGCATCCACCGGCTCCTGAAGTCCGACTACGCCCTGCCGGTGAACATTGGCAACCCGTCGGAGATCACCGTGGCCCAACTCGCCGAGGAGATCATCGCCCTGGCGCCGGGGACCAAAAGCGCGATCGTCCACGAGCCCCTGCCGCAAGACGACCCCAAGCGCCGCCGGCCCGACATCGCCAAGGCCCGGACGATCCTGGGCTGGGAGCCCAAGGTCGACCGCGCCGAGGGCCTGAAGCGCACCCTGGAATACTTCCGCGCCGTGGTCTGATCGATCGAGGAGCCCTCGCCTTGACCCGCCTGTTCGCCGGCACCCCCTGGGACCGGCCGCCGACCTGCGAGGTCTGCGGCCGCCCCGAAGCCGAATGCGTCTGCCCCCCCAAGACGGAGGAGCCCGTCCGCGTCCCCCCGGAGAAGCAGACGGCCCTGCTCACCGTCGAGAAGCGCCCCAGGGGGAAGCTCGTCACCGTCGTCTCCGGCCTCGACCCCGACGGCAACGACCTGCCCGGCCTCGCCTCCCGTCTGAAAACCGCGTGCGGCGCGGGGGGCGCCGTCAAGGACGGCCGCGTCGAACTCCAAGGCGACCGCCGCGACGCCGCCGAGCGCGTGCTCCAAACGATCGGTTACAAGACCAAGAAGCGCTGACGCCGCATCGTCGGCCCGTCTCACGTTCGCCCCGCGCCCGATTGACAAAGATTGTCAACATGGGCAAGATGGCTTCCAGGCGAGGAGGAACGTCCCATGGAGACCATGAACATCGCGCTGCCTCAATCGATGAAGCAGTACGTCCAGAGCCGGGTCGACGAGGGGGGGTACGGCAGCGTCAGCGAGTACGTCCGCGAATTGATCCACGCCGACCGGAAGCGACGGGTCGAGGAGCGGGTCGACGCGCTGTTGATCGAGGGGCTGGATTCCGGCGAGCCCATCGCGGTCACCGCCGAATACTGGGAACGCAAGAAGCAGCGTCTCATCGAGCGGTTGAACCAGGCCGACGCCCCTCGATGACGCGAGGTTTCCGGGTCGCGCCGACCGCCGACCGCGACATCGACGATCAAGCGGCCTACCTGATGGAGAAGGCGGGCGTCGATCTGGCGTTGCGTTTCCACGCGGCCGTCGACGCCACCTTCGCCGCGATCGCCCGCATGCCGGGCGGCGGTCAGAAATGGGAATCGGACGATCCGCGCCTGGTGGGCGTGCGAGTCCGAAGGATCGAGGGTTTTCCCAATCTCCTGGCCTTCCATCGGATCGTTGACGACCAGGTCGAAATCGTTCGCGTGCTCCACGCCGCTCGCGATCTGGACTCTCTGCTTGAGCGATGACGCTTCGAAAGACGCGCGTTCGCGTCCCGTCGGAGGAGCGCCTCAACGGGCGGTCAACTCCTTGAGCAGGTCGTCGGCGCGGTAGACGGAGCGGAGGGCCTCGGCGATGGCGCGGGAGTCGACGGAGACGGCGCGGGCGACGGCGTCGTCGTAGCCGAAATCGAGCACCAGCGACTGGACGTTGCCGTCGAAGATCAGGCCGACGACCTCGCCCTTGCGGTCGACGACCGGGCTGCCGGAGTTGCCGCCGATGATGTCGGCGGTGGAGACGAAGTTGAACGCCGCGTCCAGGTCGAGCCGGCCGGCGTCCCTGGCCTCATGCCACGACTCCGGCAGTTTGTACGGCGGCTTCGCGCCGTGGGCCATCTCGTGCTCGAACGCGCCGCCGATCTTGGTGTAGGGCGGGATCGTTCGGCCGTCGACCGTGTAGCCCTTCACCGTGCCGAAGGCCAGGCGGAGGGTGAAGGTGGCGTCGGGATAGACCGCGTCCCCCCGCTCCTCGAAAAGCGCCCTGGCGATCAGGGCGTAGTTGGCGGCCTCGACCCCCTCGACCTGGTCCTCCCGGCGCTTGCGGAGGGCGCGGGCGTCGGCGTCGACGGCCAGGGCCAGCTTGATCATGGGGTCGTCGCTGGCCTCGATCGCGGCCAGGCCGCCATCGGCCAGCTTGCGGCGGACGGCGACGTCGGCGAGCTTGCAGCCGTCGACCAGATCGGCGGCGGCCCGTTCGGGGGAGCGGCCGGCGAGCACGCGGGCCAGCACGGGGTCGTCGGGGGTGGTCTTCCTCCAGTACGCCAGGCCGAAGGCGAGCTTGGCGCGTTCGAATTCGGGGTAGATCGGGGCGGTGGAGAACAGCTCCAGGCTCAGCGATTCCAGGGCGGAGTCGCGATACTCCTTGAGGCGGTCGGCGTTGGGCTTGGTCTTCTCCCGGGCCAGCCGGACCAGGCCGCGGGCGATCTGGAAGAGGGTGGAGTCGAGTCCTCGGCCGCGTTCGAGAAACGTGTAGGGCCGGGCGGTCTCCACGTTGACCTTCTGGGCCGCGGCGATCTTGTCCCACGCCGCGCCGTAGGCCGCCCGCTTGGCGGGGTCGGCGGCGATCCGGGCGCGCAGGTCGTCCTCGGCGGCCTTCTTGCGGGCGATGAAGCCGGGATCCTTGAGGCCCTGGTGGCCCCCCTCGCGGGCCTTGCGGCTGTTCTGGATGGAGAAGAGTTCCTCCTTGGCCTGGCGGAACGCCTCGTCGCTTTTCCCGCCGAAGGCGAGAAGGAACTCCTCCTTGGCGTGGAGCCAGTCGAGCAGGCTGGGGAAGCCGAAGTCGCGGAGGTACTCGACGCTGGCGACGGTGTTGAGCCGGTCGGTGCGGCCGGGGTGGCCGGCGACGAAGACCAGGTCGCCTTCCTTCGAGCCGTTCGGGCTCCACTTCAGGAAGTTCTCGATCCGGGCGGGCTCGCCGTCTTCGTAGGCGCGGAAGAAGCAGACGTCCAGGCAGTAGCGGGGGAACTCGAAGTTGTCGGCGTCGCCTCCGAAGAAGGCGACGTCGAACTCGGGGGCGAAGACCAGCCGGACGTCGGTGTACTTTTTATAGGTGTAGAGGTGATACTGGCCGCCCTGGTAGAGCGTGACGACGTCACTGCGCAGGCCGGTCTTCTCGGTCGACTCCTTCTCGATCGCGGCGGAGGCCTTGCGCCGCGCGAGCGCCGCGGCGGCGTCGTCCATGTCGGATGTCACGTCGGCGTTGACGCGGGCGGTGACGTCCTCGATGCCGACCAGGGCGTTGAGTTCCAGGTCGGGGGCCCTGGCCTCCTCGGCGCGGGTCCTGGCGTGGAACCCGCGCTTGTAGTAATCGTTCTCCGGGGTGCTGAGCTTGGCGAGGGTGTCGGCGCCGACGTGGTGGTTGGTCATGATGAGGCCGTCGGCGGAGACGAACGAGCCGGAGCCGCCGTTGTTGAACCGGACCGCGGCCGAGCGCAGGTGGTCGGCCCAGCCTGGGGGCGGGGTGAAGCCGTGGCGGTTCTTGAGGGTCTTCAGGGGGAGGTTGTTGAAGACCCACATCCCCTCGTCGCCGCGAGCGGTCGTCATGGTCATGATGATGCAGGCGCCCAAAAGGGGCGCGATCCACGGGCGTCGAATCGACATGCGCGATGTCTCCGGAAAGTCGCGGGACCTCCCGCGGTCGGATGACGCATCGTCGCCGCGCGCCGCCGCGGCTGTCAAGGCGGAGCCCGCGGGCGTCGGGCTTCGCGCTTGACCGACCGGCGCGGGGTCTCATACCATTCGGAACGGGACGGGGCCGTCGGTCCCGCGGGATCGAGGCCGGATCGCCCGGGGCGAGGTGGACGCATGCCGCTGGTTCGTTTGACACGCGGGCTGCCCCCCGCGGCGACGGTCGTCGCGGCCCTCGCGGCGGGCCTGGCCCTCGCCTGGACGGCGCCGCCGGGGGCGGTCCGGGGCGCCTTGTTCCAGGATCCCGGCCGACTCGAGCTCGATCAGGTGTCCAAATTCTCCCACGTCAAGGTCACGCGCGACGGCGACGCGCGCACCCTCTGGTTCGTCCGCGACAGCGGCGAACACGTCGTCGAGAGCAAGGTCGACCTGGCGCGGCCCGACGACCTGCTGATCGAATACACCCGCTACATGTTCATGAGCTACGCCTTCCGGCCCGAGCCCGAACGGGTGTTGATCGTCGGGCTCGGCGGCGGGGCGATGGTCCACTTCCTGAAGATCCACGACCCCAGGGTCAAGGTGGACGTCGTGGAGATCGACCCCCTGATCGTCAGCGTCGCCGACCGCTTCTTCGACGTCCGCTCCGGCGGCGAGGTCTCGATCAAGGTGGCCGACGGCCTGGCGTACATCAGGGATTCCGACGTCAAGTACGACGTCATCTACATGGACGCCTTCCTCCGCCCCTCCGGCGGCACCGACCGCGTCGGCGTGCCGCTGCACCTGAAGACCCTGGCGTTCTACGAGCAGGTCAAGAAGCGGCTGGAGCCCGACGGCGTCGTCCTCTTCAACCTCAACCCCCATCAGGGCGTCGCCCGGGACGTCCAGACGATCCGCGAGGCGTTCCCCCACGTCTACGTCTTCCAACTTCGCGGTTACGAAGGCTACGTCGTCGCCGCCTCCACCGCGGAGAAGGCCATGACCCCCACCGAGATCAGCGCCGCGGCGACGCGGCTCGACCGGCGGTTCAAGGCGCCGTTTTCGTTCCGACAGATGGCCGGGCGTCTCCGCCGGCGCTGAGCGGCCGGTCAAAAGACCGACGACGACCCCAGCGCGTCGTCGCGCTCGCGGCGGGTGACGTCCAGGTCGAACCGCGTCGCCGCCAACTCCAGCCGATAGCGGGCCAGGGCGTCGCGGGCGATGGCCATCACCCGCGAGCGGTACAACGACTGCTCCAACACCTCGTCCATGAGGGGCTCGACCTCCGCCCTGGCCTGGGGAGGAAGGGCCCGAATTCGATCCCGAAGCGCCGACAACTCCGCCGGCACGTTGGAATCCGCCTGTCCTGAAATCGTCGCGCTCATGGAATGCCGCTCCTGGGTGGTCATGAGAACTCTAACACGTCGGGCTGGGCAAGGCCGTGGGATCGCGACGGATTTCCGGCTTCCGAAAAGCCTGTCGGCGGCATGACCCGCAAGACCCGCGCCGGCGGACGGAGCGTGTTCCGTCCTCTCTCGCGGGCGAGTGGGCGATATCGTTTGACATGCTTGGGAGCCAACGCTAAACATCCCTTCTCCCCTTGTGGGAGAAGGTGGCCGAAGGCCGGACGGGGGGTGGGCGCGACCGGAAGCCATCGGATTCGAAGCCGTTTTCAATCCAGTGCTTACGCCGAAACGCGACGCCGGTCGACCCCTCATCCGGCCCTTGGAACGCTGCCGAAACAACTTCCCGTGAACGACCTGAGAGAGAATATCCACAGATTTCTCAGATTAACACAGATTAAATTGAATTTTCCGATCTGAATCTGCGTCAATCTGGGTAATCCGTGGATGAATTCCACGACGGAGAAGGCGCCGGCCGTCTACGAGGCTCTTGATTCCCCGGATTTACGGTTCGAGGCCACGCGAGTCGACCCCGGAGGATTCCCGGAAGTTATTTCGGCGGCGTTCCAAGCGGTCAGATGAGGGGGACGGCGCGCGAAAAGGCCGCCGACATCCGCGAAGGCTCACCCACGCGGCTTGGAATTCCAACGGCCGTCTTGCTCGTCCTCCCCCTCATCCGGCCCTTCGGGCCACCTTCCCCCGCGAGGGCATAGGTATGGCCACAACTTTTCGACTCGGAATCTGGGAAGGATAGGCAAACGTCCGATGTCCCCTCTCCCACTGGGAGAGGGTGGCCCGAAGGGCCGGGTGAGGGTCGTCGCATTTCGGGATACGCTCTGGGCTTGCGTCATGCCGACCCGACGCTCCCCGCGAAGCGCGACGACCCTCACCCGCCGCTGCGCGGCTGCCCTCTCCCGGTGGGAGAGGGGACGGAATAGGCGATCTGGGTCAATATAGAGCTTGCCTATGCTCTCCAAATTCCTAATCGAAAAGTTGTGGCCATACCTATGCCGCGAGGGGGGAAGGCCGTTGCGTCCTTATAAGGCCGGGCTCTCAGTCGCCGGACGCCTTGGAGGTGGTCCTGCGCATGTCCGGGGCGCCGAACAGCCGGCCGGAGGCGGGGTCGACGACGATCGAGTTGGCGGTCCCCTGATGGCCGATCGTCCGGACGCGGTGACCCATGTCGGTCAGGGCCTTGACCGTCTCCCCGGGCCAGCTCTCGCCCTCAAGCGAAATCACGTCCGGGAACCATTGGTGGTGGGTCCGGGGGGCGTCGACGGCGGCCTGGGCGTCCATGCCGAACTCCAGGACGTTGAGGACCACCCAGAGCGTCGTGTTGGGGATGGTCCGGCCGCCGGGCGAGCCGGCGACCATCCGGACCTTGCCGTCCTTGAAGACCAGGGTCGGGCACATCGAGGAGAGCATCCGCTTGCCGGGGGCGATCTGGTTGGGATACGTCCCGATCGCGCCGGCGTCGTCGGTGCGGCCGGGGCGGAGGTTGAAGTCGCCCATCTCGTTGTTGAGGATGAAGCCGGCGCCCTTGACGACGGCCTTTGAGCCGTAGCTATCCTCCAGCGTGTACGTCATCGCCACCGCGCCGCCCTGGTCGTCCATCACCGAGAAATGGGTGGTGTGGTCGGACTCGGCTTTGATGATCGGGAACGGCGCGAGGTCCGCGCTGGGAGTGGCGCGGGCGTCGTCGATGGTCTTCGCCAGCTCGTCGGCCGCGGCCTTGGAGGTCAGCTCGGCGACCGGGACGTCGACGTAGTCCGGATCGCCGATCCTGGTCGCCCTGGTGAAGTACGCCCGGCGCATGGCCTCGGTGACGCGGTGGAGGGTGCGGGGGTGGCGCGGGCCGTCGGCCTTCAGGTCGTAGCGTTCCAGGATGTTGAGCATCTGGCAGAGGACGATCCCGCCCGAGGCGGCCGGGCCCATGCCGAAGACGTCGTAACCGTGGAACGTGGTATGGACCGGGGGCCGTTCCTTGGGACGGTAGTCGGCGAGGTCCTTCTTGGTGATTCGACCGCCGTTTTCGAGCATCCAGGCGGCGATCAGGTCGGACGTCTCGCCGATGTAGAACTCGTCGGGGCCTTCGGCGGCGATCCGTTCGAGGGTGTCGGCGAGGTCGGCCTGGACGAGTCGGTCGCCCCCCTTCCACGGCGCGCCGTCGGGTTTGCCGAAGGCGGCGACGGACTCGGGGAAGTCGGCCATGCGGCCGAAGGCGGACCGGGCGCGTTGCTTATCGCCGCTCGGTCGGAGTTGGTTGTTGAGGCCGCGGGCGAGTTCATCGGAGACGGCGAAGCCCTCGCGGGCGAGCTTCACTGCCGGGGCGACGAGGACGCGCCAGGGGAGCCTCCCCCATTTCGCGTGCGCCATCCCCAGGCCGCGGACGGTGCCGGGGACGCCGCCGGCCCACGCTCCGGCGCGATACCGGGGGAGGAGTTTGCCGTCGGCGGCGAGGTACATCCGGGGCGTTCCCGAACCCGGCGCGGCCTCGCGAAAGTCGAGGGTGACGACCTTTTTGGTCTCGGGCAGAAAGGCGACGATGAACCCGCCGCCGCCGATGTTGCCGGCCTCCGGAACGGTGACGGCCATCGCGAGGGCCGTGGCGACGGCCGCGTCGATCGCGTTGCCGCCAGCGCGCAGGACGTCGCGGCCGACGTCGGCGGCGTTCCCCTCCTGGGCCGAGACGACGTGTTTCTCGAACCCGCCCCCCTGCTCCGCCATCGCCGGCGCGACCAGCAGCGAAAGCCCCAACACCGCCGCCGTCGCGGCCCGCCCTCGGATCGTCTCTCGTCTCATCAGTCCGTCCGTCTCCCCGTGGGAACGCGCCGTCGCGACCGGGCCGAACCGCCGCCCGATCCCACGCTCCGGCGATCCCATCCTAACACCGTCGGTTTGACGATCGACAGGACGAAGCGGCTTTGGACGCCGCTCACAAGTCCTCGGGCCGGAGTCCCGTGCGTTTGGCGATTCGGGCGAGCATCCTCGGGCCGATCTCGTCCGCGTCGTGGAACGCGAACGTGACATCATCCCAACCGTCGCGCTCCAGCACGGCGTGCGACGTGCCGCCTTGACGCTTGACCCGCCACCCGATCCGCGTCAGGGCGGCGAACAGGCGACGAGCCTTCGTCGAAGGCCAGGCGCTCACGCGGATACGGCGAACAGGCCCTCGGGGACCGGCTCGCCGTGCTCCAGGCGATCGGCCAGGACGCGAAGCGCCAGGGCCTGGACCCTCGCGATCGCTTCCCCCTCCGTGTCCCCGTAGGCGAGGACGCCTGGCAAATCGGGGACTTCCGCCAGCCAACGGCCGTCCACTTCGCGTTCGACCTCGATGGGCAAGGGCATCATGGTCGGCCCTCCAACCTCGGCTTGATTCGAGCGAGTCCCGCGCGGCGATCCCATCCTACCATCGCGGGTTCGTCGGCCGACAGCCGATCAATCCTCGCCGAGCACATTCGGCGACTCGACGGCCCCGGCGCGGAGAAGGATCGCGACGACGTCGGCGTGGCCGCCGCGCCGGGCCGCGGCGACGGCCGACATCCCCTCCCATTCCGAATCCGGACACGCCCCGGCGGCCAACAGCGCCTCAACCCGCGCGGCATCGCCATCGATCGCGGCGATGACGAGGCGCTCGTCCACCCAGTAGACGTGATGAAGGTAGATCGCGAAGGCCGCCGTCGCCGTCAGGCCGGCGCCCAACACGCCAAGGCCGATCCATCTCCCAGGCCAACGCCCAAGGAAGGCGACGAACACGAGACTCCCCCCGACGCAGCACGCGCCGGCCATGAGAATCCAGAGGATGAACCCGCCGAAGTCCATCGCCCCCACCCTCTCGCGTCGGCCCGGCCTCAATCGTCGGTCAGTCGGCGTTGCAGGTCGCGACGGTGGGAGTTCATCACGGCCATCAGTCGATCGTCATCCACTTCGCGGATCGTCTGGTCGGTCTGGTCCTCGACGAGGAAGGCGAGGTTCGCGAGCAGTTCTCCGAACCGCGCGCCTGGGGATAGATCCTGGATTTCGGCGAGCTTTTCGATCAACTCCCGTTGGGTCGTCGAGATCATGGTGGGAAGTCTCCAATCCTGGGCTCGTTCGCGTAGGTCCGCCGCAACTTGCCGATGACCTCGACCCGGATCATCGAACCAGGGGCGAGCTTGGCGATCCGAGTCGCCCGAGTGATTCCATTGTATACGACGAGCACCCCGTCGGCCGCCTCGTAAACCCACGGCGGAGGCATGCCAGTCGCTGACGCTCCGAACCGGGCGATCTGACGTTGGAGCTTCAACGGGTCCGCGCCGCGTCGTGACGGAACCCTCAACTCCGCGGGGTCGACGTCGCGGAAGTTTTGCATGCGCGGGAGTCCGATCGCTCATGGGACATGGTGGAGATCCTCCCACGGCCGGTAATCGTGGGCGCTGGGGTCAAGGCGCCTTGGCGTGGTCGAGCGCCGGGTAGACGTAGACGTCGGCGGCGGCGACCCCGCCGAACCACGACCCGCCCAGCCGCGCGGGCATGTGGGGCGGGAAGCGGTCGCGCGCCTCCAGCGCCGCCCTGGCCAGGGGCGTCGCGGAGTCGATGACCTTCACGCGGAACACGTTGAAGTAGGGAGACTGGATCTTCAGGCCGATGCGCACGACCTCGCCGTAGGCGTCGCTGACGCCCTCGGCGCCGATCCGATCCGACGCGATGTAGAGATACCTCTGCTCCTCGTCGGTGGTCCTCATCCAGAAGGCGACCTTGATCGGCGCGTACTCGTCAAACTCGCGGAGCAGTTGCTCCGCGGCCTCGATCTCCTCGATCACCAATGGCCCGTTATCCATGGCAGCACTCCGTTCGAAGGGTCCATCACCGCGTTCACGAGGTCCCTGGCGTCTTTCTCCAGCCAGATTTGGTAGCGGGCCGCCTCGTTCCAGTCCTTGACGACCAGCCAGTATCGACCTCTGATAGGGTTCGCGGCCATGTCGACGGCGCGGGCGGCGCCGAGGTTCGCGACTTCGATCAGTTTATCAATATTATGCGTGTAACATCGCTGGGTCAGTTCCTTGTCGGGGAATTCGTGCTGGCCGATCTGGCGGGCGATGCGGGCCTTCAGGCCGCATTCCACCGCGTAGCCGGCCAGGTAGTAGGCCCCCGACCACTGGCCGGCGGCCAGGAGGGCTTCCGCGTCCCTAGCCCGCTCCTCGGCGATCCGTTGCAAGTCGATCCGATTCATGGCGGGCTCCCGGGGGGCTCACTCGTCGGGCGAGAGATAGCCATGATAGACGCCCAGCCAGTAGGCGATGCTGAAGGCGACGCCGTCGGCCTCGTGGCGGCCGTCCGCGCCCTGGTCGGGTCGCCAGGGATCGGAATTCCAGCGGGTCTGGGTCCGCTCCGCCGGGGAGAGGACTCGGTCGAGGTGGACGTTGGTCCGGCGCAGGCCGGGCTGCTGGCGGAGTCGGACGTCGTGGCGATGGGAGTTCCTCGTGTTCCAGGCGATCAGGTCCCAGGGCCAGTCGCGCAGGGTCTCGCGCGCGTCCTCGACGTCGCAGCGGCGGCCGGTGGTCGCGCCGTAGACGAAGTTGTAAAACGGGCTCCGCTCGGGACGGAGCGTCTGCTCGCCGTCGATCGGCTCCCACGTCCTGGCGATGCTCTGCGTCAGGAGCCGGCGCTTCGCCGGGTCCTTCTCAAGCATCAGAAGCGGGTAATACGAGAGGTACAGCAATTCGTCGTCGGAGTGGTTGATGTCGGCCCAGCGATCCTCACCCTTGCCCCGGCGCATCAACAGGCCGTTGAGCAGGTAGTGATGATCCTTGATGAGTCCGTCGGCGGCCTCGGCGTACCTGGCGTCGCCGGTGAGGTGTTCGGCGACCTTCAGGAACATCAGGATCTCAAGCGAGTTCAGCGGCCGAAGCGCGTGGTAGAGCGGGTCCTTGTTGATGAGTTCCGGCGACCAGACGCCCCAGCGGGTCGCCTTGCCGGTATGGTCGACCAACGTCAAATTGTTGGCGAGGATCCAGTCGGTGACTCGGCGGGCCACCGCGGCGATCTCGGCCTTCTCGGCGTCGTCGGCCACCAGGTCGTGGTAGAGGTACCAGGCGAAGTAGTGGCCGTCGAGTTCGTCGCTGCTGGTGTCCCCCTTGCACCAGAGGCCGGGCGCCTTGGGCGAGCGATACCAGACCTTGGCGTCCACGCCGACGGCGTGGACCTTGCCCTCGGCGCTGAAGCCGCGGGCGCCGGCGGCGAGTTCCTCGTCGCTGACCACGGCGCGGGCGGGGAAGCCGGGGATGCCGGAGAGCCGTTCCAGGTCCAAAAGCGCGTTCATCGACTTCCGGGCGGCCTCGCGGGCGGCGGGATCCTTGGTCGCGCCGAAGCGGAGGGCCTGGGCGCCTATGTACATGGCGGTCCAGAGGCCGTCGTTGTCGCTGACGTCGAAGACGGCGCCGGCCAGGTCGCCGGGCGCCTTAAGATCAATGCCGGCGATGTAGCCGCGGCGGTCGTGACGGGCGCGGACGATCCGCTCGTAGTGCGCGGCCTTCTCGGCGAGGGTCGTGGGGCGGTCCTCGATGCGGGCGGTCCCGGTCGCGGTGGCGAGCCAGGCGCGGCCTTGGGAGTCGGTCCAAACGGCCTGGACGTCGTCGTCGGGGAGCCAGCGGCGGCCGGCGAAATATCGGAAGAGGCCGTCGCGGAGTCGCCAGGCGCCGGCGGGGGTGGCGGCCCAGACGTCGCCGTTTCGGGCGAGGTGGATCTGACGGACGTCCTCGAAGGGGACGCCGTCCTCGCGGCCGAGCTTCCGCCACCACTGTTCGCCGTCGCAGAGGAAGACGCCGCGGTCGGTGCCCACCCAGAGCGTCCCCAGCGGGTCGGCCGTCACCGTCTGGACCCTGGTGTTCCAGTGGACTTCCGGCTGTCCCGGCTCGGGGTGGCGGGGTCCGACCTCCAAGGGCTCGAAGCCGTCGGCCGTCGAGCGGAACGGGCCCCGGTCGGTGACGACCCAGAGTCGGCCGCTCGCCGATCGCGCCGCGGCCGTGACCTTCGCCCCGTCCGGGAGTTTCGAGCGGTCGACCTCGTCGAAGGTCGGCTCGGGCCGGGCGACCCCCTCGGGCAACGGCGCGCCGTTTTCATACTTCGTGGCCATGAGTTGGGGATAGGTCGCGGCCGACGCCGTCAAGGGCGCGAGGACCGACCAGAGCCCGACGACGGCTGGGACGAACGCCTTCCAGGACATAACGGGACTCCCGAGAAACGCGAGGGCGGGTCGAACGTGGGGGGGCCGCCGTCGGCCGAGGCTTGATGGTACGGCGACCGCATGGCGGCGGCAACGACCGGCTCGAACTTGATCGCGCGCGCGGCGGACGTCATGCTGAACGGAAAAAGCGGTATGAGCGCGAACGGTCTTCCCCCCTCGCGGGGGAAGACAGACGCCGAAGGCGTCAGATG
>ERZ778018.1294-NODE-1294-length-22047-cov-5.175564_pt1 | contig 22047 bp, 20 predicted proteins | sample MGYA00375748_ERZ778018 | MGnify/ENA primary metagenome ERZ778018 (study PRJEB29350, sample SAMN05509839) | bioreactor metagenome | biome: bioreactor; material: wastewater | place: South Africa: University of Cape Town | collected 2014-04-22 ... | reverse complement strand
TGAAGTGTGTGCTCGTGCTCAATCGTTCGGAAGTGGAACCGCCGATTCAAGGCAATCTGCTGCTCGACCGAATGCTTGGCGCTCAGATCCGTTTCGTTGATACCGAGGCTGACCGCGATCCGATGATGGAACAAACCGCCGCCGAGTTTCGCGACCAGGGCGAAGAGCCGTACATCATCGTCAATGGCGGTTCCGACCCGATCGGCGCTGCCGGTTATGTGGCCGCCGTCTTCGAACTGATGGAACAGTTTGACGACCTCGCGATCGAGCCCGCGTACCTTTATACGACCAGCAGCACCTCGGGCGGCACCCATGCCGGCCTGGCGATTGGCGCGGCCATCGCGGGTGCGACGTTTCATGTGCAGGGGATCGCGATCGAGGGCAGTGAGGATGAGGTGCGCGATGTCGTCTTGCCGCTAGCCAATGCGACCGCCGAGTTTTTGGAGAGCGATGCGCGCCTGACCGCGCACGATATTCGCATCGACGCGAATTACGTCGGACCGGGTTACGCGGTCAACACCAACGCCTCGCTCGACGCGATGAATATGCTCGCGCGAACCCAGGCGATCCTGCTCGATCCGGTCTACACCGCCAAGACGATGGCCGGTCTCATCGGCCACATCAAGGAGGGACGGCTCAGCCCCAGCGACACCGTCGTCTTCCTTCACTCCGGCGGCAGCCCGGCACTCTTCAGCAACGGGCCGGCATTGCTCTCTGCGCTGGAAGCACGCGGAATCTAATGCGTAGTACGCTGCATCCCATGGGGGATCCGCGCCCGCATTGTGTTTGGGTGGGCGCGATTTGCGATTGCCTCAGTTGGTAAAATTGGCGTGTGGAGACAACGCGAGCGCTTACCTATGTTGACGTGGCGGTCGATGCCCAACTCGCCGACCGTGACCGCCTGTTCACCTATATGCTTCCCGAATCGCTGATCGGGCGCATCACCGAGCGGCAGCTGGTCTGGGTTCCGCTGCGCAAAGAGCTGAAGCTCGGCGTGACGATCAGCATCCATCAGGACGTGCCCGAAGTGATGACCCGGCCAGTGCACGCGCCGGTCGAGCCGGAGTTCCGCTTTCATGAACGTCAGTGGGCAATCGTTGAAACGCTGCGGCACACGACGCTCTGCTCGATCTTCGATGCCGCCAGCCCGTTCTTTCCGCCTGGTGTTTCGCAACGAAGCGTCGAATACCTGCGGCTTAAGCCCGGCATCGATCTCGAGGCAGCTAACCTGACGCGTGCCCAGCAGCGTCTCGCCGATCTTCTGGCTGAACGGGGAGAATTGAGCGTGGATGCGGCCCGGCAGGCGCTCGGCAGTCGCTTGACCAGCGTAATTCCGGCGCTTGATCAGGCGGGCGTGATCGAACGAACGGCGCGCGTCCGCAACCGCCCCTCGATCGGCCGGTCGACGCGACTCATTCGCATGCTCCCCGGCACGCCGCCTGACTTCGGCAGGGCCCACGCTCAGCGACGCGCCTTTGAAGTCATCCGTCGCCGTACAGCCGTCGCGCATGGAGCGGCGCTCGCCTGGGATGACCTGGTGCGACGGTCGGGCGTCAGCGCAGCGGCGCTCAAAGCGTTGCAGGAGCGTGGGTTGATCGAGGTTTTCCAGGCACCACAAGCCGTTTTCGCTCCGCCAATCTCCGGCAGTACCGGCCAGCGAGTGCAGCTGACCGCCGAACAATCACAGGTCTGGCAGCGGGTCGTAGCGGCACAGCGGCGCGAGCAATTTCATGAGTTTCTGCTACACGGTGTCACAGGCAGCGGTAAGACCGAGATCTACCTGCGCGCAGCCGCCTGGACGCTCAGTCATGGCCGCCAGGTGCTGATGCTCGTGCCGGAAATCAGTCTGGCGACCCAAGTGGTCGGCCGCTTCATCGAGCGCTTCCCAGGTCGCGTCGCCGTGCTGCACAGCGGACTGCGCGACACCGAGCGCTACGAGACGTGGCGAGCGATCGCCAGCGGGCAGATTTCGGTGGTGGTCGGGCCACGTTCCGCGCTCTTCGCGCCGTTCCGCGACATTGGCTTCATTGCCATTGATGAAGAGCACGAAGACGCCTACAAGCAGGATATGCCGCCGCGCTATCACGCGCGGCAGGTCGCGCGCGATCTTGCCCGGCAACACGAGGCGGTCCTATTGCTGGGCAGCGCGACGCCCGATGTCGGGACATTCTTCCGCGCCCAGGCAGGCGAGATCGATCTGCTTGAGTTGCGTAACCGCGTCGGTCCACGACTTCTGACCGAGCACGACGCGCGACGCGTCCATCTGGAACTGCCGGACGTCGAGTTGGTCGACATGCGCCTGGAACTGCAGCAGGGGAACACGCACATCTTCAGTCGCGCTTTGCAGGCGCAGATGGCCCGCGCCGTCGATGCGGGCGAGCAGGTGATTCTCTTCCTCAACCGGCGCGGCGAATCGACATTTATCCAATGCCGCTCCTGCGGCTATGTCGCCACCTGCCCGTATTGCGACGTGCCACTCTGCTTTCACGGCGATAAGCGTCAGATTATCTGCCATCGCTGCGGTCATCGTGAACCACCACCGCGCCGCTGTCCAACCTGCGGCAGCACGGCCATCGGCTACTACGGTACCGGTACGCAGCGCGTCGAAAATGAGGCAAGGCGGATGTTGCCGAACGCCAGGGTTATGCGTTGGGATCGCGATGCGTTGAAACGCGGCGTCGATCACGGCTCGCTCATGCAGCGCGTCTTGAAGCATGAGGTCGATATCATCGTCGGCACGCAAATGGTGGCGAAGGGGCTCGATTTTCCGCTCGTATCGACGATCGGTGTGATCAACGCCGACACCGGGCTGCACCTACCCGATTTTCGGGCGGCTGAGCGAAGCTTCCAACTGCTCACGCAGGTCGCCGGGCGCGCCGGGCGACGCGTACCGGGGAGCCGTGTTGTTGTCCAGTCGTATTCGACCGGGAACTACGCCATCGAGACCGCCTGTCGCTACGACTACGACGCCTTTTACCAGGAGGAGATCGCCAGCCGTCGACAGCTCGGCTATCCGCCCTTCCGACGCCTCATCAAGCTCGTTTACCGACATGCCAACGAGGTGACCTGTCAGACGTCGGCCGAGGAGATGGCGAGCCAGCTCGCGCGTACAGCGTTCGAACTCGGTCTGGAGCACGTCGACCTGCTCGGTCCGACCCCGGCGTTCACGGCGAAAGTGCGGAACTCGTACCAGTGGCAGATCCTGCTGCGGGGGGCCGACGCTCTGCGTCTGGCTGAATATACCCAGTTCGATCCCGGCTGGCTGATCGATGTCGATCCTGTCAATCTGCTCTGAAACAGTCTGAACTCAAGACGAAGCATGCGAATTCCGCGATATACTTATGCACAGCGCGCGATACGAATGACAATCCATGGGGAAGCAGATCAATGGCAGCATTAGAAGTTATTTTGGAAGGCGACCCTCGACTCAGGCAAAAAGCCGTCAAGGTTCGTCGCGTTGATGATGAGATCCGGCGACTGATGCACGACATGCACGAGAGCATGGTCGTGGAAAAAGGCGTCGGACTGGCCGCGCCACAGGTCGGTATCCTACGCCGCGTCATTGTGATCTGCGTTCCTGAAGGGTTGGAACACGACGACGATCCGGAGGTTCGGCTCTCACTGGCCAATCCGGAAATCGTGCGCTCCAGTGGTCGACAGGTCGGGCCGGAAGCATGTCTCAGCATTCCCGACTGGTATGGTGACGTGCCGCGTGCGATGAACGTTACGGTGAAAGCGCGTGACGAAAACGACCGTGAGGTGCGCATCAAGGCGAGCGGCTACCTGGCGCGCATTCTGCAGCATGAAATCGACCACCTCGACGGCATTCTCTTCACCGACCGCGTCGAAGATCGTTCGACGCTGCAGCATGTTTCCGATCCAGGCGTTGAAGAAGTAGAAACCGCTGACAACGAGGGAGAAGTTCTGGTCGGCGACGCTTAGAGTGTCACGTTCCGCTGGATGATGCGGCAGTTTTCGGCGGTCATAATGGCATCGAGGGTTGCGAGCGTCTCGTCGAGGCGCTCGTTTTCATTGAAGACGACATAGTCAAAGACGCGTACCGCTCGTAGCTCCCGCGAGGCGGTGGTGATGCGCGACATGAGTGCGGCGGGATCATCGGTCTTGCGCCCGCGCAATCGGCGCATCAATTCGGCCATCGAAGGCGGCAGCAGGAAGATGAAGATACCTTCCGGCACCATCTCACGAATTGACGACGCGCCCTGCACATCGACCTTGACGACGACCGTCTTGCCGGCGTGGAGTGCGTTGCGCACGCGGTCCTTCGGCACGCCGTACAGATTGCCGTAGACCTCCGCGGATTCCAGGAACTCGCCCTGCTCGCGAATCGACAGGAACTCCTCGCGCTTCATAAAGAAATAATGAACCCCGTCGATTTCGCCGGGGCGTCGGGGGCGCGTCGTGGCGGTGACGGCAAAAACGAAGTCGGGGTGGGCGAGCCGGAGATGCTCGATTACCGTATCTTTCCCGACGCCGGACGGTCCTGAGATAACGATGAGGCGAGGCTTCGGTAACGACCGGAGCTCCTCGAGAAGCTCATCCGCCTGAGCATTCAGGCCAAGGTCGTCGACCACGGCTACCGCCCCTTCAATGTGAATCGCCGGTTGTTCGTTGGCGTCGGATGCATCTGCGATGTGGCCGTTCGGTTCGACAGTCAATGAACCTCACCCCTCTTGAATGTCTGCAACGGTACACTATCGCCGAGACTCGCATCGCTCTGCCCGGTTTGGGGGGGAAGCACTCGTGTTTGATACGTTGACGACCGCCGCACTCGCTGATGAACTTTCACGCCGACTTCTCGGTGGCCACATCCAAAAAGTGCTACAACTCGACGCCGAATCGATCGGCTTCGAAATCTACGCCGAGCGAAGGCGGCAATTCCTGGTTGCCAGCGCCAGCGGCCGGCATCCGCGACTCTATCTCTCATCGGACCGCTTGAGCGCTGATCCGAGCCGGGTCTCCCCCATGCTCCTGCTCCTGCGTAAGTACGCTCGTGGCGGCCAGATCGTCTCGATCCAGCAGCCCCCTCTGGAGCGGATCATCCGACTCAGTATAGCGAAGCGGTTTTTTATGGACAAGAACCGCGAGCCGGTCGAGGACGCTGCGGATGACACTGATGAGGGTGAAATCATCTATGTCGATCTGATCGCAGAGATCATGGGGCGGCGCAGTAACCTCATCCTGGTCGACGAATCCGGCAAAATGCTCGACGCCATTAAGCGTGTCACGCCGGACATGAGCCGCGTCCGGCCGATCCTGCCGGGACGCCCGTATATCGTGCCGCCACCGCAGACCAAGCTCGATCCACGAACGCTCACCAGTCGCCAGATCGCCGAACTCGTGGCGTCGGACGAACGCGATCGCGACCTCGCGACGCTGCTCGTCAATCGGCTGGCCGGATTCAGCCCACAAATGGCCCGAGAGGCGGTTTTTCGGGCCACCCGCGACGTTCAGTTCCGTCTCGATACCGGTACATCCCCGGATGCTGAACTGGCGCTGAATCTCGATGTCTCCATCAAGAGCCTGCTCGCGCCACTCACCAGCGGAGAATGGCAACCGAGCATTTATCGCGAGGATGAGCGCATCGTCGCCTACGGCGCGACCCGGCTGGAGCAGTTCGCCGAGGAGTGCGAGGAAGAGACGCTTGATTCGATCTCACGCGCGATTGAACTGTCGGCGGACGAAGAATCCGATGCCGCACCAGTGCGTCACGCACAACGCCGAGCCCGCCTCGTGGCCGAAATAGGACAGGCAGTCGAGCGAGCCGCGACCCGGCTCTACTCGATCGAGCAAGAGCAGGAACGGGCCAAACAGGTCGAAAGCTGGCGGGAGCAAGGTGAAGCGATCTACGCGCACATCCACGAAATCGCGCGTGGCCAGACCGAATTGAGCGTCGACGGGATGACCATCACGCTCGACCCGACACTCTCGCCAAGCGACAACGCTCAGGCGTATTTCGAGCGCTATCGCAAAGCGCAATCAGCGACCGCCAATTTACCGGAGTTGGCCGACGCCGCGCGCACCGAGCTGAACTATCTCCAGCAGCTGCAAACGCTGGCTGACCTGGCGGAGGGGATCGACGCCATTGAGGCAGCACGCTCCGAGTGGGAAGAATGGCGACGTCCGGCAGCCGCGCAACGCGGTGGTCGCGGGCCGAAGCGCCCGAAGCGACGCCAGCCGATCGTCTATCGGACACCGCGAGGCGACACGATCTACATCGGCCAGAACGGGGTTGAAAACGACGCCGTTACCTTCGATATCGCCGGCCCGGACGACGAATGGCTGCACGCACGCGGCGTTCCCGGCGGGCACGTTATCGTGCGCTGGGCGGGCGATGAGGACGAAACCGTTCTCGAACGTGCCGCCGCGCTTGCCGCCTGGTACAGCAGCGCCCGCACCTCAACCTCGGTTGAAGTCGATGCCACCAAACGACGCTATGTCCGGAAAATCAAGGGCACCGGCCCCGGCATGGTCACCTATCGCCAGGAACGTACCCTCCGCGTGACCCCGAGCAGCCCGGAGGATCTGGGTCTGGAATCAGCGAACAAGCGCTGACAACGCGCGATCAACTCGTTACTGGTCGCAGTGGGGCTCGGGCGTTGATGGCGGTCGATCGGCGACGCCCTTTCCCGCCGTCCGCCGGGTCATCACTCGATCAATCCGAACGCCTACAAGCGGCGATTGACTCATTAACCGTCGGTTGATCGAGCAGCCGGCGCATCCGTATGACCGCCCGAAACGAGCGGACGCATTGTCCGCTTGGTTCTTCGACCATCATTTATGACGCGCGTCGGATGTGCGCAGGTACGAGGCGCACCACGCAGCGGTCGCGGTTGTCAGACAGGCAGCTCAGTTCAACGGCGTCTGACCGAGCGCCCACGAGGTACGACGCCGTTCATCCGCTAGGCGAAGCGCGCCAGGATAATGCCGAGTTCGTAGAGCAGGTACATCGGCGCCGCGATCAAGAACATATTGAAAGGATCAGGCGTCGGGGTGATGATCGCCGCGGCGATCATGATCAAGATGACCGCGTACTTGCGGAGACCGCTCATCATCTGCGCCGTGACGACACGAAGTTTCGCCAGCAGGTACATGACGACGGGCAGTTCAAAGACGATGCCGACCCAGAGAAGCAACGTCATATAGAACGAGATGACTTCGCTGGCGCGGAAATTGGCATCGAAGGTTCCGCTGCCAAAGCCATGGAGGAATTTCAGGCCGCGCGGAATCACGATGAAGAAGGCGAAGAGCACGCCGAGCACGAACATCCCGAAAACGAAGGGAATCGCGCGATAGAGGTAGCGCTTTTCGTTGCGGGTCAGTCCCGGTGCCAGGAAGCGCACGATCTGATAGACCAGAACGGGCATTGCGAAGCCGATTCCGATGTAGAGCGCCACCTTCATGGTCGTGACGAACGACTCCATCGGTGCGAGAACCTGGAGCTTCCCGACCCCGGAGAGACGTTCGATCAGATTGAGCATCCGGAAGCTGAAAACCAGCCCGATAACGAATCCAACCGCGACCGCGATCGCTGAATAGACCAGGCGGTTGCGGAGTTCCAGGAGATGCTCTTGTAGGGTCATCTCCTCAAACGTCTCAGGGCCTGGATCTACCGGCTCCGGGGTGTTCGAACCGCGAACGCGGTCTATGATGCTAACCATGATTCCCGTTCTACCCGGCGGCACGCGACGCCGAACACCATCGGCGCCACGCATCCGACGCTGTCTGGCGGCTGAGCCGGTTGCAGCGGCTCAACGCTCGGCGCCGTGATTACTTACCTTCGCCGTGCTCCTGAATAAACTCAAACGCGTCTCCGACTGTGACGATGCTTTCAGCTTGCTCGTCGGAGATCTCGACTCCGAATTCTTCTTCGAGTTGCATGATCAACTCTACCAGGTCGAGCGAATCGGCGTTCAGATCCTGAACGAACTCCGCTTCCATGGTGACTTTGTCCAGATCGACGCCGAGCTGCTCCGATACGACGCTCTGGACACGCTCAAAGACCGAGGACGACACCCTAACCACCTCCTACTAGTCCGTCTTAGATGGACCTTCCCTAATGCCAGCGAATTATGCATGTACACTCGGAAAGCGGCAACTTCCGCCGATTCGCGTGCCCGCACCACAGGAGTAAACCAAAGCGCGAACCTGGACGCACGGCCTAATGGCCGTTACCCGCGCGAGCGGCGATCATACCCTCCGCGATGGTGCCGAGCACACCGTTGACAAAGCGGCTTGAATTGTCCCCACCAAACCGCTTCGCGAGTTCTACTGCCTCGTTGATGGCCGCCTTCAGCGGCACATCCGTCTCGCTCATCAATTCATAGATGGCGATACGCAGAATATTCCGGTCGACGGCCGGCAGTTGATCGACCGGAAACGCGGTCGCCGCGTCGCCGATTTCACCGTCGATCCGTGCGCGTTCCGCTACGAACCCAGTCACCAGCCGTTCGACATAGCGGCGCACTGGCTGGGCGACCGAAACATCGTCCAGATAGCGGGCGAGCACTTCTTCGGGCCGATGCCCGCCGATGTCTGACTCATATAAGACTTGCAGCGCGATCGTGCGCGCCTGGTGTCGTGTATTGGCAACCGCCATGGAATCCTCGTCTCAGCACTGGTCGGTGTTAGCCCGCCACTCAGGCAGTTCCAGATTGCGCTTCCCGCCCGTTGGCCGCCCCCACGGCCCACCCCCGAGCGCTTCGTCCCATTGTATCGTGCCCTCGCCCGTCAACCGAGCTATTCGGTCGGGACCAGGACGCTATTCTCGCGCGATCGGCTGATGAATTCGCCGACCAAGCCGGTATGTACCTGACCGTTGACGAAGGCGCTATCGCGAATCAGCAGCTTGTAGAAATCGACGGTCGTGTGGACGCCGGAGATCATCGTCTCGCTGAGCGCGCGATGCAGGCGATTAATCGCCTCGTCGCGATCGCTCCCCCAGACGATCAGCTTGGCCAGCAGTGAGTCGTAGTGCGGCGGCACGACGTAGCCCGTATAGAGATGCGTGTCGACCCGCACGCCCGGCCCACCCGGCAACACGAGATCCTCGATCTGCCCGCAGCTCGGGGCAAAATCGGCGGCGACGTTTTCGGCATTGATCCGCGCTTCGATGGCGTGACCACGCAGGCGAACATCTTTCTGACCAAAGTCAAGTTGCTCGCCCGACGCGACTTTCAACTGCCATTTGATCAGATCGTAGCCGGTGACGCACTCCGTCACCGGATGCTCTACCTGAATGCGCGCGTTCACCTCCGCGAAGTAGAAATGCTCTTCGCGGTCGACCAGAAACTCAAACGTACCGGCACCGGTGTATTCGAGCGCTTTCGCGGCGCGCACGGCCGATTTCTGCAATCCATCACGCAGCTTGCTCGAAATGTTCGGCGCTGGAGATTCCTCGATTAGCTTCTGATAGCGCCGCTGGAGCGAACAATCGCGTTCGCCCAACGCCACCACGTGTCCGTGACCATCGGCCAGAATCTGCACCTCAACGTGGCGCGGACGATCGAGGTAGCGTTCGACGTAGACGGCGCCGTTGCCGAAGGCGGCCTGCGCCTCCGACTGCGCCACCGGGAAGACCTGCATCAACTCGCGCTCATCCCAGGCGACGCGCATACCGCGGCCGCCACCGCCCGCCACCGCCTTGATCAGCACCGGAAAGCCGATTTCACGTGCGATGCTTCGCGCTGCCTGAACATCGAGTACCGGATCTTCCGAACCGGGCGTGATCGGGATCTTCGCCTTTTTCATGATCTGCCGGGCGACCGACTTGTTGCCCGATTGCGAGAGCACTTCCGGGCGCGGACCGACGAATATGAGGTTGCATTCCTCACAGATCTCGGCCAGCGATGAGTTCTCGGCGAGGAAGCCGTAGCCGGGGTGAATGGCATCGCAGCCGGTGACCAGCGCAGCGCTGATGATCGCCGGAATATTGTTGTAACTCCGCGACGCCGGACCGGGGCCAATGCAAACGGCCTCGTCCGAGAGTCGCACCGGCAGCGAATCACGATCGACGTCGGAATAGGCGACGACCGAGCCGATGCCCAGTTCGTGGCAGGCGCGGAGTATACGCAGGGCTATCTCCCCACGATTGGCAATGAGTAGCTTTCGTATCACGCTTCGCCCAACTATGTCGCCATGAAAAGTCCGCCGTCGACGCTGAGCACCTCGCCGGTGATGTAGCTCGCCGACGGCGACGCCAGAAAGGCGACCGCCTCAGCTACATCTTCGGGCGTGCCGAACGTTCCGGTCGGGATCTGTTCGAGAATTCGCTTCTTGAGTTCATCCGGCAAGACGTCGGTCAGGCGGGTGTCGATGAAACCAGGCGCAACCGCGTTCACCGTAATACCGCGCGAACCGATCTCCTTGGCGAGTGACTTGGTCAGGCCGATGATACCCGCCTTGGCGGCGGCGTAGTTCGCCTGGCCCGGATTGCCGACGACTCCGACAACCGACGTCATGTTGACAATCCGGCCGTAGCGTTGGCGCATCATCGGTCGAATTGCCGCCTTGGAGCAAAGATAGGCGCTCTTGAGGTTGGTCGTCAGAACGGCGTCCCAGTCGTCGTCTTTCATACGCATGATGAGCGTGTCACGCGTAATCCCCGCGTTGTTGACGAGCACATCGAGCCGCCCGAACTGATTGATTGTCCCTTCGACCAGTTGGCCGACCTGATCGGCATCGCTGACATCCGCCTTCAGCGCGACGGCGACACCGCCCGCCTCGGTGATCTCGGTCACGACCTCGTTCGCCATCTGCTCGTCACCACGATAATTGATGACGACCTGATAGCCGGCGACGGCGAGCCGCTTGGCGGTCGCCCGACCGATACCTCGGCTGGCTCCGGTTATAAGCGCCGATCGCTTGACTTCGCCCTCACTGCTCATCCTTGTCGCCTCCCCTCAGTCGCCCACGCCGGTATTCAGAGCCCTAATCCTGTCATCCTGAGCCGCGGCGAAGGATCTCCCTCGACTTGCCCCAGCAATCATGTCACTGGGATACGGAGAGGAGGATCCGCGAACGGGTACCCCTCGCTGTGGCTCAGGATGACGTCGGGGTGGCTCTGAATGACCGGTGGCGTGTATCGCATCAGTCACGCAGGAACGCCTCGGCGTGGGCTGTTTCAAGCTCGCGTCCGATCCGCGTCGCGAGGCCGCTCAGGACCTTGCCCGGCCCGATTTCGAAGAGCGACGAAACGCCGTGCTCCATCGCGCGCTGGATGACATCGACCCAGCGGACCGAAGCCGTGATCTGTTCGGCCAGCTCAACGCGAAGCTCATCCGGCTCGCTCAACAGACGAGCGTCGACATTAGCGATGAGCGGCACGGATGGCTGATTGAATGGTGTAGCATCGATCATCGGCTTGAGCTCGGCGACGACCGGCTGCATCAACGAGCAGTGGAACGCAACATTCACCGCCAGTGGAACGACACGGCGGGCACCGGCTTCACGCGCCAGCTGCGTGGCCCGCTCCAGCGCCTCGCTGCGACCGCTCAGGGTAATCTGCCCGGGCGCGTTGATATTGGCGATTTCGGTCTCGCTCAGCGCCGCGATCTCGCTCAATACCTGATCATCGAGACCGAGCACGGCGATCATCCCGCCAAGTCCATGCTGCTCCATCAGTTCGCCGCGTCGTCGTACCAGTCGTGCGCCATCGGCCAGGTCGAGCGCTCCGGACGCGACGAGCGCCGAATACTCGCCGAGGCTGTGACCGGCAACGAATTGCGGGTCGGGCACCTGACCACGCAGCTTGAGCACCTCGAGATAGGCGATGCTCGTCGCCAGCAAGGCCGGCTGCTGGTTACGTGTCGCGACGAGTTCCTCGTCCGGACCGGAAAAGATGATGTCGGAGAGAGCAAAGCCGAGCGCATCGTCGACACGATCGTAGACCTCGCGGGCGATTGGCTCACTTTCCGCGAGCGCACGGCCCATTCCGACGCGTTGCGATCCCTGTCCGGGAAAGATCCAGGCGGCTGCCGGCATACACTATTCCCCTTGTCCAATTCCGGTGGCGCCCCAGCGAACGACGTTCGCGGCCCAGCTGAGGCCGGCTCCGAAGCCGACCAGTACGACGTTCATCCCCGGCTGCAAACGACCACATTCGGCGGCCTCGGCGATACACATCGGGATCGACGCGGCCGAGGTGTTTCCATAGCGATCGAGATTGACGAACACCTTTTCGCGCGGCAGCTCTAGTCGCCGGGCCGAGGCGTCGATGATGCGCAGATTTGCTTGATGCGGGATGAACAGGTCGATGTCGGCCAGTGTCAGTCCAGCGCGATCAATCGCCTCGACGGCTGCCTCGCCCATGACTTTGACGGCAAACTTAAAGACCTCAGCACCGTTCATCTTCATATGCGGCAGCGGCACGCTGTCGACCGCACCGTTCGGCACTTCGGCCGGGCGGATGCCATCGACGTAGAGATGCGGAGCGCCACGGCCATCTGAGCCGAGCACGGTCGACAAGACACCCTCATGGGCATCACTCGCCTGAAGAACGACGGCCCCTGCGCCATCACCGAAAAGGATGCAGGTGCCGCGATCGGTAAAGTCGATATAGCGCGTCAGCGCGTCGGCACCGACCACGAGCACCGTCCGGTAGACCCCGGCGCGGACAAACTGCGTTCCGACACTCAGCGCATACACGAACCCCGCACAAGCGGCATCGAGATCGAAGGCGCCGGCGCGGGTGATGCCGAGTTCGTGCTGTAGAACGGAAGCCGAGGAGGGCATCAGCTTGTCGGGCGTATCAGTGGCAAGAATCAGAAGCTCAACGTCCGTCGGATCGACGCCGGCAACGCGCAGCGCCTGACGCGACGCGGAGGCCGCCATACTGACGGTCGTATCCGCCGAGGTGGCCAGCCGCCGCTCGCGGATTCCGGTGCGCGAGACGATCCACTCGTCGGACGTCTCAACAAATTGCTCGAGGTCATGGTTGGTCAAAACCCGTTCGGGGATGTACATCCCCCAACCGGTAATTGCAGCGTTTCGCACCGATGCTGGCTGTCCCTTTCTGACGGCAGACCGTTCACCGAGGCTCAGCTTGACCGCGCTCCGCGACAGTCGACGCGATCAGCGAGGCGCCCGTACTGAACGAACCGACAGGTTACTCGGCCTGCGGCCGTGTTCGCTTGGCGACTTCAATGACTTGACGACCCTTGTAGGTGCCGCAATTGGGGCAGACAAAATGGGTCTTCTTCTTTTCACCACAGTTTGGGCAGGTCATCAGCTGTGGCGTCTTCAGATAGTGGTGGCGCCGGCGATTACCCTGACGCCCCCGGCTTGTCCGTTGCTTCGGCAACGCTCCCATGATCAATCCTCCTTCATAAGCAGCGCATCTCGTGCAGGTTTCGGCCGGCTACGCTTCGCCCTCAAGCAGTTTGCTCAATACGGCCAGGCGCTCGTCGGTATCATCGGAACTTTCCGCCTCGTCTTCCATCTCGGCCAGAATGCCGGGACAATCTTCGCGGCAGAGTGGTCGCATTGGCAACGACACAACCGCGACCTGGCGAAAGAGTTCATTCAAGTCAAGCTCGTGATTGTTGTCAATCACGAAAATATCGCTGTCTTCGGGCAACGCCAGCGGGTAGCCGGTCCGGACATCGATACTTGGCCGGTATTCGCCCTCTATTTCACCACGAAACGCTTGCATATACCGGTCGAGGCAGCGAACGCACTCCAATTCAACGGAGCCACTGATATCGCCTTCAGCCAGTATGCCCGTTTCTATGCGCGTGAGCCGGATGTTCGCCACAACATCGTTGGCCGTTAACCCGGCGTCTAAATCGAACCGGTCAAGACGAACGTCGAGCGAGCGTGCGGCGCCGACCGGTTCCTTGAGCATCTGCGCCACATTGACAACCGTGTCGTTGGTCAACGTTCTCACATGTAATGACATCTCGCCCCCTGAAGGACGCTCACGCACTCCGTAGGAGTGCGCAAACTACGGAAGTATATGGGTTGGACCAGGCCTGGTCAAGCGCCGCAAAACCGACCCGCGCGTAGCGAATCGTACCCAGCCGGCACAATGCTCGCAGACATCGCGCCAGCGGCAGACCGCGTGATCGACCAGGCTTCAATTATCCAGATGCTAACAAGTGACCCGAATCGCGGCTGACGATCCTCACAGCGGTTTGCACATTGAATGACCAACCTTCGTAGGGGCAACCCCCCGTGGTTGCCCTGGTACCCTGCGGGCAAACGTGACGACACACGACCAGGGCAACCACGGGGGGTTGCCCCTACCGGGGGCCAGTGGGTCAACGTATCTGCAAATTGCTGTAGGCTGGAACGAACCCTGCGCTCTGTCACCTGACGCCTCAGCAGATCTCGTGGTTACGTTTCCGCCATGCGCGTATGATGGCCGACGCTGGTTGGTACGATTAGCATTAGACAATCGTTACGGCATGGAGTAGGCATGTGGCGAAGATCCTGCTGATCGAAGATGAGGCGTCATTACAGGCGACGATTGCCTATAACCTCAAGAAGGCAGGGTACGAGATCGCGACAGCGTCCGACGGCGAAACCGCGCTGAAGCTGGCAGAGGAGACCCCGCCCGATCTGGTCATCCTCGATATCATGCTCCCAACCATGGACGGGTTCGACGTTTGCCGCAACCTGCGTCGCACGAGCGGCGTTCCGATCATCATCCTGACAGCGCGCGACAGCGAGATCGACCGGATTGTCGGGCTCGAAATCGGCGCCGATGATTACCTGACGAAGCCGTTTTCCATGCGCGAGTTGATCGCCCGCGTCAAAGCATTGCTCCGACGGCGTGAACTGACCGAGCAGGATTTTGTCGCGCGCAATCAAGCGATATCGAACATCATCACCATCGACAATCTGAGTATCGATGTCGACGCGTACCGCGTGCGGCTCGGCGAGCACGACATCAATCTCAAACCGAAAGAGTTCGAATTGCTGCTGCATTTGGTGAACCACCGTGGAAACGTCTGTCCAACGCGGCAACTGCTTGGCGACGTGTGGGGTTACGACTATTATGGCGACAGCCGCACACTTGCCGTTCATATCCATGGGTTGCGCGAAAAGTTGGACGCCCATCCGGGCGGTTCACGCCTCATCGAAACGGTGCGCGGCGTCGGCTATCGCTTTTCGGGGTGAGTAAAAACGATGCGCGTACGCTTCAGCCAGCGACTCTTGATCGGATTCATCGCCGTCATTACGGCGATCTTTTTGTTGCTCGGCATTGTCACCCTCTCCGCCATTGATCAGAACCAAACCTGGATTATCGTCGCGCTCGTCGTGGCCGGCATCGCCGTGCTGATGGCCGGGCTCACCTTTGCCCGTCTCGCCACCCGTCCACTGGAAGAGATCGTTGCGATGACGCGCCGCGTTTCGCATGGTGATCTCAGCGCGCGGGCAGAAGAGGTGTCGCGCTCAGAGTTCGGCGACGTCGCGATCGCGTTCAACGAAATGGCCGACGAACTGGAAGCGACGTTCAACGCGATCGATCTGGAACGCAAACGGCTGGAGTCGGTGGTCGAACATCTCGCCGACGGCATCATCATCGTCGATGCCGAGGGGCGCGTCGCGTTGATGAACCTGGCCGCCGAAACGATGGTCGGTATTAAACGCGCGGCGTCGATCGGGCGCAGTTACGCCGAAGTCCTGCGCGACTACGAGCTGACGGCGGTCGTGCGCGAGGGCCAATCGAATTCGCGAATTGATGCCGCTCCGATGACGACGATTATCGAGATGGGACTGCCGCGTCGCTGGGTGCAGGCGTTTTCCTATCCAATACCCTCCGGTGAACCTCGGCTCACACTCGTCGTGCTGCGCGATATCACCGAGTTGCGCCGCACCGAAGCGGTGCGTCGTGACTTCGTTGCCAACGTCTCACACGACTTGCGCACGCCGATCGCCTCGCTCAAAGCGTTGGTCGAAACGCTGCTCGACGGCGCACTCGACGATCCGACCGTCGCGCGCGATTTCCTGTCGCGTATGGAGGTTGAAGTCGACGATCTCGTGCGGCTCGTCGAGGAACTCTTACACCTTTCACGTGTGGAGGCAGGCCAGCTTGAGCTGCACACATCGCCCGGCGCGATCGGGGACGTTATCCGCCGCGTAGCCGAGCGCATGGAGGCCCAGGCGACCCTGAAAGAGGTCGACATCATCGTTGATGTCCCGCCGGACCTTCCGGCCGCGGAGTTTGACGCCGAGCGCATCGAGCAGGTACTCGTCAACCTGATGCAGAACGCGATCAAGTACAGTCCACGGCGGGGTCACGCGACGATGGGCGCCTCGTGCGTCGGCGACGAGATCGTGGTGTCGGTGGCGGATCGCGGACCGGGCCTCGATCCAAGCGATGTCGAACGAGTGTTTGAGCGCTTCTACAAAGCCGATCGCTCGCGTGCGGCCTCCGGCAGCGGGCTCGGGCTGGCGATCGCCAAGCATATGATCCAGCTTCATGGCGGCCGGATTTGGGTCGAAAACGACTTTGGTCGCGGCGCCACCTTCAAATTTTCGCTTCCTCGCGCCAATCCGTGACGAAATTCACATTATTAACTCGCGTTAATCGAATGTGTCTCGAACGCTAATCTTCGCACGCTACCCTTTCACTGGACACGATCGATCACCTGTCCGATCTGGTCTGGATGGACCGGGACAATTCGGTCCATGACGAAAGGGAAAAGACTTCATGCAAGAGTCGGATGTGACTCTGCTCTTTCGAGATCTCAGGGGCGGTCGAATTTCACGCCGGCAGTTGTTGCGCAAAGCCGGCATGCTCGGACTGACTGTACCGACCATCGCCGCGCTCCTCGCCGCCTGTGGAAGCGGCAGCGATTCGACCCAAACGGCGAGCGCCGGCAACACAGCTTCGACCGGCGCGACCACCCCGTCGGGTACCAGCGGTTCCCCAGTAGCAAACGGCTCGCCGATCAGCATGGGGGACTGGAAACCGCGCGATGTGAAGGTCGATCTAACCGGCTCCGGTTCGAGCTTTGTCGATCCGGCGATGCAGCTCTGGGTGCAGCAGTACAAGAAGCTGGCGCCGAATGTCACGATCAACTACCAGTCGGTCGGGTCGGGCCAAGGCAAAAAGGACTTCATCAGCGGAGTCACTGACTTCGCCGGCACCGATGCCTACATGACCGACGACGAACTGAAACAAGCGCCAGGCAGTTTGCATATTCCGGTTGTCCTCGGTTCGGTCGCCATCACCTATAACCTGAGCGGTGTGAGCAAACTGCAACTTTCCGGCCCAACACTCGCCAACATTTACCTGGGGAAGATCACCACGTGGAACGACGGCGCCATCGCCACCGATAACCCCGGCGCCAGCCTTCCTGAGGCCCCGATCACGGTCGTTTACCGGGCAGACGGCTCCGGCACATCGGCGATTTTCACCAACTTCTTGAGTAAGGTGAGCGACGAGTGGAAATCGAACGTCGGATTCGGCACGGCGGTGCAATGGCCGGTCGGGATCGGCGGCCAGCAGAATCCTGGTGTTGCCGCCGGGGTCCAGCAAACACCAGGCGCGATCGGTTATGTCGAACTCGCCTACGCCACCGTGAACAAACTCCCCGAGATCGCGATCAAGAACGCGACTGGTGCCTACGTCCTACCAACACTCGAATCGACATCGGCGGCAGCAGTCGGCTTCATCAACGAACTCCCCGACGATCTGCGAGTCTTCATCACCAATCCGCCAACCGGCGAACAGGCATATCCGATCACCGGCTTCTCCTGGGTCCTGCTGCGACCGTCGTACGACAACGAGAAGACGGCACAGGCGCTGACCGATTTCTGTTACTGGGCCATCACCGCCGGTCAGACGGTGTCGAAATCTCTGGAATACGCGCCGCTGCCTGATCCCGTTCGGGCGATCGAAATCAAGAAGCTCGAGCGAGTGCAAGCAGGCGGCACGGCCGTCTTCCAGGCGCCGATGTAGAACATGCGACCGAACACGCGAAGGCGCCGAAGCGGTCGTCTTCGCTTCGGCGCGAACGGGGCATGAGATGAGGCAAGGAAGGGAGAGCAGGCGCAGCTGATGCGAACCGAAATCCAGACGGTTTCCCTGCGGAATCGACTCGGGCGGCAATTGCAGCATGGCGATCTGATCTTCTGGATCGTCGCCCTGCTCTTTGCCGTTTTGGTCGTCGTTCTACTCGGCGCGATCATCGCCGTCACCTGGCACGGTTCGTCGGACGCGCGCCACGCCTTCGGCTGGCACTTCTTGACGACAAGCGCATGGAACCCGGTCAGCGGTCAGTTTGGCGCGTTGCCGGCGATCTACGGCACGATCGTCTCATCGATCATCGCGCTCCTCCTCGCCGCGCCACTCGGCGTCATGATCGCGATCTTCCTCAATTCGCTCTGTCCGGCGAAGCTGCGTATGCCGATCGGCATGATGGTCGAACTGCTGGCCGCGATCCCCAGCGTCGTTTACGGCATGTGGGGCATCTTCGTCTTCATCCCATTCTTCCGCAGCTATATCTCGACTCCATTGTCGAAAACGGTCGGCTCGGCGCTACCGCTCTTCTCCGGGCCGGTCAATGTCGGCCGCGGGCTGCTGGTTGCCGGGATCATCCTGGCGATCATGATTCTGCCGACGATCGCGGCGATCTCGCGCGATGTGCTGGCGGTCGTTCCCAATAGCCAGCGCGAAGCGATGCTGGCGCTCGGTGCCACCCGCTGGGAGGTCATCCGGCATGCCGAACTGCCCTACGCGCGGGCCGGGATCGTCGGCGGGATGATGCTCGGTCTGGGGCGCGCGCTCGGAGAGACGATGGCCGCCACCATGGTGATCGGCAACACGCCGAAGATACACGCGTCACTCTTCCAGCCGGCGACCACCGCCGCTTCGCTGATCGCCAGCCAGCTGCCAAACGCCAATACGGAATTGCACTCCAGCGCCCTCATCTACCTGGCGCTCGTCCTCTTTCTGATCACCTTAATCGCGAACTCGATCGCACGCGCGCTCGTCTGGCGGGTGTCACGCACCGGATCGGGGGCGTAAGCATGGAGCAACGGTTCGTCGGTCGGCGTTATCGACGACGGGTGCTGGTCAACCGGCTGATGCTGATACTGACGGTGCTCGCCACGATCATCTCACTCGTTCCGCTCGTGCTCATCATCGTCTATGTCGCGGAGCAGGGAATCGGTTCGTTGAGCATCGATTTCCTGACGCACACCTTCCGCCCGATCAGCTTCGGCAACGCCTCGACCGGAGGCGGCGTGCTGCACGCGATCGTCGGCACGGTCATCATCGTTGGGTTTTCGCTCCTGCTCGCAGCGCCGATCGGCATCATGGCCGGCATCTATCTGTCCGAATACCCCGGCAATTCCGCCTCGACGGCGATCCGCTTCTGCGTCGACGTGCTATCGGCGATGCCGTCGATCGTCGGCGGCGTCACGGCCTATGTGCTCATCGTGCAGCGCGTCAAGAGCTTTTCAGGGTTCGCCGGGAGCATCGCGCTCGTCGTCTTGATGGTTCCGATCATCACCCGTACGACCGAGGAGATCCTGCGCCTCGTGCCGCAAAGCTCACGCGAGGCCGCCATTGCGCTCGGTGCCCCGAAGTGGCGCACGACGCTCACGATCGTCCTGCCGATGGCGCTCAGCGGTATCGCGACCGGCGTGTTGCTCGCCTTCGCTCGCGCCGCCGGAGAGACGGCGCCGCTCCTGGTGACTGTGCTCGGGAACAACAATCTGACCTACGATCTTTTTGGTCCAATGCAGGCGTTACCGTTGCTCGCGTATCGCTACACGGAGCAGCCATACCAGGTGTTGAATCAGCAGGCGTGGGGCGCCGCCTTCTTGTTGGTTGTTATCGTGCTCGGCATTAATATTCTGGTGCGTATCTTTACGCGTACACGTTCGCCTCGTTGACGGGACAGCCATGACCGCGATCGCCGCCAATCCGAATATCCAAATGCCGCCCGCTGTCGACGCCCATCTGGTGATTGACGGCCTGACCCTCTATTACGGCCAGCGAGAGGCGGTGGCGCGCACCGACCTGGCGATTCCGCGCAAGCAGGTGACCGCGATCATCGGTCCGTCCGGCTGCGGCAAATCGACCCTGCTCCGCTCACTGAACCGGATGCACGAGACGGTACCGGGCGGGCGGGCCGAAGGTCGCGTTCTGCTCGATGGTACAAACATTTACGACCCGGCCATCGACCCCATCTATGTCCGGCGCCGGATCGGCATGGTCTTTCAACAACCGAATCCGTTGCGCGCGCGCACCATCGCGGAAAACGTCTCAATCGGACTGGAGCTTGACGGCATCGGGAAGCGCGAAAAGGAAGCGGCGGTTGAGCGCGCGCTGAAACGCGCGGCGCTCTGGGATGAAGTCGTCGACCGGCTCGACCAGCCGGGCGTCGCGTTATCGGGCGGCCAGCAACAGCGCCTCTGCCTCGCCCGAGCGCTGGCGGTTGAGCCTGAGCTGATTTTGATGGACGAACCGGCCAGCGCGCTCGACCCGATCGCCACCCTGCGCATCGAGGAGCTTATTCGCGAGCTGATGAACGACATCACGATCATTATCGTCACGCACAACATGCAGCAGGCGGCGCGCGTTTCCGACTACACGATGTTTATGAATCTGAACGACCGTGGGTCGGGCGGCGTCGTAGAGGCCGGGCCGACGCAGATAATGTTCACCGCACCGAAGTCGAAGCAGACGGAAGATTACATCACCGGGCGGTTCGGATGAACGCACAGAGAACGCAATGGAAGGCATGTTCATGACGATTAAGCCGCGAAGCGAACCGAATCTGTCGGTGCGGTTCGGCGCAACGGCGACGCGTACGCCCACCGAGCCGGCCACGGCCGATTCTGCCGGCCCGATCAAGCTCGAGACGCGCCATCTTTCAGTGAAGTATCACGACTTCACGGCGGTGCGCGATATTTCGATCAGCTTCCCCGAACGGCAGGTAAGCGCCCTGATCGGTTCGTCCGGTTCCGGCAAATCAACCTTGCTCCGGGCGATTAATCGGATGCACGATACCAATCCGGCAGCAGTGGTCGAAGGGCAGGTGCTGCTCGACACAGAGCCGATCTACGGCCCACACGTCGATCCAATCGTCATCCGTCGCCGGATTGGGATGGTCTTTCAGCGGCCGAACCCGTTCATGAAGTCGATCTACGACAACGTCGCCTATGGACTGTCGTTCAGCACGAAGCTGAGCAAGCGTGAGATTCATGATCGGGTGGAAGAGGCGCTGCGCGGTGCGGCACTCTGGGATGAAGTAAAGGATCGCCTCGACGATTCCGCACTGGCGCTTTCGGGCGGCCAGCAACAGCGCATCTGCATCGCGCGGGCGCTCGCCGTGCAGCCGGAAGCGCTCTTGATGGACGAACCAACCAGCGCGCTCGACCCAATCGCCACCTTACGGATCGAAGAACTTATGCGAGAATTGGTCAAGCGTTATACGATAGTGGTTGTCACGCACAACATGCAGCAGGCAGCGCGTGTGTCGGACATCACCGCGTTTATGACCATGGGAACGGATCGGGCCGGAGAACTCGTTGAAGTGGGACCGACATCGAGGATTTTCACGAATCCAACCGATCCGCGCACCGAGGACTACATAACCGGTCGCGTGGGCTAACGTTGGGGGAACGAGCTATGTCGACACCAATCCACAGCCGCGCGCATTACGACCGACAGCTGCAAACGCTGCGCGAAGATCTTCTCCTGCTGGGCAGCATGGCCGAAAAGGCGGTCGAACGCTCCGTCGAAGCGATGCGCAACCGCGACGACCAACTGGCCAAAGGCGTTATCATTTCCGACCGGGAAATCGATAATCTGACGTTCGAGCTGGAAGAGCGAGCGCTGCTGCTCATCGCGACACAGCAGCCGATGGCCGTCGATCTGCGCGCCATCGCCGGAGCGCTTTTTATCATTACCGAGCTTGAACGAATTGGAGACTACGCCGAGGGGATCGCCAAGATCGCGCTCGAGATCAGCAAAGAGCCACCGCTCAAGCCGTTGATCGACATCCCACGCATGGCCTATATTGCCATTGCGATGCTGCATCAGGCGCTCGGCGCCTTTATCGATCG
>ERZ778018.1286-NODE-1286-length-22227-cov-5.423327_pt1 | contig 22227 bp, 18 predicted proteins | sample MGYA00375748_ERZ778018 | MGnify/ENA primary metagenome ERZ778018 (study PRJEB29350, sample SAMN05509839) | bioreactor metagenome | biome: bioreactor; material: wastewater | place: South Africa: University of Cape Town | collected 2014-04-22 ... | reverse complement strand
CCGGGGCTTCCTTGTCGACGCCGAGGGTGCCGCGAAAATCGAGATCGCCCTCGGCAGAGACGCGCCCTTCCTTCAACGGCACCTCAAGCGCGGTCGCGACCGACTTCAAGGTGACGCCGGCGCAGGCCACCAGCGCTTCCAGCAGCATGTCGCCCGAGCACAGTTCAAGTCCCGAGCCGCCGGTTGCGGGATGCAAACCCGCCATCGCGATTGCGCGCCCGGTTTCGAGCTTGCAGGCGATGCCCTCGCTGTCGGTGGAGCCCTTCGCCTTCAGCGTGATCAATCCGGATGTCGGATCGTTCCTGTAGCGCTCCTTGATCGGCGCCTGCATCGCGCGAAGTTGGGTCGCGTCCATGACTGGTCCTTCTCCTGAATATGTCGATCGGTTGCCGCGATCCTATAACGAATTCGCGCCCACTGGATACCGCATCACCACCACATCGCCTCACCCGTGAGAGCCTGATCCTGACGATCCGGCACGGCACGGTCCAGCGACTGATCGAGCGAAGTCAAAACCCGCCGCTTGAGGTCTTCGAACAGCGCCGAGGCGCGGTCGCGCGGGCGCGACAGAAACACCGGGATCTCCTCGAACAGGCGCCCCGGACGCGGCCGCATCACCACGATGCGGTCGGCCAACACCACCGCCTCGTCGACGTCGTGGGTGACGAGGATCAGCGTCGGGCGCGAATCCGCCCAGAGATCGAGCAGATGATCCTGCAAGTCGCGGCGGGTGAAGGCATCGAGCGCGGAGAACGGTTCATCCAGCAACAGCACCTCGGGACGTGGCACCAGCGCGCGGACGATCGCGACGCGCTGCGCCTGACCGCCGGACAGTTCGCGCGGCCACACACCGGCCTTGTCGGCAAGGCCGACGCGACTCAACGCCTGCGTCACGCGTGCGGTGCGTTCCTGTTTCGACAGGCCATCGAGACCGAACGCGACGTTGTCGGCAACGCTCAGCCATGGCAGCAAACGCGGCTCCTGAAAGATGATGCCGATCTTCGGATGCGGCGCGGTGATGACGTCGCCATCGAGCGTAATCGTGCCGCGGCTGGCGCGATCGAGTCCGGCGATGGCGCGCAGCAAGGTCGATTTGCCGCAACCCGAACCGCCGATCACCGCGACGATTTCGCCGGGTTTGATCGACGCCGAGAAGCGTTCGAGCGCGTTGACACCGTTGGGATAGGTCTTGCCGACCTGATCGAGCCGCAGCATCACGCCTCTCCCGCCTGCTGGCCGTAGGCGTCCTGCCAACGCAACAGCGGCGCGGCCGCGATTTCGATCAGCCAGTCGGTGGTTTTGCCGATCACCGCGAAGGCGACGATGTCGGCGACGATCTGCGCCGGCTTGCCGAGTTGCTGGCCATCCATCAGCAGATAGCCGAGGCCTTCGGACGCGCCGAGCAGTTCGGCCGCCACCACAAACATCCAACCAAGGCCCAAGCCGGAGCGCAGCGACACGATGTAGCTGGGCAGCACTGCGGGCAGCAGAATGCGGCGCACCAGCGCCGGGCCGGAGAGGCGGAACGCACGACCGACCTCGACAATCTTGCGGTCGACGCTCAGAATCGCGCCCATCACGCCGAGATAAACCGGAAAGAATACGCCGACTGCGATCAGCGCCACCTTCGACGCCTCGAAAATGCCGAACCACAGAATGAACAGCGGCACCCAGGCAATCGACGGAATCGCGCGCAGCGCCTGCAAGGTCGGATCGAGCACGCGGCGCGACAGCGATGAGTAACCGGCGATGGCGCCCACCAGCGTGCCACTCACCACGCCGACCGCGAAGCCGGCGGCGACGCGCAGCACCGTCGCCTGGGTGTGGGTCCAGAGTTCGCCGGTGCGCGCCAACTCCCACAACGTCGCGAAGATTACCGACGGCGGCGGCACCAGCCGCCCGTCCGACCACCCGAGATGGACCGCGAGTTCCCACGCAGCACCAAGCCCAACCGGCAGCACGAGGCCAAATAGAAGGGATCGCAGATGACGCGCGCGCTTGCGCGGCTGCGTCGGCAAATCGATCGAGGGAGCTTGAGCCAGGGTCATTTCAACGGCAGTCATGACATGCTCGATGGTGAGATGGAGCCGGACGCGCCCGGCAAGCCCGCGCGCGTCCGTTGATCTTTCAGGGCGAATCCGTCCGGTCGCGCGGGATCAGTTCGTCAGCGGCACGCTGTCGTCGATCAGCGCATCCAGCGTCGCCTTGACGTCGACAGTGGCGGCGATGACGCCCGCCTGTTGCAAGGCAAGACCGGCCGCGAGGATCGAAGCCCGCTGCGGCGCGCCGATCTTCGAATGCGTCAGGTCGGTGCGCTCCTTGAGTTGCTTGTCCACCACCACGTCCGGCAGCTTGGTGACGGAGATGAAGGTCCTCTTCATCTCGTCGTAGTTGGCGAGCGAGAACTTGCGCGCCTCCTCGTAAACCTTGAGCACGCGCTGCACCAGATCGGGATGATCCTTCAGGAACTGCTCGCGCACGTTGAGGATGCCCCAGGTGTTGGCGTCCTTGTTGCGATAGAACAGCCGCGCGCCGTCCTCGACTTCCGCCGCCGCCATCATCGGATCGAGCCCGGCCCAGGCCTGCACGTCACCGCGCTTGAGCGCGGTGGCGCCGTCCGGGTGTTGCAGCAGCACTGGTTTGATGTCCTTCTCCGACAGCCCGACGCTTTGCAGCGCGCGCACCAGGAAGATGTGCGGATCGGTGCCGCGCGTCACTGCGACGCGCTGTCCTTTGAGGTCTTCAATCTTGGTGATCTTGGAATCTTTCGCGGTGACCAATGCGGTCCATTCCGGCTGCGAGTAGACGTAGATCGATTTGATCGGGTTGCCGTTGATCTTGGCGACCAGCGCCGCGGAGCCCGCGGTCGAGCCGAAATCGATCGAACCGGCGTTGAGGAATTCGAGCGCCTTGTTGGAGCCGGCCGACTGCACCCAGCGAATCTTGATGCCGTCTTTCTCGAACTCCTTCTCGAGCAGGCCCTTGTCCTTCATCACCATCGAGACGGGATTGTAGGTCGCCCAGTCGACGCGGATCTCCTTCACCGGATCGGCGGCCAGCGCGGCGCCGGGAACGAGCAGCGAAACCGCCAGTGCCGCGGTGAAGCCGCGTCGCGAAATCTTGAACATGATCCTCTTTCTCCATTGCCGGGCGGCAAATCAGATGGTGTCCTGGATCACTGCCTGCCCGTGCCCCTTGCCCATATAAAGTCCATGTATTCCAGCCACTTGTACGGTAAGATGATCGAGAAAATCCGCCCAAAGACCGGCCCGGCCCGAGAATGAACCGTCTGCGAAACTCCCGAAAATGAGGATGTTCTGTCCGCAAGCGCTGGTCTAATGAATCGATGACACTGCCCGCACCGTTCGATATCCGGATATGATGGATCACGCCGAAGCCCCGACGCCTGTTCCCGAGACCGTCTTCGATACCGCGCGGATCACGGCGGAGGTCGGTGCGCTGGCCGACCACCACGCCGGCAACAACGATGCCTTCCGCGCAGCGCTGTCGCATCTGCTCAAGGCCGAACTGGTCAAGGCGCGTCAGGCTGCGCAGGCCGCGCTGTTGAAGGATCGTCACGGCCGCCACTGTGCCGAACGGCTATGCTTCGTGCAGGATGAGATCATCCGCATCCTGTTCGACGCCGCCACTCACTATCTCTACCGGTCGCCGATTCCGTCAGGCGCCGAGCGCATGGCGGTGATCGCCACCGGTGGTTACGGCCGCGGATTGATGGCGCCGGAATCCGACATCGATCTGTTGTTCATCCTGCCCTACAAGCAGACCGCTTGGGGCGAACAGGTTGCTGAAGCGATTCTCTATTGCCTGTGGGACATGGGCCTGAAGGTCGGCCATGCGACGCGCTCGGTAGATGAATCGATCCGCCAGGCGCGCGGCGACATGACCATCCGCACCGCCATTCTCGAAATCCGTTACCTCACCGGCGATCGCGGCCTTTACGACGAACTGGTCGAGCGCTTCGACAAGGACGTGGTGCAGGGCACCGCGTCGGAATTCGTCACCGCCAAACTCGCCGAGCGCGAGGAACGCCACCGCCGCGCCGGGCAATCGCGCTATCTCGTTGAGCCCAATGTCAAGGACGGCAAGGGCGGTCTGCGCGATCTGCACACACTGTTCTGGATCGCCAAATACGTCTACCGCGTGCGCGACACCGACGAGTTACTGGAACGCGGCGTGTTCGACGCGCACGAATTCCGCACTTTCCGACGCTGCGCCGACCTGTTGTGGTCGGTGCGCTGCCATCTGCACTTCATCGCGGGGCGCCCGGAAGAACGGTTGTCGTTCGACTTGCAGCGCGAGATCGCCCAGCGGCTCGGCTACACCTCGCATCCGGGGATGCAGGACGTCGAGCGCTTCATGAAGCACTACTTCCTGGTGGCAAAGGACGTCGGCGACCTCACCGCGATCCTGTGCGCCAAGCTGGAGGACCAACAGGCCAAGCCGGCCCCGGTGCTGAGCCGGGTGATAGCGCGGCTGCGCCCCAGCACCAAGCGGCGGCGGGTGCCGGAAAGCGACGACTTCATCATCGACAACAACCGCATCTCGCTGGCAACACCCGATGTGTTCCGACGCGATCCGGTCAATCTGATCCGCATTTTTCGCCTGGCGCAGAAGAACAACCTCGCGTTCCACCCGGATGCGATGCGCGCGGTCACACGCTCGCTGCAACTGATCAACACCCAGGTCCGCGAGGATCCGGAAGCGAACCGACTGTTCATCGAAATCCTCACTTCGGACGACGCCGAGATCGTGCTGCGGCGGATGAACGAGACCCGCGTGCTCGGCCACTTCATCCGCGCCTTCGGCAAGATCGTCGCGATGATGCAGTTCAACATGTATCATCACTACACCGTCGACGAGCACCTGTTGCGCTGCGTCGGATTCCTTCAGGAGATCGAGCGCGGCGGCAACGAAGAGTTCGCGCTGGCCTCCGACCTGATGCGCAAGATCCGCCCCGAGCATCGCGTCGTCATCTATGTCACGGTGCTGCTGCACGACATCGCCAAGGGGCGGCCCGAGGATCACTCGATTGCAGGCGCCAAGGTGGCGCGACGGCTATGCCCGCGGCTCGGCCTCAACGCCGCCGACACCGCGCTGGTGGCGTGGCTGATCGAACAACACCTCACGATGTCCGGCGTCGCGCAATCGCGCGACCTGTCCGACCGCAAGACCATCGAGAACTTCGCCGCTGTGGTGCAATCGGTCGAGCACATGAAGCTGCTCACGATCCTGACTACCGCAGACATTCGCGGCGTCGGTCCCGGTGTGTGGAACGGCTGGAAGGCACAACTGCTGCGCACGCTCTATTACGAAACCGAACCGGTTCTGACCGGCGGCTTCTCCGAGGTCAATCGCAGCCAGCGCATTGAAGCCGCGCAAGCGGAATTCCGCGCCGCATTCAAGGAATGGCCGGAAGCGGAGTTGAACTCCTATATCGCTCGCCATTATCCGGCCTACTGGCTCAAGGTCGATCTGCCGCGCAAGATTCGTCACGCCCGCTTTCTGCATTCCGCCGAGGAAGGCAAGCACAAGCTGGCGATCAATGTCGGCTTCGACGAGGCGCGCGGTGTCACCGAACTGACCATGCTCGCGCCGGACCATCCCTGGCTGCTGTCGATCATCGCGGGCGCCTGCGCCTCCGCCGGCGCCAACATCGTCGACGCGCAGATCTACACCACCACCGATGGGCTCGCGCTCGATACCATCGCCATCTCGCGCGAATACGACCGCGACGAGGACGAAGGCCGCCGCGCCACACGCATCGGCGACATGATCGAGCAGGTGCTCGACGGCAAACTGCGGCTGCCCGAAGTGGTGGCACATCGCGTCGCCAGCCGCACCAAGCTGCGTCCCTTCGTGGTCGAGCCTGAAGTGATCATCAACAACCAATGGTCGGATCGTCACACTGTGATCGAGGTCTCCGGTCTCGACCGGCCGGGTCTGCTGTATCAACTGACGACTGCGATCTCGAAACTGAACCTGAACATCGCCTCGGCCCACGTCTCGACCTTCGGCGAGCGCGCCCGCGACGTGTTCTATGTCACCGATCTCCTCGGCGCGCAGATCACCGCGCCGACCCGGCAAGCCGCGATCAAGCGCGCGCTGGTCCATCTGCTGACCAACGATACCGTAGTGGCTCCGCCCGTCGCATAAACGCAGCGCTAGCTACGCCCGGACCTCGACGCCCTCATGCGCGAGCAGCCAGCGTTTGCGCTCCAGCCCACCGCCATAGCCGGTCAATGCACCGGTCGAGCCGATGACGCGATGACAGGGCACGACGACGCTGATCGGATTGGCACCGTTGGCATGGCCCACCGCGCGCACTGCCTTCGGCCGGTCTATGCGTGTGGCGAGCTTGCCATAACTGGTGGTCGTACCGGGCGATATCCCGCGCAACGCCGACCACACCTCGCGCTGGAACGGCGTGCCGCCGAACCGGCACGGAACGGCATCGAGTGCATCGAGATTGCCGGCGAAATATTTCGCCAAGGCTTGCTTGATGGCGGCGGGCGCGGCTCCCTCGACAAGATCGGCGCGGCCATATTGCTGGCGCATCAGCTCGGCCATGCGATGCTCGTAGTCCGCCCAGTCGAGCGCACACAATTGCCCATCTGCGTCGGTGACGAGCAGCGCCACACCGATCGGCGTCTCAAAGCGATCCAGATAAAATCGTTCCGGTGAACTTACCGACATCTGCATACTCCTGAGGGTCCCATGCTAAGCTCTGGACACGCTAATGTCTCGGCTTGGGGAAATATCATGGCCATGATCGCGAACGTCTTGGTGGCGCTGGTCGCGTTGCTGCACATCTATTTTCTGATCCTCGAAATGTTTCTCTGGACCAAACCGACCGGCCTCAAAACCTTCGGCAATTCGCTGGAGAGGGCCAGGGACTCGGCGGTACTCGCTGCCAATCAAGGTCTCTACAACGGCTTCCTCGCTATCGGCCTTTTATGGGGACTGGTCCACCCGGTTTCCGGCTTCGGATTCCAGATCAAGGTGTTCTTCCTGCTCTGCGTGATTGCCGCCGGGGTTTACGGCGCCGTCAGCGTCAGCCGCCGCATTCTGTTCGTTCAGGCCGCTCCTGCCGCGCTCGCGCTGATCCTGCTTTACCTTTCCTGATGCCATCGAGGTCGGAGGCCATATTAATTCCGAACCGCCGCACACGTTTCCCTTTGCATTGGCCAATCGCTTCATCCAGTATCGCCGGAACGACGGCGCCAGCCTTGGCCGAATCGACCGTCGATTGACGCAAGACCGTGTCTTACAAAGGGAAGAAATGACGATGAGGGATCGAGTTCTCAGTCTGACTGCCGCGTCCGCAATTGCCATCGCGCTGTCAGTCTCTCCGACCTACGCGCAGAAGAAATACGACCCCGGCGCGAGCGATACCGAAATCAAGATCGGCCAGACCGTGCCGTTCAGCGGCCCGGCCTCGGCCTATGCGACCATCGGCAAGACGCAGGCTGCCTATTTCAAGATGATCAACGATCAGGGCGGCGTCAACGGCCGTAAGCTCAACCTGATCCAGTATGACGACGCCTACAGCCCGCCGAAGACGGTCGAACAGGTGCGTAAGCTGGTCGAGAGCGACGAAGTGCTCCTCACCTTCCAGCTGGTCGGCACGCCGCCCAACGCCGCTGTGCAAAAGTATCTGAACCAGAAGAAGGTGCCGCAACTGTTCGCCGCAAACCGGCGCTTCGCGCTTCACCGATCCGAAGAACTATCCGTGGACGATGGGCTTCAACCCGAACTATCAGTCCGAGGGCCGCATCTACGGCAAATACATTCTGGCCAACTACCCCAATGCCAAGATCGGCATTCTGTTTCAAAACGACGACCTCGGCCGCGACTACGTGACCGGCCTCAAGGCCGCGCTCGGTGACAAAGCCAAGACCATGATCGTCGCCGAGACCTCCTATGAGTTGACCGACCCCACGATCGATTCCCAGATCGTCAAGATCAAGTCGGCGGGCGCCGACCTGCTCTACGATGCGTCGACGCCGAAGTTTGCTGCGCAGGCGATCAAGAAAGTCGCCGACCTCGGCTGGAAGCCGGTGCATATCCTCGACATCAACGCCACCTCGGTCGGCGCAGTGATGAAGCCGGCCGGCCTGGAAAACTCCAAGGGCGTCATCAGCACCAACTACGGCAAGGATCCGCTCGATCCGGCCTGGAAGGACGACGCCGGGATGAAGAAGTATTTCGAATTCATGGCGAAGTACTATCCGGAAGGCGACAAGGACTCGAGCTTCAACACCTACGGCTACTCTACCGCGCAGCTTCTGGTGCACGTGCTGAAGGAATGCGGCGACAACCTGACCCGCGACAACGTGATGAAGCAGGCCACCAGCCTGAAGAACGTCCAGCTCGATCTCTCGCTGCCGGGTATCGTGGGCTCGACCTCGCCGACCGACTACCGCGTCAACAAGCAGTTGCAGATGATGAAGTTCGACGGCGAGCGTTGGGAATTGTTCGGCCCGATCATCGTCGACGACGCCCAGCACTGATCACACGCCAACGGCGATCCACAACGACAAGGCCGGCGCAACGCATCGACGTTGCGCCGGCCTCTTCTTTTTGAAGGCTGCGGTAGGGTTAAGGCCTCATGAAAGCCTTGTTTTACAGGTACTTCCGACCGTGCGCACGCGTTAGCATTAACCTTCATTTAACGCGCTTTTAAACCCCGCCAGCTACCTTGCACCGACAAGGGGCGGGTACGAGAACGGATGGCGTTGCGGGGAAAGAAAAGCAGTCAGCGGAAAGAGCCGCAGTTCGGGCTGGGCGCCTCATTGGCGAGCCTGCGGCTGAATATCGCCGACCGCATCAGCATCGCTGGTGACGACAAAGCCAAGAAACCCGCCAAACGCGACGGCGGCAAGAGTGGCAGTGGCGGCGGTAACACGTCGCGCAAGCCACGCAAGCGCGGCGCGCGCGGCAGCCTTCGCCGCAAGCTCTATCGCGCGACCTATTGGAGCGCGGTGCTCGGGCTCTGGGGCGTCATCGCCGTCGTCGGCGTGGTGATCTGGGTCGGCGCACACCTGCCGCCGATCCAGTCGCTGGAAATTCCGAAGCGGCCACCGACGATCCAGATTGTCGGGCTCGACGGCAGCGTACTGGCGACACGCGGCGAGATGGGCGGCGCCAGCGTCGCGCTGAAGGAATTGCCGCCGTATCTGCCGAAGGCTTTCATCGCCATCGAGGATCGCCGCTTCTATAGCCACTACGGCATCGACCCGCTCGGCATTGCCCGCGCAGCGGTCGCCAACCTCCTGCATCGCGGCGTATCGCAGGGCGGCTCGACACTGACGCAACAGCTCGCAAAGAACCTGTTCCTGACTCAGGAACGCACCCTGCAGCGCAAGTTGCAGGAAGCCGAACTAGCACTGTGGCTGGAGCACAAGCACACCAAGGCGGAAATTCTCGAACTGTATCTCAACCGGGTTTACTTCGGCTCGGGCGCTTACGGCGTCGACGCCGCCGCGCAAAAGTATTTCGGCAAGTCCGCACGCAAGGTCACGCTGGCCGAAGCCGCGATGCTGGCGGGGCTGGTCAAGTCGCCGTCCCGGCTGGCGCCGAACCGCAATCCCGAAGGCGCGGAGAAGCGGGCGCAGGTCGTGCTCGGCGCGATGGCCGATGCCGGCTTCATCACCGAACAGCAGGCCAAGGCCGCCATCGCCCATCCGTCATACGCGGTGAAGCCGCCGGGCGCCGGCACCATCAACTATGTCGCCGACTGGATCGGCGAAGTGCTCGACGACCTGATCGGTCAGATCGACCAGAACATCGTGGTTGAAACGTCGATCGATCCGAAACTGCAAAGCGTGGCGGAAGCCGCGGTGATCGATGAACTCGCGGCCAAGAGCGTCAAGTTCAACGTCACGCAAGGCGCGCTGGTGGCGATGACGCCGACCGGCGAGGTCCGGGCCATGGTCGGCGGCCGCAATTACGCCGACAGCCAGTTCAACCGCGCCGTCACCGCCAAGCGCCAGCCGGGATCGGCGTTCAAGCCGTTCGTCTATCTCACCGCCGTCGAGTCCGGCCTGACGCCGGAGACGATCCGGCAGGATGCACCGATCGACGTCAAAGGTTGGCGGCCCGAGAACTATTCCCACGAATACTTCGGTGCGGTGACGCTGACGCAGGCGCTGGCGATGTCGCTCAATACCGTGGCAGTGCGGCTCGGTCTCGAGGTCGGCGCCAAGAGCGTGGTGCGCACCGCGCACAGGCTCGGCATCACCTCGAAGCTCGACGCTAACGCCTCGATTGCGCTCGGCACCTCCGGCGTGTCGCTACTCGAACTGACCGGCGCCTATGCGCCGTTCGCCAACGGCGGACGCGGCATCTCTCCGCATGTCGTCAATCGCATCCGCGCCGAAAACGGCAAGGTGCTGTATCGCCGCCCGCCCGATCCGCGCGATCAGGTGATCGAACCGCGCTATGTCGCTATGATGAACACCATGATGCGCGAAACGCTGGTCAGCGGCACCGCACGCAAGGCCGAGATTCCGGGCTGGACCGCTGCCGGCAAGACCGGCACCAGCCAGGATTTCCGCGATGCCTGGTTCATCGGCTACACCGCCAATCTCGTCACCGGCGTCTGGCTCGGCAACGACGACAACTCGCCGACCAGGAAAGCCACCGGCGGCGGATTGCCGGTCGAGATATGGACCCGCTTCATGCGCGCGGCCCATCAGGGCGTTCCAGTCGCCGCACTGCCGGGCGCGCAGTCGAATGGACTGTTTCCGAGTTTCGCCCCCGCCCAACAAGCCAGCATGATCCCCGCCGGCGCATCGAACAGCAGCACGATAAGCGGCGGCACGACGAGCAATGGCGCGGCACCCGCGACAATGCCGCAGCGCGCTCCCGCGCAGCCTTATCCAGCTCAGCCCGCACCGGTTCCGGTGAATTCCGGCAGCACGTCACGACCATCGCACGGCGCGGTACGACCGGAGGCTGCGAGTGGATTGGATGGCTGGCTGGTGGAGCGCTTGTTTGGCGGCCGACGCTGACGCCGGCCACCCCGGTGATCGCGCTCAGTCCGTGATGCCGTAGCGATGCAGGTCGTTGCCGTGGACATCGAGCCAGGTCTTGGCCTGCTCGACCTTCGGACAAATCCGCGCCACCACTTTCCAGAACCGCGGCGAATGATTCATCTCGACCAGATGTGCAACTTCATGCGCCGCGAGATAGTCGAGCACAAAGGATGGCGCGAGGATCAGCCGCCACGAGAACGACAACGACCCCGCTGACGTGCAGGAGCCCCAGCGGCTCGATTGATCGCGGATCGAAAGCCGCTTCACCTTGACGCCAAGCTCCGCCGCGTAGTGATCGGCGGCCTTTTGCAGATCGCGCCGGGCTTCGCGCTTGAGAAAATCGTGGACGCGCCGGTCGGTATATTCGACGCCGCCGGCGACACACAGGATCCGCTCGCCGCTGTCGCGCGTCTCGGTCCACACCGTGCCGCGACTGCCGGCGCGATGCACGATGCGATGCGCGACGCCGCGCAACGGAACCACGACGCCTGACTGAAACGGCGCCGCCTTCGGCAAACGTCCCAATCGTGCGGCGATCCAGCCGCCATGACGCTGCGCGAAGTCTTTCGCGTCGGCAACGGTGCCGCGCGGCGGCATGGTGAGAATGGCTTCGCGATCGCTTGGATGAATCCGCAGTGTGTATCGACGTGCCCGACGATGTCGCCTCAGCCGGATCGCGAAAATCTGCGATCCGAACTTGATAGCGATGGTGGATGGTTCATAGGGACGGCGATAAAGGAGGGCGCGAAAAGCCATGTCTACAGATCCGGCATTCAGGAAGTCGCCGGGATTTTGCCATATCTGCCGCCAAGGAAAGCGGTCCGCGCAAAAACAAATCATTTGCCCAATATACAGGGGCTCTCGCGTAAATTCGCCCCACATCGTGTAGGGAACTGGGCCGGATTTCACCTAAAATAGAAGGCATCACACCTCTAAAGGCATGATGCCACATTCATTACTTCGCGGAACAAGGATTCCAGATTCAAACCTTCGATGTGCCGATCGGGCAACCCAAAAACAGGATGGCCCGATCGCGATCTATTTGACTGAACGCGATTATTCAGCAGCAGCCATCGCCAGTTCGACGTGCGACGACGGCTGTGCCGACGCCTGCATGAACGCGGAGATGCGCGGCACGATCTCCTTGCGGAAGCGCGAGCCGTTGAACACGCCGTAGTGCCCGACGTCCTTCTGCACATAGTGAACGCGACGGTTCGCCGGAATCGCGCTGCACAGTCCGTGCGTCGCTTCGGTCTGACCGAGACCGGAGATATCGTCGTTCTCGCCTTCGACGGTCATCAGCGCAACGCGCCGCACCTTCGACGGATCGATCAGCTTGCCGCGATGAGTCATCTCACCCTTCGGCAGCGCCTGCTTGACGAACACCAGATCAACGGTTTGCAGATAGTATTCCGCGGTCAGGTCCATCACCGCGAGATATTCGTCGTAGAAGTCGCGATGCTTCTCGACCTTGTCGCCGTCGCCCTTGACCAGATTGTCGAACAGCCGCCGATGGGCATCGACATGGCGATCGAGATTCATGCTGACGAAGCCGGTCAATTGCAGGAAGCCGGGATAGACGTCGCGCATGAAACCGGGATGCGGGAACGGCACCTTGGTGATGACATTGCTGCGGAACCAGTCGATACCGCGCTCCTGCGCGAGATTGTTCACCGCGGTGGGATTGCGCCGCGTATCGATCGGGCCGCCCATCAGGGTCATCGACAGCGGCACGTAGGGATCGTTCTCGGCTTCCATCACCGATACCGCCATGACGACGGGCACCGCCGGCTGACAAACCGCGACGACATGCACGTCGCCGCCCAGCACGCGCAAAATCTCAATGAGATGATCGACGTAGTCGTCCAGGTCGAACCGTCCCGCTGACAGCGGAACCATGCGCGCATCGGCCCAGTCGGTGATGTAGACGTCGTGGCCCGGCAGGAAAGCTTCAACCGTGCCGCGCAACAGCGTCGCATAGTGGCCGGACATCGGCGCGACGATCAGCACGCGCGGCTGCGGCTTGCTCAACGGCGCGACGATCGCGCGCTCGAAATGCAACAGGCGGCAGAACGGCTTCTCCCAGACCGACCGAACCGTCACCGGGACGCGATGGCCTTCCACCTCGGTGAAATCGAGGCCCCATTCCGGCTTGCCGTAGCGGCGCGTGATACGTTCGAACAACTCGCAACCCGCGGCAATCGATTTGCCGAACGTGGTGTGCGACCAGGGATTGACCGGATTTTCAAACAGGATCTTGGTGGCATCCGTGACCGCGCGCGCCGGATTGAGAGAGGCCTGGCCCATCTCATACATCCAGTACAACGGCGTCATCATCGCGGAGCCACCCTGAACGGGCAGGGTCGGCGCACCGCCAAATTCACCAATCGCCATCAGTTAATCCCCGAATTTCATTTTGCATTGCAATAGTCTGACGAGTGCGCTGCGGAGCGTCAATCCATCTATTTTGCTATACCCCGTGGATCGGCAACTTCATTCTGCTGGAGGCGGGTTAACAGAGGGATTCCGTCTCCTGGCGGGCCATCGTGCCCATGGAACCGGCCGCAAATGGATCCGATTCTCGCCGTGTGTGGTTCTGTCACCACACCTTTCGAGCCGCGACGGATAGTCCATACCCACGCGGATCGACGATGCGATAGAATCAACGCCATGACCGACACCGCATTGCCCGATTTCGACCATCCGCGACGGTATATCCGTCTGGATACCATCCTGAGGTTGCGCTGGCTCGCGGCCCTCGGCCAACTCGCGGCCATTTTCTTCGTGGTGCAGAGCCTCGACTTCGATGTTCCGATCATCCCTTGCGTCGCCATCATCGCGGCTTCGGCTGTGGTCACGCTGGCGTTGCAGATCGCGGTCAACCCGATGCAGCGATTGGCGCCACGCCACGCGGCGGCGCTGCTCGCGCTGAATATCGCCGAACTCGCCGGACTGCTCTACCTCACCGGCGGCCTGGAAAATCCTTTCTCGTTCCTGTTCCTCGGCCCGGTGCTGATTTCGGCGACCGCGCTGCCGACGCGGATCACCATCGCACTTGGTGTCTTTGCCGCGGTCTGCGCCACGGCACTCGGCTTCTTCCATCTGCCGTTGCCATGGAGCAGAGAGGGGCCGCTGGTGCTGCCGCCGGTCTACATGGCCGGCATCTGGCTCTCGATCCTACTGGCGATCGGCGTAACCAGCCTCTACACGTTTCAGGTCACCGAAGAGGCGCGTAAGCTGGCCGACGCACTCGCCGCCACCGAACTGGTGCTGACCCGCGAACAGCATCTGACTCAACTCGACGGCCTCGCGGCCGCGGCCGCCCACGAACTCGGCACGCCGCTGTCGACCATCTTCCTGATCTCGCGCGAACTCGAACAGACCACGCCACACGACAGCCCGCTCGCGAGCGACGTCAGAACCCTGCGCGAACAGGCGCAACGCTGCCGCGACATCCTCGCCAAGATCGCGCAACTGTCGTCGTCGGGCGCGCCGTTCGACCGGATGCCGCTCTCGACATTGATCGAGGAATCGGTCGCGCCGCATCGCGATTTCGGCATCGCCATCAAGATCCATATCGCTGCGTCCGATGGCGCCGAGCCCGCCAGTATGCGCAACCCGGCGATCCTCTACGGCGTCGGCAACATTCTCGAGAACGCGGTGGATTTTGCCCGCACCACGGTCGAAGTCGACGCTCGCTGGAATGACGACATCGTCGAGATTATCATTTCCGATGACGGCCCCGGCATCGCCCCCGACCTCTTGAAGCGGATCGGCGAACCTTATCTCACGCGCCGCCGCGGCATGGATCAGACCCATCGCGAGCGCCGCGGCCTCGGCCTCGGCATCTTCATCGCGCGGACCCTTCTGGAACGCTCGGACGCTGAGGTGGCCTTTTCCAATCGGACCTTCCCGGAGCACGGTGCGGTGGTGCGGATCGCCTGGCCGCGCGCCAGTTTCGAAACCTCGCAAACGACAAGCGACGCCTAGAGCCTTTCCCGTTCCGATAGAATCGGAACGAGGCTCTAGGTTCTTGTTTGGACGCGTTTCTTCACGCGAACCGGTATCCACTCCGCTCGAAAACGCTCTAGCGGGACCTATCCCGTTGTTCGCGCTTAGTTGTTTGGGAGCAAGGCCTACCCTCACCCGAAGGGAACTCACAGCGTCCCACTCGCGACGATATGTGCCCTTGGAATTGCATGGCAGCACCCCATATTCTGAAGATCGACAATCAGGAAAACCCCCGTGACCGCCATTGCCGAACTTGCCGCTGAGACCGACCGCTCGCTGATGATCGTGGAAGACGACAAACCGTTTCTGGAACGGCTGTCGCGCGCGATGGAAACACGCGGCTTCACCGTCACTTCATGCGAGAGCGTGTCGGACGGCCTGAACCACATCGGCAAGTCTGCACCGGCTTTCGCCGTGGTCGACTTGCGGCTCGGCGACGGCAACGGCCTGGATGTGGTCGCGGCGCTGAAGCGCCAGCGGCCGGATGCGCGCGCCATCGTGCTGACCGGTTATGGCAACATCGCCACCGCCGTGACCGCCGTGAAGATGGGCGCGGTTGATTACCTGTCGAAGCCCGCGGATGCCGATGACGTCGTCGCGGCGTTGCTCGCGAGCGGCACCGAGAAGTCGGAACTGCCGAGCAACCCAATGTCGGCGGATCGCGTGCGCTGGGAACACATCCAGCGCATCTATGAGCTTTGCAACCGCAATGTCTCCGAGACGGCGCGGCGGCTCAACATGCATCGCCGCACCTTGCAGCGCATCCTCGCCAAGCGCGCGCCGCGCTGACGCGGAGCCTTAGGCCAAATCGTCGAAAGTGTATCCCTGCGGATCGATCAGCCGATTGATCCGCTGCGCCGCCGCCATCCCGAACCGCACCGTCATCAGCTTGCGCGTCGGGGCTGGCAACCGATGTTCCGGCGCCTCGCAATGCAGATGCGCGCCGTAAGCGTCGGCGACAATCAGCCCGGTCTCGGCCGGGAAAATCTCGCACGGCAAATCCTGCGGGAACGCAAAGAACAGCCGGTCGCAATGCGCACGGTAGTCTTGCCATTTGTGGTCGGCGCGTAAATCCTCCGCGGACGATTTGATCTCGACAATCCAGAGATCGCCGCGACCGTTGAGCGCCACCAGATCGGCGCGCCGCCCTGACGGCAGCGGCAATTCGCTGATGCAGGAAAAGCCGAGCGACCCGAGCCAGCGCGACGTGCCGCGCGCGACCGCCAGCGCCGTCTGCGATTGGCGGCCATCCGGTGGCGGCATGAGATTCACTGCAATCGATTCCATGATCTTCGAACCCTAACAGATTTCATCACCACACAGCAGCATGAGATCGACTTCGGCGCGGCCGGCTGGCCGTCGCGGAACGCCGCTTTGTGCGCCGAAATCGCCTCTCTGGGCACGGGGGTTCGTGCAACTGCGCCTGCCGCAGTTAGTCCTGGAGGCAAAATGACGTTCACCACCACCGTTCGTGGCTTCGCGCTGGCGATTGCGGCCCTGCCCCTCATCGCCATCACCACTCCGGCCATGGCTAAGCCCACCATCGAAGTCGCGTTCGTGCTCGACACCACGGGTTCGATGGGTGGCCTGATCGAAGGCGCCAAGCGCAAGATCTGGTCGATCGCTACCGCCATCGCCGACGGCAATGTCGATGCGGATATCCGCATGGGCCTCGTCACCTATCGCGACATCGGTGACGACTACGTCACCAAGACCTACGACCTCACCACCGATATTCAGGACCTCTACGCCAACTTGCTGGCGGTAAAGGCGCGCGGCGGCGGCGACTGGCCGGAAAGCGTCAACGAAGCGCTCGACGTCGCCATCAACAAACTGAAATGGACGCCGGGGAACGAGGCACGGCGCATCGTCTTCCTGGTCGGAGACGCGCCGCCACACATGGATTATGCCCAGGACACGAAATATCCGGTCACACTGTCGGTCGCCAAGCAAAAGGATATCGTCGTCAACGCGGTGCTGGCCGGCAGCGCTCGCGACACCGAGCGGGTGTGGCGCGACATCGCACAAAACGGCAACGGTCGCTTCATTCCGATCCCGCAAGATGGCGGTCAGGTCGTCGTCATCGAGACGCCGTTCGACGACGAGATCATCATCTTGCAAAACGAAATCAACGGAACCGTGATCCCCTACGGTCCGCGCGCGCTGCAAAAGCGTACCGAGGAGAAGGCCCGGCAACTCTCTGAAGTCGCGGCCGCCGCGCCCGCTGCTGCGTCCGACATGGCGAGCTATCTCAACAAGCGCTCCGCCGCCTCGTCGGAGGCCATCACCGGTGGCGGCGATCTGGTCAGCGACGTCGGCACGGGACGCCGCAATCTCGACACCGTCAAAGATGAGGAACTTCCTGAATCGCTACGCAAACTGCCACCGACACAACGTTCCGCGATGCTGGAGGAGAAGCTGAAAGCCCGCGCCGCGCTCAATGCCAAACTGGCCGGACTGGTGGCCAAACGTGACGCCTTCGTTGCCGAACACCGGACCAAGGCGCCGCCCAAGCAATCGTCATTCGATCGCGTCGTGGAAGAAACGTTGAAGAAGCAGATCGCACGATAGGACCGCATTTCGCGTTCAGCCTGTCCGAACTTCACTCTCGGACAGGTGACGCGAACGAGGCATTTGTTACCCCTTTCCAATTTCACGGGGAGGAATGCAACGCTTCATGATCCACGCGAGATCTTTCGTACTTTCGCCATAACGTTTACCGGCGATTCATCCAAATCTACCTGTTCATCGTGAAGTTTAATTCGCATTAAGTGACCGTCGGCAAAACTGCCTGTTTGAGAGGGGGCGGTAGTCGATCTTCAATGCGCTCCGCAAGGTTCAAGTTTTTTCAAGTCATTGCATGATTCTGAGTGGGACGATGATGACCAAACTGATCTTCTCCGGTGTTTGATGAAATTCGGTCCTGCATCGACAAATTCCGGACTATGGCGGCTTGTCTGGCCATTCGCGGCATTGGTCGTTGCGCAAGTGTCGCTCGCAGTCATCAGCCTCGACACGCTGTCATCGGTTCGCGCCTATGTCGCCGGCGAAGCGCTTTGGTCCAAGGGCCAGAAGGAAGCCATCTACTATCTCAATCGCTATGCCGAAACCGGCGATGCGCTTGCTTACCGCAGCTATCAGAATGCGATTGCCATCCCGGTCGGCGATCGTGATGCGCGCTTCGCCCTCGAGAAAAAGCCGCCCGATCTGGCGGCGGCGCGCGACGGCTTCCTTCACGGCGGCAATCATCCCGACGATATTTCCGGCCTGATCTGGCTCTACCAGAATTTCCGCCACGTCAGCTATCTGGAACGCGCCATCAATCACTGGAAAGCGACCGACCCCGCGCTGCAGACCATCATCGATCTGGCTTCGGTGATCCATACCGACATCGGAAACGGGACGCTGACGCCGAAGGCCGTCGAAATCTACAAGACGCAGATCGACGCCATCAATCGGCATATCACGCCGCTTGCGGTCGCCTTCTCCGAAAGTTTGGGCGAAGGCTCGCGCGCCATCAAGAATATTCTCACGATCGTCAATATCTTCGCGGCGGCGCTGCTGATCGTCCTGATGCTGTGGCACACCCGAAAACTGGTGATGCAGCGCCGGACATTTGAAACGGCCCTGAAGGCGGAGAAGGAGCGCGCCCAGATCACGCTTGCATCGATCGGCGACGCCGTGATGTCCACCGATGCGACCGGCAAACTCGACTACATGAACGCAGCCGCCGAGCGATTGATCGGACAGCAGGCGTCCGATGCAACCGGGATGCCGCTGACGAGCCTGTTTCATCTCGTCGACGAAGCCAGCGAGCAGGACAACGATGCCCTCATCGATCAGGCTTCACCCGATTTCGGGCTCAAGCCCAGTACGCAAGTTCAACTGCTGGCTCGCCACGACGGAAGCGGCGTTCCGGTGTCGCTGGCCGCCTCGCCCCTGACGATCGACGGCAATCCCGCCGGCGCGGTCTTCGTGTTCCACGACATGACCGACGAACAGGCCCTGATCGGCCGCCTGTCATGGCAGGCCACGCACGATGCCCTGACCGGTCTCGCCAACCGCCGAGCGTTCGAACACCGGCTCGAAGCGTCGCTCGACCGGCTCGAGCAATCGGGCACACAACATATCCTGATGCTGCTGGATATCGATCAGTTCAAGATCGTCAACGATACCTGCGGCCACGCCGCCGGCGACGAACTGCTGCGACAGGCGACCGCGATCCTGCAGGCGCCGTTGCGCCGCGGCGACGTTCTCGCGCGCCTCGGCGGCGACGAATTCGCCGTGCTGATCGAGAACTGCAGCCTCGATTCCGTGACGACGATTGCCGAGCGTCTCCGGCAATCGGTGCAGGACACTCAATTCGAATGGAACGGGCGTATCTTCAATATTACCGTCAGCATCGGCATGGTGCCGATCACCACGACCGGCACCAGCCTGGAAGAAACGCTACGCGCCGCCGACATGGCCTGCTACATGGCCAAGGAAAAGGGCCGCAACCGTATCCAGATTCATCACGCCGGCGACACCGAGTTGCAGGAGCGCTTCGGGGAAATGAACTGGGTGCTGCGCATTCGCACTGCGCTCGAGCAGAATCGCTTCCGTCTCTACGCGCAGCAGATCCTCGGACTGTCCGAGGACGCCGAGCCGGGCCTGCATGTCGAGATGCTGCTGCGTCTGCACGACGAAGAGGGCCGGATCGTCACGCCCGACAAGTTCATTCCGCCAGCGGAACGCTACGGCCTGATGCCGCTGATCGACCGCTGGGTGATCCGTTCGGCTTTCGAGGCCATCAAACAGAGGGCGACGGACCCCGAAGCCGAGCCTCTCGAAATCTGCTCGATCAATCTGTCGGGCGCCTCGTTCGGCGACGAGGATTTCGCGGACTACGTGCGGGAACAGTTCAGGATCCATGGCATACGCCCTTCCATGATCTGCTTCGAGATCACGGAAACCAGCGCCATTGCCAACCTCGGCAGCGCCCGCAAGTTCATCGGCATGCTGCAGCAGATGGGCTGCCGCTTCGCACTCGACGACTTCGGCAGCGGCATGTCGTCCTTTGCCTATCTCAAGCACCTGCCGGTCGATTACCTGAAGATCGACGGCGGCTTCGTGAAGGACATGCTGACCGACCGCATCGACCGGGCCATGGTCGAGATGATCGCTCGCATCGGCAAGCTGATGGGCATCCTCACCATCGCCGAATTCGTCGAGAACGACGAGACCCTCGATGCCTTGCGCGAAATCGGTGTCGACTTCGCCCAAGGCTATGGCATCGGCAAGCCGCAACCGTTCGACGGCCTGAAGACGCATCAACGCCCACCGCTTGACGCACGACGCAAGGTGGCCTGAACACCTCGACGTAAACGGAGCCGCATCGGCCGGAGCGGCATAAACCCCACACTCCCTTCCGATTTTGCAACGCCCCCTTGGCGACGTCATAAAAATCGGCATTGTGCAGGGCATGACAAATGACCCTCAAGACACACCCGACAACAAGCCCAAGGCCGGCGCCGCCATCGTCCCCGTCACCCCGTTTCAGCAAAATTGCCTGCTGCTATGGTGTGAGAACTCCCGGCGTGCGGTGGTGTTCGATCCGGGCGGAGACGTTCCCGCCATCGTCGATGCCATCAAGCAAGTCGGGGTGACCGTCGAACAGATCTGGCTGACCCACGGCCACATCGACCACGTTGGCGGTGCGGCGGAGTTACGTGACCTGCTCAATGTCCCGATCGTCGGTCCACATATCGATGACAAATTCCTGCTCGACCATGTCGTCGAGAGCGGCGCCAGTTTCGGCATGACGGGGGTGCGGAATTTCACGCCCGACCGCTGGCTGAACGAAGGCGACAAGGTCGCGCTCGGTGAGATGACCTTCGATATCCTGCATTGCCCCGGCCACTCGCCGGGCAGCGTGGTGTTCTTCAACCGAGAGATGCGTTTCGCCCATGTCGGCGACGTGCTGTTCAACGGCTCGGTCGGCCGTACCGACCTGCCCGGCGGCAGCCATGCGACGCTGATCCGGTCCATCACCGACAAACTATTGCCACTGGGGGACGACGTGCAATTCATCTGCGGTCATGGGCCGGGCTCCACCTTCGGCCATGAGCGGCAGACCAATCCGTTTCTCAACGACGCGATGTAACGGCAAGGCCGCGCAACGCCATGACGCTGGCTTCGGCTAGCGCAAATGGGGCGCGGCCCAATCCTCGATCTGCGATGCGCCGATCACCTGCTTGGGCTGATGGGGGTTGAGCGTACCCGCCGTCGCCGACCACCCCCTGGCCACGACTTCCAAGGCAAACGCCTTGGCGTCCGCCTCGGTCTTAAAAGTCCGCGTCGAGCGAATCGCACCGGTGGCGCGATCGTCGGATTTCAGAGTCTTGTCGGGGCCGAACGCCACGTACCAAATATCAGGGCTCATCATCAGCACGTAACGTCGATTGCGGTGAAAAGTTTCATCGCCGCAATTTTGCCGACGGGCTATGGCGAAAACGTGCCGATCATGTGAGGTTGCCGGAAAGACCGCCCAAGCAATCCTCCCGGCAGTAACCACCTACTCGACAACCTCGACGATGCGCCGCGTGCGCGGATCGACCAGCACGGTACGATCGTTCACCACGGTATAACGGTAGCCACGTACGCCGTATTCCTGCGGCACCTCGTAGTAAGTCACACCGTGCTCAGGCAGCACCGCGCCAACGCGAACGTCTTCCCTGTAGCGATAGGACGGGCGATGCTGCTCCACCACATAGCGATGGAAGCGCGGACGTTCATCGACACCCAAAATGCCCGCCACACCACCCACGACACCACCGATGGTGCCGCCGACGATCGCGCCAACCGGTCCGGCGGCGCGTTCACCTTCCCGCGCTCCGCGCTCAATTCCGCCCGGTACACCCTGCGCCTGCGCCATCATCGGTATTGCGATGACAGCAAGGAGCGCGGCGGTTCCGATCAAACGACGATTCATGAATGTCTCCTCTGTAACGACCGGAGCATTCAAGCGATGACGAAGCCATTCGTTCCGACGCGACAGCAATCGCGACGGTCCCATGCGCGATGAAAATTTCGGGAACAAAATCACATCATGGCGTAGGTGCGTGATCGGGTTGCAGTTCACGCGGCCAATGTCTCGGCCTACTCAATTCAGTTTGAC
>ERZ778018.1282-NODE-1282-length-22362-cov-4.931277_pt1 | contig 22362 bp, 22 predicted proteins | sample MGYA00375748_ERZ778018 | MGnify/ENA primary metagenome ERZ778018 (study PRJEB29350, sample SAMN05509839) | bioreactor metagenome | biome: bioreactor; material: wastewater | place: South Africa: University of Cape Town | collected 2014-04-22 ... | reverse complement strand
GCCGTCATCATCATCGCCCTGATCTTGCTCGGTCGTTGGATGGAGGCCAGGGCCAAGAAGCAGATGGGCACCGCGATCAAGGCGCTCATGGGGTTGCAGGCGAAGACCGCCAGAGTTATCCGCGACGGCGTTGAGACCGACATCCCGGTCGAGACGGTTCGCGTTGGTGATCTGGTACGGGTTCGCCCCGGCGAGAAGGTCCCGGTCGATGGCATCATCGTCGAGGGGGCATCTGCTGTCGACGAAAGCATGCTGACGGGCGAGAGCTTACCCGTCGAGAAGGCGTCGGGCGATCCGATCATCGGTGCGACGCTCAATAAGACGGGCAGCTTCGTCTTTCGCGCGACCAAGGTTGGTCGGGACACGACGCTGGCCCAGATCGTTCGTCTGGTGGAGGACGCGCAAGGTTCCAAGGCACCAATGCAGCGGCTCGCCGATACGATCGCTGGCTACTTTGTGCCGGCGATTCTGGTGCTGGCGGGGCTCACCTTCGTTGGCTGGCTCGTCTTCGGGCCGACGTTGACGCTGGCGCTCACCGCCGCGATCTCGGTCTTGATCATCGCTTGCCCCTGCGCGCTCGGCCTGGCAACACCGACCGCGATCATGGTCGGGACCGGCAAGGCGGCCGAGCACGGCATCCTCATCCGTGGCGGAGATGCGCTGGAGCAGGCGCGAAAGATCGACACGATCGTCCTCGATAAGACCGGCACCCTTACTCGGGGCAAACCGGCGGTGACGCGAATCATCAGCGTCAACGGGCGGTCAGAGGATGAGCTGCTGACCCTGGCAGCAGCTGCGGAGACCGGTTCCGAACATCCACTCGGGGAGGCGATCGTCGCTCGGGCGCGCGAACTTGGTCTACCGTTGCCCGGGGTTGACCAATTCAACTCAGTTACCGGTCGAGGCATTCTGGCACGGGTTGCGGGCCACGACCTCGCCATCGGGAATGCGGCACTGATGCAGCAACAGGGTGTCAGCCTCAATGGACTGTCGGAGCACGGGGCGGAGCTTGCACGTGACGGTGCGACGCCAATGTACCTGGCGGTCGATGGCGAGGCGGGAGGCGTCATCGCGGTGGCGGACACGCTCAAACCCGAGTCGCGTGCCGCGGTCGAGGAGCTCGCCGCGCTCGGCCTCGAAGTCTGGATGCTTACCGGCGATAATCGTGCGACCGCTGAAACGATCGCGCGAGAAGTCGGGATCGAGCACATCCTTGCCGACGTCTTGCCCGAGCAGAAGGCGGAGCAGGTAAAGGCGCTGCAGGCCGAGGGCAAGGTCGTCGCGATGGTCGGTGACGGCATCAACGACGCACCGGCACTGGCTCAAGCTGATCTGGGCATTGCCATTGGCACCGGCACTGACGTGGCGATGGCTGCGTCCGATGTCACGCTCATCGGCGGCGACCTGCGGACGATCGTTACGGCGATCGCGCTGTCTCGGAAGACCGTCGGCGTCATCAAGCAGGGTCTCTTCTGGGCTTTTGGCTACAACGTGATCCTGGTTCCGGTCGCCATGGGCGTCCTCTACCCGTTCGCGCATGTCCTGCTCAGTCCGATGCTGGCCGCCGCGGCGATGGCGATGAGCAGCGTGAGCGTGGTCACAAACGCGCTGCGCTTGCGCGGCTTCCGCGCGCCACGGAACGCGCAGGAGATCTTGCATCCAGCGCTACGCGCCCGAGTCGGTGAATACGCCTACCTCGTCGGGATTGCGCTGGTTGCTCTGGCAATCGGAGCCGGAGCGCTCGCCCTGTCAACGAAAACCGGTTCGATGAGCTCGATGAGCTCATCCAGCAACGGGATGAGCAGCATGGTCGCGGCTGCCCCGGTGAACGTCGCCGCGGCCGACCGCATCGTCACCATCGACGCCAGCGATCAACTGCGCTTTGATCCGTCCGAGATCAATGTTCATTTCGGAGAGACGATCGCGTTTACGGTGAAGAATTCCGGAGTCAGCGAGCATGAGTTCGTGATCGGCGACGCTCAGGTTCAGGAGCAGCACGAGGAGGAGATGAATGGAGTAAACGCACACGGTCTGATGTCGGAAAATAGCGCGAACGCCATCGCCATCCCCGGAGGTGGAACCGCGACGCTCGTTTACACGTTCCGACAGCCCGGCACTCTCTACTTCGGCTGCCATGTCGCGGGGCATTATGCGGCGGGGATGCACGGCACGATTACCGTTTCGGGCTCTTGACGGTTGTTCAGTTGAGTTGGATGGATTAGCACGAAGGAAAGGAAGTCCAATGGCAATCACAATTTTGACGGTTCCCGAGATCTCCTGTGAGCATTGCGAGCGGGCGATTACGAACGCGCTCACGCCGCTCGACGGAGTCGTGGGGGTTGAGGTGAATATCCCGGAGCACCAGGTGCGCGTCGACTACGATGAGAGTCGGACTAACGTCGCCAAGTTCCAAGAGGTGCTTCAGGAGGAGGATTATCCAGTGACGGCAGTCGACGGTCGTGCTGCCTAACAGCGCGCGGTTAATCGAAGGAGATGCGACACATGACGAGCATGGCAACGGATCCCGTGTGTGGGATGGAGGTCGATCCCACGAGCGCACGCTACACGAGTGAATACCAGGGACAGTCGTATTATTTCTGCTGCCCGGGTTGCAAAAAGGCGTTCGATGCGAATCCGTCACAATACGTTGTGACGAAGGATGAAACGTCGTAGACTGTCGAAGCACTTCAATATGGAAATTGGACCTTGTCCCGACGATACGCCCAGGGCCAGCTTGGGTAACCCAAGCTGGCCCATCATTTAGTCCTCCTCGACCATCGCGCCCCAGCGTTCCTCGATATGGCGCGTCTTCCAGACCGCCATCGCGCCAATCCAAGTCAGGAAGAAGACCCCGACAATGATGAAGCCCATGATGTTGAAGTCGATGTGGTTGATGATGCTCCACAAGCCGCCGGTCAGATTGAGCTGGCTACTCAAGATCTGCAACAGCTCGATACTTCCGACGAAGAGCGCTACGAAGACCGATAACCCAGTGATCGTCAAATTGTAGAAGACTTTGCGAACCGGGTTCGAGAAGGCCCAGAGATAGGCCTTCGCCATAAAGGCTCCGTCGGCCGTATCCATCAGCGACATCCCGGCGACGAAGATGATTGGCAAGCAGAGGACCGCCACGATCGGCAGCGCCTTGGCTACGGCGCCAGCCGAAATCGCCAACAGTGCTACCTCGCTGGAGGTGTCGAACCCGAGCCCGAAGAGGAAGCCGATCGGATACATCTGCCAACTTGCGGTGATGACTTTGAAGAGGCGCCCGAAGATGCGGGTCATGAAGCCGCCCGTGGTCAGTTCCTCATGCAACTCCTGATGATCGTACTGCCCTTGCTTCATCCGCCGGTAGACCCGCACAATGTCGAGGAGGACCAGAAGATTGAGGATGCCGATCAAGACGAGGAAGACACCCGACACTCCGGTACCAATGACGCTTCCGACGTTCTTCATCTCGCCGTTACTCTCAACAACGCCTTGGACGACGAATTTGATCGCCAGACCAAGGGCAAGTGAGATCAGAAAGACAACGGTCGAGTGCCCTAATGAGAAGAAGAAGCCAACCCCCATTGGCTTCTTACCGTCTTGCAGGAGTTTGCGCGTCGTGTTATCGATCGCGGATATGTGGTCAGCGTCAAAAGCATGCCGCAGACCGAAGGTGTACGCCAAGCCGCCCAGCCCAAGCATCGCCGGATAGCGCGGCGCAACATAGAGCAGCAGGATGCCCCAGCCGACAATGTGCAGGAGCAACGCGATACCGAGGAAGACACCGAGCCGACGCCGCTCACCCGGGTCGAAGACTTGCTCAATCGACTGGATCAACCCACCCATATCCCAACCCTTCGTCGCCTCGTATCGGCATGATGGGCCGTAAGCGCCACATCGGCGTTCACAAGTATCTCTGCAAACGTTTGCAACTGCAAGGAGTAGCTTGGGCAGTATCAAGGTGGCAAGCGTGACATCTAATTTAGAGCGCACGTAACGAGGGAACTCCGTGACGCGATCTCTAGAGGGGTTGTGGTGTTTACGTACAGCGCTGAGAGACGATACCAATCGCGCGTGTCGAGAACGGACATGTGTTCGATCGCCGCACGGAGGGACTAAACGACAACCCCAAGGAATTGGTCGGTTGACCACCATCTTTCCGAATTGTCCAGCTTGAGTCTGAATGTACGACCGTCACTGATGGAAGAGAACTCAAGCCGATGCCAATTCTTTACACCCAGACTGGATATGTCGACAATGTGCGAGTACGTGCGTGGTCCAGCAACGGGGATCCTCTTCATTGAGCGCTATTCCACGGGCGATCCGGAGGCGAGGCGCCGGCCTGGGGCGCACGAGCGGCGCCCGCAGCGGCACCGTGAGGACGGCCGATGTGACGACGTTGATCGCCAGCGTGTTCCGCAAGCTACAAACGATCCGCTCCCCTTGGTTGGACTTCCTGATCGCACAGCTCGTCGCGTTGGCGCACGTGAGCGGGATGCTCATCGGGGGCGGCTCCCATCCAGCCACGGCCAAACTGCCCGCGATCCGGCATGCGGGGTATAGAGACAAGCCCCAAGTTGCTACAGTTTTGACCACACCCCGCGAGCCCCGTGGCGCATTAGAGCGGTTTGCAGATTGATTGGCCGCGCCTGGTAGGGGCCGCCCCCCGTGGCTGCCCGGGAACCCCTACGATGGGGTCCGTTGGTCGGCGACCCGGGCAGCCACGGGGCGGCCCCTACCGGAGGAGCAGGGCACCAGCCCCGCGGATGACCAACCTTTCTGCACACGGCTGTAGCTGGGCTCGCGGTCCCTTATCGTCGCTTCGCGGCTCTCCGAAGCCAAACCGAACGTCGGTCCAGTTTTGACCACGCTCCTGCGACCCGCGCTTGGCGATAAACATCAACCGTCTCATGGACCACCGGGGGAATCGTTGGCTCCGATGTGGGGCACCTGTCTCACCTCGCTCGTGGCCCCGTCAGAAGCGTCGCCGAAGAACGTTTCGCGCCACAATACCGAGGGTGACACCGACAAGACCGGGAATCATATAGATCACGACGATGGCGACGTAGGTCCAGAACCACGTGAGCTCAGGTTCAGTGTCCGTTGTTCGTCGAATAGAGAGTATCCAAAGCGCAGTGATGCCCGGTGGGAGGAGGAGCATCCATTTTGAACGGGTAGCGCCACCCAAGAGAAACCCTAAGAGAAATAGACAAGCGAGGATCGTCCAGAATTGCCAGGCGTTCACGTGACTCTCTTTCAGGTGACGAGGGAACGCAGGTTTCGGACCAGCCTACGTGCTTCTCCAGTCAATGCCTCAATTGGATTGAGTCGCTGTTGACTAATCCATCGGTTATGGATCTCATGGCGCTGCGACCGTTAGCTGCAACGCGGTTCCCGCCGCAGTAAAGCGAGCCTAACTCACCATCCCGAGGACGAGAAAGAGCACAAAGCCGGCGAAGAAGAGCGCCGTCACGTAGGGCACATCGGGCGTCTCGTGCGCTTCGACCAACAGCTCCTCGGTGACGAGGAACAGCAGCGCCGCCAACGCGAAGGCCAGCACCAGCGAGAGCGCATGCGCCGAGAGACCGCTGAGCCCAGCGGCCCCGAACACGCCGCCAATGACGAAGAGGAGCCCCACCCCCAGCATCGTGAGCAGGATGGCCCGGCGCCGGGTGTTCACCTCCATCAACGCCAGCGTCGTCGCCAGTCCCAGCGAGAGCGCTTCCAAGGTCAGTGCTAGGGCCAACAGCCGCCCGGCTTTGGCGCCCAGGGCGAAGCCGATCCCCAGGAGCAGACCGTCGATAAAGACGTCGATCGCTACCGCGCCCAGCAGGGCCAGCGGGAGCTGGCTGCCTTCGGTGCGGACCTCTCCTTCCGCCCCGGGAAGCAGAACGCGCAGCCCAAGCATTAGCCCCACCCCCAACGAGAAGGTCAGCGCGACCTCGAGCGGCGTGTGGGAGGCCACTACGTCCGGCAGCAGCTCGACCGCGGCGACGGCAAAGACCACCCCGGCCGCGAAGTGCTGCATTCCGCTGCGCAGCTGCGGACCGGGCAGGTGGAGCAGAGCCGCGAGCGCGCCCAGGAGGGTAGCCCCGAGCGGGAGGAGGGCGTAGCTGGCAGTAAGACTAACAGCGTGGCTCACCGCTGGGGCTAGTGGCTGTGGGCATGGTCGTGGTGGTGACCATAGTGCATGAGCGTCAGGCGTTCCGGCCACAGGGCGCAGGTCGCCCGTTCCTCAACCTCCTCGGCCTCATCCCCGCAGTGGGTCTCCAGGGTGGTGTGGTCGATCTGGTAGTGCTCGCGCAGGACGTGCCGGACCTGTGAGAGGATGGCGCGCGTCTCGCTGCCGTCGGCCGCACGATCCGCCAATGCGATGTGGGCTGAGAGCGCCTGGACATTGGAGCTCAGACTCCAGACGTGCAGGTCGTGGATGTTCGCGACTCCCGGCACGGCTCCAACCTCTCGCACCAGGTCGCGGAGGTCGATCTTGTTCGGCGTGCTCTCCATGAGGATCTCGACCGTCTCGCGGATGATGCCCCAGCTCGACCAGAGGATGAAGGCGCCGATCAACAGCGAGACAACCGGATCCCAGTAGGTCGAGCCAGTCAGCCAGATGCCGATGCCAGCGAGAATGACCCCGACCGAGGAGACCGCATCGCCCACCATGTGGATGAAGGCGGCCCGGACATTGACGTCGTGGCTGCCGTGGTGCAGCGCCCAGGCAATGGAGGTGTTGAGCGCCAATGCTATCGCCGCGACCAGAATCATCGGGAGGCTTGCGACCGGCTCCGGGTGGACCAGTCGCTGATAGCCCTCGACAAAGATGTAGCCGGCCAGGAGGATCAGAGTCAGGGCATTGGCGAGCGCCGCCAGTACGCCGACCCGGTGGTAACCGAAGCTACGCCGCCGGTCAGGAGCCTTGGTCGCCATCGCGAAGGCCCAAGCACTGAGGAGCAGCGCGGCGACATCGGTCAGATTGTGGCCCGAGTCGGAGATCAGGGCCAGACTGTTGGCTCGCCAGCCGACGACGAACTCGGTGACGACGAAGAGCAGCGTCACCGCGGCCGAGAGCCAGAGCCGCCGTCCTGTAGCGACACCATGTGTATGCATTACGCCTTCCCTTCGCGCTCGCTGGCGGGTCTGCGGAGCAACCGTAAGCCGTTCGCGGTGACGAGCAGCGAGACGCCGACATCGGCGAAGACCGCTTCCCACAGCGTCGCCACCCCGCCGATTGCCAGCAGCAGGAAGAGCAGCTTGAGCCCGAGCGCTAGGGCGATGTTCTGGGCAATCACCCGCTTGGTCCGGCGCGAGAGCTGGAGGGCGCCGCTGAGTTGGCTGAGGTCGTCGCTCATCAGTGCAATGTCGGCCGTCTCCAGGGCAGTGTCGGAGCCGACCGCACCCATCGCGATCCCAACCGTGGCGGTCGCGAGCGCCGGGGCGTCGTTGATCCCGTCGCCGACCATCCCCACCGCCCCGTAGCGCGCTAACAGCCGTTCGATGGCCGCCACCTTGTCCTGCGGCAGCAGCTCGGCTTCGACCTGGTCCACTCCAATCGCTGCGGCCACCGACTCCGCCACCGCACGCCGGTCCCCGGTCAGCATCACCGTCTCGCGGATGCCGGCCTTCTTGATCGCTCGCAGCGCCGCCGCCGCCTCTGGGCGCCGCTCGTCGGAGAGCGCGATGATGCCGGCCACCCGCTCACCGATTCCAACCAGCACCGCCGTCTGGCCGTCCGCTTCGAGCGCGGCCAGCTGTCCCTCAACGTCGAGATCAGCCGCCCCGTCGAGCACCAGTCTGCGTGTCCCGACCCGCAGCCGGGTCGCGCCGAGCCACCCTTCGACCCCGTGCCCTGCCAGCGACTGCACCTCGGTTACCGGTAGCTGCGCGACGTCGATCGCGCGATCCGTGGCCGCTCGGACGATGGCGGCCCCCAGCGGGTGCTCGGAGTAGCGCTCGAGAGCGGCCGCGTCCCGCAACAGCTCCTCCTCACTCCGTCCGTCGAGGGAGATAACCTGGGTCACGACAGGCGTCCCCAGGGTCAACGTGCCGGTCTTGTCGAAGGCCAGCGCTTGGAGCCCAGCGGCAGCTTCCAGCGCCGCCCCGCCCTTGATCAGCACGCCGCGGCGAGCGGCCGCTGCGAGGGCGGAGACGATGGTGACCGGGGTGGAGATGACCAACGCGCAGGGGCAGGCAACCACAAGCAGCACTAGGGCCCGGTAGAGCCAACTCCACCAGCTGCCATTGAGCAGGAGCGGTGGAGCGACTGCCACTAAGATCGCCAGCAGGACGACGGCCGGCGTGTAATAGGTGGCAAAGACGTCGACGAAGCGCTGGGTCGGTGCCTTTCGCTCCTGGGCCTCCTCGACCAACCGGATGATGCGAGCGATGGTCGAGTCGCTCGCCGTGTGCGAGGTCTCCACCTCCAGCGCCCCAAAGCCATTGATAGTCCCGGCGTAGACGACTGCGCCCGGCCCCTTCTCGACTGGCAGCGACTCCCCAGTGACCGGCGCTTCGTTGAGGCTCGAGTCGCCGTGGGTGATGATGCCATCGAGCGGGACCCGGTCCCCCGGCCGGATAACGATCAGATCCCCGACCGCAACCTCCCCAAGGGGCACCCGGACCTCGCCACCAGCACGGCGCACCAGCGCGTCGGGGGGCGCCAGCTCCATCAGGGAGCGAATCGAGCGGCGGGCCCGCTCAGCGCTCGCCCCCTCCAAGACCTCGCCAAGGGAGAAGAGAACAGCCACGGTGGCCGCCTCCAGCCAGTCGCCGCTGAGCGAAGCGCCGAGGATGGCGATCGTCATCAGCAGGTTAATATCGAGCCGGTGACTGGTGCGCAGCGTGCGCCAGCCCTGGCGGGCAACTGGCAGGCCTGCCACGAGGATGGCCAAGGCGAAGCCGGATCGCGCGACCCACGACGGGAAACCGGTCAAGTCGAGCAGCCCGCCAGCCACCAGGAATAGTCCTCCCAGCAACAGCTGCTGGCGCTCGCGGCCGGTGAAGAGCCGGCGCCAGCCGGTTAGTGCCATTTCGGCTGGCACAGTCCCGGGGGCTGGGGCTAGCCGGTAACCGCTCTCTCTCACCCGACGATCGATGGCTGCGAGATCCGTCTGTTCCGCGTCGTAGCTGACCGTCATCCGTCCCGACGGGAACCCAACCGAGACTCGCTGGACCCCAGCGAGCTGCCCCACGCTCTGCTCGAGCGTGGCGGCACAGCCCCCTCAGGTCACGCCCTCAACTGGGAGCGTCTGCTGGACGAGGTCAGGTGGCGCGGTGGTCATTTGTTCTCCTCCAGTTGATGGTCGACGTGATCGAGCGCTTGGGACAGCAGGCTAGAGACATGCTGGTCGTCAAGCGCGTAGTAGACTAAGCGCCCGGCGCGGCGCGGGCGCACGAGGCCAAGCTGGCGTAGGTGTCGCAGGTGATGGGAGATGGCTGAGTCGGTCAGTCCGAGGGTGGCCGCCAGGTCACAGACGCAGAGCTCTCGCTCGCGTAGGGCGGAGACAATACGCAGGCGCGTCAGGTCCCCCAGGGCGGCGAAGACGTCGGCCATGGCAGCCAGGAGCGACTGTGCCGGGAGATCGGCACGAGCTGCTTGCACCGCCTCAAGGTGGACGACTCGTTCGCCGCAAGCCCAGTCGTCGGCGACGGCGCGCTGCTCCGCCTTCGAGGGTCTCGCCATGGTTCTCCGCTCCTGTCTCCTGCACGTAGGCCTGAGTAATTATTCAATCCTTAACGTGACTGTAGCACGGCGACGTCATTTGGGCGAGCGTTCACGCGCATGGTTTGGGGTGGAATGCGCTAGGCGCGGCACTGACGACCTCGTGATCGAAAACGGGGACTGATGTCGGCATCGACGTTATTTCTCTGATTATCTGCACCGGTACGCAGCTATGACCGCGGGCGGATCGGTGTGTATCCGAGCCCAGGATCGCGGCGGCCTCCAGTTGCTCGTGCTCGCGGCGAGCGGAGATTTCCACCGGCCGTACAGCAGGGTCGGAGCTCTCTAGTCGCCTGAGGTGCAGAGCACGAGCGCGACCTGGCAGCCGGCGTCGATCAACCGGGCGACGGTGCCACCGCAGTGCGACTCGAGATCATCTGGGTGGGCAACCACGGTGAGTGCACTCCGGATGGTGTTCAGCCGAGGGCTCTCGCAAGCACCACAGTCGAATGCGGAATCAGTCATGACCTCGCCCGGCATGAAGCGCGGTTCAAGTACAACTGACGACCGCCACCGGCCGACCCTCGATGTTGGCCCGGTTCGGATTTGGAGCCGCATGCCCGCCCCCACCCTCTCCGAGTGGATCGCCAAGCTGTACCGGCGGATCGCCAGCGCACGATACCTTGAAATCGATGCAGCAGGAGGCGGCGCGTCATGAGCATCAGCATACTGCTCACCGCACCGGCAGTGACGGTCGCCGACTGGCTAGGCTTGATGAACATCACTGACGCTCGCTGCCCCACCATACGGATCGCTCTTACTCTAATTGAACATCGCGGGCCATGCTTCACTTGACCAAGCTGGAGGCACACCGATGAATCGCCCCGTTCTCTACACCCAGACTGGCTGTCCCGACAGTGCCCGGGTAAAGTCGTGGTTACAGCAGCACGGTATCCCCTTTACCGAACGCAACGTCACGGACGATGCAGCGGCTATGGCCGAATTGGCGGCCAGCCCGATCTTTGCCACGCCGCTGTTGCTGGTAGGCAACCAGCACGTTTTCGGCTATCGCCCAACGGAGATCGCCCGCGCCCTCGGCATTCCAACCTAACTCGAGATTCCGCGCACCAACGCGACTGACAGGGCGTCATCGAGTCGCATACTCAGGAGCCGGGGCGCACTCCATGCCGCTTGCCGTCCTCTCCCGCGTATACGACTCGATGGCGCTCATCAGGTTGACGTCGATGCCTTACATGCGAGTGACGTGCGCCAGGACGAGTACGGCGACGATCAGGTCCAAGCTGAAACCCGCAGCGCCATGGGAGCGGTACGGGTGGCGAGCGTGCAGCATGCGTGCCAGTCTCCTGCGCGCCGGCTAGTGCCCGGCGTGCCCATGCTGATGTGGTTCATGGCCGTGGTGCGTCTTCGTGTCCATCGCGGGCTGGTCCATCATCCGCAGCATGGCCGGACCGCCGGTACGCAGGAAGCGCACGACCAGTGCTGCGGCCAGCGAGAGGAAGAGGAGGTTGAGGACGCTGGTGTAGTTCCAGCGGATCCCCGCAGTAACGGCCCCAACCGTACGACTGCTCGGGATGATGCCAAAGGCCCCAAAGAGGAGTTCGGTGACGTAGCCCGTGGCCGCCATCGCCAGGTAGAAGGTGCCCAAGAGATAGAGCGCCACCCAGCCGCCGTAGTACTTGCGGTAGATGTCCAACACCGGCAGCGCGATGAGATCGGCGAAGATGAAGCTGACCACCCCACCGAAGCTGATCCCGCCGCGCCAGAGGACCGCCGCCAAGGGCACGTTCCCGACCGAGCAGACGAAACTGACGATCGCGACCAGTGGACCGACCAGTGGCCCCTCGATCTTCGCCCACGTGGGATTTCCGGTCAGAAAGAAGGCGCGCCAGAAGGAGTCGGGCACCCAGGCGGCCACGGCCCCGGCGATGAGAAAGCCGCCCGCCACGTCGAGCCAGACCGAGGCCCAGTCCATCACGAAGAAGTGGCTGATGGCGGTGTAGCCGCGCCGACTCAAGATACGGGAGCGGAGCGAACCCTTGGTCAGGCTCATGTCCACCGTCGCGTGCCCCTCCATCCGGCCGGCCAACCCCCGTGCCGCCTGACGGCGCGCCCGCTCGATCAGCCGGGGTGTGAGGGTCAGGCGGAAGATGAGGGCGATCAGGAGGATGATCAGCAGGCCACCGGCGAACTCGGCGGCAGCAAACGACCAGCCCATCAAGACGATGAGGATGATGCCCAGCTCGATGACCAGGTTGGTCGAGTCCAGCTCGAAGACCATGGCGGCGGTGAAGCTCGCCCCCTTCTGGAAGATCGAGCGCGCCAGCGCCACGGCCGCGTAGGAGCATGAGCTGGAGGCGACGCCAAAGAGGGTTGCCAGCGAGAGGCTGCGCGGCGAGTCATTGCCGAGGAGCCGGGCCATCGAGCGGTGGGAGACAACCGCCTGCACCGCGCCAGAGAGCGCAAAACCCAGGATCAGCGGCCACAGGACCTCCCAGAACATCTCGCTGGCGCTCCAGAGGGCATCCCAGAGCAGGTTGAGGAGGTGGATCATGCGGTCATGCCCTCCTCTTGGAGATCGCCGCGCGACATGGGCGGCGACCTCCAACGTCTGGTAGGCCTGGTCGCTAGGCTGCCATCTGGCGACAGGACTGTGCGCATTGACGGCAGGTCTCGGCACAGCGACGCATCGTCTCGTCGTTCGGGTCGACGCGCTCGCAGGACTCGGCACAGCGCTCGCAGACCTCAGCACAGACGGCGCAGGTACGACCATGGAGGCCCGATCCGGTCAACATGAAGTCGGCGCTGGTCGCGCAGATCTCCGCGCAGTTGAGTAACAGCGTGATGTGCCTCGCCTCGGCATGCGTCCCACCCAGCTCCAGGCAGTGGACAGCGGTCTCGAGGCAGACGTTGTGGCAGTCGCTGCAGTGCTGGATGCACTGGCGCATCTCCTGGCTGAGATGGTGTGGCATGGGACGATCCTTTCTGTGTGGTCGCCAGCGCCCGACCACCTTGGCATACTCACGGCAGGCGTGCCGCAATTGCTGAGCCACACGATACGTGCCGGTACTAGATACCAGCAGGGGGTATATTGTGGATAAGCGCCTTCGCGCGGACTACGCGGCGGAGCAGGACGAGCTGCAAGCGCGGATCCGCCGGATGGAGGGGCAGGTCCGTGGCATCGGGCAGATGATCGCCGACGAGCGCTACTGTCTCGACATTCTGCAGCAGATCACGGCCCTGACGGCGGCAGCCAATCAGGTTGCGATTGAGCTTCTCGAGGCGCACCTGCGGGCCTGCGCCGCGGCCGCGGCGCAAGACCAAGATGCCGAAGCGGCCATCCAGGAGATGGTGGCAGTGCTGCGCCGTGCCTTGCGCCCCTGAGCGCGGCATCTGCTTCACCGTCTCGCGCTGCGATGGGGAGACGCACCTCCCCTGCAGTGCGTGCCACCTGGCTGCCACTCGGCGTGAACGGGATCGTCTCAATCGAAATCACGGAGGTCAGTACGAAAATTGGCGGTTGCCGTGTTCGTCAGCGGGCGCGGCTGCTGCAGTCACCTGGCGTGTAGTGATCATGGCTCGGCACATCCGCGTCCAGGATCGCCGCGACCAGGGACTGGAACCGTTCGCACCCCGTCGACTGCAAGAAGGTCGAATCCCGACCACAGCTCTTCATCCCGACGAGATAGAAGTCCTTCTCCGGATGCGCAAGCTAGTAGGCGCCGTGGAGACGCACGGTGTCACAGCTATAGTCGGCGGGATCGATCAACGGGGCCAACGCCGGAGGGCATTCGGCGCCGGGATCGAGTGCCAGGTGCAACTCTAACGCGATGCTCCGCTCGGATCGGAACCCGGTCACTGCCACGATCTCGTCAACCGCTGGAAGCGCCTCCCCGTCCTGACCGGACACCACGATTCACTCGCTCGTCGCGATGAGCTCGGCGACCTTGAGGTCGCTGTTCAGCGTGAGGTCGGCCCGTTCAACATATTGCCGCACGCGTTTGCCGAGCCGATTGCGTGCGGGCGGTTCGTCAGTCGCTCCTGCACCATAGACGTCGTCGCCGAGCGTCCGCCGCACGACCCAGGCGATCCGGGTGTCCGGCGCCGTCCGCGAGAGCTTGACCAGATCGATCACCACGTTGAAGGCCGAATGCTCGCTCCCGACGATGAGGACACGCTGATTGGCGTAGCGCTCGCGCGCTGTGTCAAGCACATTGAGGATTCCATAATAAATCGATGTTGCGAGGGCGCGTTCTCCGCGCTCCGGGATCCCGCTCGCACCCAGCGGATTCGGGTTGGTGACCGTCCCCGAGGCATCAATGACCGCCCGGGCCAGGATCGATCCCTCGCGGCCGTCCGGATGCGGCACCTGGAGCTGGAAGGGGGCGCCGTCCCGGCCGACGCGTTTCATTTTGTCGAAGCCGAGGCGCGTGACCGCATCCACGCGGGTCTGCAGATGCACATGTGGATGTAGCTGAGGCAAGGCGGCCAGCGTACGAAGATACATCGTCAGGAGGTCATCAAGGGCCGGGTAGCCAGCGTCGTCGGGACGACGACAGCCGGTCGCTTCAAGCATCGTCGCGGCCCGTGGATCAATGTTGTACTGCCAGGACGAGAAGAGACGCACATGCGACCAGCGGCGGATGTTCGCTCCAACCTCAGCGCCCTACTCCAGGATGACTGGCGTCAGGTCAGTGCGCACGACATGCGCCGCGGCAGCGAGCCTGCCGGCCCGGCGCCGATACTGGCGATCGGAAGATCTGCGCGATTCATCACGTTCCTCCCACACGGGGACGTCCACGTTGCCGTGTGCCCAGCCTCAGCCGCGGCCGTCTTCCAACATGCGAGCAAAGGCCGCGGGCAAGATGCTCGACCGGATGGCGTCTGTGACCCGAGGAAGGTCATACACCAGCCGACGAAACTGGACCGTCACCTCGGCCGCATCGCTCTGAAGAATCGCGTAGCAGGCCCGCGGGTCGCCATCTTTGGGCTTGCCCACCGATCCGGCATTCACGAAGAGGACCTGTTCCACCCACTTGGCATAGGGGATGTGGGTGTGTCCGAAGATGATCACTTCGGCGCTGGAGGTCGCCGCCAGTCGCTGAAAGCTGGCCAGCGGCCGATCTTCGTACAGATATTCGTTGAGGCGCCGGGGACTGCCGTGCACCAGGAGGAATCGGCGTCCATCGTGGGTAACGCGGATGTCCGGGAGCAATTGGCGCAGAAACGCCTTGTTCTCCGCCGTCACCGCGGCCTTTGTCCAGGAAAAGGATTGATCGCCCCGTATCTGATCGTCCGGACGGGTATAGGCACAGCCGCAGTTGTCACGATCAAAGCCGGTCCCGTCGTCGTAGTTGCCCATGATCGTCGGAATCTGGAGGTCCCGGATCCGCGCGATGACCTCGTTCGGAAACGGGGCATAGCCAACCAGATCGCCCAGACAATAGATCGCATCGAACGCCGGCTGCGACGCGATGTCGTGTAACACCGCCTCCAACGCGGGCAGGTTTCCGTGAATGTCGCCAAAGATTGCGAGACGCGTCATGCAGCACCTCCAGTCCGGTGATCGCGCAGTAGGGTATAGACGACGGCGCCCAGGAGAGCGCCGGCGATCGGTCCGACCACGTAGAGCCACTGGGCCTGCCAGGTCCCGGAGATCAGGGCGGGCGCGAGGGAGCGCGCCGGATTCATCGAGGCGCCGGAAATCGGTCCGGCGAAGAGCGCTTCAAGCCCAACCGTCCCGCCAATCGCCAGGGCCGCCGCTTGTCCGACCGCCCGCACATCGGTCGCGACGGCCATGATGACGAACATCAAGAAGAAGGTGAGGATCGTCTCCAAGACCAGCGATTGGACCGCGCTCCCGTAGGGCATGGTCGCCCCGAGGTGCGCTACATTCCCGAACATCGCGCGCAAGGCCAGGCTGGCGAGGGTCGCACCGAGGAACTGGGCGGCGAGGTAGGCCGGGACCGACCGGGCGGGGAAGTGACGCGCCGTCGCGAAGGCGAGCGTCACCGCCGGGTTGATGTGGGCCCCGGAGATGTGTCCGATCGCGTAGATCATCGCCATCACGATCAATCCAAAGGTCAAGCCGACCCCGATATGCCCGACCCCACCGCCCGTCACTGAATCGATGATCACCGCGCCAGTGCCGGCAAAGACGAGTGCAAACGTCCCGATCGCTTCCGCGACCGCACGCTGCCAGAGCGTCGGGAGCTTCATGCGTTACCCATTCCGTTGCTGGAGGGATACCCGGACTGCACCACGGAAACGAGCAGGCGAGCGCGTGTCAGAAGGTCATCGCGGACCTGCCGGAATGCTTCGTGTTGCGCGGTTGGATCGGTGACTGCTGCTGGATCCGGGATACTCCAATGGATCAGCATCGGGTCAGCGGGAAACACCGGACAGATCTCGCGAATACGGTCGCAGACCGTGACGACACAGTCAAAGGGTTGGATAACCTGGGAGTCAAGCGCCTTGGCGGTCAACCCGTTTGTATCGACTCCAATCTCGGCGAGCACCGCCCGCGTCAGCGGATGCACGCTGGTCGGCGTGCTGCCGGCACTGACGACCTCAATCTGCTCGCCGCCCACATGGCGCGTGATGGCTTCGGCCAGCTGCGAGCGCGCACTATTGTGGGTACAGAGATAGAGGAGTCGAGGACGCCGTTGCCTGAAACAGTCGTTCGAATTGTCGTGGGATCCATCGCCGAGGACCGGAGTGAGCAGGAGCCCGGCCGCAGCGTAGAGCGATGTCAAGCGTGCCACATCCACGCCGTAGTAAACGTCGCGCCCGTCCGCACTGCTGCGCTGATCGCGCAGAATCCCGATGGCGCGTAATTGTTTGAGGTGATACGACACCACATTCGCCGGCGCGCAAAGCTCTGCCACCAATTCGCCCACTCGGAGATCGGTGAGCGTCAGCCGGCGCACGATCGAGAGACGCGTCTCGTCGGATAACGCTTTGAAGAACTGCACGACGTCGCCCGCTGCGGCGATCGTCGGATCAACTGCCATCATTTTGTTCCTCTCGCCCGGTGTTCATACAAAACAGATTGTATCAAAATATTTTGGTCTATTATGGTATTTTGGTGGAAGGTCTCTGGAGGCGGGGACGCAGCTATACCTCACAGGGGTATAATGCGAGCGAGACGGTGGCGCCCAAATGCGAGCAGCACCTCCCCTTCGCTACGACCTCGTTCATTGAGATCGAGCGGAAGAATTCACCTTGGTCTGCATAGGTACGAGTACGATGTCGTCGCCGACCTCCGAGGAGACTATCGCACTATCACCGTTTTGCGGAACGAAAAAGGCTTCCCCCGTAATCATCGATTGGATGATGTTCACCACCTAGGACGCCGCCGATTTCTTCCGAATGCGGGCACAGCCTCCCAATGATTCGGGGGTAAATTGTGTTTGGCCGCGCGTCTGCGCGTGCGGCGTCACGGGCGTGGCAATCGAATGCAGATCTGGTCGAAAGGGGCTTCTCTTAGCGAGAACCGCTTGGGTGTCCCCCTCTCAAGTGGCCCCGGTTGCCAAGCATCGACAATGGCTGGGGTATAGAGACAAGCGGCAAGTTGCTACAGTTTTGACCACACCCCCGCGATTCCTCGTCGTTGCGTCAGGACCGTTCCAGGACATGCCGAACGTTGCGACACTTTTGACCACGTCCTGCGAGTCCGGCGTTGTCGCGAGTTGCGAGGAACGTGCAGTAGGTGCTTCGCTGGAAGCAAGTTCAGGCCCCATGTTCAGAGTACAATTAAGGAACGAGGAGTTGGGAGAAGATCATGGCCGGAACTGAGACTAAGCGATCGCTGCGCATCGGTGAACTCGCCGCGCAATTAGGCCTCAACCCCAAGACCATCCGATACTACGAGTCAATCGGCCTGCTGCCCGCACCAGCGCGTACTGAGGCTGGCTACCGGCTCTACAGCCCCGATGACCGCGAGCGACTGATCTTCATTCGCAAGGCACAGGCGGTTGGGCTGACACTTGCCGAGATCGGCCAGCTTCTCCAGTTGGGCCAAGCGGGAGAAGCCCCCTGCGGCTATCTGAACGAACTCGTCGAGCAGAAACTCGCGGATATCGACGCGCAGCTGCAGGCCCTGCATGATTTCCGCCGCGAGTTGCTTACCTTACAGGCCGAGGCGAGCGATGGACGCTGCTCGGATGGCTACGTATGTGGAATCATCGAGCAGCACGCCCATCAGCTCAGCGACGCAGTATCGGTCCCGATCCTCCGATCTCCCCGGCGCGCACGGACATCCACCACCTCGGAGCCTCGTCGCACCCCTTGACCTTCCAGTTGACTGTAAGGTATAGGATGCAGGTGCCCGGTCTCGCGGCGCGATCGCGAGCGGCCGGGTACGCCTGAAACGAGGTATCTGCATGGAAAAGACCCGCGAGAACATCCACTCCGAGCCGGCCCCCTACTGGGCCGAGGAACCCTCGAGCACGACCGGACACGCCCGACTGCGGGCTCGGATCGGAGGGCTGCACTGCTCGCTGTGCACCGGCACGATCGAGAAGGCGCTCGGGCAAATGCCTGGCGTCGAGCAGGTGGCCGTCAGTCTTACCCACGAGCAGGCCCTCGTCGAGTACGACTCGGCCTTGGTGGGGCCGGCAGAACTGATCGATACCCTCAAGGACATTGGCTACACGGTCTGGGATCCGCGCAAGCTGCGGCCTTTCGAGGAGGAAGAGGCCGAACTCGTCCACGAGGGCCGGCGGCTGCTCACCGCCATCAGCTTCAGCCTGGTCACCATCGCTCTCATCTTCCACGTCGCGGGCTGGTGGTCCTTCGTGATCCCGGGCATCGTCGGCCTGAGCCTGGCCACCGTCGCGTTTCTGCTGCTGCGCCCTGCGGGGATGCGCAAGGCGCTGCTTGGGCTGGTCGTGCTTGGCTTGCTCTTCGCCGGCGCACTGTTCGTCCCTAGCCTGGAGCGAACCGCTCCATTGATCCCCTGGATCGTGGGGGTCTTCGCCCTTGTCGTCACGCTCGGTGTCGCTCGGCACATCTTGTGGATGGCCTTCCAGTCGCTGCGTCGGGGTATTCTCAACCAGCACGTTATGCTCGAAGCGGGTGCCTTTGCCGGCCTGATCGGCGGTCTGATCGGTTTGATCGTCCGGCCCGACGGCTACCCGACTGCGCCGTTCTTCGCCGTCGCCGTGCTGGTCGTCAACTACCACATCTTCTCTGAATGGCTCTCCCTCCTGGTCAAAACGCGCAGCTCGCAGGCGGTGAAGCGCCTGCTGGATCTGCAGCCCGACATCGCCCGGGTGGTGCGTGGCGGACAAGAGCTCGAGGTCCCGATCCGTGAGGTTATCGTGGGCGACCTGGTACGCATCCGACCGGGCGAGCGGGTGCCGGTCGATGGTGAGGTCGTGAGCGGGCATTCCGCGGTCGATGAATCCTTCGTGACGGGCGAGCCGGTACCGATCGAGAAGGGGGACGCGGATGCGGTCATCGGCGGCTCAATCAACGGCCTTGGCACGCTCGTGGTGCGGGTGACGGCCGTCGGTGAGGAGAGCTTCCTGCAGCGGGTGGTGCGCCAGGTCGAGGATGCCCGCGCGCTCAAACCCGGCATCCTGCATCTCGTCGATCGCATTCTGCGCGTCTATACGCCCACCGTCCTCGCCCTCGCTGCGCTGGCGTTCCTTGGCTGGACAGCCGGCTCGTGGTTGGCAACCGGTCAGGCGGACCTGCAGCGGGCCGTCTTCGCCGCGCTCAGCGTGCTGGTCATGGGCTATCCCTGCGCGGTGGGTATCGCCGCTCCGCTCTCAATCGTGCGCGGGGCCGGCGAGGCGGCCGATCAGGGCATCTTGATGCGGACCGGTGAGGCCTTCCAAGCCTTCCGCTCGGTCAACTACATCGTGCTGGACAAGACGGGGACGCTGACCGTCGGCAAGCCGGTCGTGTCGGACATCGTCACGACCGGGGATGGGGATGCCGACGAGCTGCTGGCACTGGCGGCGGCGGCGGAGGCCTCCTCCGAGCATCCGCTGGGTCAAGCGGTGCTGCGGGCGGCCACCGAGCGGGGGCTGCGTCTCCCGAGCGTCGCGGAGTTCGAGTCGATCACCGGCCGCGGCGTACTGGCCATCATCGGGGGCCAGCAGGTGCGGGTTGGCCGCCCCTCATACCTGACCGAGCACGGCAGCGACGTCACGCCTCTTGCCGAGTCAATCAACCGGCTGGAAGACGCGGGCCGCACGGTAATCGCCGTCGGCCGGGCCGGGCAATTGCTTGGCATCCTCGCCCTGGGCGATGAGTTGCGGCCGGATGCCATCGACGCGGTCGCCGAGATGCAGCGAGCCGGGATGATGCCAGTGCTGGTCACGGGCGACAACCTGCGGGCGGCGCGGCGGGTGGCGGCCCAGGTGGGGATTACGGAGGTCTCCGCCGGCGTCCTGCCCGGCGAGAAGGCCGAGATTACCCGTCGGCTGCAGCAGCAGGGGCGCGTGGCCATGGTCGGTGACGGGATCAACGACGCGCCGGCGTTGATGCAGGCCGACGTCGGGATCGCCATGGGTGGTGGGACCGATATCGCCATCGAGTCGGCCGATATCATCATCCTCAGCAACCGGCTGCGCTCGATCTTGGTCGCGCGGGAGATCAGCCGGCGGAGCTACCGCAAGACGCGGCAGAACGTGGCGCTGGCGTTCCTGTTCAACGGCATCGGGGTACCGGCGGCGATGACCGGGCTGGTCTACCCGGTCTGGGCCATGGCAGCCATGGCCGTCAGTGTCAGCACGATCTTCATCAACTCGCTCTGGGGCCGACCGTCGCTGTTCTTCGATGCCATCCTCAGCGTCGGGCGCTCGCAGCCGCCAGCAGCCGAGGGCGAACAGCTGACGATCGGAGGCGACGCGTGAGACTGAGCCAGATCGCCGGTTCCACGGTGTCGCTGCTCGCTGGCCTGCTCGGTGGTCTCGCGTGTGCCGGAGCGATGATTCTGGCCGGGCTCGGTATCGTGAGTGCTGGCGCGGCCCAAGGAATGGCGGAGATGGAGGCCCCTGAGGCAGCCGCTGGGCCGAGTGGTGTTGGGGGCTTTCTGATACGCGAAGGAGCGCCGATCTTGCTCGCCTCGATCGCCCTCGTGACGCTGTCGCTGCTGGTGCGCCGCCGCAGCGCGGTCCTGCCGGCCATCGCGGCCGGCGCGCTTCTGTACTGGGGGATGTACGGGCAGGATCGGCTCTGGCTGATGGCGGCTACGATCGTGCTCGGTCTGGGAATTTGGCTCGCGCTCGCACTTTGGGTGCGCGGGGTGCTACCGCGGGGTGCGGGCGGCATGTCGTCGATCGACGACGTGCCGATGAATGTCATGCTTGAAAAAAGAGGGAACAATAATGGTGAAGATTGAGATGGTCGAATTCACGATCACCGGCGAGAACCGGATGCACTGCTCCGGCTGCGAGCAGCGCATCGGCAATGCGCTACGGCGCCTGCCAGGGGTTCAGGATGTGCGAGCCAGCGCGCACAACCAGCAGGTGGTCGCCAGCATCGACACGACCCTGGTCAGCCGCGACCAGGTTCGGATCAAGCTGGCGCAACTCGGCTACCAGGTCGAGTCTTCCCGTGGCGCGTAACGCTGAGACACAGCTTGGGGCGATGGTAACAAGCGAGCAGCGCTGCACCGCCAAGAGAGATCGAGGAGCTGTGGATGCCCGCTGAACCGGCGAGCCAGGACCGCACTCGCCTGCTCTGGGTCCTCTCGGCGGCCACCTTCTTGATCTTCTTCCAGGCCTTCATGGTTGCGCCACTCATCCCTCGGCTTGCCCGCGTCTTTGGAGTTTCGATCGAGACGATGGGGCTAGTCGTGCCGGCCTACTTGATCCCCTACGGCGTCGCCACCTTGATCTACGGTCCGCTCTCAGATCGGCTTGGTCGCCGCCCCGTCATGCTGGCCTCGTTGATTGGTTTCATCGTCCTCACGGGACTGACAGCCACGGCGCAATCCGCGGCGGCGCTGCTGGTGTTGCGCCTCGTAACGGGTCTCGTCGCCAGCGGCGTCGTCCCACTCGCCCTCGCCCTACTCGGCGACCTCTTCCCCTATCGTGAACGCGGGCGGCCGCTGGGCTGGCTGTTCGGGGCCATGGCCGGGGGGATGGCATTCGGATCGACCGCTGGCGTCATGCTCGAACCGGTCGTGACTTGGCGAGGGCTCTTCCTGGGTGTAGGCGCACTCGCGCTCGTTGTGCTCATCGCCCTCCTCCCTTATCAGCCACTCTTGGTGACGAAGACGAACGGCAGTACCCTACTGCCGATCCGCACCCTCACCTCCGCTCTGCGGAAATTGCTACGGTCTCGACGGGCAAAACGCACCTACTCTTACGTGCTAGTCAACTCCGTGTTCCACTCCGGCGTGTTCACCTGGCTCGGCCTCTACTTCGACCAGCGGTACGGCCTGAGCGAGGTAGGTATTGGTCTCGTGCTTCTCGGTTATGGCATCCCCGGATTTCTGCTCGGTCCAACCATTGGCGGGCTCGCTGATCGCCGCGGGCGCAGCCGATTGATCCCGATCGGCCTCACCATCGGTGGGCTGTCAGCCTGCCTCCTTGCCCTTCACCTTCCCATCCTCTTGGCCGCCCTGCTCGTCACGACGCTCTCGCTTGGCTACGACATGCCCCAGCCACTATTCGGCGGGATCGTGCGCGAACTCAGTCCCCAGCGGGGACTAGCCATGGGCCTGAACGTCTTTA
>ERZ778018.1274-NODE-1274-length-22425-cov-4.871122_pt1 | contig 22425 bp, 19 predicted proteins | sample MGYA00375748_ERZ778018 | MGnify/ENA primary metagenome ERZ778018 (study PRJEB29350, sample SAMN05509839) | bioreactor metagenome | biome: bioreactor; material: wastewater | place: South Africa: University of Cape Town | collected 2014-04-22 ... | reverse complement strand
ATGTCCGAAGCCTATATCTGCGACTATATCCGCACGCCGATCGGCCGCTTCGGCGGTGTTCTCTCGTCGGTGCGGGCCGACGATCTGGCTGCGGTGCCGCTCAAGGCGCTGATGGAGCGCAACCGCAGCGTCGACTGGCAGGCGCTCGACGATGTCGTCTACGGCTGCGCCAACCAGGCCGGCGAGGACAACCGCAACGTGGCGCGCATGGCGCTGCTGCTCGCCGGCCTGCCGGAGACGGTGCCGGGCGCGACCGTCAACCGGCTGTGCGGCTCGGGCATGGATGCGGTGATCGCCGCCGCGCGCGCCGTCAAGGCCGGCGAGGCCGAGCTCTTCATCGCCGGCGGCGTGGAATCGATGAGCCGGGCGCCCTTCGTCATGCCCAAGGCCGAGACGGCTTTTTCGCGCCATGCCGAAATCTTCGACACCACCATCGGCTGGCGTTTCGTCAATCCGCTGCTGAAGAAGCAATATGGCGTGGAATCGATGCCGGAGACGGGCGAAAACGTGGCGGAGGATTTTTCCGTTTCGCGCGCCGATCAGGACGCCTTCGCCGCGCGCAGCCAGCAAAGGGCGGTGACGGCGCAGCAGAGCGGCCGGCTGGCCAGGGAGACGACGCCGGTGACGGTCCCGCAGCGCAAGGGCGATCCGGTCGTGGTGGCGAAGGACGAGCATCCGCGCCCCGGGACGACGGCCGAGGCGCTTTCCCGGCTGCCGGCGCCGTTCAGGCAAGGCGGCACGGTGACGGCCGGCAACGCCTCCGGGGTCAACGACGGTGCTGCGGCGCTCATCGTCGCCTCGGAAGCCGCGGCGAAAAAACACGGGCTGACGCCGATCGCCCGTGTCCTCGGCGGCGCTGCCGCCGGCGTTGAGCCGCGCATCATGGGCATGGGGCCGGTTCCGGCGACGCGGAAGTTGTGCGCGCGTCTGGGCATCTCGCCCACCTCCTTCGACGTTGTCGAACTCAACGAAGCTTTCGCCTCGCAAGGTATTGCAGTGTTGCGCGAACTTGGCATCGCCGAAGACGCCCCGCATGTGAATCCCAATGGCGGCGCCATCGCGCTCGGCCATCCGCTCGGCATGTCGGGTGCCCGCATCGCCGGCACGGCGGCGCTCGAACTGCGGGAGCGCAGCCTGAAGCTGGCGCTCGCCACCATGTGCGTCGGCGTCGGCCAGGGCGTCGCAGTGGCGTTGGAGAGGGTGTAGGCCGCGACGAGCGCTCAGCCATGCCGGCGCGGCCTTCAGCCTTGTAGCGCTCCACCATCGTTTCACGATTCTCGCCGTTACTGCATATTGCGATGCTGCATGGGTTTGGGAAAGGCCGCCTTCTATAATCGCTAACGCCATCTTCTCTCGACGCAGCGGCGTGACGGCATTTTTATGGATGTTCATTCGGACCCTCCGACGGGCCTGAAGCGTGGTAACTCCAGTCTCCTCGGTCAGAGCGGAATGGACAACCTTCTGAAACTCCACATCTAGTTAGGGATGAGGTAAGGCGCAATGTGCGGTGGTTGGGGAACGACGGCCACGATCTTGAGCTGGGCGATGGTTCGTTCGCGGGATTTCAACAGGTGATTCTCCAGCATCTTCGCCGCCCCTTCGACCGCGTCGACCACGAGCAGGTCGCAGATCATCCGCAGTTCGCGGATCGTCCAGGGGTCGCCGGGAAGGCCAAGCCCGAACAGCGCATTCTGGGACGCCTGAAGCATTTTACGATTGTTGAATATTATGGACCGCATGTCGCGGTTGGGAGTTGACAGGATCGCGATGTCGATAAAGGCGTTGACCAACTCGAACCACCGTTGGGGGTCGATCTCCTCGGCATCCGCCGCGGCATCGAGCTCGTTCCCAAGCCTCTGGAGGTCCGTCCTGCTCCTCAGCGCCTGCGCTGAACGGAGCGCGGCGACCTCGAGGATGGTCGCAAGTTCGAACTTGTCCTTGATGGTCTGGGCGGTAAGCGGCGCGACGAGCCAACGCGACGTTGCCGTTTTCGTCACCAGGCCGCGCTCCTGCAATCTTTGCAGGACATCGCGTACGACGGTGCGGCTGACGTCGAAGTGGAGGGCCAGCGCGTTTTCGACGAGACGGTATTGTCCGAAGACGAGACAGGCGGAGACATCGTCCTCGATCGTGCGGTAGATGCGTTGCCAGTTGGAACGGTTGTCCGGCTCCGGATGGTTGTTGAGAATGACGAGGTCGAGGTTGCGCAGGTTAGTGCGGATCGGCTCGCTGTCGCCCGGAGGGCCGACAAGGTAGCCCCGCCCATCGAACCTTCTTATCATCCCCTCCTCTTCCAGAAGGGCAAGGGCGCGCTTGACGGGCGCGCGGGAGATGTTGAGCAGGTCCGCTATCGGCCCTTCGAGCAGGACGACGTCGGGCCTCAGTCTACCTTTTTGAATATTGTACCGGATCGTATCGGCCGCCGAACGAAATAGCGGAACCTTGCCTTCTGTCTGGCTTCTGGAGGTCATCTGGCACAGTCGACGGGTTATGGCGTTCACCCTGCTTATATCAGCCCTGGACTGAAAGGGATTTTATTTATTCTGGCATTTTCGCATACAAAGTCCATTATTTTTTTGTGCGGCCAGAGCCAAACCGCTCTCTCATATATGCGGAATCCCGCCCCATTGGCGAGAGGAAGTCATGACTTTCAGCAGCTTATGGATGCCGGCTTCCATTGCTGCTTCTTTTCTCTCAGGGCCCTGCTGAAAATTTATCAAAATTTCCTATTGCCGCGCCGTTAAAAAATGTTGTTGTATACAGACACCATTATTTAACAGGCATCTTGCGGAGGGGGTCGAGTGCTGGCGCTTAACTCTGTTTCGAAATGGTATGGAACGGTTTGCGCGCTCGACCGGCTGAGCGTGACGATTCCAGACGATTGCTACGTGTCGCTGCTGGGGGCGAGCGGATCAGGCAAGACGACGCTGCTGCGTGTCATTGCAGGCTTCGAGGAGCAGGACGAGGGCACGATCACCTTCGACGAGGCACGGCTCGACGGCACGCCTCCCCATCGCCGCGGGATAGGCTTCGTCTTCCAGAATTTCGCCCTGTTCCCGCATCTGTCGGTGTTCGACAACATCGCCTTCGGGCTCCGCTACCGGCAGCAAGGCGCCGAGCGCGACGAGGCTGTGGTCCGCCAGCGCGTGGCCGACGTCGTTCGTCTCGTCGGGCTCGAGGGTCTGGAAAGGCGGGCGGTGACGGCGATCTCCGGCGGCCAGCGCCAGCGCGTTGCGCTGGCGCGGACGCTGGTGACGGAGCCGCGCGTCGTGCTGCTCGACGAGCCGCTGGGCGCGCTCGATGCCAACCTTCGCGAGCGTATGTGCGACGAATTGAAAACGATCCGCGAACGCCTGGGTGTCACCTTCCTGCATGTCACCGGCAGCGAAAGCGAGGCGTTGCTCATGGGCGACATGGTGGCGGTACTGGCCGAACGCCGGATCGCCCAGATCGCTCCGGCAGAGGAGCTTTATGCGCGGCCGGCCAGTCCCGACGTCGCCCGTCGCCTCAACGCCTACAACATCCTGTCGGGCCGGTTCAGCAACGGGACCTTCCAATCACAGGCGAGCCGATTTCCGGTGGCCGCCGGATATCTCGCAGACGGCGCGCCGATCGATGTCGCAGTCCGCTTCGACAGGTTCAGCGTCCTCTCCCAGAGCCCTGCGGATCGGCCGATGGCGGCCGTTGAGGCGCGCTTCATCGCCAGCGAATTCACGGGCGCCTCGATAATCTCCTTCTTCAGGAGCGACGACAGCCAGTTGTTGCAGGTCGTAAGCCACCTGAGCGGCCCGGAGCCCGAGACCTACAGGACGGGAGGAACCTATTGGCTGAGTTTCAACCCGGGTGACGCGATCATTTACTCCCGGGAGGCTGCCTGATGGAAATTGCGGAGAGCGCCGCCACCGTTCCTGTCCGGGCAGGAGCGGATTCGCCGGCCGCGAGGCGGCTGCGGCAGGAGCGTAGGCGCGCCTACCTGCTCTTGACCCCGGGCGTCCTCTGGATGGTCCTGTTCATGGTCGTTCCGATGATCATGGTGGTGTACGTATCGTTCTGGACGCAGACGACTTTCGCCATCAATCCGACCATCACCACCGACAGTTGGACGCGGTTCCTGTCGAGCCCCACCTACCTGACTTCGACATGGACGACGATCAGAATCTGGGCGATCGTTCTCGCCGCGACGCTCGTCATCGGCTATCCGGTGGCGCTTTTCATCGGATTGCTGGTGCGCAACCCGACCGTCCAGACCTCCTTGCTCATTCTTTGCATCATTCCTTTCTGGACTTCGTTCCTCATCCGCATCATCGCCTGGCGCCCGATGCTCGGCACGCAAGGCGCGATCAACACGATCCTGCTCAACCTGCATGTGATCGACCATCCGTTGCGCTTCCTGCTGTTTTCCGAATTCTCGGTGCTCATCGGCATGACGCAGATCTACTGCGTCTTCATGGTTGGGCCGATCACCTTTATGCTGAGCCGTATCGAACCCAGCGTCCTCGAAGCGGCGCGCGACCTCGGCGCCGGCTTCTGGCGCATCTTCTGGAAGATCATTCTGCCGCTTTCGTTGCCGGGCGTGATCGTGGGCTCCATTTTTGTCTCCGTCATGGTGCTCGGCGAATTCGCCACCGCAGCCTCGCTCTCGGGCCGCAAGGTAAATCTTCTCGGCAACATCATCGTCACCCAGGTCGGCTCGCTGAAATGGGCCTTCGCATCGGTTGCAGGCGTCGTCCTCACCGCCATCATCGTCGTGGTGATCACGGCGTTGCTGCGCGTCGTCAACATCCGCAAAGAGGTCTGACGATGGAAGCGCGCACTCTCAAATCGGCCCTCGGCGTCTACTGCGCCCTCTTTTTGCTGTTCCTCTACGGACCGATGATCATCCTCGCGATCCTTTCTTTCCAGGGGTCGGAGGGCGGGCCTCAGTTTCCGATCGTGCAATGGTCGCTCTACTGGTACCGGCATCTGCTCGAACTCACGCCGGGAAGCAGGGTCTCCTACCTGCCCGTCGGCGACAGCCTGCTGCGCTCGCTGGCGCTCGCCGTCATGACCACGATCGTTTCCACGGTGCTCGGCGTCATTACCGGCGAAGCCTTCCGCACCCGTTTCCGGGGCTCGGGGCCGATTTTCTACCTGATCATCCTCGGCATGATGGTGCCGGGCGTCCTTGTCGGCCTCGGCATGACGCTGGTCGCCAACATGATCGGCCTCGAACGGACTTGGTGGGGAACGGCCTTCGTGCTGCACGTCGTCTACACCTATCCTTTCGCCTTCCTGGTCATGCTGGCTATCTTCAACCGCTTCGACCGGACAGTCGAGGAAGCGGCGCTGTCGCTGGGTGTCACCCCCATCCAGACGTTCCGGCGGGTGACGTTCCCGATGATCTTTCCGGGCGTGCTGTCGGCCATGCTGTTTTCGTTCACGCTGTCCTACGACGAGTTCGCACGCACGCTGTTCACCTCCGGCCGCGAACTGACGCTGCCGCTTGCGATCTACGGAACCTTCTCCGTCGAGATCTATCCGAACATATTCGCCTTCGGCGTGCTGACGACGCTGTTCTCCTTCACGTTGCTCGGTGTCTACGCGCTGCTCATGCTTCGCGCCATCGGCCACCAGCGTGCATTCAAGGGGCAGGAGGAGCCGGCATGAGCATCGACGGGGCGACCGGCACCTGAACGGCGAAGTCATGGAGGAGGATAAAAGATCAATGTCCAGTGAACAAAAAGGCCGCCGCGTCGTCGTCGTGAGTGGCGCCGGAATCGGCATCGGCGCCGCCACCAGCTGCGCTTTTGCCGGAAGCGGCGACCACGTCGTCGTGACCGACATCCTGGCCGGCGAAGGCGCGAAGGTCGCGGCCGGAATCCGCGATGCCGGCGGCTCGGCAGAGTTCCTCGAGTTCAACGTGCGCTCGACCGAGAACGCGGATGCCGTGATCGCGCATGTCGTCGAAAAGCACGGCCGTATCGACGTCGTGGTCGCCAATGCCGGCATTGCCCATCGCGTCCCCCTGGAGGCGATGAGCGACGAGAAATGGGACGAAACCCTGGACATCGACCTCAAGGGCATGCTGCGCCTCGTCAGGCCGGCGCTCGCGCCGATGCGCGCGGCGCGGTCCGGGGCGATCGTGTGTCTGTCGTCGATCATGGGCGTGGCCTATGGCTGGGACGAGCATGTCCACTATTCCGCGGCCAAGTCGGGCGTCGTGGGCCTCGTCCGGGGCTTGGCCGTCGAGCTGGCGGCGAGCGGCATCCGCGTGAACGGAGTTGCGCCCGGCTATATCCGCACAGCCCAGCTCCTGTCCGAGAAGCACTCGCTCGGACCCGAGGGAGCCGAGAAGGCAGCTTCCTTCATTCCGATGGGGCGGCTCGGCGAACCTGAAGACATCGCCGACGTCATCCATTTTCTGGCTTCTTCCTCGGCACGATACCTGACTGGGCAAGTGCTGACGGTCGATGGCGGCCTTCTCGTAGGCCGATATTAGAATGCAAACGCAAGGGGAATCGATCATGATGAACTATCCTGTTTCCAGGCGCTGCCTGCTGAAGGGAGGCGCAGGCGCCATGGCGCTCGCGGCCGGCGGTTTCTCGCCGCTCCTCCAAGTGCGGCAGGCGCTCGCGGCAGATCTGGTAAGCCAGCAACTGCGCACCACCGGCCTGTCGACGACCGTGCAGGACCGCATCCTGCAAATGTTTAAGGAAGAATCGGGCGTGGGCTCCGTTTCGGGAACACCGATGACCTATCCCGACGCCCAGACCAAGATCCTCTCCGGCAGCGGCGATTTCGACTGTTGGGAGATTATCGGCGAGCGCCTGAAAGCGGTAATCGCCACCAACAACGTCACCCCAATCGCTGTCTCCGATATTCCGAACTGGAGTGCGATCCGCGATACGTTCACCCAACCCGACCCGAAATGGCCGCGCGAAGCCCAGATCGTCGGCCAGATCTGGACGGACGAGAGCGAGACCCAACTCTACATGGTGCCCGCCGTCTATAACTATGACTCCATCGGCTATAATCCGGAGGTGCTTTCTCCGGAGGAAGCCGACACATGGACGGCCATTTTCGACAAGAAATGGAAGGGCCGTTCCGGCCTCAACGTCGACCCGCTGATTGCCTTCGGCCAGGCGATCATGGCTTTGAACACGCTCGGTGAGCTTGAAGCGAAGAACCCCGGCAATCCGACCGCAGAGGAAATAGACACCGCGGCCGACTTCCTGATCTCCAAGAAGAAAGAAGGACAATTCCGCGCCCTGTGGGGCGATTTCGGCGAGCTCGTCAACCTGATGGCGTCTGGCGAGATGGTCGTCTGCGACGCCTGGCAGCCGGCCGTCATGGCGGTGAAGGCGCAAGGCAAGCCCGCCCGTTACGCCGTGCCAAAGGAAGGGTATCGCGGCTGGGCGATCGGCCCCTGTCTGCTGGCGAACTCGTCCAACAAGGACGCCGTGATCGCCTACGCCAACTTCTGGCTTTCCGGTCCGCCGGCTATCACCGTCACGGAGCAGGGCTATTACTCCCCGAGCACGAAGATCAAGGAGACGATGGACCCGGACAAATACGCCTTCTGGTACGAGGGCCAGCCCTGGAAGGGAGCTGCTGAGCGCGGCATCAAGGAAGGCGACTTGCGTGACGGCGGCTCGCTGAAGGAACGCGCCGGCCAGGTCGCCTACTGGCACCAGTGGCCCGACGAATACGATCATCTCATCCAGCGCTGGGATGAATTCCTGAATGCCTGATGCCGACGGTGCCGGACCTCGCGCCCGGCGCCCTCAACCCCTTCGGCGAAAGTCACCGGACCCATGAAAACCTACGATCTTGAGCTCACCCATGTCGGAAAGACCTATTCTGACGGGACGGTCGCCGTGTCGGACTTCAATCTACAGGTCGAGGCTGGCGAGTTTGTCGCCTTCCTCGGTCCTTCCGGCTGCGGCAAGACGACGACGTTGCGCATGATCGCGGGATTCGAATCGATCTCCTGCGGCGACATCGTGATCAAATCGAGGAACGTCTCGAGCATCCCGCCCGAGCGACGGCCGACCTCGATGATCTTCCAGAACTACGCCTTGTTTCCGCACATGAACGTGCGCGAGAACATCGGCTTCGGCCTCGACGTCAAGCGGATGCCCGGCGCTGAACGGGATCGCAAGGTCGGCCGGATCATGGAGATGTTCGGCCTGTCCGAGCTTGCGGAGCGAAAGGTGGACCGGCTGTCCGGCGGTCAACGGCAGCGTATCGCGCTCGCGCGCGGGCTCGTCGTCGAGCCGCAGATACTGCTCCTCGACGAGCCACTCGGCGCGCTCGACGCCAATCTGCGGCGGGTGATCCAGAACGAGCTCAAGCTGCTGCAACGCGAACTGGGGATTACCTTCGTTTTCGTCACGCACGCGCAATCCGAGGCTCTCGGGCTCTCCGACCGCATCGTCGTCATGAACAGCGGCCGGATCGAACAGATCAGCCGGCCGCACGAACTGTATACCCGGCCACGCACCGCATTCGTCGCCCGTTTCATTGGCTCCAACGCGACGCTGGCGGGCAGCGACCTGGCCTTCGATGGCGAGGATGCGACGGTCCAGACCGCATTTGGGCGCATGAGCGGGCGCTGCTCCACGCCGATGGCGGCGGGCAGCCGGGCGATGGTCGTCATTCCGGCCGAGGCGATGCGCATCTCGGCGGCGACGCAAGAGGTTTCGGCCGGCTGGAACCGGCTGCGCGGACAGGTGCGCATGCGCCATGCCGTCGGCAGCGTCGGCCATTTCAGGATCGATCTCGGCGACGGACACCTGGTCGATGTCGAGACAAGCACGGATAACCAGCGCCTAATGGCACTGTCGGTAGGGGACACCGTCTCCGTGGACTGCCCGTCGGAACGGATCACGATCGTTCCGGCGGCCTAATCGGAATCCTAAAACCAGCAGAGGAGATTATGATGGTGAAGGAAATTTTGGTCGGATTCGGCGTCGACGTGGATGCTGTCGCCGGCTGGCTCGGCTCCTATGGCGGCGAGGATTCTCCCGACGACATTTCCCGTGGCCTGTTTTCCGGCGAAGTAGGCTCACCGCGCCTGCTCACGCTCTTCAAGCGCATGGGGCTGACAACGACCTGGTTCATCCCCGGCCACTCCGCCGAAACCTTTCCCGACCAGATGAAGGCGGTTGCCGATGCCGGTCATGAAATCGGCGTGCACGGCTATAGCCACGAGAACCCCATTGCGATGACGCCGGAACAGGAAGAGGAGGTCCTCGACAGATCGATAGATCTGCTTACCCGGCTTGCCGGCAAGCGGCCAACGGGCTACGTGGCGCCGTGGTGGGAGTTCTCCAACGTAACCAACGAGTTGCTGCTGAAGAAGGGCATCAAGTACGATCACTCGCTGATGCACAACGATTTCACGCCCTACTACGTGCGCGTCGGCGACAAATGGACGAAGATCGACTACTCCGCGAAGCCCTCGGCGTGGATGAAGCCGCTGACGCGCGGAAAGGAGACGGACCTGATCGAGATTCCGGCAAACTGGTATCTGGATGACCTGCCGCCGATGATGTTCATCAAGAAGTCGCCGAACAGCCACGGTTTCGTCAATCCACGCGATATAGAGCAGATGTGGCGTGACCAGTTCGACTGGGTCTATCGCGAAATGGACTACGCGGTCTTCCCGATAACGATCCATCCCGACGTGTCGGGCCGGCCGCAGGTATTGATGATGCTGGAGAGGTTGATCGGACACATCAAGTCGCATGAAGGCGTCCGCTTCGTTACAATGAACGAGATGGCCGATGATTTCGCCAGACGGAGCCCCCGCTCCAGGTAGCGGGCCGTTCCGGCGGGCATGGTTTGGACAACAGGCGAGCGCACCCGCGCTCGCCGGATCAGGAGGTCCGTCACATGTGCGCTTTATGCGGGGTGCTCGGGGTCGACGACCATTGGACGAGCGCCGTTTCCAGGCCCGGAATCTATTCGCGCAACGATGACCGGGTAAGCAGGCGGCGCGAGGCCGCCAAGCGGCTGAAGATCGCCAACGCGATCCTCGACACCCGCCGGCTGCACCTGCGCGAATGGCAGGGCGGCACCTACATCCTTTCGAACGCCACGGGCAACACGCGGATGTTTCGCTCGCTCGCTCAGCTTTGGTCGGAAGCGAAGCTGATGAGCTCCGGCGATTTCGACCCTCTCGACGCCGGTTTCCTGCACAAGATCGAGGAGATCGCCGGATGACCGGCATTTCACCGCACGATGGCGGCAGGATACCCGTCAACCTGCTGACCGGTTTTCTCGGATCGGGCAAGACGACACTGCTGCAAGACCTGCTTGCCGACCCGAAGCTGGAGCGAACGGCCGTCCTCATCAACGAGTTCGGTGAGATCGGCCTCGATCACCATCTTCTCGAGCGCATTGACGAGAATGTCGTGCTGCTGAATTCCGGTTGTGTCTGCTGCACGATCCGCGGCGAGCTGGCCGACGCGCTGATCGATCTCGATACCCGCCGCGCCAGGGGGCTGATACCGGATTTCGACCGCATCATCATCGAGACGACGGGTCTGGCGGACCCCTTCCCGGCCCTTTCCACGCTGCACGCCCATCCCGTGCTCACCAACCATTTCAGCGTCGACAAGGTCGTCGTGACCATCGACGCGGTGAACGGCGAGGCGCAACTGGGCGAACGCCTGGAGGCCGTCCGGCAATTGGCGGCCGCCGACGTGGTCGCGATCACCAAGACGGACATCTGCGGCAAGGAGACCGTGCACGCCTTGAAACGCAAGCTCACGGAGATCAATCCTTCGGCGGTCATCATCCTTCGCCAGGACGTGGAGGCGGTCCATCTTCTCGGCGGCTCCCTGGTTTCGCGGGATCTCGCCGACGTTTCCGTACCGGCAGGCGTTTCGGGCGGCGGCGATCACCATCGTCATGGCGAAGGCCAGGGCGGGCACCATCATCATCATGCTTCCGGGGATTCGATCGTCACGTCCTTTTCCCTGACTGTCGAGGGTCGGCTGGACTGGACGGCCTTCGGCATTTGGCTGACCATGCTGCTCAACCAGCACGGGGACAGAATTTTCAGGGTGAAGGGCATTCTGAACGTCGGCGGCGAAGACCGGCCGGTCGCGATCCACGGCGTGCAACGGCTGGTTCATCCGCCCGTGCATATGAAGGCATGGCCCGATTCGGACAGGCGCTCGAAGCTGGTCTTCATTGTCGAAGGGCTCGATCCGGCCGTCATCGAACATTCCCTGCACGTCTTCAACGCGCTGTCTGACAGACTGACCTTGGTAGCCGCCGGCGACGACCCTTCACGGCAGGCACCACAGCTTGTCGCGCAGGACTGAAGGCATGATGTCGCAGGGCAATGGAGAGGCGAAGCCGAAAGCGCCTGCGCTGGCTCTTCGCCGGGAGCAGCCCAGGCTGCGCATCTTGTGCACCGAGATCACCCCATACCGGCAATTGATGGAGCGGGCGCGCACCGACCTTGGTTTCGACCTCGAGTTCGAGGTGCATGATTTCGTGACGGCGCAACGGATCGCCGCCACCCAGCCGGATCGGTACGACGTTTACGACCAGTGCTTCCACAATCTCGATATCGTCTGGTACTGGCGTGCCATAAAGCCGATCGAGATCGACCGGATCGAATTGTGGGACGAAGTCAACGACCTCACCAAGAAGGGCGCCATCAACAGTGCCGGTTCTGTAGGACTGGGCGACGCGCCCGTGACGCGCCTCTACGTCCAGCAGGACAACTCCCTGTCGTCAGCTCCCTCGTCACGGATCTCGATGCTGCCGACGGTGCACAATTTCGATTCGTTTGCCGTCAACGAAACGGCTGCCGGCATCGACGTGGACCGCGACGTGCGCTCATGGGCGGAGCTTCTTTCACCGCGATGGAAAGGGCGGATATCGATCGTCGACGAACCGGCGATCGGCTTCTTCGACATAGCGCTGGCGGCCCGCGCCGCGGGCAAGGTCACCTTCAGCGACCCCGGCAACATGAGCGTCGACGAGATCGACGCGCTGATGGATTTCGCGCGCGACCTGAAGCACAAGGGATATTTCGTGCCGTTCTGGAAAACGGCGCAGGACGCGACCCGCCTGATGGAGAACAACGACGTCGTCATCAGCAGCATGTGGTCGCCGAGCGTCGTCGCGCTGAAGGCACGCCATATCCGCACCCGCCAGGCCGTGCCGATCGAGGGCTACAGGGGCTGGCACGGCGGCCTGTGCATCGCACGCCACCTGGAAGGGCACAGGCTCGACCAGGCATACACCTACCTCAACTGGTTCCTGTCCGGCTGGCCCGGGGCCGTCGCCGCCCGGCAGGGATACTACATCTCCGTCCCCGAACGGGTTCGCGACCATCTCGACGAAGGCGAATGGGCCTATTGGTACGAAGGAAAGCCGGCGCCGCGTGCACTGCCCGATCCCAATGGGATACCGGCGATCCGGCCCGGCGAGGTACGTTCGGGCGGCTCCTACTGGAGCCGCGCCTCCCAGATCGCCATCTGGAACACCACCATGGACGAGCATAATTATCTCGTCCGGCGCTGGGGCGAGCTGACCGGAAACGGACAGGAGCGAGGCGCAGGCCAACGTCGGTCCGTCTGATTTGCTCGTCCTGCCCCGACCGGCCGTTCAGCTCCGCGCCGTCTGGCTCCTGTACCAGTCGAGGATCTGCGAGCCCGTCATCATGACGACGCCGTCATGGCCCAATATGTAGTCGTAGAGCATTTCCAGGTATTTGATGCGATGCGGCACCCCGGTCAGGAAGGGGTGGATGGAAATGGCCATCACGCGCGGCGTCGCCGCCCCGTCGCGGTAGAGACGATCGAACTGGTCGACGCCGCGCCTGTAGATCTCGTTCGAGCGGTGGCCCTGCACGGCCGTCATGACCACGTCGTTGATCTCGACCGTATAGGGCACCGAAACGATCGGCCCCGCTTTGGTGCGCATCGTCACCGGCTGGTCGTCCAGGCACCAGTCGCAGACATATTCGATGCCGGCGGCGGCCAGCAGGTCGAGCGTGTTCGCGGTTTCCGTCAGGCCGGGGCTTTCCCAGCCGCGCGGCGCGCTGCCGGCCAACGCGCGAATGGCCTCCATTGTGTCGGCGATGGCATTCGCCTGGTCATCGACGCGGTGCATCGGACGCTGGACGAAACCGTGGCCGATGAAGTCCCAACCCGCCTGCGAGGCAGCACGGCAAGCCTCCTCATAGACCCGGCAGGCCGACCCGTTGACGGCGAAGCTCGCCTTCAGGCCACGCGCTCCCAGCACGTCCAGGAAACGCCAGAAGCCGACACGCATCCCGTATTCGTGCCATGCCCAGTTGGGCACGTCCGGCAAAAGGGGCTGCCCCATCGGCGGCGGCAGGACGGTGCGCGGCATGGGGCTGCCCGGCAACCAGTTCTCGACATTGACGATGGTCCATACGGCGACCCGCTCGCCCGCGGGCAGCCGCAGCGGCGGCCTGCGCGTGATCGGGACGTAGTCCAGCCGGTCGCGTATCGTTTCGCCATCGAAAACAGGATCGGTCATCAGCAGCGTCTCCCCTAATCGCTCCGGGCGCCCCATCCGCCGGGACCGGCACGTTTCATGCAAGCTCCCGCATCAGGGCATGAAGTTTCGACTTGGCCTCGAAGCCCACCCCGGGAATCTGGGGGAGGCCGACATATCCGTTCTCGACTTCCATGCCGTCGGCGAATCCGCCGAACGGCTGGAACACGTCGGGGTAGGATTCGTTGCCGCCAAGATGCAGGCCGGCGGCGATATTGAGCGACATCTGGTGGCCGCCATGCGGGACGACGCGGCGCAAGGACCAGCCAAGCGCCGCCGTCACGTCCAGCGTGTGCATATATTCGACCAGCCCATACGACAGCGCGCAATCGAACTGGAGGAAGTCGCGCTCGGGCCGCATGCCGCCATAGCGCAGGAGGTTGCGGGCGTCCTGGTGCGAAAACAGTTTCTCGCCGGTCGCCAGCGGTCCGCCGTAACGCTCGGCCAGTTCCGCCTGTAGCGCGTAGTCGAGCGGATCGCCGGCCTCCTCGTACCAGAACAGCCCATAAGGTTCGAGCGCTTTGGCATAAGCGATCGCGGCAGCCCTATCGAAGCGGCCGTTCGCATCGACCGCGAGCCGCCGGCCGTCGCCTACGACCTCAAGCACCGCATCGATGCGCCGCAAGTCCTCGTCCAGGGACGCCGCACCAATCTTCATCTTGACCACTTCGTAGCCACGGTCGAGGTAGCCGCGCATTTCCGCTTGCAGCTTCGCGCGGTCCTTGCCCGGATAGTAATAGCCGCCGGCCGCATAGACCCATACCCTGTTGTCCGCCACGCCGGCGCGATAACGGTCGGCCAGAAGCCGCCACAAGGGCACCTCGGCGATCTTGGCAACCGTATCCCAGACCGCCATGTCGATGGTCCCGACGGCCACCGAACGCTCGCCATGGCCGCCGGGCTTCTCGTTAGCCATCAGCACCTTCCAGACGGCGAACGGATCGAGATTGTCGTGCTCCCGGTCGATCAGCGTATCGGCATCGGCCTCGAGCACGCGGGCGATGAAGCGATCCCGCATCAGGGCGCCCTGCCCGTAGCGGCCGTTGGAGTTGAATCCGTAGCCGATGACGGGCTTTCCCTGCCGCACCACGTCGGTGACTACCGCCACGACCGAACAGGTCATCTTCGAAAAATCGATATAGGCATTGGCGATCGGCGAAGCGATCGAGACGGTCCTTTCACGAATCTCGAGGATGCGCATGGAATGCCCCTTCAGCCGAGCGCCGCGGCCACGGCTTCGCCGCAGGTGCGCGTATCGGCCTTGCCGCCCAGGTCCGCCGTCCGCGTCGCTTCGTCGGCCAGGACCGTCTCGATCGCCCTGACGATCGCCGCGGCGGCTTCCGCATGCCCCAGGTGAGCGAGCATCATCGCGCCTGCCCATATCTGGCCGATGGGGTTGGCTATCCCCTTGCCGGCGATATCGGGCGCCGAGCCATGCACCGGCTCGAACAAGGACGGAAACCGCCGCTCCGGGTTGATGTTGCCGGACGGTGCGATGCCGATCGTGCCGGTGCAGGCCGGCCCGAGATCGGACAGGATGTCGCCGAAAAGGTTGGACGCCACGACGACGTCGAAGCGATCCGGGTTCAGCACGAAATGCGCGGTCAATATGTCGATGTGGTACTTGTCCCAGGTGACGTCCGGGTAGTTCGCCGCCATGGCCTCCACGCGCTCGTCCCAGTAGGGCATGGTGATAGCGATGCCGTTGGACTTGGTCGCCGAAGTGACATGCCGGCGTGGCCGTCCCCGCGCCAGTTCGAAGGCGTAGCGCAGGATCCGATCCACCCCCACGCGCGACATCACGGTTTCCTGGATGACGATCTCCCGCTCGGTGCCCGCATACATCCTGCCGCCGACCGACGAATACTCGCCCTCGGTGTTTTCCCGCACGATATGGAAGTCGATGTCGCCGGGCCTACGGTTCGCCAGAGGCGATGGCACGCCCGGCATCAGGCGCACCGGCCGCAGGTTGACGTACTGGTCAAATTCACGGCGGAACTGAAGCAGCGACCCCCACAGCGAAACATGGTCGGGAACCGTATCCGGCCAGCCGACCGCTCCGAAAAAGATGGCGTCGTGCCTTTCGAGCCGCCCTTTCCAGTCGTCCGGCATCATCTGCCCATGGCGAACGTAATAGTCGCTGGAAGCGAAGTCGAAATGGTCGAAGGCCAGGCCGATGTCGAAGCACCGGGCGGCGGCCTCGAGCACGCGCAGCCCCTGCGGCACCACCTCCTTGCCGATTCCGTCACCTGGAATAACCGCAATCCTGTATGTATTCATCGCCATGGCTTATCCAATGCTCCCGGAACGCAGCACTCAGCCGCCCAGATACTCGAACTCGGCCCGTATGCGCCCGGCATCCGCGCCGAGGCCGAGCAGCACGGCGGCGAGGATACGCGCCTTCACCCCGCTGAGATCGCCGGCGAAGATCACGCCGGCCTCAGCCAGCGACTTGCCGCCGCCGCCGCCATAGATCGGCTTGACCCGTCCGCGCTGGCAGCGGCTGGTCATGATGACCGGGACCCCTTTCGCGACGGCAGCGGCTGCCGCCGCCGTAACCGCGGGCGGGGCGTTGCCGCGACCGAAACCTTCGATCACCACTGCGCGCGCTCCGTTGGCCACGGCGAAGGAGAGATACCGGCCGTCGCTGCCCATCGCCATCTTGATCAGTTCCACCTCGGCGACGATCCCGCCGGCCTCGAAGGTCCGCCGCAAGGTCGGGCGGCGATGGACGATGATGCGCTCGCCGTCGATCTCGCCCAGCTTGCCATGCTCGTAGGAGACGAAGGTATCGACACGCGAGGCGTGCGACTTGGTCACGTCGCGGGCGGCGTGAAATTCCTGCTCGAAGCATATCAGGGCACCGAGTCCGCGCGCTTCGCCGGAAGCGGCCAGCCGGATCGAGTCGGTGAGGTTGCGCGGACCGTCGGGGTCCGGCTCGTCGAAGGCATGCTGCGCGCCGGTAAACACCACGGGCTTGTCCGAGCCGGCCAGGAGGTCCGCCATATAGGCGCTTTCCTCCATGGTGTCCGTGCCGTGGGCGACGACGATACCCGAACAGTCCGGCTTTTCCAGGATCTCCCGGATACGCCCCACCAGATCGAACGCTATTGGCAAGTCGAGCGCGAAACTGCCGACGTTGCAGAACTCCTCGACCGCCAGCTCAATGCCCTCGAGCGGATCGTGGAGCACCGCCCGTAACTCCGCACCGCCGACGCTGGAAGTGACATGCCCGCTGGCGGCGTCCCGTTTCGAAGCGATGGTGCCTCCGGTAGTGAGCAGAAAAACCTTCTTCATCCAGCGCCCCTCCTCACGATTCGTCTCCCGCGAGCGACTCGCTCAATATTTTGGTCTGACCGAAATATCAAGGAGCTATTTGCTGAACGAACTCCAAGGGCCTCCTTGTCTCACCTAATCAGGGGGGATGCGACAAAATAGTTTAGTTTCACCTATTTTTCATATTGACGGTCAGACCAAATTGCCGATTAACATAGAAAATCTAATTTTGGTCTGACCATATTAGTAGGTAGCCGGGCTGTACCCAGCCGAAGGCTCATACAAAGGGGAGTGAGGATGTCTGACAGGTTTACGCGCATTCAACTGGGCCCGACGCGGCGCCAGTTCATCCAGTCCACGGCCGCCCTCGCCGGCACGGCCGCGTTTTCGTCGGCGGGCATCGGCAAGGCTTTTTCTCAGGATGCTAGCAATACGCTGGTCATCGCCGCCCCGGCTACGCCGCAGGGCCTGGACATCGAATTCGACGTCAGCCTTGGCTCCATCGATTCGCTGGGCGCGCTCTACGAATACATGCTCGGCTACGAGAAGATGGCCGATCCGAACGCGCCGGACGTCATGCGCGAGGACACCTCGGTGCATACCGACAAGCCGAACAATCTCGCCCTGCGCGGGCGGCTCGCGGAGCAATGGGACGTATCGCCGGACGGCCGCAAGGCCACCTTCAAGTTGCGCGAAGGCGTCATATCCAACTGGGGCAACCAGTTCACCTCGAAGGACGTCAAATGGACCTGGGACCGCAAGTTCAACCTCAAGGGCCAGGGGCTGTTCCAGACGGCGGTACTCGGCCTTAAATCCCCGGACCAGGTCAAGGTCGAAGGCGACTACGCGATCTCCTTCAATCTAGACCAGCCCAACCCGTTGCTGCTCAAGCAGCAATGCAACCTTGCCAATCCGATTTACGACGCCACTAAATGCGCCGAAGTGGGCGGTTCCGACGATCCATGGGCCGTCGATTTCCTGAAGAACGACAGCGCCGGCTTCGGGCCTTATCGCCTCGCCCAGCTCGTGCGCGGGCAGCAGGCAGTGTTCGAAGCGCGTGACGATTACTGGGACGAAAAGCCGTTCATGAAGCGCGTGATCATGCGCGAGGTTCCGCAATCGTCGAGCCGCTTCTCATTGCTCCAGGGTGGCGCGGTCGATATTGCCCAATTCCTCCAGCCGCGCGAGATCGAATCGCTGAAGGGCCAGCAGAACGTCGTGGTGGACGCCGTCAACGCCTCCTACATGATCTGGCTGGAGCTCAACGCCAAGATCGCGCCGTTCGACAATGTCGACGTGCGCCGGGCCGTCAATCTCGCCATCCCGCGCGACGAGATCATCCGCACCATCTACTACGGCTACGCGGACGAGCAGAAGGCGCCGATGCCCTACATCTACCCGATGGCGGACGAAAGCTTCTTCACCTACGGCTACGATATCGCCAAGGCCAAGGAATTGCTGGACAAGGCGGGGGCGAAGAACCTGGCGACCACGCTTTCCTACAACGCCGGTGACCCGACCCAGGAGCCGATCGCGCTCCTCATCCAGACCTCGCTGAAGCAGATCGGCATCGAGCTGACGCTGGAGAAGCTTCCCGCCGGCGTCTTCTACGAGAACGTCACCAAGCGCGCGAAGCCGATGATCTTCTACCTGGATTCGCCGTGGACGCCGGACCCCGGCTACTCGACCTACCTCTACTTCAACTCGAAGAGCTACGTGAACTATTCCAACTACGACAACCCCGACGTCGATACCATGATCACGGAAGGACTAGCCACGCTGGACGACGCGGTGCGGCTGGAAAAATACACTTCGGTCCAGAAAACGCTGATGGACGAAGCGCCGTGGGGCTTCATCGCCTATCCGAAATACACGCTGGCGCGGAAAGCGGAACTGAAGGGCTTCACCTACTACACGTCCAACAACCTGCGCTTCCAGGATTTCTCCCGCGGCTGATCGCTGCTTTCGGCCCCGCAGGCATGCCTGCGGGGCTCCCCCGTGGCGGCACATGACGAGGAGACGGCACCGATGCTCATGAAGCTTGGCCTGCTTGCAAGGCTGGCGGCGGTGCGGCCGCGCTTCGCGGTCGGCTACGGCATCGTGGCGACCATTACGCTGCTGGCGATCGCAGCGCCGCTGATCGCGCCTTACTCGCCGACGGAAGCGGATTCGTTGAGTTTCCTCCAGCCGCCGAGCGCAGCCCATCTTTTCGGCACCGACAACGTCGGCATGGACATCTTCAGTCGCGCCATCTACGCGCCGCGCATCGATCTGACCATCGCCGTCCTCGGCACGCTGCTCTCGGCCCTGGTCGGCGGCTCGATCGGCGCCATCGTCGGCTTCTACAGCACGGGACGCGGTATCCGCGTTTGGCTTTCCTTCACCGTCATGCGGGCCGCCGACGTGCTTCAGGCGTTTCCGGTCTTCGTCTTCGCCATCGCCCTGGTCGCCAGCCTCGGCCAGAGCATCCAGACCGTCGTACTGGCCATCGCCTTCGTCAACGCACCCATCTATCTCAGGCTGATGCGCTCGCAGGTGCTCAGCATCCGCTCGATGCGCTACGTCGAGGCCTCGCAGGTCAACGGCCTTTCGGACCTCCACACGATCGTACGCCACGTGGTGCCCAACGCCATGGCCCCGGTGCTGGCGCAGCTTTCGGTCAATATCGGCTGGGGTATCCTCCTGACGGCGGCGCTTTCGTTCGTCGGCGCTGGCGTACGCGCGCCGACCCCCGAATGGGGCAGCATGATCGCAACGGGCTTCCAGAACGTCGTCACCGGCCAATGGTGGCCGTCGATGTTCCCCGGCGCCATGCTCGCCATCACCGTCTTCGGCTTTTCGCTGGTCGGCTCCTCCATCGAGGTTCTCGCCGACCCGGCCAAGCGGCGGCAACTGCTCAGCGACGTGCGCGAACGCGGCGAACGCCGGCGCGCATCGCGAAAGGTGGCGTGATGTCCATCGCCATCTACCTTGCCAAACGGCTGATCTTCGTGATCCCGCAATTGCTCGGCATCGTTCTTGTCAGCTTCCTGCTGGTCAAGAGCATCCCTGGCGATCCCGCCGTGCTGATGCTCGGTCCGACGGCGACGCCATCGGCCATCGCCTCGCTGCGCCAGCAACTCGGGCTCGACCAGCCGCTCTACATTCAGTTCTTCATCTATATCGGCAATCTCCTGCATGGCGATCTCGGAACATCGTGGCAGACCACGCGCCCGGTGCTCGAAGACCTCATCCAGCGGTTTCCAGCGACGCTGGAATTGGTGACCTATTCGCTCCTGCTCGCCATCCTCATCGGCGTCACGCTCGGCGTCTATGCGGCACGCAAGCCCAACGGATGGATTGCCCGCGTCACCGATTTCTACGGGATCGGCGCCGGCGCGCTGCCGGACTTCTGGTTCGCGTTGGTGCTGATCTTCATCTTCTACACGGTACTTGGCTGGGCACCGGCGCCGCTCGGGCGCATCGACATGATCGTGCTTCCGCCGATGCCGGTGACGGGTGCGCTCACCATCGATGCGCTGATCGCCGGCGATCTTGAAGCGTTCAAATCGGCCTGCGCCCATCTGGTGTTGCCTGTGCTGACGCTCGGGCTCCTCTACGCCGGCCCCATCCTCAAGATGACCCAATCGACCATGGAACAGATGCTCGAAGCCGATTTCAGCCGCTACGAGATATTGTGCGGCGTTCCGCAGAACCTCGTCGTCAGGCACGCGCTGCGCAACGCCTTTCCCTCCATCGTCACCATCATCAGCGTACTCTACGGCTTCCTGATCGGCGGAGCGGTGCTGGTCGAGATCGTCTTCTCGTGGGGGGGGGCCGGACAATACGCCGTCCAGGGCGTGCTCAATTCCGACATCTATCCGGTGCTCGGCTTCGTTCTGTTCTTGGCGATCTTTTCCCTCGTCATCTATGTCCTGGTCGACCTGATCTACGTCATGCTCGACCCGCGAGCCACCAACTGATGCGGGGACATTAGCGGCCATGACGAACCCAACCATGATCGAGCCAGGTAAGACGCCCCAGCCGGCGCAGCCACTCATCGACATCAGGGACCTGCGCGTCACTTTCCCGGCGGGCGGCAACGAACCCAAGGAGGTGCTGAAAGGTATCGACCTGTCCGTCCAGCCCGGCGAGATCGTCGGCCTCGTCGGCGAAAGCGGCGCCGGCAAAACGACGCTGGCGCGCTCGATCCTCGGCCTGCCGCCAGCTCCGGGCCGTATCAGCGGCGGCGAAGTATTCTTCGAGGGCCAGCAGATCCTGAAGCTTTCGGAGCCCGAGTTGCGGCGGCTGCGCGGACGCAGGCTGTCGGTGGTCGTGCCCAACCCGCGCGCCGAGTTGAACCCCTTGTTGACCGTCGGCCACCAGATCGCGTCGATGGCCAAAATCCATCTCCATGTCGGCAATCGGGAAGCCCGCAAGATGGCGCTGCAGATGCTGCGCGACGTGCAGATACCCGACCCCGAACGGCGCATGAATGCCTATCCGCATGAGCTTTCGGGCGGCATGGCGCAACGCGTCGTCATCGCCATGGCGCTCATCTGCAGCCCCGCTTTCGTCATCTCCGACGACGCCACCAGCGGCCTCGACGTTACCGTGCAGGCGCAGGTGCTCGACCTGCTCGCCAAGCTTGCCGCCGACCACGGCAGCGCCATGCTTTTCATCACGCGCGACGTCGGCATCACCGCGCATTTCTGCGACCGGATCGCGGTGCTCTATTCGGGCGAGATCATGGAACTGGCGGCCCGCGACGACATGTTCCTGAAGCCGGCGCATCCCTATACGCTGATGCTGCTGGCCGCCTTCTCGCACAGCCCCAAGCTGCGCGAGACCTGGAGCGTGCCTGAAACCGGCGAGCGGATCGAGCCGCGCGAAGGATGCCGTTATGCCAATCGCTGCCCGCTCGCCCAGCCGGTATGCCGGACGCAGGCGCCGGCGTTCAACGAGATCGAGCCGGGGCATTTTGCGCGCTGTCATTTTCCTGTGAGGCCGGCATGAGCGCGATCCTGACCATAGACGGCCTCTACAAGCGCTTTCCGATTGCCGGCTCGCGGCAGGTCGTGCAGGCCATCAACGGCGTGAGCCTGTCCATCGAACCCGGCGAGACGCTCGGCCTGGTCGGCGAGAGCGGCTCGGGTAAGACGACCGTCGGGCGGTGCATCGTCGGCCTGCTGGAACCGAGCCGCGGCAACATTCGTTTTCGCGACCTGGACCTGGCGGAGCGCAAGTCGCACCGAAAGCAGCTTGCCGGGAAGATCCAGTTCGTGTTCCAGGAGCCGAACGAATCGCTCGATCCGCGCATGCGCATCGGCGAGACCATCAGCGAGCCGTTGATCCCGCTGAAGCTCGACCACGAGACGCGCCAGCGCAAGACCGCAGCCGCCCTGGCGCTGGTGAGGCTGGCGCCGGGACTTCTCGATTCCTATCCGTCAGAACTTTCGTCTGGCCAACAGCAGCGCGTCGGCATCGCCCGCGCCATGGTGACAGAACCGGAACTGGTTGTCCTTGACGAGCCGACTTCCGCACTCGACCCGACCGCGCGCGCTGAAATCATCGACCTGCTGCGACGAATCCAGGCCGAGCGCAACACGGCCTATCTGTTCATATCCCACGATCTGTCGA
>ERZ778018.1273-NODE-1273-length-22425-cov-431.036612_pt1 | contig 22425 bp, 17 predicted proteins | sample MGYA00375748_ERZ778018 | MGnify/ENA primary metagenome ERZ778018 (study PRJEB29350, sample SAMN05509839) | bioreactor metagenome | biome: bioreactor; material: wastewater | place: South Africa: University of Cape Town | collected 2014-04-22 ... | reverse complement strand
TGCGCCTGGGCGGCATGGACATCGCCAGGGCGGTGCACGAGGCGGCGATCCTGCGTCTGCGCCCGATCACCATGACCGCGCTGGTGGCCGCGCTCGGCCTGTTGCCGGCAGCCATCGCCAGCGGCGTCGGCACTGATTCGCAGCGTCCGTTCGCGCTGGTGATCGTGGCCGGCATGCTGTCGCGATTGCTGATCGGCATGTACCTGATGCCGGCGTTGTATGCGCTGGTCGCACGGCCGGGCGACCGGTTGCAGGTGTAGGGCGACCGCACGCTTCCATTTTCGCCGGTATTCGCGGAAGAGCAGGCGGGCAGTGCCCGCCCTACGCCTGCCGCCGGGTAGGGCGGGCACTGCCCGCCGCTTTCCGGCTGTCGAAAGGTCTCAGCCGCCGCCCGACTCGATCTGCTGCACCAGGTTCCACAGGATGCGCAGGTCCTGCGGGTCGAGCTCGTCGCCGCCGAGGCCGCGGAAGTGGTTGTGGAATGCCTGCACCGCGGCGGCGCGATCATCCAGCGGGTAGCCGACCACCGCCAGCGCCATCCAGGGGTCGAAGCCGGCGGGCGGATCGGCCAGCACGCCCTGCGGCCAGCGGCCGAAGCCGGCAGCGGCGAGTTGCTGCCAGGGGAACAGCGGGCCGGGATCGTTCTTGCGCGTGGGCGCGAAATCCTGGTGGCCGACGATCTGCGTGCGCGGGATGTTCAGGCGTCCGGTGAGGTCGGTGAGCAGGCGCAGCAGGCTGTCGATCTGCGCCTGCGCGAACGGCGAATGTCCGTCGTTGTCCAGCTCGATGCCGATCGAGGCGGAGTTGATGTCGGTGATGGTGCCCCAGCGGCCGCCGCCACCATGCCAGGCACGCAGCTGGTCGGCGACCAGCTGGTAGATGTGGCCGTCGGCGCCGACCAGGTAGTGCGCGCTGACCGGGCCGCCGCTGTTGGCCGTGCGCAGCGTGTGCAGGCTTTCCTGCGCCGAATGCTGGTCGGTGAAATGCAGCACGATCAGCACCGGACGGCGGACGTCGTGGTTGGGCGAGGGCACCCAGGTCGCCAGCGGGTTGCGCGGCGGCAGCGGGGCGCAGGCGGCGAGCAGGGCAAGCAACAGCAGCGCGCCGACGATGCGCAGGCGGCGTGGTGTTGGACGAGTCATGCGCATCGCGTTGGGTCTCATGGTTTCGCTTTTGCCCGTCATGCCAGCGAACGCTGGCATCCAGCGCCTTGGCGCTGAAGTCGCTGGATTCCTGCTTGCGCAGGAATGACGGTCGGGGGTCAATGCAACCACGGCCTGGCGATCGCCAGCGCGGTGCGGTACGGCTCCGGCTCGTTGCGGTTGCTGAGCAGGATCACGGTGAGGCGCTGCTTCGGCCAGCGCACGATCACGTTGCGGAAACCGATGCTCTCGCCGGAGTGCCACAGCGTGTCGCCGGTGATGCGCCAGCCATAGCCGTAGCTGGCCTCGTACGGTTCCCCGGTGACCTTCACGTGCGGGCTGAAGGCGAGCTTGCGCGAGGCGTCGCTGAGCAGGCGGTCGTCGTACAGCGCGGCATCCCACTTCGCCAGGTCCTCGACCGAGGAATAGATGCCGCCGTCGCCGCGGGTGGCGCTGGTGACGCTCTGGTCGGTGCGTGTCCACTGGCCGTTCGCCTCGCTGTAGCCGTAGGCGCGGTCGGCCACCTCGGGGCCGCCCTTTTCGTACAGCAGGGCGTGGTCCATGCCCAATGGCTGGAAGATCTGCTGCTTGAGGTACAGCGGCAGGCTGTAGCCCGAGGCGCGCTCGACCACCAGGCCGAGCAGCACGTAGCCGGTGTTGCTGTAGCGGTAGGCGGTGCCGGGCGCGAAGTAGGTCTTCGGGGTGGCGGAGAGCATGCGCAGCACGTCGTTGTCGCTGACCTGCCCGGTGGTGCCGGGCGGGATCAGGTCTTCGTAGTCGACCAGGCCGCCGGTGTGGTCGAGCAGCTGGCGCAGGGTGACGGCGGAGGTCGTCTGCGGCAGCGAGGGCAGCCAGCGGCGTATCGGATCGTCCAGCGTGAGTCGACCCTGTTCGGCCAGCAGCAGGATCGCCGCGGCGGTGAACTGCTTGCTCACCGAGGCCAGCCGGTAGTTGGTGGCCGGCGTGGCCTTGTCATCGTCCTCGAGGTTGGCCAGGCCGTAGCTGCGATCGACGACGGCCTTGCCGTCCTTGATGACCAGCAGCGAGGCGCCGGGCACGTCGCCGGCGTAGGGCGCCATCAGCGCGTCGACCGGATCGACCGGCTTGGTTCCGCCGCAGCCGGCGAGCAGGGTGGCAGCGGCGAGGCCGATGAAGAGTCTGTGCATGGCGGATCTCCCCTCGTTGATCGTGCCTCGTAGGGCGGGCGCTGCCCGCCGCATTTGCGAAGCGCGTTGCGCCGCGCCGAAGAGCCGGCGGGCAGTGCCCGCCCTACGGGTATCGGCGCATGGTTGCTCCGGGCCGGTCATTGCACCGGCACGTCGTAGATCGTGTGTGGGGTCGGCTCCGGCTCGAGGGTGTAATGCCACCACTCCATCGGGTAATTGCGGAAGCCTTCGCGTTGCATGGCGTCGCGCAGCACCACGCGGTTGGCGTGCTGCTGCGCGGTCACCTCGGGCGAGTCGGTGTGCGCGCGCACGTCGAAGAAATCGAAATCGGTGCCCATGTCCAGCGGCTTGCAATGCGTGCCGTCGTCGGCGCACTGCTGCATGGTCAGGTCGATGGTGGCGCCGCGGCTGTGACCCGAGCTTTCCGCGATGTAGCCGTGCAGGAGTTCGGACTTGTCCAGCCGCGGGTAGTGCTGCGGCTTGGTGCGCTGGTCGCCCAAGTCTTGCGCCCAGCGCACGAAGTGCGCCACCGCGCGGGCGGGGCGGTAGCAGTCCCAGATCTTCAGGCGCCGGTGCTGCGCGCGCAGCTCGTGCTCGACCTTCGCCAGCGCCTCGGCGACCGGGCGCAGCAGCAGGCAGGCCGGCGCGCGATAGCCGTCCGCCGGCGTGCCCATGAAGTTGTCGCTGCCGGCGTACTTGATGTCCTCGGCGATGTCCGGCACCAGCGTGCGGATGTCGACCAGGTTCGCCGCGGCGGCAGTCGTCGCCGGCGACAGCGCCGGCGGCTGGTCCGCGTGGGCGATGCCGCTGACGGCGACGAGCAGGGCAAACGCGATCAGATGCCCGGCTTTCGCAGGAGCCCGCTTGCGGGCGATGCCTTTTCTTCCGCCAGGCACGGGAGCATCGCCCGCAAGCGGGCTCCTGCCGGCGGTGATGGGCGACGGGTTGGTCATGGGTGGCAGCTCCCGACGCGCTGGAAATCGAGGTCTTCGTAGTCGGAACTGAAGTCGCCCAGCGGGTCGAGCTTGGCCATGCGCAGGGTGATCGGCTGGCTGGCGGTGGCCGCATGGAAATCCAGCCAGGCATCCAGGTCGGCCGAATCGTCCCAGTGCACGAAATAACGCTTGCCCAGGCGCATCACCGTGCCGGCCAGCGTCGGCGACTTCGCGGCGGCGAAATGCATTTTTCCGTCGCGCGGGCACAGCGTGACGTCGCCGAACCACGGGTCGCGATACTGCCCGCTCCAGCGCGCCAGTTCGGCGGTGCTGGCTGGCCGCTGCGTGGAGGTGTCCGGGGCGGACGAGGACGGCGACCGCTGCTTCGCCTGCTGCTCCAGCGCGTCGGCGTACCAGCGCACGTCGCGGCTGTCGCCGGGTGCGGTGAAATGCTTCATAAGCACTTCGCCGAGCACGGTGCGTGCGTCGTCCGCCTCGCCGTTGATCATGAACACGAAGCCGCTCTTGCGGTCCGGCAGCAGGGCCAGCATCGAGTACATGCCGTTCAGCGTGCCGGTGTGCCACACGCTCCACTGGCCGTCGACGTCGGCCATGCGCCAGCCGTAGCCGTAGGCCATGATGTGGCTGTTGTCCCAGGCGCGGCGCTGTGCGGAAACCGGGATCAGCATGTGCGGCGCCTGCAGCACGTCGCGCTGCACCGACGACAGCCACTTCAGCTGCGCCGTGCTGGGCACCAGCCAGTTGCGCGCCCAGCTCAGCATGTCGGTGAGGTCGCAGCGGATGCCGCCGGCGGCGGCCGAGGTGATCGCGGGAATCGCGGCGGCTTCGGGGATCGGCACGTTGCGATCGCCGTCGCGTCGGTGCGGCGTGGCGACGTCGCCCACCGTGTCGCGGTTCCATGCGCCGACCTGGCAACGCGAAAGTCCCAGCGGTTCGAACACCTCGCGGTGCATCAGCGTCTCGTACGACGCGCCGCCCGCGGCGGCGGCCACTTCGCCGGCCACCACGTAGAGCAGGTTGTCGTACTGGTATTGCGCGCGGAAGCTGTAGCCGGGCTTGATGAACGCCAGGCCATGGATGATGTCGGCGCGGGTGAACGTGTTCGGCTCCGGCCACAGCATCAGGTCACCGCCGCCTTCGGGCAGGCCGCTGGAATGGGTGAGCAGGTCGGCCACGCGCATGTTCGCGGTGACCCATGGATCGTGCATGCGGAACTGCGGCAGGTACTTCGTCACCGGATCGTCCCAGCGCAGCTTGCCCTGGTCGACCAACCGGCCGAGCAGGGCGGTGGTCATCGCCTTGCTGTTGGAGGCGATCTTGAACAGCGTGCGCGGGGTGATCTTCTGACCGGAGCCGGCGACGGCTTCGCCGGCGGTGCGGGTGTAGACGACCTGGCCGTTCTCGATCACGCCGACGGCGATGCCGGGCAGGTGGTAGCGCTGGACCACCGCGTCGACGATCTTGTCGTAGCTGCGGTTGGCGGTTTGGGCGGTGGCGGCAAGCGGTGCGAGCAGGAGCAAGAGCACAAGAGCACCCCACCCCAACCCTCGCCTGCGTCGCAGGGGAGGGGCCAGAGCTTGCTCAGTGCTGCGCATGGCGCTCGACCTCGCCCCACACGCGCAGCAGGTTGCCGCCCCACAGCTTGGCGATGTCCGCGTCGCTGAAGCCGGCCTGGCGCAGCGCGGCGGTGACGTTGCGGGTTTCGCTGGCGTCCTTCCAGCCGGTGATGCCGCCGCCGCCGTCGAAGTCGGAGGCGATGCCGACGTGGTCGATGCCGGCCACCTGCACCATGTGGCGGATCTGCTTGACGTAGTCTTCGAGCGTCGCCAGCGGATACTTCTTCTGGATCTCGGCCATGCCCGCTTCCATCTCGGGGCGGTAGTCGTCGTTGTCGCTGTCGTATGCCTTTTCGCCGGCCTGTTTCGCCACGGCTTCCTGCAAGGCTTTCTCGGCGGCTTCGCGGCCGGGGTCGTGCTTGAGGAATTCCTTGTAGGCGACGGCGTCGATCACGCCGCCCTTGGCGGCGATCGCGCGCAGCAGGTCGTCGGGCAGGTTGCGTGGATGGTCGAGTACGGCGCGGGCGCCGGAATGCGAAGCGATGATCGGCGTGCTCGACACTTTCAGCGCATCGCGCACGCAATTGTCCGAGGCGTGCGAGATGTCGACCATTATGCCGAGTTCGTTGGCGCGCTTGACTACCGCACGGCCGAAGTCGCTCATGCCCTTGTCGCCGGCGCTGTTCATTGCCGGTTCGCCGTGTTCGGTGTCGGGCAGCGAGCTGGTGCACAGGTCGTTGTTGCCGACGTGGACCAGGCCGACCGAGCGCGCACCGCGGTCGTAGGCGGCGTCGAGGCGATGCAGGTCGTGGCCGAGCGAGTAGGCGTTCTCGATCTCGATGGTGGCCGAGAGCAGGCCCGCCTTGTGGTTGGCCATCAGCTGCTCGGGCGTGGTGGCCAGGCGGATGCGGTCGGGATACTTCATCAGCATGCGGCCGATGCCGTCGTACTTCTGGCTCGCCTGCTGCACCGCCTTGGCGTAGCCGGCAGCGTCGAGCTTGTGCTGCGGCACCCAGACCACGAAGAACGCCGCGTCGAGCCCACCGCGTTCCATCTTGCCCAGGTCGACCAGCAGGCGGGTGTCGTGGCCCACGTCGAAGCGCGGCTCGCCCATGTAGTCGAACGGGATGTCGACGTGGGTGTCGATGGTGACCGGCGGACCGGACTGCGCCTGTACGGGCAGCGCGAACGCGCACCCGAGGGCGGCGAGAAGGGCGAGGCGGACAGTCGTGTTCATGGCGTTTTCCAGTTCCGGGCCGGCTGCTCGCCGGCGATCATTTCCTCGAAGTGCTGGCGTCGCCGCACCACGGCGTAGCGACCCTGGTGCAGCAAGACCTCGGCGGCCAGCGGCCGCGAGTTGTAGTTGGAGGCCATCGACGTACCGTACGCGCCGGTGGCCTTGATCAGCAACAGGTCGCCGGCGGCGCATTCGGGCAGTTCGCGTGCGCGGGCGAAGGTATCGCCGGTCTCGCACACCGGGCCGACGATGTCGTAGGTGGTCATCGGGCGCGGCTCGTCCGCTACCGGCACGATGTCGTGCCAGGCGTCGTACAGGCTGGGCCGCTGCAGGTCGTTCATCGCCGCGTCCAGCACCAGGAACGTGCGCTCGATGCCGGGCTTGACGCGGATCACCCGGGTCAGCAGCACGCCCGCCTCGGCGACCAGGTAGCGGCCCGGTTCCAGCAGCAGGCGGCCGCGAAAACCGGCCAGCGCCTCGCGGATCACGCCTGCGTAATCGGCGGCGGCCACCGGCCGGTCCACGCCGGCGCGATAGCACACGCCCAGTCCGCCGCCGACGTCGATGCTGTTGACCGGGTGGCCGGCCTGCTCGAGTTCGCGCCAGAACGCGGCGACCCGCTGCAGCGCGAGCCGGAACGGTTCGACGCTGAGGATCTGCGAACCGATGTGCACGTGCAGGCCGTCGAGCTGCACGTGGTCGAACGACTTGCGTTGGGCGAACCAGCGGCGCGCCTCGTCGATGCTGACGCCGAACTTGTTCTCCGACTTGCCGGTGGAGATCTTCGCGTGGGTCTGCGCGTCCACGTCGGGGTTGATGCGCACCGCGGCGCGTGCAGTCACATCCTGCGCCTTGGCGACGCGCTGCAGGGTATGCAGTTCGTCCAGCGATTCGACGTTGAAGCGCATGATGCCGACGTTCAGCGCGCCGGCGATCTCGTCGGCGCTCTTGCCGACGCCGGAGAACACGATGCGCTCGGCCGGCATGCCGGCGTTGAGCGCGCGGCGCAGTTCGCCGACCGAGACGATGTCGGCGCCGAGGCCGGCGTTGGCCATCAGCTGCAGGATGGCGAGGTTGGGGTTGGCCTTGACGGCAAAGCAGATGGTGGCGTCGAGGCCGGCCAGCGCGGTTTTCAGCGCCTCGATGCGCTGCTGGATCGCGCTGGCGGAATAGGCGTGGAAAGGGGTGGGCATGCGTTCGGCCAGCAGCTGCAGGTCGACGCCGTCGAGCCAGCGCGGTGCCGCCATGTCGATGGCCGCGAGGTTGTCGGGCTCGACGGGCGGCGGGGCGTGGAGGTGGTTCATGGGCAGCGGCAGGCCATCATCGGTCACCCGCGGGGCGGGCAAAAAAAGGGCGACCCACCATTCCGTGTGGGTCGCCGCCAGGGGAGTACGTTCAGAAATCCACGCTGAGGGTGAGTTGGGTGAAGCGCGGTGCCTGGAAGCTGATACCGTCGCCGAACGTGTCGCTGGTGCTGTTGCCGATGGTGGTCTGCAGGTCCTGGTCCACGTTCAGCGTCTGCTGGGTGTTGAACAGGTTGTACACCGCCAGCTTGGCCCGGAAGCGACCGGTGTCGCCGATCGGCAGGATGTAGCTCACGCTGGCGCCGACGTTGTAGGTCCACGGCGTGCGGCCGTACTTGCCGCGCGGCGAGTTGACGTAGACGCGGTCGGCGGAGAACTCCGAATCGCAGTTCTGCACGCAGGTGTAGTAGCTGTGGTAGTTGCTGGCGTCATACGGGTTGCCCACGCCGAAGCCGGTGATCGGTGTGCCGGACAATGCCTGCAGATCGGCGCCGAGCTGCCAGTGCGGAGTCAGCGCGTAGGTACCGCGCAGCTTGAACTGGTGGCGGCGGTCGTTGGGCAGGTAGCCGTCGCCGCCGAAGTTCACCCACGGGTCGTCGAAGTTCTCGGTGCGGCCGGTGTCGTCGAAGTTGGTATCCGAGTTGACCGGGCCTTCCGCGTTGCCGCGGCTCCACGACAGCGTGTAGGAGGCGTTGAACGCCCACTGGTCGTCCCACGCGCGGTTGATCTGGAACTCCACCGCGGTATAGCTGCGCTTGGGTTTCACCCAGCCGCGCTGGCCGATGTAGGTCATGATCGGGTCGCCGTCGGCGTCGACGCCGTCCTGGCGGTACATCGCCCAGCCTTCCTTGGAGGTGTCCACGGTGATGTAGCCGTCGGGGGTGCCGTCGCAGTTGGAGTCGCCCCACACCTGCACCTTGGAGCCGGGGTTGGCCATCACCCAGCCGATGTAGCCGTCCTCGCCGCACTGGGCGGTGGCGCTGATCTCCATGTCGTCGATCGCGTTGTGCAGGCGGCGGTAGGTGCCGCTGACGCCCCACGACCACTTGTCGTCGATCATCTGCTGGAAGCCGAGGATTGCCTCGTCCTGGTAGACCTGGTCCATGTCGTGGTCGACCTCCGAGCGCAGGTCGCCGACGGTACCGTCGCCTTGCGAGGTGTCGACGCCGCCCAGTTGCGGGCCGAGGATCGGCATCGCGTACTGCGAGCCGTTGCGGTCCTCGATCTCCCAGCCGCCGAATGCGTAGTAGGTGCGCTCGTCGAGCAGGCCGCCGGCCTGCTTGATGTTGATCACGTTGGCCACCGGCAGGTAGTAGCGGCCGAGGTTGCCGAACAGCTTGGTGCTGCCGTCGCCCTTCATGTCCCACGAGAAGCCCACGCGCGGTGCGATCATGTTGTCCATCTTGATGTAGCTCTTGCCGTCGCCGCCCTTGTTGTCGAAGCCGTCGCTGCGGATGCCGGCGTTCAGCAGCAGGTTGGAGGTGACCTGCCAGTTGTCCTCGATGTAGTACGCCGAGTTGGTGGTTTCGAAGTTGCCGGCGATCTCGTAGCGGCGCGCGCGCACGTAGCCGGTGTAGCCCGGCGGGATCACGCCGCCGCCATTGGGGTTGGAGATCGACGAGCCAGGGTCGGCCTTGTACACGTTGTAGTAGATCGCGCCGGGGCCGGGGTAGTAGCGCTCGTAGTCGGAAGTGTTCTGCTCGTGGTCGAAGCCGAAGCGCAGCAGGTGGTCGCCCAGCGTCCACTCGAAGTCGGCGCGCGCCTGCTTGCGCACGTCGTTGCGATGGCTCACCGATGAGTTGGTGGTGCAGCCGAGCGCGACGCCGGGCAGGGCGATCTTGCCGTCGCTGGCCACGCGGTTGCATTCCACGTCGCTGAGCCCGCGGTTGAACGACTCGCGGTCGTTGCGGCCGTACATCAGTTTCATCGACAGGTCGTTGGTGAGGTAGCTGGTCCAGGTGAGGTTCCAGTTCCTGCCGCCGGTGTCGGTGTAGATCTCGTTGGTCTTGCTGCCGGTGATGCTGCCGTCGTAGGTGTAGTCGTAGACGTCGCCCACGTTGCTGTTCTTGTCCGAGAAGGCCATGAACTCCAGCAGGTTGGCGTCGGTGATGTGCCAGTCGATCTTGGTGCCCCAGAAGCCGGTGTCGGCACTGTTCTTGGTCAGCGTGGTGCCGGCGTCGTTGGTGTTCTCCGGCGAGGAATCGCGCGCCTCGTACATGGCGAAGAAGAACAGCTTGTCCTTCACGATCGGGCCGGACGCGTAGACGTTGAGCTTGGCCAGCGAGTCGCGGTCGCGGCTGGCGGTGAGGTAGCGCGTGCCGTCGGCACGGTAGTGGTCGTCGGCGCGGGAGTGCCAGCTGGCCGGCTCCATGGTGAGTTCGGCGCCGTACTTGAACTCGTTGGTGCCGGTGCGCGTCACCGCGTTGATCACGCCGCCGGTGGTGCGACCGAATTCCACCGAGTAGCCGCCGGTCTTGACTTGGAACTCCTGGTAGAACGCGAACGGCGCCGAGGAGAAGCCGTTGCGGTTGTAGAAATCGGTGACGTTGAGGCCGTTGACGTAGAACGAGTTCTCCGCCACCGACGAACCGCCGAAGGAGATGCCGCCGAATCCGGCGACGCCCTTGTTGACGCCCGGCGCCAGCACCGCTACCGAGGTGATGTTCTGATCTACCGGCAGCCGCGCCAGTTGCTCGCGGGTGACGTTGGTGGCCGACTCGGTGGAGGTGACGTCGACGCCGGGGAGGACCGAACCGCTGACCGTGACCGCACTCAGTTCGGTCGCGGTCGGTGCCGAGCCCACGTTGACGGTGGTGGTGTTGCCCAGGCTCACCGTGACGTTGATCGGCGCGCTCGCGGTGCCGCCGCCGCTGCTGCTCTGCAAAGTGTAAGTGCCGACCGGCAGGAACGGGAAGCGGTAGTTGCCTTTGGCATCGGCGGTGACGCTGCGGGTGAGGCCGGTGTCGGTGCTGGTCACCGTGACCACCGCGCCCGCCGCGGTGTGGCCCACCACGGCGCCGTCATTGCTGCCGGCAAAGGCGGCAGGCACGGCCAGCGAGGCCAGGCCCATGCCCAGCGCCATGCAAAGTACGGTTCTGCGCAAGCTGCGACTGTTGCTCATTTCCCCATCTCCCCATCGACGCCGTCGATGCCAGTGTTTCGTGAAAGCCGCCGGTTAGTTGTCGCCGCGTCCGTGCTCCGCTGGCAGCACCTGCCAGTCGAAGTCGTAGTCCAGATGATCGAAGTACACGTTGCCGCCGTCCCACTCGGCCTCGCCGCGCTGCGAGTCCACGTCGTCGGAACGGAAATGCCGCTTGGCCGGTTCGAAGCGCCGGTCGTAGTCGGCGTTGAAGGCGATGCGCCAGTTGTCCAGCCCGCCGAGGTAGAACCACTCCAGTGCCGGGTCGTCGCCCGCGGCCGGATGCAGGCGGCCGGTGGTGACGTCCATCGGCACCCACCCGTATGGCGCCAGGTACAGGAAGCCCCAGTCGTGGATGTTGCTGTAGCCGCTGCCGTCGGCGGCGAACACCATGCCGGACTGCCAGCGCGCGGGGATGCCGTTGAAGCGCAGCAGGGTCATCAGCAGCAGGGTCTGCTGGCCGCAGTCGGCGTGGCCGGCGTGCAGCGCGTAGTCGCTGATGTTGGAGATCGTCGAATACTCGCGCGCGCCGGCCCAGGGAATCCGGTCCACCGCGGCGAACAGTTTCTGCGCGATGCGGTACGGGTTCTTCTCCTCGCCCACGACCTTGCGCGAGAACGCGCGCATGGCGTCGGTGAACACGATGTGCGGCGCGCGCTCGGCCACGAACGGGGCCAGCTCCGGGGTGATGGTTTCCGCTTGCACCCTGGCCGGGTCGATCGCGTGGTATTGCGCCAGCAAGGTCAGTTCGTAGGTGACCGAGAACACGGTCTTCTGCCCGGCCACGGCGGGCTTTTCCAGATACACCGTGCGCTGCGGCGCCGACACGGGCGCGATGGCGTGCTTCGCCGGCACGCTGGCGACGTAGCGGATGTCTTCCTGCTGGCCGGGGATCGCCTGCGGGTAGGGAATCCACGCACGCACGATCTTGCCCGCGGGCACCGCATCGGCGTCGACGGTGAGTGTCTGCGTCATGCGCAGGCGCTGCGGCAGCACGCTGGCGCGATGTTGGTCGAGCGCGGCGTGGAAGATCGCGCGCTGGTGGTCGTTGAGCGATTCCATCGGGCCGTCGGTGATCGGTGCCTGCACCGCGCGCCGCGCCACCGCCTCGGGGCTGAGCCGGAACAGATTGCCGGGCGAACGCTTGAAGTACAGCGTGCGGCCGTCGATGACCTGATGTTCGAACAGGCCGGCGGCGTTCCACTTCGCGAACTCGGCGTCGGTGAGGTCGGGGATCTGCTTGCGCACGCGCGCCTCGACCTCGTCCGCGCTCAGGGTGAAGTCGAGCAGGATGCGGCGCATGCGCTCGCGCTGGAACAGCAGTGCCTGGCGCTGCTCGGCCGACACGCCCGGCTGCGCCAGCGCGGTCTCGATCGCCGCCTGCGCCGCCTTGAAATGGCCGGCGTCGATCTGGGCAATGACGGGATTCAGCGGTGAGCCACCCACGCTCGCCCCCGCCGGCAGGCCGGCGGACAGCGCCAGCGCGGCCACCAGCAACAGGCGCGCGGCCCGGGCATGGCGTCGTATTCTCGTGGTGGCAGGCAATGGTGTATCCATCGAGCGGCGTCTCCGCATCCGATCCCCTGAAATGGCTGTGTAACACGCTTGCAAATGCTGGTCAATAATTTATGCTTCAAACCAATTCGGCTCGAATCAGCTATTCCTTGCCGACACGACAGCGAGGCTGGCACAGGCCCGCGCACGAACCACGAGGGGACGCATGTGATCCAAACGGTCTGGCCCTACCTGGCGGTGATGTTGCTGGCCGCCGGGGTGTTTCCGGCGATCGAGCGCCGCTACGGCTGGAAGGTCTTCTCGGTGTTGCCGCCGATCGTGCTGACCTATCTGCTGGTGACCGCGTTGGCCGTGTCGGGGCTGTGGCAGGTCAACGACGAGATCCATGCGGCGCAGACGATGCTGGTCTCGCACCTGGTGCCGGCGCTGCTGTTCCTGCTGATGATCAACTGCGACCTGCGCGCGATCTGGCGGCTGGGGCCGCGCGTGCTGGCCGTGTTCGCCTGCACCTCGGTGAGCCTGTTCGTGGCCTTCATCGGCGCGTTCCTGATCTACCGGCACTGGCTGCCGGGCGACCAGTGGCAACCGCTGGCCGCGTTGTCCGGCAGTTGGGTCGGCGGCACCGCCAACATGATCGCGGTGAAGCAGGCGATCGACATGTCCGACCAGTTGCTGGCGATGTCGCTGCTGACCGACGCGCTGTGCTACTCGATGTGGGTGGTGGTGCTGTTTTCGGTGGCGCGGCTGGCGCCGGCGTTCAACCGCTGGACGCGGGCCAAGTCCAGCGGCGACATCCCGCTGGCGGAAACGAAACCCACCGGCCCGACCACGCCCGACAGCGTGCTGCTGTGGCTGGGCATGGCCTTGCTGGCGGCCGCGCTGGCTGGCTGGGTGGCGACGAAACTGCCGACCTCCAGCATGTTGAGCGCGACCACCTGGACGATCCTGCTGGCCACCGGCGCAGGGCTGGTAGTGGCGCATACGCCGCTGGCGCGTTATCCGGGCGCCAGCACGATCTCCGGCGCCCTGCTGATCAGCGTGGTGGCGGTGCTGGCCTCGCAGAGCAACTTCCACGGCATCGGCGCGGCGCCGCTGTATCTTCTGTGCGGCGTCACCGTCATCGTGATCCACGCGCTGCTGCTGATCGGCTTCGCGAAACTTTTCCGCTTCGACCTCTATCTGTGCGGCATCTCCTCGCTGGCGCACATCGGCGGCGTGGCCGCCACGCCGATCCTGGCGGCCAGCTATTCGGCTGCGCTGGTGCCGGTGGGTATCCTGCTGGCCTTGCTCGGCTACATCCTGGGCACCGGTTTCGGCTTGGTGGTGGCGTCGATCCTGAAGCAACTGGCCCTTCCGTGATGCGTTCCTGCGACAGGACACGATGATGCGATTTCCCCTGCTTGCCACCCTCCTGCTTGCACCCCTGCTCGCCGCGGCGCCGCCGCAGGCCCGCAGCGCCGACGCGCTGGTCGTGCCGCCCTCCGGCGTGCTCGGCGTGGGCGAGGCGCAGCTGACGCCACAGTTCTGGGTCGATCGGCTGGCGCAGCCCGATGCACCGGTGCTGGATCGCGCGGCGATCGCGGCGCAAAACGCCAGGCTGCTGCAGGTCGACCCGTCAATGCACGACCTGCGCGCGCTGCCTTCGACACTGGACCGCGCCCGCGTCGAGGGCTGGATCGAGGGCTTGTCGCAACGGCCGGATCGGCCGCTGTTCGACGTCGAGGGCAAACCGGTGAGCGCGGCCACGCTCGACGCGGTGGTCGCCAACCTCGCGCTCGACGCGATTCCCGCACGGCAGAAGACGCGCTACGGCTTGGTGGTGCGACGTGCGGCGCTGCGCACGTTCCCCACCACGCTGCGCGTGTTCAGCGAGAAGGGCGACACCGACATCGACCGCTTCCAGGAGACCGCCGAATTCCCCGGCACGCCGGTGGCGATCGTGCACGCGAGCGCCGACGGCCAGTGGCTGTTCGTGGTCAGCCCGCGCTATGCGGCGTGGACGGAAAAGGACAACGTGGCTGAAGGCAGCGCGGCCGAAGTGTTCGGTTACGCCGACAGGACGCCGTACCGGGTGATCACCGGCGCAGTGGAACGCACCGTGTTCACCCGCGAGGCGCCGACCGTCTCGCAGCTGCCGCTGGACATGGGTACGCGCGTGCCGCTGGCGACCGGCCTGGCGCCTGACCAGCCGGTCAACGGCCAGACGCCGTACGCCGCGCACGTGCTGGAACTGCCGCTGCGCAAGCCCGACGGCTCGCTGGGTTTCACCCCGGCGCTGCTGCAGAAGAACACCGACAGCGCCGCCGACTACCTGCCGCTGACCCGCGCCAACATCATCCGCCAGGCGTTCAAGTTCCTCGGCGAGCGCTACGGCTGGGGCCATTCCTATGACGGCCGCGACTGCAGCGGCTTCGTTTCCGACGTGTACCGCAGCATGGGCGTCGAGATGCCGCGCAACACCAGCAGGCAGGCGATCAGCCCGGCGCTGGAGCATCGCGCGTTCACCGCGAAGGACAGCCGCGAGGAACGCATCGAGGCGGCGCAGGCGCTGCAGGTGGGCGACCTGGTCTACATCCCCGGCCACGTGATGATGGTGATCGGCCGCCTGCACGGCCAACCGTACGTGATCCACGACACGGGCGGCATGAGCTACCGCAAGGCCGACGGCAGCAAGGCGCGGATCAAGCTCAACGCGGTGTCGGTGACCCCGTTGCTGCCGCTGCTCTACAACGACCAGCAGAGCTATGTCGAGCGCATGACCAGCATCGTGCGCATCCGTCATTGAACGCGCCGACGCCAAGAAAAAAACAGGACACGGATTCCATGAAGGCCTTTCCATGAAAATCACCGACATCCAGTTCGGCATGCTGCGGGTACCGCTGAAGACCCCGTTCAAGACCGCGCTGCGCACCGTCAACACGGTGGACGACATCGTGGTGATGATGCATACCGACACCGGCGAGGTCGGCTACGGCGAGGCGCCCGCCACCGCGGTGATCACCGGCGACACCCATGGCTCGATCATCGACGCGATCCGCCACTACATCTCCCCGCGGCTGATCGGCCAGGAGATTGCCAACCTCAACCAGATCACCCAGCTGATCCAGTCCTCGATGGAGAAGAACACCAGCGCCAAGGCGGCGGTGGAGATCGCGGTGTACGACCTGTGGGGCCAGCTCTACGGCGCACCGCTGTACAAGCTGCTGGGCGGCGGCGATCCGGTGATCACCACCGACATCACCATCAGCGTCGACTACATCGACAAGATGGTGGCCGATTCAGTCAGCGCGGTGGAGCGCGGTTTCGAGTCGCTGAAGATCAAGGTCGGCAAGGACATCGGCGTCGACATCGAGCGGGTCAAGGCGATCTACGCCGCGGTGGAAGGGCGCGCGCTGCTGCGCCTGGACGCCAACCAGGGCTGGACCGCCAAGCAGGCGGTATACGCGCTGCAGACGCTGGAGGAGGCCGGCATCAAGCTCGAACTGATCGAGCAGCCGGTGAAGGCGAACGACCTGGCCGGCATGCGCTACGTCACCGAGCGCGTGCACACGCCGGTGATGGCCGACGAGAGCGTGTTCGGCCCGATGGAGGTGATCGAGCTGATCCGCCTGCGCGCGGCCGACATCATCAACATCAAGCTGATGAAGACTGGCGGCATCTCCAACGCGATCCGCATCGCCGACATCGCCGGCATGCACGGCATCGAGTGCATGATCGGCTGCATGCTGGAAACCTCGATCAGCGTGGCGGCCGCGGTGCACGTGGCGGTGGCCAAGTCCAATGCGATCACCAAGATCGACCTGGACGGCCCCTCGCTGTGCCAGTTCAACCCGGTCGACGGTGGGGTAATCTTCAACGAATCGGAGATCTCGGTAACGGACGCGCCCGGCCTGGGCATTCGGGAGATTCGCGGCCTGGAGAGGATCGAGGACTGATGTCGCCGCTGGTCAAAATCCGTTCGGAACGCGACCAGATGTCCGCGGTGGAGCGGCGCATCGCCGATTTCGTGCTGGAGAACGCGCACCTGCTGCGCGACTACTCCTCGCAGCAACTGGCCAATGCGCTGGGGATCAGCCAGTCCAGCGTGGTCAAGTTCACCCAGAAGCTCGGCTTCAAGGGCTATCCCGACCTCAAGTATTCCGTGGGCGAGGCGATCGCCCGCGCCGACAACGGCGACACCCTGCAGGTCGAGTCGACCGCCGGCAGCGCCGGCACGGGCGCCTTCGCCGGCAATTTGTGGCGGCGCAAGTCCGAGGCGGAGGAAGCCACCCGCCTGATCAACCCGCCGGAGATGCTCGACGCGGTGGCCGACGCGATCGGCCAGGCCGGTCGCGCCGGCAAGGTGTTCATCATCGGCCTCGGCGAGGACGACATCTATGCGCGCAACTTCGCGCTGCGGCTGTCGCTGCTGGGCATCCTCACCGTGCACAACTTCGACACCGCGCGGATGACCGCCAACGTCTCCGCCGCCGGCGCCGGCGACGTGTTGCTGATGTTCTCCGAGCACGGCAATCATCCGGCGCTGTGCAAGATCGCCCGCTATTTCCGCGAGCGCCGCGGCCAGCTGATCACGGTGACGCGGCATACCGCCAATCCGCTGCGCACGCTGGCCGACATTGCGCTGGTGGTGTCCGCCCATGACGAGCTGCCCTACATCCAGCCGCTGCTGTACCAGTCCGCCCTGCAGCACCTGCTCGACGGCGTATTCGTGCAGCTGTGCGAAAGCCACGACGATCGCCGTGCCCTGCTGCTGGGCAACCTCGACCGGATCCAGCAGATGCTGGAGCCATGAGGGCCGGGAACAGGGAATCGGGAATAGGGAATCGTAGGAGCCCGCTCGTGGGCGATGCTTTCGTAGGGCGGGCACTGCCCGCCGGCTTTTCGATACGTCGTCCGTGTGGCTTCACGAAGGCGGCGGGCGGTGCCCGCCCTACGAGGTCAAGCATCTTCACCATGCGGAACGAAAGCTGATGACTGTTCACTGCCGCCCCCTTGCCTTGCTGACCTTCGCCGTCGTGCTTGCCGGCGTCGCGCACGCGGACGCCGCAGATGTGCCGTGGCGGAACGCCGGCCAGATGATCCTGGTCACCACCGCCGACTGGAACGTCGACCACGGCACCCTGCGCACCTTCGTGCGCGAAGGCGACGGCTGGCGCGAGGTGCGTACCTCCACGCCGGTGACCATCGGCAAGAACGGTTCCGGTTGGGGGCTGGGCCTGAATGCGCCGCAGACCGCTGCAGGCGGTCCGGTCAAACGCGAAGGCGACAACCGCAGCCCGGCCGGGGTGTTCCGTATCGGCAACTCGTTCGGTTATGCGGCCAGCGTCGATACCGCGATGCCGTACCTCGCGCTCAACGCCACCGAGTACTGCGTCGATGTCAGCGGCGCGAAGCACTACAACCGCATCGTCGACGCAAACGTGGTCGGCCTGGACGCGGTGAAGGGTTCCACCGAGCCGATGCGGCGCGACCTGCACGCGAACGGCGACCAGCGCTACCGCATGGGCTTCGTGATCGAGCAGAACCCGCGCAACGTGCCACAGGCGGGCAGCTGCATCTTCGCCCACCTGTGGAAGTCGCCCACCGACGCCACCGCCGGCTGCACCGCGATGACGCCGGCGGTGATGCAGTCGCTGCTGGCCTGGCTCAAGCCGCAGGACCATCCGGTGTTCGTGCTGCTGCCGCAGGCCGAGTACGAGCGCCTGCGCAACACCTGGCAGTTGCCCGTCCTCCACGCGGACGGCGCGCGATGAGCGCCACCGCGCGCGTGCTCACCGGCCTGGCCGCCGGCGCGGTGATCGGCCTGCTGCTGGCCGGCTGGGATCAATCCGTGGCGCTGCAGGTGGCCAACGCGGTGCACCCGGTCGGCAAGCTGTGGTTGAACGCGCTGCAGATGACGGTGGTGCCGCTGGTGCTGGCGCTGGTGGTGGTGGGCGTCAACACTGCCACCGACGCGGCGGCGTCCGGCCGCATCGCGCGCCGCGCGATCGTGGTGTTCATCGTCATCCTCACCGGCGGCGCGCTGTTCTCCGCGCTGGCGGCGCCGCTGGTGTTTTCCTTGTTTCCGCACAACCCCGAGCTGGTCGCCGCGCTCGACCACGCCAGCGCGCCGGCGGTGTCGGTGGCGCCGGTGCAGTGGGTCGACACGCTGGTGGCGATCGTACCCAGCAACGCGATCATGGCCGCGGCGCAGAGCGCGATGCTGCCGCTGGTGGTATTCGCGCTGTTCCTCGGTTTCGCGCTGACCCGCATCGCACCGGCGCGGCGCGCGATGCTGGTGGAGTTTTTCCAGGCGATTGCCGACGCGATGATCGTGATCGTGCGCTGGGTACTGTGGGTGGCGCCGCTGGGCGTGTTCGCGCTGATCCTCTCGGTGTGCGCGCGCTCCGGACTGGGCATGCTCAGTGCGCTGGGCGTGTACGTGTTGACCGAGTGCCTGCTGTATCTCGCCGTCACCGCGATGATGCTGCCGGTAGCGCTGGTGTTCGGCGGCGAGCGGCTGCGCCGCTTCGTGCCCGCGCTGGTGCCGGCGCAGGCGGTGGCGATCAGCACGCAGTCCTCGCTGGCCTCGCTGCCGGCGATGCTGGAAAGCGCCGACCGCCGCCTCGGCTATCCCAAGCAGGTCGCCGCGCTGGTGCTGCCGATGGCGGTGAGCCTGTTCCGGCTGACCAGCCCGGTGCAGTACCTGACCTCGGCGGCGTTCATTGCGTGGGCCTACGGCGTGGATCTCTCCACCGCGCAGCTGCTGGCCGGCGCGCTGCTGGCGGTGGTGGTCAGCCTGGGTTCGGTGGGATTGCCGGGCCAGGTCACCTTCGTCGCCACCAACCTGCCGGTGGCGCAGGCGATGGGCCTGCCGCTGTCCCCGCTGGGCCTGATGCTGGCGGTGGATACGGTGCCCGACGCCCTCGCCACGCTGGGCAACGTCACCGCCGACCTAACCGCCACCAGCGTGGTGGCGAAACAAACCAGGGAGTAGGGAATGGGGAATAGCGAATAGCCAAGAGCCAAGAGCCAAGAGCCAAGAGCAGTGCTCTCTGCTTTTGCGATTCCCCATTCCCGATTCCCTATTCCCTTCTCAACGAAAGAACTGATGATGGAACGGATCGAAACCGATGTGATCGTGATTGGCGCCGGCATGGCCGGCGCGTCGGTCGCGTATTTCCTCGCACCGCATGCGCGGGTGCTGGTGCTGGAGCGCGAGGCGCATGCCGGGGTGCACTCGACCGGACGCTCGGCCGCGCTGTTCAGCGAAACCTACGGTTCGCCACAGGTGCGCGCGCTGACCCGTGCCGCGCGTCCGTTCCTGGCGGCGCCACCGGCGGGATTCTCGGCCGAGCCGATCCTGAGTCCGCGTGGCGCCACCATCATCGCCGGTGCGGAACGCCGCGACGACGTGCGCGCGTTGTACGAGGCCATCGTGCCGTTCAGCCGCGACATCGAGCTGCACGACGCGGCCCGCGTGCAGGCCGCGGTGCCGGTGCTGCGGCCGGAGTTCGCGCAGATCGGCCTGCACGAGCCGGGCGCGGCCGACATCGACGTCAACGAATTGCATCTCGGCTTTCTGCGCGGTTTGCGCGCGCATGGCGGTGAGTTGCGCGTGGACGTCGCCATCGACGCGATCGAGCGCGAGGCGGGCGGCTGGCGGGTGCACAGCGGGGCGCAGTCATTCCGCGCGCCGCTGCTGCTCAACGCGGCCGGCGCCTGGGTCGACCACGTGGCGGCGCTGGCCGGCGTGGCGCCGCTGGGCATCGTGCCGAAGCGCCGCTCCGCCTTCGTGTTCGAGCCGCCCGAAGGCGTGGCCACGGCACGCTGGCCGTTCGTCACCGACTTCAGCGAGAGGTTTTATTTCAAGCCCGACGCCGGCCTGCTGCTGGGCTCGTGCGCGAATGCCGACCCGGTCGAACCGCACGACGTGCAGCCGGAGGAATACGACATCGCGCTGGGCATCCACCGTATCGAGGAAGCCACCACGATGACGATCCGCCGACCCCGGCGCACGTGGGCCGGCCTGCGCTCGTTCGTCGCCGACGGCGACCTGATCGGCGGCTTCGATCCCGATGCGCCGGGTTTCTTCTGGGTCGCCGCGCAGGGCGGCTACGGCATCCAGACCAGCGCGGCGATGGGCGAAACCTGCGCCAACCTGGCGCTGGGCCGACCGCTGCCGCAGCGCCTGGTCGATGCCGGGCTGTCGATGGAGATGTTGAGCCCGGCACGCCTGCGCCGCTGAAGCTCCTTGGCCGTCATTCCAGCGAAAGCTGGAATCCGGCGCCTCGTCAGCCAGCCGCCGCGACGCTTCGCGGCCGCTTCACCACGCGCAGTTTGCCGCTGTGGCCGCCGCCGCAATAGAACACGGCCTGGCCGTCTTCGGCGGCGAGCCCCGAGATGCCGGCGCCGGGGGGCATGTCGAGTTGCTCCAGCACTTCGCCGGTCGCCGGATCGATGTGCCGCAAGGCGCTCTCGTCGTTTTCCCAGGTGCCGTGCCAGCACTCGCCGTCGACCCAGGTGACGCCGGTGACGAAGCGGTCGGATTCGATGGTGCGCAGGATCGCGCCGGTCGCCGGATCGATCTGCTGGATCTTGCGCCCGCGATACTGGCCCACCCACAGCGTGCCCTCGGCCCACGCCAGGCCCGAGCTGCTGTCGCCCGGCGCGGGAATGGTGGCCAGCACCTCGCCCGTCTGCGGATCGATCCGGTGGATGCGGTCCTCGGCGATCTGGAACAGGTGGCGGCCGTCGAACGCGGTGCCGGCGTGCGCGGCGATGTCGATGCTGCGCAACACGCGGGCGCTGGCCGGGTCCCACACGTTCAACCGTGCGCCGGAGGCGAACCACACGTGTTCGCCATCGCAGGTGACGCCATGCACGCCATCGGTGCCGGGGTAGGGGCCGTGTTCGGCGACGATGTCGGCTTTGCTTCGTTTCATGTCCGGACTCCTTGGGGATGGAAGACGCGGGCCATGCTAGTCAAACGACAGCGGCGCCGGGAGTAACAAGGTCGTCGCGAATCCCGGCGTAAGCGGCGTCATCCAGCGGCGCGCGCGACCGTGCCCGGAGCACTGCACGCTGCCGGCTGCCGCCAGCGTTTCGAGTGCCCGCTGCACGCTGCGCTGGCTGCGCCCCAGCGCGAGCGCCAGCGCCGAGCTGGACCACGATTCGCCGTCGCCGAGCAGGGCCAGCACCGCCGCGTGCGCGGACTCGACCGGCCACGCCAGCACGCCGACCTGGTCCGCGCGATGCGCCAGCAAGGCGTAGCCGTGCGGGGTGGCATGCACCTCGGCCAACCCGCTCAGCGCGCGGCGCAGGCGCCCGAGTTCCACCCGCAAGCGTGCGCGATACGACTCGTCGGCGTGCCTGGCGCGGAACGCGCGGGCGACCAGCGCGTCGCGCGGCACGTCATGCGGCCACGCCTCGGCCAGTTGCCGCATCAGCGCGAACAACACCGGACGACTGGCCAGCGGAACCGTCTTGCCACGGTGCCGCACGGCATGGCGGCAGGCATCGACGACGAAGGTCTCCGACGCCAGCAGGGCTTCGACATCGCGCAGCTGCAACAGGCGTTCCTCGCCGCCGGCCAGCCAGCGTGCGGCGGGCGCGTGCAGGGTGCGCGTGGCGGCGTCCACCTCCGCCATCAGCGCGGGGATGCCTGCGCGTTGCGCGGCGCGGGCGGCGCGAGCGAGCGCATCACGTGCCGCCGTCGCGCGCAGGCGGCGCATCGCGACGCCCGCCGCGACCAGTTCGTGCACCGCCAGCAGTGCGGGCGGAAGCGGCGTGCCGGCTACCGCGGCCAGCGCCTGTTCGGTTTCGTCGAGGCGCCCGAGCAGGAGCAGGCGGCGGATGCCGAGGTAGCGCGCGTGCGCCGCGTTGACGTGGTCGCCGTGCGCGTCGAGCGTGGCGCGCGCTGCGTCGAGGGTGGCGGTGGCACCGGCCAGCTCGCGCGAGGCCAGCGCGATCTCGGCCTCGGCCACCACGCAGCGTGCGCGCGCTGTCGCCTCGCGCGGGCCGAACGCGCGTGCCGCGCGCCGCAGCAGCAGCGTCGCGCGCGGGAAATCGCCGAGCTGGGCCATGGCCACGCCGCGCAACGCCAGCGCCGGCGCATCCTCGCGCAGGGCGACCCGCGTCATCGCGCCGAGCGGGTCGCCCGCCGCCAGCGCCTGCGCCGCGGCGGTGATCAGCGCATCCATCGCGGCGGCCTCGCTGCGACGGGTTCGGGCAGTCGCGCCACGTGTTCACTCCGGCCTTCGTGGTTCGGCTGCCTAATCTAGCGCAGGCCGCCCGCCGGACGGCGTCGCGGAGGTCAGTACCCGGCAGCGAGCCCCGCGGGACGGCGCGGGTCGTTGGCGCCTTCCAGCAAGCCGGTCTTCGGATTGATCAGGATCGCCTCGACCGCGCCGCCGCTGAACTGCTTGAACG
>ERZ778018.1265-NODE-1265-length-22650-cov-4.580527_pt1 | contig 22650 bp, 13 predicted proteins | sample MGYA00375748_ERZ778018 | MGnify/ENA primary metagenome ERZ778018 (study PRJEB29350, sample SAMN05509839) | bioreactor metagenome | biome: bioreactor; material: wastewater | place: South Africa: University of Cape Town | collected 2014-04-22 ... | reverse complement strand
CCTCTCGCGCGCCTGGGGGTTCGCGGGCCGCCAGACGCCGATCAGGTTCAGGAAGTCGACCGTCAGACGGCTGTTGGCGGCCGTGGCGACGTACAGCGTCTTGAACAGGACCGCCCACGCGCCGAGCAAGAACCCCACGCGAGTCAACCCGCGCAGGCCCGCCAGTGAAGTCCCCTCCAGCGGTTCGATATACATGCGAGACAGCGTCGGGATCATGTCCGGCCCCTTGGGGTCGAGCCCCTGGGGATGCAGCACGGCCGCGCCGAGCAGATAGAAGGCGACCGTGGCGATCGTGAACACGAGCATGCTGAACCAGGCGTCAAGCTGCATCACCCGCGTCCAACCGCGGGCGCGACGCGCCCAGTCCTCGTCGGGCGACCTCGGGCCGGCGTGGCGAGCGTATCCCTTCTCGATGCACCAGTACGGATAAGCGACCAACTCCGAGGCGCCGACGCCGGTGATGCCGAACGCCGAGAACGCCAGGCCGACGGCCGTCGCCGGCAACGCCAGCGTGAACCCCGCCTTGAGGTCGCCGAACCCGATGTGGAACCGAGTCCATTGCAGGACGATCACGCTGACGACGGTGAACAACGTCACCGCCGCGACGAGGATGGTCGTGATCTTCTCAAGCCGTCGGTAACCGCCCGAGAGGAGAAGAGCCACGGCCGCGACGGTGGTCAGCGCGGCCCAGAGGTGCTCCTGACGCGTTTGCAAGAACGCGCCCCAGGCGGGCGCGACCGCCCCGACGCCGTTCGCCAACGCGTGGGACGCGGCGGGGAACGCCATGTGCGCGGCCTGGCCGACGGTCCCCTCCATCGCCGCGATCTGCGCCTGAGTCGCCAACATCATGATCAGCCAGAACCAGCAGACCCACGACGCCCCCAGCCGAGGACCGGGCAGAGTGTCGAACGCCGCGAGGGTCGTCTTGCCGTGGACGATCGCATAGCGGCCCAGTTCGACCTGAACGAACACCTTGATGATGCAGCTCAGGAGGATCAGCCAGAGCAGCGTGAAGCCGGCCTTGGCTCCGAGGCCCGTGGTGTTGATCAGTTCGCCGGTGCCGACGATCGACGCCGCCAGGATCAGCCCGGGGCCGACCTGACGGATCGCCCCCGAGAACTTGCGCGGCGGCTCCTGGACCGCGTCGGCGGGCATCGCATACAGATCGTGAACCTCGTGCGTCTGCTCTGTCATCCGCGCCGACCTCTGCTCGTGGTGTTTTCTCATCGCTTCGCAACGATGAGCTATCCTACGAGGCCGGCGGCCCTCGTTCCATCAACTCCCGAGCCGCTCGCGGGATTCTCCGCTCGCCGCGAATGCAGTCGTTTTCGAAGTCCGGCTGATGACCGTGGATCGGTCGTCGCGCACTTCGTCCGCCGGTCGGGGTGGATCGCGGCGTTGCCACCATGCAACACGACGTTGATTGGAGGTCGCGCCGTGCTCGTCGGGGCTAGCGTTGAGTGCAAGCCCACCGTGGGGTGAGCAACGGAGCCTCGCCAAGTCGGCGGCGAAACACGCGGCGACGGAGCAATGAAAATGATCACACTGAGGCACAACCTGTCCCAGCGTATCCTCCGGGAACGTCGACGGCCGCAAGGGCCGGGGCCGGCGAACCTATCGCGACTCAGCGGCGACGTGACCTTCATCCTGGGATCGGCCGCGACTCAGATCGGCATGGGCGTCTCGATCGAGCCGTCGCCGCAACCCTACCTGACCCTCGCCGACGCCGCTCGCCGTTGCGTTGACGATTCGCTCCAGGAAGGCCGACGAATCGGCCCGTTCAGCTTGATCTCGAGGCTGGGGCAGGGCGCCCAGGGAGACGTCTGGAAGGCGACCCGAGATGGACGCGGCGGGGAGGTCGTCGCCCTCAAGATCCTTTGTCCGTCGCTGGCGAGGCACGCCCGACGGCTCGCGCAGTTCCGCCGCGAGGCCGAGCGCGGGGCGCGCCTGGCCGGGCCGTCCTTGCTCCGCGTGTTCGAATCGGGTGAGATCGACGGCTATCGATACATGGCCATGCCCTACGTCGAAGGGGTCAGCCTCCACGAAGTGATTCGATCGCGGCGGGCCTTCCTGCTCGGCGACGAGGTCGCGCCGGCGCATCCGCTGATCAAGATCGACGACGACGGCTATTTCGTCGACATGACCCAACTTCTGGCGCACGCCTGCCGCGCTCTCGAAATCGTCCACGCCAACCGCATCGCCCACCGCGACATCAAGCCGGCCAACATCCTGCTCGACCGCCACCGTCCGCTGGCGGTCTATCTCTGCGATCTCGGACTGGGGCGCGACCTCGAATTCGCGACCGCCGAGCAGATGCGCGACGGCGCGGGAACGCCGATGTACATGTCGCCCGAGCGGCTGCTGAAGGCCCCGGCCGACGAGATCCGATCCGACGTGTACTCGATGGGCGTGACGCTCTTCGAATGCCTGACGCTCGGCCGCCCGTTCGACAGTCCCGACGGGATTCCCCTCACGGCGATCTCCGCCTTTCTCGCCCGCGCCCGTCCGCGCGCTCCTCGGGCCGTCGCGCCTCGAATCCCGCAGAGGCTGGAGACGATCATCCTCAAGGCCATGTCGCGAACCCCCGTCGACCGTTATCGCTCGGCCGGCGAACTGGCCCTCGACCTTGATCGTTGGATCGAAACCGCCGAACCCAAGGCCGGCGGCGACCGAGCTTGCAACTACGTCTCTCAACCTCATCTCGTGATGAGCCCGTCCGAGGCCTTCGAACTCGACAGCCTGCCGCTGACTCGGCTTTGACCGTCTCGGGCGTGGTATGCTGTCGATCGCGAATCGACACGACCACCCGATGAGACGAGCTTCATGGCCGATCGAGGACCGAGGATGGAGAGTCGCCTCTGCCTGATGCTTCACGGCCTGGGCGGGGGGCCGTATGAGTTGCAACCCCTGATCGACGCCGTCGCGGCGAGCGGCCGCGAGGTCCGCGCGCCGGTATTGCCCGGCCACGACGGACCGGGGCCGAGGATGCCCGCGTCGTCGTGGCTCGACTGGACGCGCCGCGCTGAAGCCTGGTACGACGACATGGCCTCGGAAGAAGCGCCGGCGGCGGTCGTTGGATTCTCCACCGGCGCGATCATCGCCCTTCATCTGGCCAGCCGTCGCAAGGTCGATCGCCTGGTCTTGCTCGCGCCGTTCATGGCGATCCGTCACACGGGCCGGTTGCCGTTCCACCCGGCCAGGCTGCTTCGGATCGTCGCTCGATGGCTCCCCGAGATTCCACGACGAGGGCCCGCCGTCCGTGATCCCGAGATGCGGCGTTGGGCGTCCGACCACGAACGGTTCCGCACCTTCAACCTCCACGCGACGCTCAGCGCCCTCGACCTGATCGAGGTGGTCAAGCCCCTGGTTGCGACGATCGACGCCCCCGTCCTGATCGTTCAGGGACGTCTGGACGCCATCGTCGAACCTTCGGGCGCCGCCTGGCTCCGAGACCGCCTGAAACCGGGCCGGAGCCGCTTGATCGAGCTTCCCCGCAGCGATCATCTCGTCGCACTAGACCACGAGCGAACATCGATGATCGACGCGGTTCTCGGGTTTCTCGGCGAGGGGACGACGGTCTGATTCCTCAACGCGGCGAATTCGGGTCGGACGCCGTCGCCTGGGGGCCGAATCGGATATGCAGCCTGGCGTGACCGGCGAACCGATCGCCGTAAATCGCGCGCACGATCGCCCAGTCGAGGATGATCGCCAGGAGCGACGCGGCGATCGCCGTCGTGATCAGTCGTTTCCAACGGATCGACTGGTCGCGGCCTTCCGGCCTGCGCGTGGGCCATTCGGGTTCAAAACCGCGCGCGGGGGAAGCCAGCAGCAAGAGCGCCGCGCAAACCACCGCGTCGACGTGGACGACTCCTTCGGTGATCAACCGCTGATCGGCGAATCGGACAAGGACGCGCTCGAAGTTGCCGACGACCATGATCGCCATCAACAGTAGATAAAGCGCCTGCCCTTGCCCCAGCGGGCTCTCGGGGACCACGGCGATCGGTCGACGGGCGTGGCGGTACATCAGCCCGAACAGGCCGACCGCCACGATCACGAAGGCCAGGCCGAACCAGGCGTCGGCCGACCAACCGTACATCTCGGCCGGTACGATCTTCGCATCGACCCAGTCGCGCGGGTTCTTTCTGAGATTGACCACGGGGATCGCCAGCAAGGTGAACGCAACGGCCAGCGACGTGGCCCACGGCCTGGAGGTCGACGGCGCGCCGCGGTCGTCGACGGGGGGCGAACATCGGGACAGACGCCACATGGCGAGCGCGACGCCCAGGCCGTTGATGAAGCCGGTCGTCTGTTCGAGGACGCTGTGCCAGTTGGTGACGAACCCGCTGGTGACGGCCGCCAGCTTGATCATCGACGCGCCGGCGAAGCTGATTCCGCCGCCGACGCCCGTGACCAGCCCCGCCCGGGCGGCTTCGGGCAGCCCCGAGCGCATGCAGTAGGCGAACAATCCGGTGGTCATACCCAGGCATCCGGCCCAGTTGTCGCCGCGCGGCGGCGTCATCCGCAGGCCGAGGACGATCACCAGAACTATAAACCCCGCCCACCAACCGCCGGCCATGTAGAGGATCAGCGACGTGGCGCGATCCACCTTCCGGCGCAGCAACGAGAGGACGATTCCGACTCCCAGAGCGACCAGCGCGCCGAGCCAGTCGGAATCGTACCAGTCGAGCGAATATCCCATACGATGCAGCCAGGGCTCAAGCAGCCAGCCCTCGATCTGCCAGGCCGCAAGGACCGCCGCGATCGGCCCCAGCAACTCAGTGAGACGATCGCGCGCCAAAATCGCGGGAAACGAGGCGCCCACGCCCCCGGGCGCGGCCCAGAGAAACCCGATGATGAACAGGCATGCGAATCCGTAGAGCACCGACGCGGAATCACCCGAATGCGTGTAGGCGATCACCTGCATGTAGGACATGCTGCCGCCGAACGACCATCCCAGCGCGCCGAACATCGCGAAGAACGGCGCGCGGGCGTACCAGTCGGGCCGTCCCGAAAGCAGGATCGCCGCCAAGACCGCGAGCGCCCCGGGAAGCATCGCGCCGTACTCATGACCGAAATTCCCCCGTATCCCCCAGCCGAGGGAAAGCGAAAGGGCCGTGAGAAGCACATACGCCAGAGACGGCCTGGGCGGGGAGGACCGCATGTTCATCGTCCCATCAAGACCGGGACACGTCGTCCTGCCCACGGTCGATCGTCATCAGAGGCGACTTCAAGTACCCAGAAGCTACGACGCATCGCGGGCGGGATCAATCACATGCCGCCGACGGCCGCGCGGATCGACGCCTTGCTCGGTCCGGCGGCGGCCCGCTATCCTGAATCTCATGAACATACTGCCCCGAAAGTTTTACGACGCCGACGCGGAGCAGGTCGCCCCCAGGCTGTTGGGCAAATGGCTCGTCCACCGCGTCGACGGGCTCGACCGGATCGGTCGGATCGTCGAGGTCGAGGCCTACGTCGGCCCTCACGACCTGGCGGCGCATTCGTCCAAAGGCCGCACCTCGCGCACCGAAGTCATGTTCGGCGAACCTGGACACGCCTACGTCTATCTGATCTACGGCATGCACCACTGCCTCAACGCCGTCACCGGTCCAGGTGAGCACGCCTCGGCCGTGCTGATCCGAGCGCTTGAGCCGATCTCAGGGATCGAGTCCGCAACCAACGGCCCCGGGCGGCTCTGTCGCGCATTGAGAATCGACCGCAGCCTCAACGGTCACGATCTGCTGGAAGGCGAACTCACGATCGTCCAACCAGCGAGACAAGTCCCGCGATTCAAAATCGCCGCCGGCCCCCGGATCGGCGTGGATTATGCGGGGGATTGGGTCCACCGGCCGCTACGGTTCACCATCGAGGGAAGCCCGTTTCTCTCGCGACGCTGAAGCAAGACGAGCATCCTTCCAGAGCGGTTTCCTGATGGGTTGCACAGTTCGCCGCCGTGGAGCGCAGGAGCTTGCTCCCGCGCGCAATGCGTGATTGGAAGCAGCGGCGAGCCGCCGAAATCCACGACCCGTGGGACCGACGTCTTGGATTTCAAGACATCCTCATTTCGGACTCAAGTCCTACTTGCAGGCAAGCCGAAAGAAAACCGCTTTGATAAACACGTCTCTGAATCAAATTCACTAAATTTGACGCGACCAGGGAGGTCGGACCTCAAACTTCCTCGCGAGGGGGTGCTTCAAGGTATAGCCGCCGCGATGCGAGCCGTCGGCGGGGGTTCCTCCCCCGTTGGACCCTTTGGATCTCGTCTGGATCGCGGCTCGTCCCTCCACGACGTGTCGTACGATCTCGGCCGGAGGGACCGGCTTGACCAGATGGCCGTCGAAGCCCGCTTCATAAGAGCGGCGGACGTCATCGGGCTGACTGTAAGCCGATTGCGCCAGCAGGATCGGCGAATCGGCGTCGCCGGCGCGGATCGCCAGCGCGACTTCATAACCCGACATCGAAGGCAGTCCGATGTCGACGAAGACGACGTCGTAATGATTCTCCAGGGCCAGTCGCACCCCTTCCGGGCCGTCGAAGGCGACATCGACGACGCACCCATGAAATTGGAGCAAGCACGATAGCGAGAGCGCCAGGTCCTCGTTGTCGTCGATTATCAAAACCTGGCGATGAACCTGGCAGCATCGCGCTGACATCGTATTCATTCTCGCTGCCTCCTCGCCGGTCATACTAAGCATGTTTTGTGCCAAGGTCGGCGACCACCTGATTCGCTCACGGGTTTCGACCACCGTTCGGATCTGGCGGCCCCCATCGCTTCTCCCTCATTACGCTGGAAGCAAATCCCAGGCCAACGGCGGATTGACGGCCATGAAGAGGCCATGGAGTGTGGGTAGTTCGCGCGGTTTTCAGGGGTTGCGCGGTGGGGTCGGCGATTTGGGCTGTTTTGCGGCAGCGGTTTGCGGGGGAGTTTGTGCATTCAGGCGGAAGAGGGCTTGTTGCGAGGCGGCGTCGAGCGGGTCGCGGGCGATGGCGATTTTGTACCAGGCGCGGGCTTCCGGGATGAGCCCAAGGCTTGCGCATGCCTCCCCTAACTCCATCACCAGGTTGACGTCGTTGGCCGCGCTGGGCGTGGCGGCCCTCTGCACCAGGTTATTGAAGTCTTCCAACCTCTTGGCTTCTTGTCGCAAGGCCGATGCGGCGTCGGCGTCGCCGACCAGTCCATAAGCGCTGATCAGTCCGAACAGGGTGTCGTGGTCGGTGGGTTCGTGCTCATAGGCGATCTGGAAGTAGCGAACGGCTTCGGGACCGTTTCTCCTGGCCAGGGCGATCCGGCCCCGAATCCGCGCCAGGTCGGGATCGTCGAGGGGGCCCTTGGCGAGCAAGTCTTCGGCGAGGTCCACCTGGTGACGGTCCATGGCCAGCAGGACCCGTGCGGCAAGGGCCTGGAGGTCGTCCTCGGGTAGGACTTCGAGCGCTTGACCGGCCTCCTCGAACAGGCCGAGCCGGCGGTAATTGTCGGCCAACGCCAGCCGTGAGTGCCGATCGGAGGGGTCGGCTTCGACGAACGTGGAAAGCGTCTTGGCGACCTCGCCGGGCTCCCAAAGACAGTTGCGGAGCAGGCACCAGTGAAACACGTTGTGGAAGCTCAAGTCGGTCAACTGCGAGAGCGCGTTGAACTGCCGCTTGAGATCGCCGCGCCGGAGTTGCATTCCATATATAAAAATTAGTTCACTATGGGCTTGCGTGAGCGTGGGGTCGAGCTTCACGGCCTTGAGCAGGGCGGCCTCGGCGACCCTGGCGCGATTGCGTCGCAGTTCCGCCTGACCAATGAGCAGCCAGGAGCGACCGGCCAAGGGGTCGGCGTCGGGAACCTTCTTGAGTTCATCGACGGCGTCGTCGGTACGCTTTTCCGCCAGCGCGACCAGTCCACGGATCATCCAGTCGCGCGGCAGCGGCGATCGCGCCTTCGCCAGAAGATCGAGTTGCTTCTTCGCATCGCCGATGCGCTCCTGATCGATCGCAAGTTTGGCGGCTTGCCAGATGTCGTCGGGATCGCCCGAGCGCATCGAGAAGACCAGGACGACGATCGCCGCGCCGACCGCGAGACCGATCAGAGTGCCGATCCACCACCCGCCTCGACTCGCGCGTCGGCCGTCCGCTTCGGTCGGCCGTCGGCCAGCGGTCACAGAAGGAGATTCCGACGACTTCCTCATGCCTCGACCTCCACTTCCCGCGCCGATGAGGCCGTCGCCGTTTCCGACGATGGTCGACCTCGGGGGTCGGCCCCACGCCCTCGAATAGGCCGTCCTTCTCGACTATAACACGGCCAAGCCTGACGGTGTCCAGCGAATGCGGCGGCAAGGGGCGCGGGGCGCCTTCGTTGCTCGAATGGATTCCTGTGGATCGCTCACATCGTCGCGGCCTCGGCTCCGAACTCTCGGCGGATTCCGATTGACGGACGCGCCGATTCCAAGGATACTTTGCCGGCCCGCCGGGTCCTCGGCGAGGCGCGCTCTGGATTGGAGTCTCCAAAGCAGGACACGGACGTCATGCGCCAGGCTTTCTGGGTTTTCACGCTCGCCTCGTCCGTGGTCGTCGCATCCCCCGGCGACGCGGTTCGGGCCGGTTCCGGCCCGAAGGACGCGATCGCCCAGGCTCGCGAACAGATCGCGAAGAAGAATCCGAAAGCGGCGGCAAGCGTTCTCGAAGACGCCCTCGGCGATTCTCGGGGCGACGACCGGGAGGCGATCCTCGGCCTCTTGAAACAGTCCTACAAGAGCCTGATCAGCGAAGCTCAGGCCGCCGGTCGCACCGACGAAGCCGCGCTTTACGCCGACGACCTGGCGATCCTCGAAGCCCCGACCGGGAACGGCTCCGCGCCCGCTCCTCCCCGAGACGCTCCGGCGCCCCCCGTGGTCGTCGCCGGGACTTCGCCCCCGAGGATCGAGCCGACCCCCGTCCCCGAGCCCGCCAAGCCGCCGATCATTCCCGATGTTCCGTCAACGCCGGCTCCCGCTCCGAAACCGGAGCCCCAGGATGCTCCGTCGATCGCGTTGCCCCGGAGCGACAAGTCCGTCGCCCGGGTCGGCCTGGACGTGCCGGATTCGCCTCCGGCGGCGGACTCTTCGCCCCCTCTCGACTCCCTGAACGCTGGGGACTCCGCGCCGGCTTCACCAACGCTCGCGGCGCCCGGAAAAATCGCGCCCGCGCCGAAACGGGCCGTGTCGCCCCCTCCTTCTCAAGCCGCGGCTGAGGAGATCCCGCCGATCACCGCCGCGCCGAAGCCGACGCGAGACGATTCGGTGCGAACCGCGTCGAATTCCGCCGGCGCGTCCCGAGCCGAAGGGGGAGGGCCCACGCCCACGATCTCGGCCGGGAAGAACCTCGGCGCCGCCGACGCCCTGTTCACACAGAAGAAGTACGAGGAGGCCGGCAAGATATACGCCGAACTCGCCGCGCAAGGCAGCCTTCCCTCGGTCCGCAAGAAGGTTTGGGCCTACTGTCGGTGGGCCGCCGTCGTCGCTCGCGTCAACGCCCATCCCCGCACGGCCAAGGAATGGGATGAAATCGAGAAGGAACTTCAGAACATCCAGGTGCTTACTCCCGGCAACTGGTATGGCGAATACATCAGGGACCGCGTCTCCGCCGCTCGCCGAGGCGAACAGCCTTCGAAGCGGTCCGGGGGCCTGGTGGTCCGCGGCGCGGCGCCCGAAGAACCCGAGGAATCCCTCGATCTACCGTCCGCGGCCGAGCCCCCCGCAAGTCTTCCCACACCGGACGAAGTGGAATCCGAGTCTGGTCCGGGTCCGGCGGCGGCGATTTCCACCGCGACGGCCCCGAACTGGCAGATCCATGAAACCGCCAGCTTCCGGATTTTCCACGCCGACCCGGCCCTCGCCGAGCAAGCCGCCGAAGCCGCCGAGGCGGTTCGCGCCCGGCAAGGAACGAGATGGGGGAGCAAGGCCGTTCAGGGACCGTGGTCGCCTCGGTGCGACGTCTATCTCTATCCGACCGCGCGCGACTTCGCCCGCATGACCGGCCAGCCCGAGACCTCGCCGGGGTTCTCAACCATGGGCGTCAGCGGCGGCCGGGTCGTCGCCCGCCGCGTCAACCTCCGCGCCGATCACCCCCAGCTCCTCTCGGCGATTCTGCCCCACGAGGTCACGCACGTGGTGCTCGCCGACGTCTTCAGCGACCAGCAGATCCCGCGATGGGCCGACGAGGGCATGGCCGTGCTCGCCGAGCCCGACGCCGAGCAAGCCGGCCGCGCCGCCGATCTCACCGGGCCCCTGGCCGAGCAACGGCTCTTCAAGCTCGGTCAACTCATGTCGATCGACTACCCTGAATCCAGGCACTGGAACCTGTTCTACGCGCAGAGCGTTTCGCTGACCCAGTTTCTGGTCCGCCAGGGGACCGCCTCGCAGTTCGTCGCGTTCATCAAGAACGCGCAACGCAACGGTCCCGAGACCGCGGTTCGCGAAGTGTACAAGTTCGACGGGCTCGACGATTTGGAATCTCGGTGGCGGGACTACGCCCGCCGGCAGGCGTCACCGATCGCAACGGTCGACGCGCCCTCGCCCGCCGATTCGCCCGTGACGCAGTGACAATGACCGGGCATTCCGTCCCTCTCTCGTCTCAGGCCGGATCGTAGGAATCGGATTGCAGCCAGCGCGTCAGCAGGTCGTCGAAATCCGCACCGCCGAGTGCGTCGCGGCGCTCGGCGCGCAGCGCGCCGTCGGCGCCGACTCGAAGCAACCACGCCGGGCCGACCGACGGGAATCCGCTCCGCGCGAGCGCCGGGATCGAGAGCGAAGCCCTCAACCGTCCCCACGACTCCGACTCGCCCGGCCCCAGAAAGACCAGCGGCCGCCAGCCCTCGTCCTCCGCCTGAACGATCGCGTCGCAAGAGCCTCGGACGACCCGCGACGCGCCTTGCAAGACCCATCCGCGCTCCCCTTGGATCCGATCGGCGGGCGTGGACTTCAACCGCTGGAAGAATGGACTCTCGACCCAGGCCCCGAGCCAGCGCGCGGCCTCGGCGATCAGGCCGCCGCCTGCCGCCGGGGCCATCCGGCCGCCGACCCGCGCCGCGACGACTTCGGGGGACTCGCCGGTGGGAAGGGCCGGGTCGACCGCCGCGAGTCGGATCAGCCCGCCGACTCGCGCGGACCGCGAGCCGTCCAGCCGGGGGGCGTCCAGGTCGATGAACCGAGGAATCACTCCAGATGAGGGCGCGAGACGGCCTTCTTGCCCCGGCGCAGCGCCGACCACGGCGTCGATGATCTCCTTGAGGTCGATTCGGGGCCGGCGCGAGGCGCGAGTTTCAGGCGGATCGATCCCCGCTCCATCGACGACCCCGACCTCCGGCGGCGGCCAGCCCTCGGGCAGGTCGTCGGGACGAAGGAAGCGGCCGGTCAGGCCGTCGAACCGCTCCCAGACCAGGTTGAGAGCCGGCGACAGCTTGGCGACCGAAACGGCCTCAAGCGGCCTGTCGAAGGACGCCGACAGGACGAGGTGATCGCGGGCGCGGGTGGCCGCCACGTAAAACAGGCGAAGCGACTCCGCTCGCTCCTCGTGGTCCTCGATCGCTCGGTAGGTTCGCCAGCCCAGACTCTCGTCGCTGCCGGTCTCGCTGGCGTCCTTCACGCCGGGTTCTGGCCGAGGCTTGAGCACCAGGCCGAGTTCGCGGTCGAAGCCGATCGAGGATGATTTCGACCCGACGTTACGGTTCAGATCGGGAAGGATGACGATCGGGAATTCGAGCCCCTTCGCCTGGTGGACCGTCATGATCCGGATGCTCGGGCTGTCTTCCTCGGTGGTCGTCGCCTGCTCCTCGCGCGGTGGGTCGTCGGCGAAGGCCCGGAGCCGGCCGACGAAATCGGCCAGTCCGAAACCGCCGCGGCGGTCGAATTCGCGCGCCGTCCGCATCAGCTTGCGGGTGTTGGCGAGCTTCCTCGCGCCCAGGAACTCGCAGACCAGGGCTGACGCGAAACCCGACTCGTCGAGGACCCGCGCCAGCAAGTCGGCCATCGGAACGTGGTCCTTCAGCCCTCGCCAGCGCGCCAGGAGGCGGCGGGCGCGCTCGGCCTGCCGCCGGTCGCGAGGCGAAAGCCCCGGGGCTTCCGAGGCCGCGTTCAGTCCCAGGCTCAGGCCCGCGCCGAGCGCGGCCTTCGAGAGCCAGTACAGCCCCTCGTCGGATATCGCGAAGAACGGGCTTCGCAGACAACCGGCCAGCGCGACCTCGTCGAGCGGGTCCTCAATCACCGAGAGCACGTTGACGACGTCGAGGATTTCCTGCTGTGAATAGAACGCCGAGCCGCCGATCGTGTGATACTCGAAACCCTGATCGGCCAGCGCGCTCTCGTACGGCCAGACGTCGGTCATGGCCCGAAGCAGCAGGGCGACGTCTCCGGGATTCGCGGGGCGGGGCTCCCTGGTCCTGCGGTCGACGACCGTCCAGCCGGCGTCGAGGCGTTGACGGAGCCAGCGCGCGACCGCCTCGGCCTCGCGAATCCGGCCCTCCCGGACCGACGGCTTCGCGGCCTTCTCTTCATCCTCGTCGGTCACGGCGGACGGGACCCAGAAGAAATGGACGCTCGGCCCCGAGCCGTGGTCGAGCCGCGCCGGACCCAGCCGGCTCTCGACTCCGAACGAGTCGGCGAACAGGGCGTTGACGAAATGGAGCACGCGCGGGACCGTCCGAAAGTTCTCCGAGAGCCGCAGTCGACCGGCTTCCAGGAACTCGTCCCGCCACTGGCCGAAGATCGCCGGCTCGGCGCCTCGAAACCGATAGATCGACTGCTTCTCATCTCCCACGACGAACATCCGGCCGTGGAGGAACGCCTCTTCTCCCAGGAGCCGGAGAATGTCGCTTTGAACCTGGTCGGTGTCCTGGAACTCGTCGATCAGGACGAACTCGATCGCCGTGGGGTCGAGGTCCGTCGCGGTCGCGTCGACCGCGCCGCGAAGTCCCTGGAGCACCTCGCGCGCCCGCACGATCAGGTCGGCGAAGTCGAACCCGCGATGCCGGAGCTTCAGTGCGTCGTAATCGACCCGGACCTCGCGGACCAGCCGGGCGAACCGGATCGTCGCCTCGGCCGCCTCGCGCGTCACCTCCTCGTCCCAGATCAGCTTCTCTTGCGCTCGAACGATGCCGTCGCGAAGGGCCTTGAACGCGTCCTTCAAGGCGTCCTTGATTTCGGCGTTCGGCCAGTCCTTGCCGCGCAGTCCAGCGATCTTGGCCGACTCGCGGAGCTGCTCGACCTGGTCGTCGGAGCAATCCGGACGATCAAGGGGAGCGAGCGCGTCAAGGACGTCCTGACGAAGTAGCAGCAGTTTGGGAGTCGTCTCTTCCAGGCTCTCAAGGAGGTTCCGGCAGTATCGGGCGACTGCGCCCAGTTTCGAGAGCACGGCCGGCCGGCCCCGACGCTCCCAAACCGCGCGCCAGCGCTCGATCAACTCCTCCGGCGCGAGGTCGCAGAGGGGGTCGACCTCGTCGGGCGTCCGGCCGGCGAGCGCCGATTCCAGCATCTCGCGGATCGGCTTGAGGCCGTAGACGACGCCGAGCGCGAGCAGGTCGGGGTCGCGACCCGACAGCAGCCGGCGGATCGCCGTGGCGACGGCTTGCTCGCGCAACGAGCCGGCGATCACGGGATCGAGGATCGCGAATTCGGGGTCGACGCCCAGTCCCCGGGCGTATCCCCGGAGCAGACGCCCGCAGAATTCGTGGAACGTGCCGATGGGCGCGGCTTCCAGGGCGCGGAGGACCGAGGTCCACCACGTCGAGTCCGCGCCGACCGCCAGCTTCGCCCGGCACCGCGAGCGGATTCGCTGGCGAAGCTCGCGCGCCGCCTTGTCGGTGAACGTCATCGCGGCGAGCGACCGCAGCGAGCGGCCCTCGACGCCGTCGATCTCGCCGAGGAACCGCTCGGTGAGCACGGTCGTCTTGCCGCAGCCGGCCCCCGCCGCCAGCGCGACGCTTACCGAACGAGCAAGGACGGGCCGCCGCTGCTCGTCCGTCAATCGAACCTGATCACCGGCCGATTCGCTCATAGTTCGTCCGCCGTCTTCGTGGATTCCCGAGCGGCGCGGGTCTTGCGGCCGGCGGCCGTGGTTTCGGTCGAGATCGCCGGCTCGTTCTTGCGGACCTTGTCCGCCGCTCGAATCTGGCGAATCCGGCAGACCGCCCGATATTCGCAATAGTTCTCGCAATTGTCCTTGCGGGGGGCGACCACGAACTCGCCGGCTCGCAGCCGGCCGATCACGTCGAAGACCCGCTCGACCAGCGTCCGCCGGAACTGCTCCCACTCCTCAAGGACGATCGGCTTGTAGCCCTTGTCCTTGAGCCCCCAGTAGCCGACGTCGAGCAGGCCGACCTCGCCGCGCTCGAACAGCAGCTTCTCGACGGCCATCGCGTAGAGCGGAAGCTGAAGCATTTGACCGCCGAGGACGTCCTTCTTGGCGGGAGGGAGCCCGCTCTTATAGTCGATCACCCGGAACTTCGGCCCGGCCTCGGTCTCGATCCGGTCGATGCGGTCGATCCGCCCCCGAAGTTTGACGATCTCGGCGCCGAGCGCAAGCTCGAATTCAGGATGATCGGTGCCAGGCTCGCCGAACCCGTATTCGAACCACTGCGGCACGGGCGACGACGGCGACTCGCTCTCATAGGTGGATCGTTGCCGCGCGTATTGGTTGATGATCCGCTGGATCTGACCGTACTCCAGCTCGCGGAGGCCGAGGTCCAGCTCGCTCAACTCGACCAGCTCGCGCGACAGCACCTTGTCGATCGCGGCGACGAGCAGTCGGTCGTCGGACGCGTCCTCGGCCGCCTCGGCTCGACGCTTCTCGAACTCCTCCAGGATATCGTGCAACCGACTGCCGCGCTCGGTGGGATCCTCGGCCAGTTCGTCGCGTTCCTCGATGGGCTTGAGGTGCAGGACGTGTCGGCTGAAGAACTTGAACGGGCAGTCCAGGTAGGTCTCAAGCTGGCTCGGGCTGAAGGTGTGGACCTCCGGCTGGAACGCCCGGGCGACGTCGGCCACCGCCGCCTCATCGCCGATCAGACCCTCGAACTCGCTGAACGGGGTGCCGCGGCGGCGATGTTCGAGAGCCGTCAACGCGGCGGCCGCGCCTTCGAGAGCCCCTCGATGGGCGGAATCGCCGGCCAACTCGCGGAGCTTCGTCAACCGGCCTTGCTCGCCCGCCAGGGCCGAGGCCAGCACCCGGACGTCGGCCGGTGTGACCGCGAGGTCCTCGCGATCGAGCAGCGCGGGGTGGAACCGGGAGTAAGATTGATGGCAGCTCGATTCGGCCTGGGCCGACAGCGTCCCCAGCAGATCGTCGAGAAACCCGGCCCGCAGCAGCGGCTGCCCTTTCGAGTCGGTCGTCGGATAGAAGAGGGACGCGCCGCGTTCGCCAGCGCCGAGCGTCTGCACAAACCGAAGCATCTCCCGCGCGTAGGTTGAACGAACCGAAGTGGCCGGCGCTTCACCGGGCCTCAGCTCCAGGAACGACTGGACCGCCGACCGCCTTGGGAAGCTTCCTTCCACCAGCCCGATCAGAAAAACGTGCGACGCGCGGCAGCCGCCGATCTCATCGACGATCGCCGTCCGAATCGCCCCTGGAGACGGGTTCGGGACGAGCGAAAGTGTCTCGGCCGCCATCGACGTCAGCGTGTCGACGAACGCAATCCAGGGAATCGCCTTGGCGCCGCGCCCCAGCTTTTCCAGGACTTCGCCACGATCTTCGAGTGCGTCCCAGAGCGTTTCCAACGCCCGACCGTCGCGCGAGCCCAGGCCCAGCGTATTCGCCGCTCGCCGCAGCGCCGATGCGTGCTCCGCCCAGGGCCGCGACTGATTCAACGGGTCGAGCACGCCGATCAGGCGGTTGAGAACCCTGTGGGCTTTATCCAACCGGGCCAGCCGTCGCGCCTCGCGCGCCGGCTCCTTCTCCTCGGTCCGATTCATCGCCCGTTGGAACGCCGAGAGGATCTGAAGACCGCCACGGAAGACGGGAGTCTCACGAAGGACCGACGCGATCTCGGCCAGGCCCAGCGAACCGATCTCATCCCAGTCGGGCTGGACCTGACCGTGGCGAAGCAGACGGACGACCAGCTCGACCTCCCAGTCTTCGAGTGGGATGCGAGCCGCCAGGAGCAGGGCCGCGACCGACGGCTGGACGTCCAGAGCGCGCGGGCCGCCGTCATGGATCGGCGCGCCGGCGTTTCGGACCACCTCGCAGACGATCTCGGCCTGATCGTCCCACCTGGGGAACACGATCAGGACCTCGTCCGGGTCGACTCCTTGACCGATCAAGGCGCGGACTTCGCGCGCCACCAGCCGGCCTAAGTCCTCGCCTTCGGGGCCGCCCCAGACTTTCAGGCCGTCGCTGGATTCGATACGCGCGTCGCGGGTGGCTTCAACGCGGAATAGCGACTGGTCGACGGCGCGGAGGGCGGCGGGGCGTTCGGGATTCGAGGGCAGGAGGGTCTCCGTCAGCCCCAGCTCCAGGAGCCGTTCGCGGGTCGACCCGGTCGCCAGATAGATCTCGGCGAGCGCGGGGTCGTCGGAGTAGGTCAACGTCACGTCGACGGATCGGGGACGCTCCAGAACGTCGGCGAGAACGCGCCACCGGGGGCGGTCCCGTCCTTCGAAATCGAGGAAGACGATGCGGCCGCCGTCGGCGGACGTGGAACGCGCGTCGCGCTCCCGCAGTCGGTGCGACGCCCAGACGGACAAGCCGGCCTCGTCCTCGGCGCCGAGCTTCGTCAGCAACCCGCGATAGCGCTGGAACACCGCCCATTCGGCGGTCGCCGCGTCGCCTTCGGCCTCGTCGTCGCGACGCTCGGCGACCGTCCAGTCGTGGAGCCGACCGCGGAGCCGACGACGGTAGCCGGGCCAGGCGACGAGATCGGCCACGGCGCCGAGCCGGCCTTCGGCTTCGACGTCGACGACCGCCTGGTCGAAGAGCGCGGCGGCCGCGGCCTCCGAGAGCAGGGCGGGCCGGTTGCGGACCGTCGATGCGACCCAGCGCCAGAGGTCCGACCACGCGCGGACCCGAGGCCCGCCCTCACCGGGCCTTGACCGCAAGGCCAACTCGCGGATCATCTGATCGCGGGCCAGCGGCGTCGGCACGATCCAGAGCGCCGAGCGGCGGGCCGGATCGATCGTCAGCAGATGATTCCGAAGCGCGGCCCCCGGCGGTCCGGTCCAGAGCCTTCGTTGAGGATTCATCACCGCTCCTTCCCGACGCCGAGACCAGGCCCAGCACCACGATCGCCGCCCCAGTCAGGTATACAGAAAAATACCATAGACGACCTGCTCGGACAACTCGGATCAACCAGATGATGGCCGCGTAGCCGACGATCCCGGCGATCACCGCGGCGGCCAGGGTCTGTGCGATCCGGTCGGGCGTCAAGCCCAGGGCCGCTGGGTCCTTGATCGCGCCCTTCAGCTCGTAAATCGCCGCGCCGCAGATGGCCGGAACGGCGATGCCCAGGCTGAATCGGACCGCCCAGGCGCGGGACAGGCCGAGAGCCAACGCCGCGGCGATCGTCATGCCGCTTCGGCTCACGCCCGGCAGCGGGGCGAGCGTCTGGGCCAGGCCGATCAGCAGGGCGTCGACCCATGTGGTCTGGGCGGACTCCTTGCCTCCCTCCGGTCCCCGCATCTTCAACGAGACCAGGGCCAGAATCGCCGCGGAGATCAAGAAGCCGATCGGGGCGGCGACGTCGCTCTCGAACGTCGCGTCGATCGACTTCTTGAAGAACAAGGCGAAAGGGACCAAGGGCGCGGTCGCAACCGCCGCCAGCATGACGATCCGCATGATCGACGCCCGATCGAAACCCGGCGCGACATCCTGCTTGTTGAAGATGAAGCCGCGAATTCCTTCCCCGATCGGCCGGCGGTAATACATAAGGATCGCCGCGACAGTGCCCAGGTGGAGCATCACATCGAAGAAGATGTTCTCCTGGCCGCTCCGCTGGTCGCCGGTCAGCCACGCGAAGAACTGCTGCGTCACCAGCAGATGGCCGTCGCTCGACACCGGCAGGAACTCGGTGATCCCCTGGACGACCCCCAGGATCAAGGATTCAAGCCATTCCATGTTGGTTCGCCAATTCGTTTCGAGTGCGGACGGTAAGAAGAGCGCGGGGAGCGAGATCAGCCTCGTCTCCGCTTCAACCATAGGACGTAAAACCGCTCACCGCCGCGACGCCTCGCCCCGCAACGCCGGCATTGCGCCGGCGAGGTAGCTGGCGCCGCTGTAGATGGTCAGCCCGACGGCCGTCCAGGTCAGGAGGTCGCGTACCACCGTGAGCCAGTCCGAAGGCGCCTCGAGCGACAGGCAGAGGAGCACGGCCGAGATCGACAGGCATTGAAACAGAGTCTTCAGCTTGCCCGCCATCTTGGCCCCGAATGCCTGCCCCTGTCCTTCCAGCAGGCTCCGCAGCCCCTGGATCAACAGCTCTCGGACGATGATCGCCGTCACCATCCACGGGTAAACGCCCGTGCCTGGGATCGCCGCCAGGTAGATGTACGCCCCCGATACGATCACCTTGTCGATCAGGGGGTCGAGCTGGCGGCCGAGCGGGGTGTCCTGGTTGAGCAGCCTCGCGAAATAGCCGTCGAGGGCGTCCGACAAGGCGGCGATCACGAACAGCCCGAGCGCCCATTCATACCACCCGATCGAGATCATCAAGAAGACGAAGAAGGCCATGACCAGGCGGCCGACCGTCAGCGTGTTGGGAACGTTCCAGAACCGACCGGGCGACCGGGGAGGAGCGTCCAAGACCGTGGAGTTCTCAACGCGATTCATGGTCCACCCGAGTCTGGATCTGGATCAATGAGGAACGTCGGTGCGAGGTCCGGCCCGCCGAGGCCCGGGCTTCTGGATTCATCACATCCCGTCCAGGATCGTCAGCGACGAGGCCGGCCGCTTCCGGCCCCGTGGGCGTGCGCGCTTTCGCCTGGCGGGCAGGGCCAGCGAGCGCGCGACGAGGTCGTAACCCTGGGTTTCAAGGATCTCGCAGGGGACGACGTCGCCGACCTGGAGGCCGGAGTCGCGGATCAGCGTGACGCCGTCCACGTCGGGCGCGTCGGCGAACGTCCGACCGATCCAGACGTCGTCTTGCCCCGGCGCTCGGCCGTCGATCAGGACGTCCAGCGTCCGACCCACCAGGCCGCGGTTGAACGCCTCGGCGATCGGTTGCTGAATCGTCATGATCCGCTCACGACGCGCCTCCTTCAACTCGTCGGGAAGCTGGTCGGTCAACCTGGCGGCCGGCGTATCGGGCTCGAACGAGTAGGTGAAGACGCCCAACCGCTCGAACCGAGTCGCAGCCACGAAGTCGGCCATCTCCTCGAACTCGGCGTCGGTCTCGCCCGGAAAGCCGACGATGAACGTCGTCCGCAGCACGAGCCCCGGGATCGTCGCCCGCAGTCGGTCGATGATCGCCTCGGTCTCGGCCCGGGTGTGCCGACGGTTCATCACCTTGAGCATCCGATCGTTGATGTGCTGCAACGGCATGTCGAGATACGGGACGATCCGCCTGGAACTCCCGAGCACCTCGTAAAGCTCTTCGGTGAAATAGTTTGGATAATTGTAGAGGATGCGGATCCAGTCCAGTTCCTCGATCTGGTCGAGTTCGCGGAGCAACTCGGCGAGCCGCGGCCGGCCATACAGGTCGACGCCGTAATACGTCATGTCCTGGGCGACCAGGATCAGCTCGCGCACGCCGTCGCGGGCCAGCTCGCGAGCCTCCTCGACGACCCGCTCGATCGGCTTCGTGACGTGCTTCCCCCGCATATAGGGGATCGCGCAGAACGTGCAGTTGCGGTCGCAGCCTTCCGAGACCTTGAGATAAGCCAGGTGCCGGGGGGTGATCCGAAGCCGGGCGCGGTCGTCCTGGGCGTCGACCGGCGCGGGGCGGAACAGGGTCCGCTGCTCGTGGAGGCCGCCGAGGATGCGGTTGGACACCTGGACGATCTGCTCGCGGCCGAACACGCCGACCACCTGGTCGACGTCGGGAAACTCCTCAAGCAACTGGTCCTTCTGGCGCTCGGCCAGACAGCCGGCGACGATCACGCCCTTGACGCGGCCGTCGCGCTTGCGGTCCAGCATCTCCTCGATGACTCCGCACGATTCTTTTCGAGCGGCGTCGATGAACCCGCATGTGTTGACGATCACCAGGTCGGACGGTTGCCCTTCGGCCACCAGCGCATAGCCGTCCTGGGCCAAGAGCCCGAGCATCCGCTCGGAGTCGACGAGGTTCTTGGAACAGCCGAGGCTGACGAACGAGATCGTCCCTCGGACTTGGCCATCTTCGGTCGGGCGTTCTGAGGTCATGGGAACGTGTGGGTTCTCGACAAGACGAACAACCGCGGCTTGATCAATTCAACCCGCGCGATCGTTGGAAATCACGGCGGCCGGCGGCCCGGCGGGGAGGAATCACCAATTATATCCAACCAGGCCCGATTCGTGGTCGAGATTCCTCCGACTTCTTCATATCATCTCGTCTCGCTTGTCTTGCGAACGGGCTTCGGCGTGTTATACTTGTTGCGGCTTCGTCAATATGCGCCCGTAGCTCAACGGATAGAGTCGCGGACTTCGAATCCGAAGGTTGTAGGTTCGAATCCTACCGGGCGCGCTTCTCTTTTTCCCCGTCCCGAACCGTCGGGATGCGACAAACCCCGTCTTCCACGGGGTTTTTCGTTGATGCTCGGTTGAGCATCCGAATCCGTCGTCACGTCAGAATGCGACAGATCCCGCCCCGAAACGTCCCCCGTGTAGGCCAAATGAAGGCCACGGCGGTTGCTTATGGGTTGTTCAACTGTGCAGGCATCACTTCCAGCGAGGGTCGGATTGCATGCGCGGTCGGTCCCCGTTGCGGCCAGCGTGGAAGCGTTCGGGCGGTCGGAATGCGGCTTCAGCGAGGGGACGGCCAGAGCGGCGGCGTTCAGGTCCACCACGCGGGGTCTGGTGTACTTCCCGGTCAGTTCCAGGGTCGAATGCCGCATGAGTTTCTGAACCACGCGGGGGCTCGCCCCGGATGCATCGGCCAGCGTGGCGAGCATCCCCCGAAGGCAGTGGAAATCGAAGTACCGGCCGGATGCGTCCCGATAGGGAACGCCGGCGGCTTTCAGGTCGAACCGAAGCAGCTTCGCCCCCTTGCCGGGGGGCAGATCGAACACGGGCTCTCCAAAGGGCAGGGGCGCGACGTAGGGCCGTAGGTCGTTCACCAGGTCGCCAGGCAAGGGAAGCGTGGCCACGTCGCCGTTCTTCGTGTAGCCGGCTTCCACGGTCACGGTAGGCGGTTCGGAACGCCAGTCGAACGAACCGGGGGCGATGCTTTGGATCTCGCTGTACCGTAGGCCGGTCGCCACGGCCAGCCTGTAGACCAAGGCGCGGACGGGGCCGGGAACGCCCATGCGGCTTGGCCCCTCGCTGGCGGCTTCCACGAGTCGCCGAAGCTCATCGAGGCCGATGGCTCGCCGATCGTGGCGAACGTCTTCTGCCGCGTTGTAGGTCGTCAATCCGATGAGGGGATCGGCCGCCAGCCGGCCGGACTTCCAGCACCATCGGGAGAACGACCCGACCGCGCGCTTGTAGTGGTTGACGGTCGCCAGTCCCACCCCTTGCGTGATGAGGGATCGGAGCGCGGCTTGAACCTTGTCGGCGGTCAAATCGGCGAGCCGGGCTGGTTTCAGCCAGTCGCACAGGACGGACTCGAAACGCGCCAGGTCGGATCTCGTGGCGTTCCGTGGCGGGTTGACTTCCGTCATCGACGCGCCCCGGACCACGGCCACGAGCCGACGGACGCGCCCCACGGAAAGAGCGACGTGTTTCGGCGTCGATCCCTTCGCCTCAAGAGCGGCCCCCCACGCCTCGATGTGCTCAGCGATCGGGCGGCCCGCATGCTCGCGTCTGGCAAGCTCGCCTCGATCGGCCAGACCCGCCCGAATCTTGGCGGCTTCGGTCTCGGCGACGACCGCCATCCGTTCCGTCTCGCGACGGTCGGAACAGCCCTTGATGTTCTTCTGGGCGCCGTTCTCGTCAACGAACCTGTAGTACCACACGCGCCCGCGTTTTCGTAGACTGGCCATCGGGTTCATCCTCTCTTTCCAGGGGATTGAATCAAGGGGGGCGGGCCGTTGCGAGCGGTCGCGCCCCGTTTCACAGACTATCGCCACGTCGCCATACGCTCAATGCGTGGATCGATCCTCATCGCGTTCCCCTTCGGCGGGGCCGTCCGAAATCCAGCGCAGGAACCGCCTCGCGCACGCGGGGCAGAGGTCCATCGGGTACGGCAAGGCGGATTGCTCGCCGATCCGTAGTGTTCCACGGGCCGTCGCGTCCGCTCCGCAACGATCGCACGTCGTCAATGTCTGAGTCACCATTCGGTTCCCTCTTGAGTGAGATTCAATCCTTCGCTCTGGATCGCCGCACGTTCGGCGGTCGCGTAGGCGGGGTCGTTCAGGTCGAGCGCGTCGGCCCGCCCCCACGTCTGACGGCTCAATTCCTCCCAGGCCGTCGACATGGGCAGGTGCTTTCCCCAGAGGTAGCGGATTCGGTGGCGTCCGCTCGCATGAACCTCGGTCCAATCCTTGCATCCTTCGGGGGGCCGAACCCGGATCGCTCGGGACGGCCATTTCGCGGCGGCCTTGTCGCCAGCGTCGTCGGCGTCGTGCGCGGCGAACA
>ERZ778018.1261-NODE-1261-length-22764-cov-259.927121_pt1 | contig 22764 bp, 19 predicted proteins | sample MGYA00375748_ERZ778018 | MGnify/ENA primary metagenome ERZ778018 (study PRJEB29350, sample SAMN05509839) | bioreactor metagenome | biome: bioreactor; material: wastewater | place: South Africa: University of Cape Town | collected 2014-04-22 ... | reverse complement strand
CGACCCGGCTGCGATCCGCGATGTCGCCACCTTCACCGACCCGAACCAGCTGTCGCTCGGGATGCAATATGTGCTGGTCAACGGGGTACCGGTGATCGATGGCAGCAAGATGACGGGCGCGCTGCCGGGGGCGGTATTGCGTGGTCCGGCTTACTCCGCCAAATAGCCTGATTCCGAAACGAACCGGTGCAGCGCCTTGCGGGGTTCCCGAGCGGGATCAGCCGCTCACGGTGAGTGACCGATTGTTCCGCACCGCCTTTCAGGTGGGCGGTCCGACAATCGTCGATAGCCGGCGGCTGACCCGCCATGCGTCGGATCCCGCGTTGTGTACGCCGCAGGGCGCGCTCGACCCGACGTTCGTGAAAACTGTGAGCGAAGTAGTTTCCAGGCCATGATGTCGCGCCGCAGACGGACGTCTGGACATCATCCGATTCGGGCCATGTCGCCTTGATGGCGGCGTTTTCCCGGGCGTCGGTGCGGTGCGTTGTCGCAGTCTCGGTTTTCCTCCTGCCTGGTCGACTGCGGTAAAGGTGGACGCTTTGTCCAGGTCCGCACGGTTGATGCAGGTCATAACCGGCCAGGACGATGCGGAAGATATAGGCCGTTCCGCCTCGCTGGTAGCCGTGGATCGTGCTGATGCACCCATGAACGCATCTGCCAATACGTGGCAGAGGGGACCGTCGCCAGGACGGTACGCGGTGGACGCATCGACGCAGCCGTAAACGCCGACGATCCGCTGCCGGGCCTGTCCAGCGAGTGGCGCATCGCCACCCACCGCACCGGGTGCCATCACGGCCCCAGCGAGGCGCCGGTACCGCCGCCGGCCGCGTCGAACGAGCCGCCGGCAGGTTGAATCCGGGCAACATATATCGCTTCATCGCGAATTGAAGATATATACTGCCGGACACCCTGGCCCCGGAACCTTCGCGATGGCGTCGATAAGCTTCGAATTCTTCCCGCCCAAGACCGACGAGCAGCGCGCCCAGCTCGACCGCGCGGCGCAGGTGCTGAAGGCGCACCAGCCGGAGTACGCCTCGGTGACCTTCGGCGCCGGCGGCTCCACGCTCAGCTATACCGGCGACACCGTGGCGCGGTTGCACACGCAGCACGGCTTGAATGTGGCGCCGCACCTGTCGTGCATGGGCGGCACCCGGGCGGAGATCGCCGCGCTGCTGGACGGTTACCGCGCCGCCGGCTACCGGCGCATCGTGGCGCTGCGCGGCGACATGCCTTCGGGCATGGCCAGCACGGGCGACTTCCGCTATGCCGCCGAGCTGGTGGGCTTCATCCGCGAGCACTGCGGCGACCATTTCCACATCGAGGTGGCGGCGTATCCGGAAACCCACCCGCAGGCCGAGGATGCGCTGCGCGACCTGCGGAATTTCAAGGCGAAGGTCGACGCCGGCGCGAACGGCGCGATCACCCAGTACTTCTTCAATCCCGACGCCTATTTCCGCTTCGTCGACGACGTGCGCCGGCTCGGCGTCGAGGTGCCGATCGTGCCGGGCATCATGCCGATCGCGAACTTCAGCCAGCTGAAGCGCTTCTCCGACCTGTGCGGCGCCGAGATCCCGCGCTGGATCGCCAAACGCATGCAGGCCCACGGCGACGACGCCGACGCGATCCGCGCGCTCGGCGCCGAGGTGGTGGCGCAGCTGTGCCGGCGCCTGCTCGACGGCGGCGCGCCCGGGCTGCACTTCTACACGCTGAACCGGGCTCGCGCCACGCAGGCGGTACTGCAGCAACTTTCCTGATCCGCGAGGCGGCTATGCTGGCGCGATGCACCGCCTGGCCGCCCTGTTCTGCCTGATCCTGGCCTGCGCCGCGCCTGCCGCGGCGCAGTCGCCGATCCATCGCTGCATTGGCGCGAACGGCGGCGCAGTGTTCACCGACCAGCCCTGTGCGGCGCTGCAAGCCACCCCGGTCAGTGCGAATGCGTCGCCCGCGCAGGCCGCGACGCAGGCCACGACGCCACCGACCCTGTGCGCTGCCACTGCCGGCGAACTGCGCCAGAGCGTGATCGACGCCTTCGCCAGCGGCGACGCCAACCGCCTGGCCGGCCTGATGCTGTGGGACGGCTACGGCCGCGGCGCGGTGATCGCGGACATCCGTTCGCTGGCCGAGCTGATGAAGCAGCCGCTGCTGGACGTGGACATGCCTGGCGACGCCGCGCCGGCGGCCGCCGGCACTGCCGCCCCGCCGATCATGGACACCGCGTCCGCGGCGCCGTCGCCCGGCCAGCAGCTGGTGCTGCACGTCGCCGGCAACGACGCCGACGGCAGCCCGCGGGAATGGCGCTTCGACCTCGTGCGCCAGGCCGGCTGCCTGTGGCTGCGCAGCGCGAATTGACGCCGCCCCGGCGGCCAGCAGTTATCATGGGCGGTCCCCAATGGAGAACCGACATGGCCCAGCAATACCCCGAGTGGATCTGGCAGAACGGCAGCATCAAACCCTGGGCCGAGGCGACCACCCACGTGATGTCGCACGCGCTGCACTACGGCTCGTCGGTGTTCGAGGGCATCCGCAGCTACGCCACCCCCGACGGCGCGGCGATCTTCCGCCTCACCGACCACCTGAACCGGCTGTACATGTCCGCCAAGATCTACGACATGGCGCTGCCGTACACGGCCGACGAACTGGCCGCGGCCTGCCGTGAAGTGATCCGCCGCAACGGCCTGGGCGCTTCCTACCTGCGCCCGGTCGCCTGGCGCGGCCTGGGCGGCTTCGGACTCTCCGCGGAAACCCCGATCGACATGGCCGTGGCCGCCTGGCCGATGGGCCCGTACCTGGGCGCCGAAGCGCTGCAGAACGGCATCGACGCCTGCGTGTCGAGCTGGCAGCGCTTCGCACCGAACACCATCCCGGCCGGCGCCAAGGCCGGCGGCAATTACCTCTCCGGCCAGCTGATCGCGCGCGAGGCGCGCCGGCTGGGCTTCGGCGAAGGCATCGCGCTGGCTTCTACCGGCCTGCTCAGCGAAGGCGCCGGCGAGAACCTGTTCCTGGTCTTCGACGGCGTACTGCACACCCCGCCGGCCAGCGCCTCGCTGCTCACCGGCATCACCCGCAACACGCTGATGACGCTGGCCCGCGAAGACGGCATCGAGGTGGTCGAGCGCGACATCCCGCGCGAATACCTGTACCTCGCCGAGGAAGTGCTGATGTGCGGCACCGCCGCCGAGATCACCCCGATCCGCTCGGTCGACGGCAAGCAGGTCGGTACCGGCAAGGCCGGCCGCGTCACCTTGCGTCTGCAGGAACTGTTCTTCGGCCTGTTCGACGGCCGCACCCACGACAAGTGGGGCTGGCTGGAGCAGGCGTAAGTCTGCTGTGCGCCCTCCCCTGCGCAGCAGGGGAGGAGCCGTGGGCGTCAGGCGAACTTGATGCTCGCGATCGCCCCATTGGCGTCGCTGCGCGGGCGCATCGAGACGTCCCAGCCGTAGAGTTCGCACAGCCGGCGCACGATCGCCAGGCCGAGCCCGGCGCCGCTGCCGCCGGCGCCTTCGCCGCGCACGCCGCGTTGGAACAATCGCTCGGCGTCCTCCGGCTTGATCCCGGGGCCGGTGTCGATCACCTCGATGCGGCCGTCGCCCACCTCGACGCGCACGCTGCCCTCCAGCGTGTACTTGATCGCGTTGCCGACCAGGTTGGTCAGCGCCACCGACAGCACCGAAGCCGGCGCGTTGACGCTGACCGGCGCGTTGACGGCCAGATCGATGGTCAGCGGCTTGCCGCGCATCTGCGGGCGCTGGCTCTCGATCACGTCGGCGGCGACCTTGCCGACGTCGGTGGTCTCGCCGCGGGTGGGGCCGCGCCGCTCGGCGCGCGACAGCAGCAGCAGCGCCTCGATCAGCTCGGTGGCCTGGCGCGAGGCGCGCTCGATGCGCTTGAGTCGCTCAGCCAGCTTGGGCGTGAGGTCGGGCGAGCCCTGCAGCAGTTCGGTGGTGCTGGCGATCACCGCCAGCGGCGTGCGTAGCTCGTGGCTGACGTCGGAGTTGAACTCGCGGTCGCGCTCGACCATCGCGGTGAGCCGCGCCGAATACTCGTCCAGCGCGTGCGCCAGCTCGCCCACCTCGTCGTCGGCGAAATGCGGCGCCAGCGGCTCGGCCTTGCCGGCGCGGCGGAAATCGCGCAGGCGGTTGGCCAGTTCGCTGACCGGCTTGAGCACCTTGCGCGAGAGCCACACGCCGATCGCCAGCGAGAGCAGGCTGAACACGAACACCACCAGCACCAGCGCGGTGATGAGCTGACGTTTGCCCAGTTCTTCGCGACTGACGTCGTAGCGCACGAAACCGATGATGCCGTCCTTGCGCCGCACCGCCAGCTTGTAGTGGCGCGGGTGACCCTGCGCGTCCACGTCGTTCATGTCGTAGACGCCGGTGGACAGGCTCTGCCAATCCAGCGGCGCCTTGTAGATGGTGCGGTCGCTCCACATCCAGGCGTCGATCAGCTCCGAGCTGGCCGGCTGGTCGGGATGGGCGATCACCTTGTCGACTGCCTGATCCACGTCGTGCTGCAGCGCCGACACCACCAGCTGGTCCTCCACCTTGGCGCGCACGTACAGCGACGCCACGGCAAACAACGCGCTGAGGCCGAAGCCGAACAGCGCGAAGGAGACGATCAGGCGGTAACGAAGCTTACGCCTGGACTGCATCCGGCTCGACCATGCGGTAGCCAATGCCGTGCCGCGTGTGGATCAGCGGCTTGCCGAACGGCTTGTCGATCGCCGCGCGCAGGCCGTGGATGTGCACGCGCAGGGAGTCGGAATCGGGCAACTCCTCGCCCCACACGCGCTGTTCCAGGTCCTGCCGGGTGACCACCGACGGGCTCGCTTCCATCAGCGCCTGCAGCAGCTTCAGGCCGATCGGGTTGAGCTGGATCGACTTGCCCTCGCGGTTCACCGTCAGCGTGTCGAGGTTGAAGGTGAGGTCGGCCACCTTCAGCACGCGGCTCTGCGGGCCCTTGCCGCGGCGCGCCAGCACTTCCAGCCGCGCCGCCAGTTCCTGCAGCGCGAACGGCTTGGTCATGTAGTCGTCGGCGCCGGACTCGAAGCCGGTCAGCTTCTGCTCCAGCGCGTCGCGCGCGGTCAGCATCAGGATCGGGGTCTGCTTGTGCGCCTCGTGGCGCAGCTTGCGCGCGACTTCCAGGCCGTCCATGCCGGGCAGGGTGAGGTCGAGCACGATCACGTCGAACTCGTGCACCACCGCCAGGTGCAGGCCGGTCACGCCGTCGCCGGCGAAATCCACCACGTGGCCGCGGTCTTCCAGATAATCGCCGATGTTGGTCGCGATATCGCTGTTGTCTTCGATCACCAGTACGCGCATGGGTCACTCCTGCGCAGCCGGCGCACGGGCCGACTGGAGCTGCAAGCTTAACAATCTTGGGTGAAGCCGGCGCACCGGCTGCGCCGTGAAACTGAATGGGGCGGCGTGCGGGCAAGAAAAAGGCCCAGATGCGCGACTCGCCGTCGCCCACCTGGGCCCAAGCTACTGCCCCGATACCATCGTCTGCCGCCGCCGGCCCCGTAGGCCACCGCGCCGCAAAAAACAGTGAGTGCTTTATAGGGGGTTCGTGGTTACGGTGCGGTTAACCCGTTCTCATCCCGCCGTGATGCCGCACCGCGCAAGCGCCGCCCGCGCAGCGCGGACAGCCCTGCTCAGGCCTTGACCGGCTTGCGATGCGGGCGGGTTTCGCCCGCCACGTCGCGGGCCTGCGCTTCCAGCAGGCCCATGATCGCGCCGGCCACGTCGACGCCGGTGGCGGCCTCGATGCCTTCCAGCCCGGGCGAAGCATTCACTTCCAGCAGCAGCGGGCCGCGATTCGAGCGCAGCAGGTCGACGCCGGCGATGCCCAGCCCCAGCGCGCCAGCCGCGCGCACGGCGATGCGTTTCTCCTCGGCGCTCAGCACGGCCGCCACCGCGGTGCCGCCGCGATGCAGGTTGGCGCGGAAATCGCCCGGGCTGGAATCGCGCTGCATCGCCGCCACCACCTTCTTGCCGACCACGAAGCAGCGCAGGTCGCTGCCCTTCGCCTCGGCCACGAACTCCTGCACCAGGAAGTTCGCGTACAGCCCGCGGAACGCCTCGATCACGCTCTGCGAGGCGGCGCGCTTCTCGGCCAGCACCACGCCGGTGCCCTGGCTGCCTTCGTTGAGCTTGATCACGTGCGGCGGCTCGCCGAGCAGGGCCAGCACGTCGGCGGTGTCGTCCGGGTTGTCGCCGAACACGGTGACCGGCATGTCGATGCCCTGCGCGGCGAGGATCTGCAGGCAGCGCAGCTTGTCGCGCGCGCGCAGCACCGCGTCGGACGGGTTGGGCGTGTACACGCCCATCATCTCCAGCTGGCGCAGCACCGCGGTGCCGTAGAACGTGGTCGAGGTGCCGATGCGCGGGATCACCGCGTCGATGTCGCGCAGCGGCTTGCCGTTGTAGCGGATCGCCACCGCGCCGGGCGCGATGCGCACGTAGCAGCGCAGCGGATCGAGCACGCGCACCACGTGGTCGCGCTCGCGGGCCGCCTCGACCAGGCGCTTGGTCGAATACAGGCGGGTATTGCGCGACAGGATGGCAATTTTCATGCGGGACTCGCGAGGTCCGCGGCGGCGGTCGGCCACGGCGAGGGTTGGGTATAGGAGAGCGCGGGATCGACGACGAAGCGCCCGGCCAGCGCGGTGCGCCCGAGCAGCAGCGGAAACAGCATATGGCGGCGATCGGTCAGGTTGATGTCAACGCTGAAGCGCGCCCCCGCCAGTTCCACCTCGGTGCGGATGAACCAGCGCTCGGTGCGGCGCCCGCCGGTGTCGGTGACCAGGCGGCGATCCAGCGCGCGGGCCTCGGCGTGCACCGCCGGCGCTCGTCGCCCGGGGTGCAGCGAGAAGCGCAGCCAGACCTCGCCGTCGCGCCGAAACGTGTCCAGCGTGTCGACATGCAACGAGCTGCTGCGCGCCCCGGTATCGAGCTTGGCCTTGAGCCGCGCGATGCCCAACGCCGGCAGGGCGAGTCGCTCGCGCCAACCCAGGATCACCAGCCGTGCAGCGATCGGATCCGCCATGGTTCGAGACAGTTCGCAAATCGCGGGATCGGGGAGTGGAGCGGGTGAAGGGAATCGAACCCTCGTCAGTAGCTTGGGAAGCTACAGCTCTACCATTGAGCTACACCCGCATTGGCCGGCGGATGGTAACCCGGGATTCGCGTGGTTGAAAAGCTCGTCGCCCCGCCGGCAGGCCGTGAGCGCGAGCCGGGCGGCCCAACGCGTGCTGAACAGGCGCCTGCGCATACTCCGGCGACGGTCGTCGCCGGCCCGACAATGCACGTTGAGGCGGGGGTGTCGAACGGACGCCCCGCAGCACCCGCAGCGCGCACTCCCGAGGAGAGCACCATGTCCAGCTTTGCCGAGTTGTCCACTTCGTGGCGTCGCCGCTGGCAGGCGCTGGCGATCATGTTGCTGTGCGCGGTTGCCAGCCTGGCCCAGGCGCAGGCCGGCGCCGACGACGGCCTCGACCCGCCGAGCCGGGTGGCGCGGCTGTCGTACGTCGCCGGCGACCTCGGCTTCCTGCCTTCCGGCGCGAAGGACTGGAGCGACGCCAACATCAATCGCCCGCTGACCCGCGGCGACAAGCTGTCCACCGCCGCCGGCGCCCGCGCCGAGCTGGAATTCGGCGGCGGCACGCTGCGCATCGACGGGCGCACCGACCTCGGCCTGCTCGACCTCGACGACCAGCTGGCCCAGATCGAGCTGACCCAGGGCACGCTCAGCCTCACCGTGCGCCGCCTCGACGACGGCCAGAGCTACGAGATCGACACGCCGGCGGTGGCGCTGGTGGTCGACCGGCCCGGCACCTTCCGCGTCGATGTCGACGACCGCGACGGCAGCACCCGCGTCACCGCCTTCGACGGCGGCGCCACCGTGTTCGGCGAGAACAACGCGCAGCGCCCAATCAACCCCGGCCGCAGCTACCGCTTCACCGACTCCAGCCTGGCGATGGTGACGATCACCGACATCGACGGCGGCGACGCGTTCGACGACTGGGCCAGCCAGCGCGACCGCCGCTACGCGCAGTCCGACAGCGTCCGCTACGTCTCCGACGAAGTGGTCGGTTACCAGGACCTCGACCAGTACGGCGCCTGGCAGGACACCAGCGAATATGGCGCGGTGTGGTTCCCGCGCGACGTCGGCCCCGGCTGGGCGCCGTACCGCAGCGGCCACTGGGCCTATATCGCGCCGTGGGGCTGGACCTGGGTGGACGATGCGCCATGGGGCTTCGCGCCGTACCACTACGGCCGCTGGGCGTACGTGCGCGGCGGCTGGGGCTGGATCCCCGGGCCGCGCGGCGTGCGCCCGGTCTACGCGCCGGCGCTGGTCGCCTTCGTCGGCGGCGGCGGCTGGTCGGTCGGCATCGGCAGCGCGCCGGTGGGCTGGTTCCCGCTCGGTCCCGGCGAGTTCTACAACCCGTGGTACCGCTGCGGCCGCCGCTATTACGCCGACGTCAACATCCGCAACATCCGCGGACGCCACGGCCACGACCCGCGCCGCGACCTCGACGACCACTACAACCGCTACCGTCGCGGCGAGCCCGGCCGGGGCGACCGCTACGTCAACCGCGACGCGCCGCGCGGCTTCACCGCCGTGCCGGGCCGCAGCTTCGCCAGCGGCCGCCACGTGCAGCGCGACCTGCTCAGGGTCGACCCGCGCAAGCTCGCCGGCGCACCGGTGCCGGCACGCAACATCGACCGGCTGCGCCCGCACGACGGCGGCGACCGGCCGCCACGCAGCGCGCACGCGCGCGACCTGCCGGCCGGCGGTTTCGAGCGCCAGGTGGTAGCGCGCCGCGCACCGCCGGTGGTCCGCGACGACGCCCTGCCCGGCCGCGGCAGCAGGTTCGCCGCCACGCCGCGCAGCAACGTGCGCGTGCTCGATGCCCCGGATCGACTCGAGCGCGGCGGAGGCCCAGCCATGGCCGGGCGCAACGACGCCACCCTGCGCCGGCCGGCCGTCGCGACCGGGCAGCTGCCCGTCGTCCCGCGCATCACGGCGGTCACCCCCGACAGCCGGCCGCAGATGACGCGTGACGACGCCGAATTGCGTTCCGCCCGCTTCGCCCATCCGCGTGGCCGCGACGACGCGAACCGCCGCGAGGCGACGCCGCGGCCGGGCGTCAGCTACATTGCGCCCGCCGGGGAGCGGCCGCGTGCAATCCCCGACAACCGTCAGCTGCCATCGGAGGCGGCGCCGATCCGGCGCGCCGAACCTCGCCGCCTGCCAACCGACGACGTGCGTTTCCAGCGCTACCCGCCCGAACGCATCGTGCAGCAGGAACGACCGCAGCCGGCGGCACCGGCGCGTGAGCCGATCGCGCCGCGCTTCCAGCGGTCCGAGCCCGCCCCGCGCGAGTACGTGCGCGAACAGCCGCGCCCGATGCCGCGCCCGGACCGCAGCGAACCGATGCCGCAGCGCTACCAGCCGCCGCAACGTGCCATGCCGGAACCCCGCGCGATGCCGCAGCCGCGCGCCGAAACACCTCGGCCGCAACGCAGCGAAGCGGAGCCGTCCAACCGCAAACGGCAGGTGCGCGAAGACCGGGGGCAGCACTGAAGCAAGAGCCGACCCCGCCCTCTCCGGCGCACAGGGGAGGGTTGGGGTGGAGTAAAGCCCTACAATGCCCGGATGCCCACGACCGACCCCACCACCCCCGAATACATGCGCCGCATCCGCAGCTTCGTGCTGCGCGAAGGACGCATGACGCCGGCGCAGCAACGCGCGTTCGATACGCTGTGGTCGCGATTCGGCATCGACTACCGCGGCGCCCCGCACGACTTCGCCGCCAGCTTCGGCCGCGCGGCGCCGCTGGTGCTGGAGATCGGCTTCGGCAACGGCGAGGCACTGGCCTGGGCCAGCGAACACGACCTGGCGCGCGACTTCATCGGCGTGGAGGTGCACGGCCCCGGCGTGGGCCGCCTGATGAACGCGCTGGCCGCGCGCGACGCGCACAACGTGCGGCTGTACAAGCACGACGCGGTGGAAGTGCTGCAGCACGAGATCGCACCCGCCATGCTGGCCGAGGCGCGGATCTGGTTCCCCGACCCGTGGCACAAGAAGCGCCACAACAAGCGCCGCCTGATCCAGCCCGAATTCGTCGCCCTGCTCGCCTCGCGCATGGCGCCCGACGGCCTGCTGCACCTGGCCACCGACTGGCAGCCCTACGCCGAACACATGCTCGAAACCATGGAAGCCGCGCCCGACTGGCGCAACGCCGTCGGCCCCGGCCGGTTCGCCGAAAAACCGGCGTGGCGCATCGAGACCCACTTCGAGCGGCGCGGGCTGAAGCTGGGGCATGGGGTGTGGGATCTGCTCTACCGCAAGGCCTGAACGAGGAGCGGCCCCCTGCAAGCAGGGGAGGACTGTGACCGAAGGGAATCCCTTTTGGGAGGGTGAGGCGCTCTTGTCCCTTGGTTCACCAGCCATCGCGCCACCCCGCTTATACTCGTGCTCATCCGCCCAGGGACGAATCGACCGCAGCGTGAAGCTCCCACTGCCCCGCCGAATCCATCGCAAGCCGCTGCGCCGCAGGGACGTCAGCTGATGGCGCTCTCGCTCACCCCCGAAATGATCCTGGTGCTCGGGCTGGTGGGCTTCACCATGCTGATGCTGGTGCTGGAGTGGATCCGCGCCGACATGGTGGCGCTGCTGGTGGTGGTGGTGATCGGGCTGACCGGGCTGATCCCGTCCGACCGCGTGTTCAACGGCTTCGCCGGCAACGCGGTGATCGCGATCATCGCGATCATGATCATGGGCGAGGGACTGGACCGCGCCGGCGTGCTCAACCTCACCGCGAACTTCGTGATGCGCATGGCGCGCGGCGCGGAGTCGCGCCTGGGCGTGGTGATCAACCTGGTCGCCAGCCTGTTCAGCGCGGTGATCCCCAGCCAGGCGCTGGCGGCGCTGATGATCCCGATCACCAGCCGACTCGCCGCGCGCACCGGCGTACCGCTCTCGCGGCTGCTGCTGCCGATGGCGTTCTGCATCTTCACCGCCACCAACACCACGCTGATCGCGAACTCGCCGCTGATCATCCTCAACGACCTGATTGCCAGCGCCAACGCCAACCTGCCGCCGGGCGCGCACACGATCCCCAAGTTCGGCCTGTTCAGCGTCACGCCGGTGGGCGTGGTGCTGGCGGTGATCGGCGTGGCCTATTTCTACTTCTTCGGGGACAAGCTGCTGCCCGGGCACGAGGACGAGCGGCTGAAGGTGACCCCGGGGCGCACCGAGAGCTACTTCGCCGAGACCTACGGCATCGGTGGCGAGACCGCCGAACTCACCGTCACGGCGGAAAGCCCGCTGGTGGGCATGAGCATCGGCGAAGCCGAAGCGCTGCACCAGGCGCCGCTGATCCTGGCGATCAAGAGCGGCAACGAATCACGCATGGCGCCGCCGGCCGATCACGTGATCTGGGTCGGCTCGGTGCTCGGTGTGCTCGGCCCGCGCGAGCAGCTCAACCAGTTCGCCAACAACCAGCTGTGCCGGCTGTCCACCCGCATGCGCCAGCTCGGCGAGCTGTTCAACCCGACCCGCGCCGGCATTTCCGAGGTGGTGATCCCGCCGGTGTCGCGCTTCATCAAGCACACCGTGGGCGAGCTGCGCCTGCGCAAGCGCTTCGGCATCTCGGTGCTGGCGGTGAACCGCGGCGAGCAGGTATTCCGTGACGACGTGCGCGCGGTCAGCCTGCGCGCCGGCGACACCGTGGTGCTGCACAGCAACTGGCGCGACCTCTCGCTCGCCGCGGAAGACCGCGACCTGGTGGTGGTCACCGACATCCCGAAGGAACAGCAGCGCCCCGGCAAGATCTGGCAGGCGGTGGGCTTTTTCCTGCTGGCCAAGTGCCTGGCGCTGTTCACCAACCTCGACCTGTCGGTGGCGATGATGACCGGTGCGATCGGCATGCTGCTCACCGGCGTGCTGAACATGGACGAGGGCTACAAGGCGATCAACTGGAAGACCATCTTCGTCACCGCCTGCCTGATCCCGCTGGGCTGGTCGATGGACGCCACCGGCACCGCCGCGTGGATCGCCCAGGTGGTGCTGGACCACCTGGGCAGCGCCTCGCCATGGGTGCTGCAGCTGTGCCTGGCCGTGCTCACATTGCTGTTCTCGCAGGTGATGTCCAACGTGGGCGCCACCGTCATGATGGTGCCGATCGCCATCTCGGTGGCGGTGGCCACCGGCGGCAACCCGTCGGCCTATGCGCTGATCGTGGCGGTGTCCTCGTCCAACACCTTCCTGCTCAGCTCCGGCCACCCCGCACTGATGATGGTCACCGGCCCCGGCGGCTACAAGGGCAAGGATTTCCTTCGCGTGGGCGCGCCGCTGACCTTGCTGGTGCTCGTCGTCACCCTGCTCGCGATCAACCTGCTGTTCCACTGAGCGCGGCAGGCCAGCGACAGCGGCTCGCATCGCTGGTATTTTCGCCGCCACGCGCGCGCACTGCGCGACGCGACGCCATCAGCCAACAGGGGAATGCGCACTTGAACGAACCCAGGATCGCCATCGTCGGGCTCGGCTACGTCGGGCTGCCGCTTGCGGTGGAGTTCGGGCAGCAACTGGACACCGTGGGCTTCGACGTCAGCGCCAGCCGGGTCGACGAGCTGCGCCAGGGGCGCGACCACACGCTCGAAACCCCGGCGGAGGAGCTCGCCGCGGCCACCCGCCTGCGCTTCACCACCGACGTCGGCGAGCTCGCCGGCTGCAACGTGTTCATCGTCACCGTGCCCACTCCGGTGGACGAGGCGAACCGGCCGGACATGCGCCCGCTGGAAAGCGCCAGCACCAGCATCGGCAGCGTGCTCAAGCGCGGCGACGTGGTGATCTACGAATCCACCGTCTACCCCGGCACCACCGAGGAGATCTGCGTGCCGGTGCTGGAGCGGGTTTCCGGACTGCGCTTCAACCAGGACTTCACTTGCGGCTACAGCCCGGAGCGGATCAACCCCGGCGACAAGCTGCACCGGTTGCCCACGATCACCAAGATCACCTCCGGCTCCACGCCCGGGACCGCCGACTTCGTCGACGCGTTGTACCGGCGCATCATCGCCGCCGGCACCCACAAGGCGCCCAGCATCAAGGTGGCCGAGGCGGCCAAGGTGATCGAGAACACCCAGCGCGACGTCAACATCGCGCTGATCAACGAGCTGGCGATGATCTTCAACACCATGGGCATCGACACCCAGGACGTGCTCGACGCCGCCGGCACCAAGTGGAACTTCCTGCCGTTCAAGCCCGGCCTGGTCGGCGGCCACTGCATCGGGGTGGACCCGTACTACCTCACCCACAAGGCCACCATCCTCGGCTACCACCCCGAGCTGATCCTCGCCGCACGACGCATCAACAGCCGCATGGGGCTGTACGTGGCGCACCAGGTGATCCGCCTGATGGCGAGCAAGCGCATCCACGTGGTCGACTCGCGCATCCTGGTACTGGGACTGACCTTCAAGGAGAACTGCCCGGACTTGCGCAATACCCGCGTGGTGGAAATCATCCGCGAACTCGAAGCCACACACGCCCGAGTGGACGTGTACGACCCGTGGGTCGATCCTGCCGAAGCCCGGGAGAAGCTCGGCATCAGCCCGATCGACGCTCCCGCCGAACGCGCCTACGACGCCATCGTGCTGGCCGTGGCACACCGGGATTTCCTCGGCCACGGCGCCGCCGACCTGCGCCGCTACGGCCGCGAGAACTGCATCGTGTTCGACATCAAGAGCGCATTGCCGCCGGATGCGGTGGACGGCCGGCTGTAGCCTCGTCCGCCAGACTCACTTCGCCGTCGTCCACCCGCACCGCCACCGCGCGCAGGTGCTCGCCGCGGCAGGGGCCGCCGATGCACAGGCCGTCGCCCTGGTTGAAAGTGGCGCCGTGCACGCAGCAGGTCAGGGTGTCGCCCTTGAGCAGGAACTTGCCGGGGGCGTAGTCGAGGCGGCGGCCGGCGTGCGGGCAGACGTTGAGGTAGCCGCGCACCTCGCCGCCCCGGCGCAGCAGGATCAGGCTTTCCTCGCCGTCGGGCAGGCGCGCATCGACGGCGGTGGCGCCGCCGTCGGGGATGTCGTCCAGCCGGCACAGCGCTTGCCGATTCGGCGACCGGACGGGAATGAATGTATCCATCGGCACTTGCCTCGCGGGCCGGATGGCCCCATGGTTGCACGCGTAAGTCGTTGATTTTACCACACGGATTTTTAACACATGTACTTCGCCCTGCCTTCCCTTCGTCGTCCCCGCCATCCGCTGGCACGTGCCCTGTCGCTGCTGCTGGGCATCGCGGTGCTGGGCGTGCTGCTGGTGTTCGGGCTGGTGGTGGCCGGCGTGCTGCTGGTCGGCGGTCTGGTGTGGCTGGCCGTGCGCCAGTGGAAGCAGGCCAGCGCACCGGCGCAGCCTGCTGCGGCCAAGGCGAATGCGAAGCCGGCGGTGCTGGAAGGCGAATTCGTGGTGATCAGGCAGGGGCGGCCGGTCACGCATTGAACCCACGACGGGTGGAACCGGCGGATAATGCGCCGTCCCCACGCGATCCGCCCCCATGTCCGATGCCCCTGCTTCCGTCGCGGCCGCAACGCCGCGCAACCTGACTGATCCCCGCATCCTGATCCCGCTGGCGCTGCTTGCGCTGTACGTGATCTGGGGTTCGACCTATCTGGGCATCCGTTTCGCGCTGGAAAGCTGGCCGCCGTTCCTGCTCGCCGGCGTGCGCTTTCTCGGCGCCGGCATGGCGCTGTACGGCTTTCTGCGCTGGCGCGGCATGGCCCCGCCGACGCGCGAACAATGGCGCAACGCGGCGATCACCGGCCTGCTGCTGCTCGGCCTGGGCAACGGCCTGGTGTGCTTCGCCGAGCAGCGGGTGAGCTCGGGCATCGCCGCGGTGGCGGTGGCCAGCATGCCGCTGTTCGCGGCGCTGTTTTCCGGCATGTACGGCGAGTGGCCGCACCGGCGCGAGGCAATCGGCCTGGCGATCGGCTTCGGCGGCGTGATCGTGCTGAACCTGGGCAGCAGCCTGGCCGGTTCCTCGATCGGCGCGATCGCCCTGCTGGTGGCCGCGGCGGCGTGGGCGTTCGGCTCGGTGTGGAGCCGGCGCCAGGCGATGCCGTCCGGCCCGATGAACACCGCCGCGCAGATGATCTGCGGCAGCGTCGCCCTGCTCGGCTTCGCCCTGCTCAGCGGCGAACGGCTGCCGGTGCACCCGACCCTGCGCTCCACCCTGGCGATCGCCTACCTGGCGGTGTTCGGCTCGATCATCGCGTTCAGCGCGTACCTGTACGTGCTCAAGCACGCGCGCCCGGCGCTGGCCACCAGCTACGCCTACGTGAACCCGCCGGTGGCGGTGCTGTTCGGCGTGCTGCTGGCCGGCGAGCACGTGGGGCCGTTCGACCTGGCCGGCATGGCGATCATCCTGGCCGGCGTGGCGGTGATCACGCTGGCGAAGCAGAAGCGAAACACGGCAAAACCATAGGAGCCCGCTCGCGGGCGATGCTTTGAAAGCCGGGATGACCAGACGTTCGTCTGTCGAGAGCCGGGATCCGCGAAAGCAAGAGCATCGCCCGCGAGCGGGCTCCTGCCTGGTGTTCTCGACCATCGTCGCCTTGCCTGCGTATCCGCCGCGGCGCGACGATGGGGCGATTCACCGGCGGAGAACGGCATGAACGCGAGACAGGACGGCTGGATGGCGCGCGCGGCGTTGCGCAGCGCGGCGTGGGCGGAGCGCTGGTTTCCGGACGCGTGGGTATTCGCCGCGCTGGGCGTGGTGGTGGTGGCACTGGCGGCGTTCGCCTTCGGCGCCACGCCGGCGGCGACGGTCACCGCGTTCGGCGACGGCTTCTGGAGCCTGATCCCGTTCACCATGCAGATGGCGTTCGTGGTGATCGGCGGCTACGTGCTGGCGACCGCGCCGGTGGTGGCGCGCTTCATCGACGTGCTGGCGCGGGCGCCGCGCAGCGGGCGCGGGGCGATCGTGTACATCGCGCTGGTCAGCATGCTGGCCTCGCTGCTGAGCTGGGGTTTCTCGCTGGTGTTCGGCGGGCTGCTGGTGCGTGCGCTGGCGCGGCGCGAGGACCTGCGCATGGATTACCGCGCGGCCGGCGCGGCGGCGTATCTCGGGCTGGGCGCGATCTGGGCGATGGGCCTGTCCTCGTCGGCGGCACAGTTGCAGGCGAACCCGGCCAGCATGCCGCCGGGGCTGCTGGCGATCACCGGCGTGCTGCCGTTCAGCCAGACCATCTTCCTGTGGCAGTCGATCGTGCTGACCGCGGTGCTGATCGTGGTGTCGCTGCTGGTGTGCTGGTTCACCGCGCCGTCGGATGCGAACGCCCGCACCTCGAAGGATTTCGACATCGGCGAAAGCTCGACGCCCGCGTTGCCGCCGCGCACGCGCCCGGGCGAGTGGCTGGAATACAGCCCGCTGCTGGCGCTGGCGATCGGCCTGCTGGGGCTGGGCTGGCTGGGCCACGAGTTCGCGACCAAGCCGGCGGTGACCGCGATCGCCAACCTCAATACCTACAACTTCCTGTTCCTGACCGCAGGGCTCCTGCTGCACTGGCGCCCGCGCAGCTTCCTCGACGCGGTGCATCGTGCCGTGCCGAGCACCGCCGGCGTGCTGATCCAGTTTCCGCTGTACGGCGGCATCGCCGCCCTGCTCACCCACGTGCCCGGCGCCGACGGCTCCACGCTGGCGCACCGGTTGTCGAACCTGTTCGTGCACATCGCCGGCCAGGAAAGCTTCCCCGCGGTGATGGGCGCGTACTCGGCGATCCTCGGCTTCTTCGTGCCCTCCGGTGGCGGCAAGTGGCTGGTCGAGGCGCCGTACGTGATGCAGGCGGCGAACGACCTGCACGTGCACCTGGGCTGGGCGGTGCAGGTGTACAACGCGGCCGAGGCGCTGCCCAACCTGATCAACCCGTTCTGGATGCTGCCGCTGCTCGGCGTGCTCGGCCTGAAGGCGCGCGACGTGGTCGGCTACACCTTCGTGCAACTGGTGGTGCACGTGCCGCTGGTGCTGGGCATGCTGTGGCTGCTGGGCATGACGCTGACGTACGTGCCGCCGGTGATGCCGTAACCCCGCACAGGCGTCTGCGTGCGCAGGAGCCCGCGAGCGGGCTCCTGCGCCGAACGCGGCTTACAGCTCGCGCAGCGCGGTGGTCACCGGCAGCCGCGCCGCGCGCACGGCCGGGAACAGGCCGCCGATGAAGCCGATCGCCAGTGCCCACTTCAGGCCGGTCCACAGCAGCGCAGGCGTCACCGCCAGCTTGAAGCTGAGCGTGCCGACCGTGCCCTGGGCCAGGGTCGAGGCGCTGTAGCCGTTGAACACCAGCCAGGCCAGCGCGCCGCCGGCAAGGCCGCCGAGCAGGGCCAGCAGCATCGTTTCCAGCATCACCGCCACCACCACCGGCAGGCCGCGGAAGCCGATCGCGCGCAGCGTGGCGATCTCGCGGGCGCGCGTGGCGACGGTGGCGAACATGGTGTTGAGCGCGCCGAACACCGCGCCGATCGCCATGATCACGCCGACCACGATGCCGATGATGGTGATCGCCTTGGTGACGCCCTCGGACTGCTTGCGGAAATAGTCCAGCGTGGTGCTGGTATCCACCTGCAGGCGCGGGTCGCTGGAAAGCGCCGCCTTGAACGCGTCGTAGGCCGCCGGACTGGTCAGGCGCACGAACACCGAGGTGCGGCTGCTGCCGCGGCGGTAGGTGTCGGCGACCACGTTGGCGTCACCCCACAGTTCCGAGTCCATCGCGTCGCCCGACTCGAACACGCCGGCCACGGTCCAGGTCTGGCTGCCCAGCTTGATCTCGCGGCCCGGCTCCAGTCCGGCGAACTGGTGCTGCGCGCCCTTGCCCGCCACCAGTTCGCGCAGGCCCGGCTTGAACTTGCGCCCGGCCACGATCTTCACTTCCGGACGCAGCGTCCAGGCCTGCTCGCCGACACCGCGCATCTGCACGCTGCCCTCGTCACCGCTGCCGTCGGCCAGCGGCAGGTTCGCCGCCACCACCAGTTCCGGCGAGGCGATCGGTTTGCCGGCCGCGTCGCGGGCGATGCCCGGCGCCTGTTCGATCACCGTGGTGCTGGCATGGTCCAGCACGGAGGACACCTCCGAGGCCGAACCGCCGCGCAGCACGATGGCGGTGTCGGCGCTGCCGCTCCTGCTCAGCGTCTCGCGGTAGCCCACACCCATCGCCAGCATCGACACCAGCACCGCGACTACACCGGCAATGCCGATGACCACCACCGACGAGGCGCCGACGCGCTGCGGCAGGGTGCTGACGCCGACGCGGGTGACCGATCCGGCCTGCCGTCCGGTGCGCGCCAGCAGCAGCCACAACCCGAACAGCACCGCCAGCGCCAGCAGCGCCGGCCACGGCAGCACGGTCCAGGCTGTGATGCCGATGGCGAGGATCAGGCACAGGCCGAGGCCGCGCAGAAACGATTTCAACTTGTTCATGGCGAATGCTCCTTCAGCGGCCAGCCAGTGCATCGACGATGTTCAGGCGCATCGCCCGGATCGCGGGCAGCGCCCCCACCAGCAAGCCGATGGCGACCATCAGCCCCACGCCCAGCAGCCAGCTGCCCGCGTGCACCGGCGGCATGTTGATGACACCGCCGCTGCCGGCGCTGACGACCGGCCCCAGCACCGCCGCCAGGCCGAGCCCGAGCACGCCGCCGAGCAGCACCAGCAGCACCGACTCGGCCAGCACGATCATCAGCACGCTGGTGCTGGAGAAGCCGATGGTCTTCATCACGCCCAGCTCCGAGGTGCGCTCGCGCACCGCCTGCGCCATGGTGTTGCCGGTGAGGAACAGCAAGGTGAAGAACACCGCGCCCATGATCGAGAACACGATCAGGCCGATGTTCGCCATCTGCTTGATCCACGACGCCATCGCGGCTTGCTCGGTCTGCGTCCTGGTCTCGTGGTCGGAATTGGCCGACAGTGCGTCGATCGCCCGCACCACGCGGTCGGCGTCGGCGGGGTCGGCGACGCGACTGATGTACCAGCCCACCTGGCCCTGGTTGTAGGGATTGGACTCGTCGAAGTACTTCCAGTGCATCAGGATGCCGCCCTGCAGGAACTCGCCGTGGTCGGGGTCCTTCGCGTGCATGATGCCGGCGATGTCGAAGGTCCAGGTCTTGCTGCCGTCGCGGTTGGGGAAGATGTTCGACATCAGCGGAATCTTGTCGCCCACCTTCCAGTGGTACTTCTTCGCCAGCACGTCGCCGACCAGCACGCCGGTGCGGGTGGCGTCGAACGTCTTGCGCTGCTCCGGCGCGACGACGATCTCGGGATACATGTCGATGTAGTTCGGGCTGACCGCGAAGGTGAAGATCTGGTTGTGCGCGTCCTGGTAGGCGCCGCCGAACCAGTTGGCGTAAGCCACGTCCTTCACGCCGGGCACGGTAGCGATCTTCGCCTCCAGCGCCGACGGCAGCGGCTGGATGAAGGACAGCTTCGAGCCGGTCTGCAGGCGCTCGGCACCGGCCGCGCTCTTGCCGGCGTTGGCGAAGCTGGTGCGCACGCCGTCGAGCATGCCGAACAGCAGGAACGCGGCCACGATCGACACCAGGGTGAGGAAGGTGCGGGCCTTGCGCCGGAACAGCGCGGCCCAGATCAGGTGGAGGTATTTCATGACGGCATCCTCTGGGGATCTCGGTGTTTTGGCGCGAGGTCAAGAGCTCTACTCCCTCCCAGCCTGCCCCTGCATGCAGGGGGAGGAGCGAAGCGACCATGCCCCCTCCCCTGCACCGCAGGGGAGGGTCGTGACCGAAGGGAATCCCTTGCGGAGGGAGGGGTCGCTGATCGCCGCACGCCGATCACGCCAACGCGCCCTGCTCGACCAGCGTGCCCTTGTCCAGGTGCAGCGTATGGCTGGCGTACTCGGCCGCCTTCGGATCGTGGGTGACCATCACGATGGTCTTGCCGTGCTCGCGGTTGAGTTGCTGCAGCAGGCCTAGCACGTCCTCGGCGGACTGGCGGTCGAGATCGCCGGTAGGCTCGTCGCAAACCAGCAACGCGGGGTCGGAGACGATCGCGCGGGCGATCGCCACGCGCTGCTGCTGGCCGCCGGAGAGCTCGCCCGGCTTGTGGCTGGCGCGGTCGGCCAGGCCGACCAGCTGCAGCGCGATCGAACCGTTCTTGCGGCGCTGCGCCGCCGGCAGTTTCGTCAACAGCAGCGGCAGTTCCACGTTGCGCTGCGCCGACAGCATCGGCATCAGGTTGTAGAACTGGAAGATGAAGCCCACGTTCGACGCGCGCCACTTCGCCAGCGCGCCGCCGCCGAGCTGGTCGATGCGCTGGCCGCCCACGCTGATGCTGCCGGCGCTCGGCGCGTCGAGCCCGCCGATCAGGTTGAGCAGGGTGGTCTTGCCGGAGCCGGACGGCCCCATCAGCGCCAGGAAATCGCCTTCGGCGATGTCCAGGTTGACGTGGTGCAGCACTTCGACTTTCTGCTTGCCGCGCTCGTAGGTCTTGGCGAGCTCCTTGATCTCGATCAGCGTACCCATGGCAGTTCTCCGATGAACATGGATTTTCCGCAGGAACCCGCTGGCGGGCGATGCTTTTCAGGCGCCGCTAGAGAGCATCGCCAGCCAGCAGGTTCCTGCACGAGGTTGAAAAACTACGGTTTCTTGATCTGGACGTCCGAACCGTCGTGCAACCCGGCCGGCGGCGACACCACCACGCTGTCGCCCGGCTTCACCGCGGCCGGCAGCAGGCGCAGATCGCCGTAGGCCTGCGCGGCGGGGTTCACCGCGCGCTGGCGCACCTGGCTGCCGTCGAGCACGAACACCACGCTGCGGCCGTCACGCTGCACGATCGCCGTGGCCGGCACCAGTACGCCCTGCGGCGCGCTGGCGGCGGTTTTCGGCTTTTCTTCCAGGAACGACACCCGCACGCCCATGTTCGGCACGATGCGCGCATCCCTGTTTTCCAGCGCCACGCGCACCTTCACCGTGGCCTTGCCGCGGTCGGCGGCGGGCACGATGGCGATGACGTGGGCAGGGATCTTCCAGTCCGGGTAGGCGTCGAGTACCGCCTCGGCGGGCATGTCCGGCTTCACCCGGCCGATGTAGGCCTCGTTGACGTCCACGTCGACTTCCAGCGAATCCATGTCGACGATGGTGCCGATACCGGTGCGGGTGAATCCGCCGCCGGCGGAGAACGGCGAGACGATCTCGCCCACCTGGGCATCCTTGGTGGTGATCACGCCGTCGAACGGCGCGCGCACCACGCAGTAGTCGAAATTGACCTGCGCCTGTTCCACCTGCGCGTCGGCCGCGGCCGCCTGCTTGCGCTGCGACGCCAGTTGCGCCTGCGTGCTCTCGACCAGGGTGCGGGCCTGCTCGGCGGCCTGCTTCGGCACCAGGCCGCGGGTGGCCAGCTCCCGCTGGCGCGCGGCGTCGCGCTCGTTCTGCGCCAGCTGTGCCTGGTATTGCGCCACCAGCGCATGCGCGGCGGCGGCCTGCCCCCTGGCTGCGCCCAGCGCCGCGCGATACGCGCTGTCGTCCAGCCGCGCCAGCACCTGGCCCTTGCTCACGCGGTCGCCTTCCTCGATCAGCACCGCGGTGAGCGTGCCGGTGATCTGCGCCGACACCGTGGCCTGGCGCCGCGCGGTGACGTAGCCGGTGGCCTGCAGCACGGCGCCCGCTTCGCTGCCGGCGCCCGGCGCGACCGCGGTGGCGGTCTGCACGGCCACGGCGCGATGGCCGAAGAACAACTGTGCGGCGCCGCCGAGCAGCAACAACAGCACGACGACCGCGCCGCCGATCCACAGCCAGCGCCCCGGGTTGCGCCCGTGGTCTTCGCGTTGGTGGCGCTCGATGCGCAGTTCCTTCAGCAGTTCGGCGTTGTCCACGTCCACTCCTGTTCAAACGGCCATGTCCCCGGCATGGGCGCATCATGGACGCCCCGCCGGCACGCTGCCAGAGCATGGCATCAACCATCGCCGGTGACAGCTGTCATCCGTATTCCCTCCCCACCCGCGTACATGACGAATGGAAACGCGCCGAATCGACACGCCGCGGCGGCCGGCCTTCGGCGCCTGTCCCGGCCCAAGCCCGGCTTTGCTACGCTTGCGGCCATGAACTACGCCATCGCCGCGCCCGCCATCCCCAGCCTGCCGATCATCGGCTCCGACCGGCGCTTCCCGGTCCGCCGGGTATTCTGCATCGGCCGCAACTACGCCGAGCACGCACGCGAGATGGGCGCCACGGTGGACAAGTCCGCGCCGATGTTCTTCTGCAAGCCGGCCGACGCAGTGGTCGCCGACGGCGCCGACGTGCCCTACCCGCAGGCCACCGCCGAGCTGCATCACGAGGTGGAGATGGTGGTGGCGCTGGGCGCCGGCGGCCGCGACCTCGGCGCCGAGCAGGCCAAGGCGCTGGTCTGGGGCTACGGCGTGGGGCTGGACTTGACCCGCCGCGACCTGCAGGCGCAGGCCAAGGCCAAGGGCCATCCATGGGACGTGGCCAAGGGCTTCGACCACTCCGCCCCGGTCTCCGCGTTGCGTCCGGCCGGCGCGGCGATGGTGGACGCGCACACCGTGCTGCGGCTCGACGTGAACGGCGAGCCGCGCCAGCGGGCCACGCTGGGCGAGATGGTGCATGACGTGCCGCACATCCTGGCGGCGCTGTCCACGCTGTTCGAACTGAAGGCCGGCGACCTGGTCTTCACCGGCACCCCCGCCGGCGTCGCCGCGCTGCAGCGCGGCGACCGCTTCCACGCCGAGCTGGTCGGCGTGGCGGAGC
>ERZ778018.1257-NODE-1257-length-22809-cov-13.316384_pt1 | contig 22809 bp, 18 predicted proteins | sample MGYA00375748_ERZ778018 | MGnify/ENA primary metagenome ERZ778018 (study PRJEB29350, sample SAMN05509839) | bioreactor metagenome | biome: bioreactor; material: wastewater | place: South Africa: University of Cape Town | collected 2014-04-22 ... | reverse complement strand
ACGTCTTCCCCCCTCGCGGGGGAAGACAGACGCCGAAGGCGTCAGATGAGGGGGAGGACGCGCGGGACGACCGTTGGAATTCGCGGAAGCCCGTTCGGGAAGCCCTGGACGTCGACGGCGTTTTGGCCCGCCCCCCCTCATCCGGCCCTTCGGGCCACCTTCCCCCGCGAGGGCATAGGTATGGCCACAACTTTTCGATTAGGAATTTGGAGAGCATAGGCAAGCTCTATATTGACCCAGATCGCCTATTCCGTCCCCTCTCCCACCGGGAGAGGGCAGCCGCGCAGCGGCGGGTGAGGGTCGTCGCGCTTCGCGGGGAGCGTCGGGTCGGCATGACGCAAGCCCAGAGCGTATCCCGAAATGCGACGACCCTCACCCGGCCCTTCGGGCCACCCTCTCCCGGTGGGAGAGGGGACATCGGACGCTTGCCTATCCTTCCCAGATTCCGAGTCGAAAAGTTGTGGCCATACCTATGCCGCGAGGGGGGAAGGACGTTATGCCGGCCGCGACGCCCTTACGGGACAGACTCTGAACCCGGCCGGTCAGCGAACCGTCGTCCCGTCGGCCGAGGCGATCGGTTCCGCCAGGGGGCCGGACTGAAGCGCCTGGAGTTCGACCCTGGGCTTGAAGCAGCCGTTGGGGTCGTCGAACGAGACGCCGGCCACCTCGGCGGCCGATCCGCCTCGAAACATCTGGATCGCGGCGTCCAGGTCGTAGGGCATGTTGCTGGCGACGAACCCGCCGACGGCGTTGCGCCAGACCATGCGGTAGGTGGCGGCCCCGCCGTTTTTGTACTCGACGCGGATCAGGGGCGGGTCCACCTTGTAGAGCAACGCCTTGATCCGGCCCCAGAGGGAGAGTTCCAGGTCGGCCTTCAGGAAGACGAGGCCGCCGGCCGCCGGGGGAATGGCGTAGGTCCGCGCGAAGTCGACGGTGGTCCGGTCGATCGGCCTCGCGCCGCTCCATTTGGGCGTCGCGCGGCGTTCGAGCAGGAGCTTGTCCCCCTCGGCGTCGACCAGGTCGTACCAGCGGTAGAGTTCGATCCACGTCCGCGAGTCGACCGCGCAGGGGACTCCCATGTCGATCGCGACGTGCGAGTAGATCACGAACCGAGGCGCGCGCGGGCCGCGGTAATGGCGGACGCCCATCATGTCGAGGGCCGGCGTGTAGGTCGAGTAGGATTGGAAGACCGGCCGGGGCCTCCAGTTCAGGTCGTTCGACCAGGCCAGGGAGATTTCCCAGGGGTAGACGTCCACCGTCGCCGCGCCGATCCGCTCCAAAAACCGCGGCGGCAGCGCCTGTTCCGCCTTCAAGCGGCCGTCGCGGGCCCTCGCCGCGGCGCGGAACTCGTCGAGCCGCCACAAGGCCGCCAGGTTGGAGGGGCCGCGGGTCGTGATCTTCTCCAGGCTCGTCGGCGCGTACCAGAGGCTCAGGCCCACCACGCCGGCGACGGCGACGGTCGCGGGGATCCGCGTTCGAAGCGCGCGGCTGGCGGCCGGCAGGACCAGGGCCGTCATGCTCACCATCCCCGGCCAGCTTATCAAGTAATGCCCCAGGTCGTGCCGGACGGCCGCGCCCTTGTAAAGGATGAACATCGGCGCGATCATCAGCGCGAGCGCCGGGGCCATGGGCGAGCGCGCGGCCGCGGCGACGACCAGCCCCGCGGCCGTCGCCGCGAACAGCGCGACCGCCGTCCACAGGCCCGTGCTGGCCGGGTCGTCGATCGCCATCTGGGTGCCGTAGCCGGCGGCGATCTCCTTGGACGCCTTCAGGAACGGCCAAAGCGCGGAGATCGGCCCGCCGTAGATCAGGAACAGGCCGACCACCGTCCCGACGTAGGCCAGGCCCAGCAGCGCGAGTCGTCCGACCACCCGCCGGCTCGGATCGCGGGCCAGCCGCATCAGCGACCAGACGCCCAGCGACCCGGCGCAGGCGACGCCCAGGTTGAACTTGGCGAGCAGCGCCGCGGCGGCGAGGATCGCCCCGGGGACCGCCCAGGCGGGCTTGCGGTCCAGTTCCGCCAGGAGCAGGAAGTTCAGGACCGACAGGATCACGACCCCGTTGAGCGCGAAGTTGGGCTCCATGTCCAGCCCGGCGCCGCAAACGGCCGTCGCCGCGACGAAGACCAGGGGGGTCGCGTAACCGCGGGTCCGGAACAGAAGCGCGGCCGCGGAGGTCCACCAGCACAGGTGCAACGTCAACCGGATCGCCGTCGCGTGGAGGTCGAGCGTCCCCAGCGACTTGGGCTGCAGCGCGAAGCCCAGCGGCCCGTAGGTGAACGCGACGTCGCGGCCGAAGACCAGGCCCTTGATCCCCGCCAGGTGCAGCCCGATGATCCACGACGGATCCAGGCCGACGTCGATCTGGGAGAACCAGGGCGGGACCGTCACGACGACCAGCCCCGCCAGCAGCAGCGCGCGCCAGGCGATCGCGGGCTTGGAGAACTTCGCGTCGGGGGCCGCGACGGCCCCGGCTTCCGGTTCCAGGCTCATCGCTTCCTCCGTGAACGGGCCGCCGCGGCCGGGGTCATCGCGCGGGTCGCGACGCCCATCGAGGGACGAGGGCGTATCCGTACCAGTACAAATATTTGGGCAGCCACTTCATCAGCCGGAACCGCGACTCCCCGGCCGTGCGGTCGCGCCAGGTCGTGGGGACCTCGGCGATCGGGACGCCGCGGCGGAACGCCTTGGCGGTCAACTCCAACGCCAGCTCGAAACCGCCCTCGCTCTCGATCTTGAGCTCGCGGACCAGGGCCGCGTCGTAGAGGCGGAAGTTGTTGGTGGCGTCGTGGGTCGGGAAGCCGACGCCGTAGCGCAGCGAGAGCCCCGCCAGACGGCTGAGCGTCCGCTTCAGCCACGGCCCGCCTTCCTGGCTCCCCCCCTTCATGTAGCGGCTGGGGCAGACGATGCGAGCGCCGCCGCGGTACGTCTCCAGCATCCGGGGGACGATCCGAAGGTCGTCGGAAAGATCGGCCATGACCACCAGCGCGGGGCCCTCGCCGACCTCGTCGAAGCCAGTCCTGATCGCGCCCACCACGCCGCGGCCCTCGCGGTTCTTCACTAGCTTCAGCCAGGGCCGGGTCGCGGCGGCGGCCGTCGCGACCGGGACCGTCGTGTCCTCGTCGAAGTCGTACACGACGTGCATCGTGAACGGCCGGGGGACGTCGCGCTCCACCTCGGCCAAAAGCCGGGGGAAGTTCTCCCCCTCGTTGTAGACCGGGACGATCAGCGAAAGCGCCTGGTCGACCCGGACCCAGGTCGAGGGCCGTCGCGCGACCGCCGAGCGTCGCGATTCCGTCGTGTCGCGCGGCATCAGAGGACTCCCGCGGCCAGTTGCTTGTCGACCCAGGGGATCACCTCGTCGAGGATCTCGCCCAGCGGCGTCTCGGCCGTGAAGCCGAGCAGGTCGCGGGCCTTGTCGACGGTCGGGATCCGGCACTGCACGTCGTAGTGGAACGGCTCGTCGGAGACCACCCGGAACGGCTTCCAGTCGCCGTGGATCTTCCTCCAGATCAGTTCGGCGAGTTCCATGACGGTCGTGGAGACCGGCGTGCTGAGGTTGAAGTCCTCGTTCTCGGCCTCGGGACGCTCGACGCACAAGCGGATCCCGCGGGCCAGGTCGCCGCCGTAGGTGTAGTGCCGCACCTGCTCGCCGGTCCCCAGGACGTGGAGCGGGTCTTGCCCCTTGAGCACCTTCTGGACCAGGTCCGGGACGACGTGGCTCATGGCGAGCCGCACGTTCCCCGAGAGGATCTCCACATCGGTCTTGGCCCGGCGCTCGCCGACGCCGACGCAGTTGAACGGCCGGGCGATCGTGAACGGCAGCCCGTACTGCTCGCGGGCGCCCTGGGCGAAATACTCCACGGCCAGCTTCTGGAAGCCGTAGGTCGAACTCGGCGGCGGGCAGGCCCGATGGTCCCCCTCGCGGCTGGGGAACCGCGTCGCGTTCTCGAAGACCATCGACGACGACACGACCGTGATCTTCTTGAGCCTGGCGCGGCGACGCGCCCAGATCGCGGCGTCGAACGTGGAGGCGGTGATCCGCTCGTTCTCCGCGATCAGGTCGTAGGCGAACGAGTGAAAGTAGCTAATGCCGCCGATCATCGCCGCGCCGGCGACCAGGTGGTCGCAATCGGCGAGCAACTCCTTCATCAAGCCGACGTCCTTGGCGTCGCCGCGGACGAAGGTGTAGTTCGGGTGGTCGAGGCTGTTCTGCTCGACCTCGCCGTACTTCGAGAAGTTGTCGATGCCGACGACCTCGTGGCCGTGGGCCAGCAGCTCCTCGACGAGGTAGCCGCCGATGAAGCCGGCCGATCCAGTCACCATGATCTTCATGAACGATCCCTCTGGGGGTCCCGGCGCGGGCCGGTCGATGCGGGGGAAGACGCGGGCCGGCCTCGTCGTCAGGCGGCGGCGCGATCCGAATCCTCGGCCTCGGCCGCCGGCTTCGCCAGGAAGTTGAAGACGTCGACGACCGGCTTGTCGATCGACAGCCCGCGGTACTCGTCGTGGCAGGCCCCGAGGAACACCACGTCGGCCTCCTCCAGCGCCCGCTCAAGCGGCACGAACGACGGATCCTGGATGTACGGGTCGGTGCAGAGTACCCGGGCGGCCTCGAACGTCAAGACCTTTCGGAGCTTGTACGCCAGGGAGTCGCGGGGGTCGTCGTTGTTCCCCTTGAAGGCCATCCCCAGGATGGCGACGGTCGCGTCGGACAGGTCGTGGCGCCGCTTGGCCGATTCGACGAGGAACGTGGGGAGCCCCTCGTTGATCATCATCGCGGCCTGGCCCAGGACGAAGTCGTTGTGGTTGAACGCGGCCAACTGCATCGTGTCCTTCAGGAGGCAGGGCCCGCCGGCGAACCCCGCGCCCGGGAAGCCGGCCATCCGGGGGTAGTCGGCGGTCATCGCCGCGCGGACGCGGGCGAAGTCCGCGCCGAACTTGTCGGCGATGACGTAGAACTGGTTGGCGATCGAGAAGTTGATATACCTGTAGGTGTTGCAGAAGAGTTTGCAGAGTTCGGCCTCCACCGGCGGCAGTTCGATCAGCCTGGCGCCGAGCATGCCGAAGAGGGCCTTCGCCCGCCGGTTGGCCGTCGGCGTCGCGCCGCCGATGATCTGCGGCAGGCCGCCGGTCTCCTCAAGCGCGAACCCCTGGGCGATCCGCTCCGGGCAGTGGGCCACGTCGATTTTGGGCCCGTTCTCGCGACAGCGGCGATGCAACCGCTCGGTGACGCCGGGGAAGACGGTGCTACGCAGGATCAGGAGTTGGCCGTCGCGCATCCGATCGAGGATGCCGTCCATCGCCCGATCGAACGAGCGGATCTGGGGGCTCAGGAACTCGTCGACCGGCGTGCCGATGGTGACCACGACCGAATCGCACGTCCTGACGGCGTCCGGGTCGGTCGTCACCGACAGCGAGCCGTCGGCGAGCGTCCGGGTCAGCGCCTCGTCGGCGCCGCGCTCCAGAAACGGCATCCGTCCCGCGGCGACGCTCCGGACTCGCTTCTCGCTGTTGTCCAGAAGCGTGACGCGCGCGCCCGCCGAGGCCAGGGCGATCCCCAGCGGCAAGCCGATGTGGCCGCAGCCGCCGACGATGCAGACGGAATGTTTCATCTCGAAAATCCCTTCTCGGAGACGACCTTCGGCCACCCTCGCGGACGTCGCGCGGCCCGCTTCCTTGCGAGCCTCGCCCGTCGGGCGCGTCGCGGCGCCGTCGCCGTTGCGAACCGACGAAGAGCCGGTCGGGCGCGACGCGCCGGTTTTTACCGTTATTCCATCGGTCCATCAAGGTCGACACTTGACGCGAAGGCCAAACCCGGCCCGTCCTCCCCCGGAGGCCGGATCGCGTACAATGTCGATCGGCGCGGCGTTCGCGAGAACGCTCGCGCTTCGACGGGTCGTCTCGGAGGCGGCCCGGACCTCACGGCAATCCAGGAGATCGGCGATGTCTTCCAACAATCCGAATCGTCGCGAGGCGCTTCAGGCCGGCGCGGCGGGGCTGGCGGCCTTGTCGTTGGGCGGCGCGGTCGCGGCGGCCGAGGAGACCAACGAGCAGGGGGTGCCGCTACGGCCCCTGGGCAAAACCGGCGAGAAGGTCTCGCTCCTGGCCCTCGGCGGCCACCACTCCGCCCGGGCGAAGGAGGAAAAGGACTCGCTCCACCTCATCCAGCGCGCCATCCACGAGGGGGTCACCTTCATGGACAACGCCTGGGACTACCATAACGGCGGCGCCGAGGAGCGCATGGGCAAGGCGCTTGAGGAAGCCAAGCTCCGCGACAAGGTCTTCCTCATGACCAAGGTCTGCGGCCGCACCGCCAAGGAGGCCCGCTCCAACCTGGAGGACAGCCTCCGCCGCCTCCGCACCGACCACGTGGACCTCTGGCAGTTCCACGAGATCAACTACGACAACGACCCCGACCGCGTCTTCGCCCACGAGGGCGCCATCGAGGTGGCGCTCAAGGCCAAGGAGCAAGGCAAGATCCGCTACCTGGGCTTCACCGGCCACCGCAACCCCGACGTCCATCTCAAGATGCTCGACAAGTACGCCTGGGACACGGTCCAGATGCCCCTGAACGTGCTCGACGGCACCTTCCGCAGCTTCCAGAAGAACGTCCTGCCGAAGCTGAACGAGCGCGGGGTGGCCGCGATCGCGATGAAGTCGCTGGGAGGCGACGGCGGCATCGTCCGCACCGTCAAGACCCCGGTGGAGAAGGCCCTGGCCTACGTCTTCTCGCTGCCGATCGCGACGTTGGTCTCCGGCATGGAGAACGAACGGGTCCTGGAGCAAAACCTGCGGATCGTTCGGAGCTTCAAGCGGATGGACGCCGAGGCCATGGCCGCGGTCGAGGACGAGTACAAGGCCGCCGCCGCCAACGGCCGCTACGAGGCGTTCAAGACCACCAAGAACTACGACGGCCCCGTCCACCGCAAGCAACAACTCACCGGGTGACGAACCACGCCGTCGATGATGGATCGTGAATAGATCATGGCAAGCATCCCTTCTCCCCTCGTGGGAGAAGGTGGCCGAAGGCCGGATAAGGGGGATTCCCGCCGGCTTTCGGTCGCGCCACCCCTCATCCGCCCCTTCGGGGCACCTTCTCCCACAAGGGGAGAAGGGATTACATATTCAGTAATCCCTAAAGATCCTAATTGATCGACCTGGGTCGTCACGCGAGAATCGGCTTGAGGATCCGACCGCCGTTTTCGGTGAGGCGTTCGTCGCGACCGCCGTGGAGATAGGTCAGCTTCATGTGGTCGATCCCCATCAGATGGAGGATCGTCGCGTGGATGTCGTTGACGTGGGCGCGGTCGGCGATCTGGTGCATGCCGATCTCGTCGGTCGCGCCCAGGATCGTCCCCCCCTTGACGCCGCCGCCGGCCATCCACATGGTGAAGCCGGTGGCGTTGTGGTCGCGGCCGCGGCCGCCCCCCTGACGCACCGGCGTCCGGCCGAACTCGCCGCCCCAGACCACCAGGGTCTCGTCCAGAAGCCCCCGGCGCTTCAGGTCGGTGAGCAGCGCGGCGACGGGCTGGTCGGTCAGGCCGCACATCTTCTCGTGGTTGGCGTCGATGTCGTCGTGGGCGTCCCACTGCCAGGCGACGGGGCCGCCGCCGGAATAGAGCTGGACGAAACGGACCCCGCGCTCCACCAGCCGGCGCGCGAGCAGGCAGCGGGCGCCGAACTCGGCGGTTCGGTCGTCGTCCAGGCCGTAGAGGCTCTTGGTCTCCGCGGTCTCGGCGGATAGGTCGACGGCCTCGGGCGCGGCGGTCTGCATCCGGAAGGCCAACTCGTAGGAGGCGATCCGGGCGGATAGCTCGGAGTCGGCCGGATCGAGTTCGCGCTCGTTCATGTCCTTGAGCAGGTCGAGCGTCCGACGCTGGCGCGCGGGGTCGAAGCCGGACGTCGGCTTGAGGTTGACGATGGGGACCGAGCCGGATCTAAGCAGCGTCCCCTGATGGTGCGCCGGGAGGAAGCCGGCGCTCCAGCAGGGCGCGCCCCCCTCGGGCGTCCCCTGGGGCTGGGTCATCACGACGTAGGCCGGCAGGTCGTCGCTCTCCGAGCCCAGGCCGTAGGTCAGCCAACTCCCCAGGCTGGGGAAGCCCATCAAGATGCGTCCGGTCATCATTTGATACATCGCCGGCGCGTGGACGACGCTGTCGGCGACGCATGAACGAATCAGCGCGATCTCGTCGGCGTGCCCGTGCATGTGTGGCACCAGGTCGGACATGTCCATGCCCGACTCGCCGTAGCGTCCCCACTTGCGATGCGAGGCCAGGCAGAGCGGGTCGCTTTCGAGGAACTGGCTATGGATCTTGCCGAAGCTGGGAGGGAGCGCCTGACCGTCGAGCCGGGCCAACAGCGGCTTGGGATCGAACATGTCGATGTGGCTGGGGCCGCCGGTCATGAACAGGAAGATGCAACGCTTGGCCTTCGCCGGGTGGTGTCCCGGCCTGGCCGCCAGCGGGTTCGTCGCCGACGTTCCGCCGGCCCGCGTGTCGCGCTCCAGAAGCGCGGCCAGCGCCAACAGGCCGAACCCGTTGCCCGCCCGTTTCAGCATCTCCCGACGGCTCAGCGGGTCGACGATCGGACTCGCGCAAGGCCCTGGGCATTCGTTCGCGTGATTCGGCATAAGATCTTCCTCGAACGCTAGAAGCTCGCGGTTGTTTCCAGGATTAGCGCGGCCGATTTCCAGGGCCGTCCAGCTTGCCGAAGAGTCGATCGACGGCGACCTGGAAGCCGGGCAGGACGTCGCCCGTATCCAGGACGTCGCCCGAGGCGAGGGTCCGCGGCGCCGCTCCGGATCGGTGGATGGCGACCGTTCGCCTTCGCGGGTCGACCTCCCAGACGACGAGGACGCCGGCCTTGAAGTATTCCTCGCGCTTGCGGGCCATCTCGCGCTCGGTGTTTGAGTCGCTCAGGACCTCGACGACCAGGTCGGGCGCGACGTCGGGGACGGGGGCGAGGTTCGGCGGCGTCCCTTCCGGCAGGCGTTCCCAACGGGTGAAGGCGACGGCCGGCGCGCGGAGGAGGCCGGGGAGCAACCTGAGGTAGCCGTCGGCCCCGCTGACCGCCCCCAGGCCGCGCGCCTCCGCGTATTCGTCCAGCAGCCGGGCCAGGAAGACGGCCAGGACGGATTGCGCGTAGCCCATGCCCTTTTCCACCAGGACGCCGTCGACCAGTTCGCAGAGGGCCGCTTTGCGCTCGTTGACGCGGATCGCGTCTCGTTCCGTCGCGGTTCCGGGAGGAGGGTCGGCGAGGATTCGCGAGGGCGCGACGCCGCCCAGGCCGTCCAGGACGTCCTGGAGGTTCCGGGAACGGGGCTCGGCCTGGACGTCGACGGGCATCGCGTCACCTCAAGGCGTTTCCGGGGCTTGTTCGTCCAACTCGCCGAACACGTCCTCCAGCGGCAGCTTGAAGCCGGGGAGGATCTCCGTCATCTCGATCACGTCGGACTCGCGATAAAGCCGGGCGCTTTCCGGGTCGCGACGGTCGTACACGGCGACCGCGCGGGCCTCGGCGTCGACGATCCACACCGAGCGCGCGCCGGCGTCGAAGTATTCTCGACGCTTCCGCGCCATCTCCTCGGGCGTGTTGCTCGCGCTGAGGACTTCGATGGCGAGGTCGGGCGGGAAGTCGACGACCTTCTCCGTGGGGACGCGACGGCCGGGGACGTGGGCCCAACTCGTGAACGCGACGTCCGGCATGCGGACGACGCCGGGGGCGAGCCGAAAGGCGCCGTCCGCCCCGGTCACGATTCCAAGCCGACGCTCCCTGACGAACCGCCGGATGATCGACCCCAGGGTCAGGGCGATCAGGGCCTCTCGAAATCCCATCGGCTTGCTCACGAGGGAACCATCGGCCAATTCGCAAAGCGTCCGCGCGCGTTCGTTGACGCGGATCGCGTCCCGTTCCGTCGCGGTTCCGGGAGGAGGGCTGGCGAGGATTCGCGAGGGCGCGACGCCGCCCAGTCCGTCCAGGACGTCCTGGAGGCTTCGGGAACGGGGCTCGGCCTGGACATCGACGGGCATCGCGTCACCTCAAGGCGTTTCCGGGGCTTGTTCGTCCAACTCGCCGAACACGTCCGCAAGAGGCAGGTGGAATCCGGGGAGGACCTCCTCCATCTCGATCGCGTCGTCGCCGGCGTGAAGCGCGGGTTTTTCGGGGGTGCGGTGGTCGTACACGGCGATGATCCGCCGCCGCGGGTGGACGACCCAGATGGACAGGACTCCCCCCTCGAAGTAGGCGTTCCGCTTCTCCTCGATCGCCTTGGGGGTGTCGTCCTCGTCCACGATCTCGACGGCGAGTTCCGGGACCATGCCGGCGACCGTCTCCGTTTGGACGCGGCGGTCGGGATGGCGTTCCCAACTCGCGAAGGCGACGTCCGGATCCATCATGAGGCCGGGGAGCTTCCGGTAACGCGCTCCCGGCCCCGTCGCGACGCCGAGCCCTCGGCTTCGGACGAACTCCCGGATCCTCGCGTGGATCGCGCCGGCGACGAGCGATTCCAGATACCCCATCATCCGCTCCAAACCGACACGTCAGGGGATGTACAGGAACTCGTTACAGTTGAGCAGGGCCAGGGCGAGGTCGTCCCAGGCGGCGGACTCGTTCACGGCGGCGGCTTGCTCGGCGAGGAACGCGGCGGCGCGGGGGGACTCGTCGGGGGCCGGGTCGCGGCAGAGGACCAGGCGGTAGGCGCGTCGGATCCGGGCGTCGACGTCGGCGCCGGCCTCGCGGGCCAGGCGCTCGGCCAGGGCGTGGGCTCGGTTCAGCGCGAAGTCGCCGTTCATCAGGTTCAACGCCTGAAGCGCGTGGGTGCTGGAGTCGCGGCGGGGGCAGACGGTCTGGTTGTCGGGGGCGTCGAACGACTCCAAGAGCGGGTAGCGGACGTTCCGCTTCTTGAACAGGTAGATCGAGCGCCTGCGGTGCTGGGCCGGGTCGGGATCGACGGGCCACAGGTCGACCTCCTCGGCCTCGGTGAAGATCAGGTCCTTGACCTCCTTCTCCAGCGGGGCCAGGACGCCGGGGCCTCCCATCTCGGGGTTCAACTCGCCGGAGACGGCGAGCATGGCGTCGCGAAGGGCCTCGGCATCGACGCGGCGGCGGTTCATCCGGCCGAGCAGGTCGTTGGGCTCGTCCTCCTCGGTCAGGACGGCGACGGGCCGGCTCGACTGGCGATAGACGGCCGACGTCAGCATCAGACGGTGGATCGGCTTGAGCCTCCAGCCCCCCTCGATCAGCCTGGCGGCGAGCCAGTCGAGCAGTTCGGGGTTGCTGGGGGGCTCGCCGCGGACGCCGAAGTCGCTGGGGGTGGCGACCAGGCCGCGGCCGAAGTGCCGTTGCCAGAGCCGGTTGACGATCACCCGCGCGACCAGGGGGTTGGACGGGTCGGCCAGCCAGTTCGCCAGGGCCGAGCGGCGGCCTGTGGTCTTCTCGCCGGGGGTGATCGAGTCGGGGCCGAAGGCGTCGGATCCTTGACAGGCGAGGATCACGCCGGGGGGCCGGGGCTCGACGCGGACGCCCGGGGTCTTGGGGTCGCCCCGGAGCAGGACGAACGAGTCGGGGGCCTCGGCGGAGGCGTCGGTCAGGGCGAGGGCGTGGGCTGGAGGGCGTGGGAGGGTCTGCTGGATCTCGTGGATCCGGGCCTTGAGCGCCTCGCGGCGGGCGTGGTCGGCGGGGTCGCCCGCGACCTCGTGGGCGACGTCCTCCCAGGTGACTCGAATCGAGCTCGCCAGGCCGGCGGCGATCCGCTTTTGCTCGGGGGTGCGGTCGCTCTCGGGGATCGCCAGCAGGGCCTGTTCGTGGGGCTTGAGGGTCGCGCGCTTCCGCGCGGCGATGGCCTCGCGGTGGGGGGCCTCCAGTTCGGCCATCTCCTGGCGGAGCGGGGCGATCCTGGCTTCGGCCTCCTTCTTCGCCTTCTCGAACGCCTCGACCTCCTCGGGGTCGGCGATCGACGGCTCGGACAGTTCGGCGGGGGCGAAGAAGGCTTGAAGGCGGTAGTAGTCGGTGGTGGGAACGGCGTCGAACTTGTGGTCGTGGCAGCGGGCGCAGCCGACGGTCAGACCGAGGAACACCGAGGCGACCGTGGACGTGATCTCGGTCAACTCGTTCTGACGCTTGACCTCCGGCGCGATGTTGCCGCCGACGACCTCGCGCGGCCCGGCGCGGCAGAAGCCGGTGGCGATCAGGGCGTCGCGGTCGCCGGGGGCGAGTTCGTCGCCGGCGATCTGAAGCCGGACGAAGCGGTCATACGGCATGTCGGCGTTCAGGGCCGCGACGAGCCAGTCGCGATAACGCCAGGCGTCGGGGCGTTCGGCGTCCAGCTCGAAGCCGTTGGTGTCGGCGTGGTGGGCCAGGTCCAGCCAGTGCTGCGCCTGGCGCTCGCCGAACTGGGGGCGGTCCATTAGGCGGTCGACCAGCCGTTCGTAGGCGTCGGGTCGGTCGTCGTTCAGGAACGCGGCGGCTTCCTCGGGGGTCGGTGGGAGCCCGGTCAGGTCGAAGCAGACCCGGCGTAAGAGAATGGCGCGGTCGGCCTCGGGGGAGTGGGGCAACTCGGCGATTTCCAGGTCGGCGAGAATGAAGCGGTCGATCGGGTTGCGGACCCAGCCGACTTCCCTCACCTTCGGCGGCTCGACGGCCTCCAGCGGTTGGTAGGCCCAGTGGTCGCGCTGGTCGGCGGTGAATTTCTCGATCTTGGCCGGGGGGGCGGCATCGTCGCCGGCGGCGGTCGTCCCCAGGGCGATCAGGAAGGCGGGGACCCACAAGGCTCGCCGAGGCATGTCGAGCTTCCTCCGTCGGTCGCGGTCGCGGCGGGAAACGCTCGCGAGCACGACCTTATTGTGCGGGAGCGAGGCCGCCGCGGCAAGGAACAATTGTTGGATCGTCCGAGGGGCCGTCAGCCCTTCGCCGCGCGGAGGGCGTCGACCAGGAGGATGGCGAGCATGGTCTTGGCGTCCCGGATCCGGCCGTCGCGGACCATGGCGACGGCGTCGCCCCACGCGACGACCGCGGGTTCCAGGCGTTCGTCGGGCTGGTGGTCGGCGGGGCCGGGGGTCAGGTCCTCGCAGAGGTAGAGGAACATCTTCTCGGTCATGACGCCCGGGGAGACGTGCCACCAGCGGAGGAACGTCAGCTTGCCGGCGCGGAAGCCGGTCTCCTCGGCCAGTTCGCGGGGGGCGGTCTGGTCCGGGGTCTCGCCCTCGTCGATGGTGCCGGCGGGGACTTCCAGCAGGGTCTCGCCGACGGCGTGACGGTGGTTGCGGACGAGACAGACGCGGTCGGCGTCGACCATCGGCACCAGGGCGACGGCCCCGCGGTGGACGACCACCTCGCGCTCGACGGTCGAGCCGTCGGCCAGGTGGACGGGTTGCAGCGCCAGATCGACTTTCGCGCCGCGGAAGATCACCCGCCGCGGCGGAAGGTCGGGGGGCGTCGGCTCGGGCACGTCAGGCGCCTTTTTGGGGTTTGGAGCGGATCGTCAGGACGGGGCAGGGGGCCTCGCGGACGATCCGCTCGGCGACCGAGCCCAGCAGGACGTGCTTCAGTCCGGTGCGGCCGTGGGTGGCGATCACGATCAGGTCGGCCTGGTTCTCGGCCGCGTAGTCGACGATCGCCTCCGCGGGCGCGCCCCAGCAGACGGCGTGGGTGACGCTCGCGGGGCGTCCCCACTCGGGCTTGAGTTGGGTCTTAAGCGCCTCGAGCGCCCGCTGTTCGTCCTCGGCGTAGTACTGGGGGGACATGACGGGCATCAGGAGCGGGTCGGGCCCGGTGGGGACGATCTCCGAGAGGACGTGGACGACGTGCAGCTCCGCCCGGAAGTGCTCCGCCAGCCCGCAGGCGTGGCGGAGGGCTTCCTGGGAGTGGGGGCTGAAGTCCGTCGGCGCCAGGACGCGATGGAAGGCGATCATGGGGCGGTCTCCGAGGAGCGGGCCGGCCGGATCAGGACTCCGGGCCTTCGACGACCAACCGCTTGAAGCGCTCGCGGAGATCGCGGAAGACCGGGCCGGGCTTGCCCGCGCCGATCGGTCGGTCGTCGCATTCGACGACCGGGATCAACTCGGCGGCGGTGCCGGTGAGGAAGCACTCGTCGGCGGTGTGGACGTCGTAGCGGTCCATGGTCCGCTCGATCACCGCGTAGCCGGCCGCGCGGGCCAACTCGATGACGGCCTCGCGGGTGATCCCCTCCAGGATGCCGGAATCCACCGACGGCGTGTGGATCTCCCCCCTGCGGACCACGAACACGTTGTCGCCGGTGCATTCCGCGACGTGGCCCTCGTGGTTGAGCATCAGCGCCTCCAGGCAGCCGGCCCGGGCCCCCTCCATCTTGGCGAGGATGTTGTTGAGGTAGTTGAGCGACTTCACCCGCGGGTTGACCGTGTTGGGGTGGCTCCGGATCGTCGCGGCGGTGACGATCTTCAGGCCGTGCTCGTACAGTTCCTCGGGATAGAGGCTGATGGCGTCGGTGATGATGATGACCTGGGGGTCGGACGTCTTGCGGGGGTCCAGCCCCAGCGTGCCGGCCCCGCGGGTGACGACCACCCGGATGTAGGCGTCTTTCAGGCCGTTGGCCTTCAAGGTCTCGATGACCGCCGCGGCCAGGGCGTCGCGACTCATCGGAATCTGCAAATTGATCGCCGCGGCCGACGCGAAGAGCCGGTCGACGTGGCTCGCCAGCCGGAAGACCCGCCCCGAGTACGAGCGGATCCCCTCGAAGACGCCGTCCCCGTAGAGCAGGCCGTGGTCGAAGACGCTGATCTTGGCGTCGGCCTTCTCGTACAGCTTGCCGGCGATGTAAACCTTGGGAGCCATGCGACCGCCACCTCCGCGCCCCGGCCGGCTCGGAACCGCGGCGACCCCCCACGCCGGGGTCGACGGGGCTCAGACCAAGGCGGGGGCCCACTCCTCGATGCGCCCCTCGGCGAGCCGAACGACGCGGTCGGCCTGGTGGGCGATCTGTTGATCGTGCGTAACCAGTATCGTAGTCAGGCTTCGCTCGCGGTTCAAGTCGCGGAGCAGGTCCAGGACCCCCTGGCCGGTGGCGGCGTCGAGGTTGCCGGTCGGCTCGTCGGCCAGGAGCACCTCGGGACGGCCGACCAGGGCGCGGGCGATGGCCGCGCGCTGGATCTCGCCGCCGGACATCTCCGACGGCTGATGGGTGGCGCGGTGGCCCAGGCCGACCCGCTCCAGCATCTCGTGGGCGTCGCGGCGGATCGTCTTGCGCTTTCGCATGTAGGAGAAGAGGCCCTCGCGGATCAGGTGGGGCATCATCACGTTCTCCACCGCCGAAAGCTCCGGCAGCAGGTGGTAGAACTGGAAGATGAAGCCGAAAGTCCGGTTCCGCATCCGATCGCGCTCGCGATCCGGGCGGTCGTCGATCCGACGGCCGTCCAGCGTCACCTCGCCGGCGTCGGGCTGGTCGAGCAGGCCCAGCAGGTGGAGCATGGTGCTCTTGCCCGAGCCGCTGGCGCCGACCACCGCCACCAACTCCCCGCGCTCCGCGGCGATCTCCACGCCCTGGAGGACGGGGACCTCGATCTTCCCCTTGCGGTAGCTCTTCCGAAGTCCCACGGCCGCGATGTGACTGGTCATCGTCCGAATCTTCCGTTGAGGGGGACGGGTTGATGGGTTGAAAGCACGCGGGCCGTCGGGCTCACTCAAACCGCAACGCCCGCACCGGGTGCATCTTGGCCGCGCGCCGGGCCGGCCAGACGCTCGCCCCGACGGCGATCACCAGCGCCCCGATGACGATCGCCACGACCGTGTGGGTCTCGACCAACGTCGGGATCTGGTCGAAATAGTAGATCGAGTCGTCGAAGACCTTGTGGTGGAGCAGCAGGCTGAGACCCTTCTCGATCTCGTTGATGTAACGGACGAACAGCAAGCCGCCGACCATCCCCACCCCGCTGCCGACGATCCCCAAGAGCAACCCGTAGCCCAAAAAGATGTTCCGGACGCCTCCGGTCGTCGCCCCCAGCGCCTTCATGATCCCGATGTCGCGGGTCTTCTCCACCACGATCATCGAGAAGATCGCCAGGATGCCGAACCCCGCCACCGCGATGATGAGGAACAGCAGGATGTTCAGGATGCTCTGCTCGATGGCCACCGCCGCCAGGAGCGGCCCCTGCTTCTCCTCCCACGTCCAGACGTGGAAGAACATCGGCGAGAGCTTCTCCATCGCCAGTTGGAGCTTGTCGGCCAGCTTGTCCAGGTCGACCCCCTCGCGGACCTTGATCTGCACCTGGTTGACCGACCCCTTGCCGTCGGAGGGACGGATCAGGTTGCGGGCGCGCTGAAGCTCCTCAAGCGGGACGTAGACGTGGGTGGAGTCGTACTCGCTCATCCCGCTTTTGAAGTAGCCGACGACCGCGAAGTCGTCGGCGCCGGTCTGGGGGATCTTGGCCTGCATCGGAAACGCCAGCGCGATCTTCGAGCCCATCTCGGCCAGGAAGATGTCGTCCCGACCGTCGCCGGGGTGGTACGTCGCCAGGGCGTAGCCCAGGAACGCGCCGTGGATCGGGACTTGCTCCTCCCGCCTCGTTTCGAGCCATTCGCGGGTCGACTCCAGGAACGGGTCCGGAGGCTGGGATTCCAACTCCTTCAGTTCCCGGCCGGCGGGCGAGCGCGCCCGGATGGCGTCGGTGACCTCCAGCGACGGCGGGATTCGGTTGCCCTCCTGGTCGAAGAGGTACTCGGCGAAGTCGCCGACCTTGGCGCGGTCCTCGGGGCGGACGCCGATGATCTGGACCAACCGCGACTCGGCCGCCTGGCCGCCGCGGTTGATCCGAAGCATGCCGGGGGTCTCCATGGTCGGGGCCATGGCCACGACGTCGTCGCCGCCGACCTCCTTGACCCTGGCCATGACCTCCTCGTAGTTCCAGAACCCCTCGTAGGAGCGGGACTCCACGATCAGGTCGGCCAGCACCCCGTGGAGGCGGTCGCGCATCTTGCCGGCGAACCCGGCCATCACCGAGTTGACCACGATCATCGTGGCCACCCCCAGCATCACGCTGACGATGCTCGCGAGCGCGATGTACCGGGTCCGGAGATACCGCCAGCAAAGCAGGTACTTGTACACGAGACCACTCCCTCCCTGGAACCATCCCGCTCGCGCGACGCCAACGCCCTTCAGTACCCCAACCCGCCCCAACCGGGAAGCCCATCTCGCGCTCGGGACCGCCCGGATCGCTGGTGGACGGGTTCGCTCGCGCGCCGCCGGCTCGCCTCTGGAACGCCGCAACTGATTACCGAGACATGAATTGCGTGCAAAAATCGCGTGGGTTCGTTCGTCGTTTTCGACATTGTTTTTCCACCGCCGTTTCTTCCCATCCCAGGCGGACCCGCGACCGTGACGAAACGGGGTCTTCCCCGCGCGAGGCGTCGGACGGGGTTCGTCCCCTCCTTCTCGACTGCATCCGGGATGTCAAAGAGCGGACTCCGCGATCTCCCGTATGATCCGCGGCGAGGGGCGCGCGGTTTCAAGAATCCGGATTTTCTGGACCGTGACGGAATTTTCATCGAACCGAGCGGGTCACGTGGTCCGCGATTCGACCGAACGACCTGGGGGATAGCCACGCGCGTCTCGACGACTCGGGAGCGACCCCGCTCCTCATCGGGGCGGCGGCGAGGTATATTGGAACTTGGAAGGACGACTCGAGGATCGTTCGAGCAAGGAGATTCAAAACCCACGCGCAACCGGAAAGAAGAGGCGCCGCCATGCCGACCAGCACGACGAACCCGATGGCGGATCTCTACCGCCGATTGAGATCCGTCGGGCTGACCACGCCGATGATTCGGAAGTACATCCTCCCCGAATGGTGGGACGACGAAGTGGCGACGAACCCGGCCGGACTCGCGGAAGGTCTCGCCTACATCTCCAGGCACGCGGGTTTCGATCTCGGCTCGCTGCGGGATCCCCTCCGAGCGATCGCCTTCCGCGACGGCGGCCCTTGCAAGTTCAAGAAATCAAGGGACGCCTCGGAAGACCAACTCCGGTTGGTGCGCTCGCTCGCCACCCGCGTCGCCCATCTCGCGAGCGCCGCGACCGTCGAGCCTTGCATCCCCCCGCCGGCGGCCGCCGCGCAGGTTCGAGCCGAGATCCTTGGGCGGGGCCAACCGTGGGTCGGGCTGTCGAACCTGGTCGATTATTGCTGGTCGATCGGAATCCCCGTCGTCCATCTCGCGTCATTCCTCAAGAGTCGCCAGCCGGACGGGCTGGCCCTGAAGGTTCGAGGGCGTCCGGTCATCGCCCTTTGCAAGAACGAGAAGCGGTCGGCGTGGCTCCTGTTCATTCTGGCGCATGAACTCGGCCATATCGTCCTGGGCCACATCCCCGACGACGGCGCGGTCCTCGACGTCGACGTCCACGCGAACGACCGCGACGAGGAAGAAAAGGCGGCCAACGACTTCGCCGTCGAGTTGCTGACCGGCCGCGCGGACACCAAGTTCTGGGCCGATCGGTGGCCGAACGCCGTCGCGCTGGCGAAGACGGCGCGCGAGTTGGGGCGCGAGCATCAGATCGACCCCGGCCACGTCGTGCTGAACTACGCGCATTCGATGGGCCCCGGTTTCTTCGCCGTGGGGAACGCGGCGCTCAAGCACCTTGAGAAGGGCGACGCGACCGGGATCGTGAGGCGGAAGCTGGCCGAGCGTCTCGATTGGTCGCGTCTTCCCGAAGACAGTTGCGAATTCCTGATGCGCGTCAGCCGGTCGGGGGATGCGAGTGATCTACCTGTCGGATAACGACGTCGTCGAGAAGCTCGCGATTTGCGACCTCCTGGACGACGCCCTCGAAGCGTTCGACGCCGAACCTTCCGACGTCCTCGTCCTCCCGACGTTAAAACATCGCATCGGCATCGGATCGCCCCGGCCGAAGACGGTGAAACGTCTGGGCGAGGTCGTGGCGTCGCGTTTGACGCTTTTCCTGGCGTCGGTCGGGGAAGTCAGGGAACATTCCGCCGCCGACCACGACTTGCTGGAAAGCCTCGACGAGAGCGTGGAGATCGACGCGGGCGAGATCATCCTGCTTTCCGCCACCGCCATGGTCTCCGACTATCTCCTGCTGACCGGAGACAAGCGTTGCATCCGCGCGGTGGCGAGCCACCCGGAATGCGCCGGGATCGCCGCGCGAATCCAGGGCCGAGTCGTCTGCTTCGAACAGGTCGTCCTCCGGATCATCGACCGGAACGGGTTCGACGCCGTGAGCTCCAAGATCGTCCCGGCGTTGCACTGTGATACCGCGCTTCGGGCGGCGTTCGGCTCGGGAGAACACGCGACGCGAGCCAACGCTTGCGCCTGCCTGGAGAGCTACATCGCGGACCTGCGCGGCTTTCCGATGGATCTCCTGATGCCGGGTCACTGACCGTCGCCGTTGACGGTTACGACTCGCCCGCCTCTTGATTTCCGTCGCCCGAACCCCGACCCTGGAACGCATCCCTGCTGGATGCCACGCCTTTGATTCGATCCTTCCCCGCCTCGGAGCGTCGCGATGCGTGATTTGAGAGTGCCGGCCCTGGCGTTTCTGGGGCTGGCGACGGTCTTCTTGACGGCCAGGGTCGTCGGTCAGCAGCCGGCGCCGGTCGAGAACGTCTCCACGTCCGAGCATCGGACGCCCGAGGAGGAGCGCAAGGCGCTTCACGTCCCGCCGGGGTTCGAGATTCAGCTCGTCGCCGCCGAGCCCGACATCCAGAAGCCCATGAACATCGCCTTTGACGACAAGGGGCGGCTCTGGGTCACCGACACCCGCGAATACCCCTATCCCGTCGAGGACGGCAGCAAGCCCCGCGACACCGTCAAGATCCTTTCCGACTTCGGTCCCGACGGCCGCGCGCGCAAGATCGAGACCTTCGCCGACGGCCTCAACATCCCCATCGGCGTCCTGCCGCTCCCCTCCGCCGACGAGGCGCTCGTCCACGGCATTCCCAACATCTGGAGGCTGAAGGACTCCGACGGCGACGGCAAGGCCGACGTCCGCGAGCCGGCGTACCAGTCGATCGGCCATCGCGACACCCACGGCATGACCAACTCGTTCACCTGGGGGTTCGACGGCTGGATCTACGCCTGCCACGGCTTCTCCAACACGTCGGAACTGGCCGGGTCGGACAAACAGGCCGTGACGATGAACTCCGGCAACGTCTACCGGATGCGACCCGACGGCTCCCACGTCCAGCAGATCACCCACGGCCAGGTCAACCCCTTCGGCCTGACGTTCGACCCCTCCGGCTACCTCTACTCGGCCGACTGCCACAGCAAGCCGATTTACCAGTTGATCCGAGGCGGCTACTACCCCAGCTTCGGCAAGCCCGACGACGGATTGGGCTTCGCGCCGGAGATGGTGACCCACGACCACGGCTCGACCGCCATCTGCGGCGTCGTCGTCGCGCCGTCGGAGCCGTTCCCCGCCGAGTACCGCGATTTCGCGATGATCGGCAACGTGGTGACCAACCGCATCAACATGGACAAGATCGAATGGCATGGCTCGACCCCCAGGGGGATCGAACAGCCCGACTTCGTCTGGAGCGAGGACAACTGGTTCCGCCCCGTCTCCATGCAGATCGGCCCCGACGGCGCGATGTACGTCTCGGACTTCTACAACCGGATCATCGGCCACTACGAGGTCCCGCTGACCCACCCCGGCCGCGACCGGACCAGCGGCCGCATCTGGCGGATCGTCTACAAGGGCGACGGCTCCCGGCCGATCCCCTCGCCGGAGGCCGTCGACCGCACCAGGTCGAGCGTCGACGAGTTGATCGAGGACTTGAAGAACCCCATCCTCCCCGTCCGCGTCAGCGCGACCAACCAACTCGTCGCCCGCGGCGGCGAGGAGGCGGTCAAGAAGCTCAAGGAGCGCTCCTTGTCGCGGGAGGCCGGGGCCACGGCCCAGGTCCACGCGCTTTGGGCCCTCGAACGGTTCGCGGCGCTTGACGACGAGACGCTGATGGCGACCGTCGGGAACGCGGCGTCGGAGGCGGTCGCGATCCACGCCCTCCGAATCCTGGTCGACCGCCCGGCGCTGTCGGAGGCGACCCGCGGGTTCGCGCTGGAGTCGCTAAGCTCGTCCAGCGCCCACGTCCGCCGCGCCGCGGCCGAGGTCCTGGGGGCGCATCCGGAACTGGCCTTCGTCCGCCCGCTGCTGGATCTAAGGCGGTCGACGTCGGCCGAGGACACTCATCTGCTCTACACCGCGCGGAAGGCGCTGCGGGACCAGCTTTCGACGCCGAACGTCTGGCCCGGCCTGGCGGGCATGACTCTCGGCGACGAGGACCGCGCGGACCTGGCCGACGCGGCGGTCGCGGTCCCCGACGCCCGGGCGTCGGCGTTTCTGATGGCTCGTCTCCAGAACGCGAGGGAGAGTCCGAAGGACGTGGGCCGTTACCTGCACCACGTCGCGCGCTACGGCGAGGAATCGCTTTTGGCGTCGCTGACGGCCTACGCGCGGGGGCTGGACCGGCCCGGCGGCGAGGACGCGCTCTTCGAGGCGCTCAAGGAGGTTCGCCAGGGCCTTGCCGAGCGCGGCGTCGAGGCGCCGGCCGACCTGCGGGCGCTGGCCGTCGTACTGGTCGACGGCTTGCTGAAGTCCCCGGACGCCGGCCGGGTGAAGCGGGGGATCGAGGCGGCCGGCGAGTTCCAGCTCAAGGAGGCGGTCCCCGCCCTGGAGGCCGTCTCCACCCGCGACGACCTGCCGGAAGACCGCCGCGCGGAGGCGCTGTCGGCGGTGGTGGCGCTGGACGTGACGCGGGCGCTGGGGAGACTCAAGGGGACGCTCGAGGACGGCGCGCTGCCGTCGGAGCCGCGCGAGGCCGCGGCCGTGGCGCTGGCGGCGATCGACAGGCCGGAGGCGCGCGACGCGATCATCGCCGCGTTGGCGACGATCCCCGAGCGGATCCAGTACACCGCCGCCGCGGCCCTGGTGCGTCGCAAGGACGGCGGCGAGGCGCTTTTGAAGGCCGTCGCCGACGGCAAGGCGTCGGCCCGTCTGCTTCAACAGCGGCCGATCATGATCGGCCTTGAGAACGTCGGGATCGACGATCTGGCCGCCCGCGTCGCCAAGCTCCTGGCCGGGTTGCCGCCGGCCGACGAGAACATCAAGGCCCTGATCGACGACCGTCGCGAGGGCTTCGCCAGGGCGACGGCCGACGTCGCCGCCGGCGCCAAGGTCTTCGAGGTCCGTTGCGGCGTCTGCCACCAGATGGAGGGCAAGGGGGAGCGGGTCGGCCCCCAGCTCGACGGCGTCGGCAGCCGCGGCCTGGACCGGATCCTGGAGGACGTGCTCGACCCCAACCGCAACGTCGACCAGATGTTCCGGACCACGGTCCTCGCCCTGGAGGACGGCCGCGTCGTCTCCGGGCTCTTGCTTCGCGAGGAGGGCAAGGTCCTCGTCATGGCCGACGCCCAGGGCAAGGAGGTCCGCGTCCCCGCCGACGAGGTCGAGGAGCGCCAGACCGTCCAGCAATCCCCCATGCCGGCCGACCTCGCCCAGCAGATCCCCGAGGCCGAGTTCGACGACCTGCTCGCCTACCTCCTCAGCCGCCGCGACGAACGGCCGGTGGAGTGAGGGCGTTCGAAAACGGTCTTCCCCCCCTCGCGGGGGAAGACAGACCGCGCGGCGGTCAGATGAGGGGGACGACACGCGAGAAGGCCGTCGAAATTCGCGGAGGCCCGGCCGATCGGCTCGGGATCTCAACGGCCCTCTTGCTTGTCCTCCCCCTCATCCGGCCCTTCGGGCCACCTTCCCCCGCCAGGGGGGAAGGCCGTTTCTTCCGACGTCTTCCCCCCTCGCGGGGGAAGACAGACCGCGGAGCGGTCAGATGAG
>ERZ778018.1256-NODE-1256-length-22812-cov-10.504944_pt1 | contig 22812 bp, 19 predicted proteins | sample MGYA00375748_ERZ778018 | MGnify/ENA primary metagenome ERZ778018 (study PRJEB29350, sample SAMN05509839) | bioreactor metagenome | biome: bioreactor; material: wastewater | place: South Africa: University of Cape Town | collected 2014-04-22 ... | reverse complement strand
GATGTCTCCGCAAACTGAACGCCTGTCTCACCAACTTATGTGACGCTCACCGTCGCGTTGCCGCGCCCGCGACGCGCGGCTATCGTAAAGGAGAGACGCACGCGCCGGCCTGTTCAGACGCCGGGCCGGGTCGATGGGAACGGAGGAACCCATGGCGACGAACTTGAAGTCCCCTCCCGCGACGAACGCGAGCGCCGTCGCCATCCTCGGCCGACTCATCAATCCCGACGACGGCTCCTTGAGTCCCGACGCCGCGCGCGGCATCCTCGGACTTTCGTTCCCACAAGCCGACCGCGATCGCGTCGCGGACCTCCTGGCCCGCAACCAGGACGGCCGGCTCTCCGACGCCGAACGGGCCGAACTCGACGAATACCTTCGCGCCGACGCCTTCGTCTCCATCCTCAAGTCGAAGGCCCGACTCTCGCTGAAGCGGGCCGGACTGGAACCCTGAGGCGCGATGAAGTCGCTGTGGGACCAGGTCCGGGATCGGGCGGAGGGGCGTTGTGAATACTGCCGCCTCCCTCAATCAGCCGTCGAATTCGCGTTCCCCGTCGACCACGTCAGGGCCCGACAACACCGCGGTGAGACCGAAGCCGCCAACCTGGCGCTTTCCTGTCCGCGTTGCAACGCCCACAAGGGCCCGAACGTCGCGGGTTACGACCCCGCGACCGGCGCGTTGACGCGGCTGTTCAACCCCCGACGGGATCGATGGGGGAAGCATTTCACCTGGTCGGCCGCGACGATCGTGGGCCGAACGGCCGTCGGTCGAACCACGGTGGAAGTACTCGCGATGAACTCCCCGGACGCCGTCGCCGCGCGCGAGGCCCTCATGAAGGAAGGCTGGCGGCCCGCCGACTGAACCACGTCCGTCGTCGAAAAACCGTCGTCCGTCGCGTTGCCGCGATCGCGCCGCGCGGCTATCGTGGATGGTGGGGAGGCGTGCGCGCCGAACGATCGACGGGACGCGCTTCGGGACGTCGGGATCGAATCGAAGGGAGGGGGAAGGCCATGGGCGCGACGAGACGGCTCCACGACGGACGACTCCGGATCGCGACCGCCCTGGGGCTGGGGCTGGCGGCGGCCGCGGCCTGGCTGGCGCTTCTTCAGCCGCGGGCCGTCGCGCAGGACCCCGCCGGAGGCCCCTTGCAACGGGCGCTGGCCGACGCGCTGGCGGGACGTCCCAGGCAAGGCGCGCCGGGACTGCCGCCGGCGCCGCCGGAGGGCGCCTGGGGCGAGATCGTCAACGCCACCGAGCGCTGGATCGTGATTCAGAACCACATCGGCCAGCAGTTCCCGATCGCCCTTGAGGACGTCCAGGAGTTCCTGATCCGCTGGCCCGGCAGTCCCGACTCGATCTCCCCCCAGGCGTTGGTGGAGGCCATCGGCTTCAATCCGGGCTCGAACGTCGTCAGGACCAACCACGTCGACTACTTCGAGGGCGCCGACCGCGACCTGGTGGCGCCGACGTACAACGAGGTGCTCCCCAACAACATGGTGGTGACGACGCTGGATCCGGGCTTCAACCGCTACATGAACGCCTGGGACTACGCCGGCCAGCAGTTGCTCTACGGCTGGGCCTATCCGGTCCCCGCGGGGGTCGGCGGCAATCCCGGTCGGCTGCACGTCGTCGGCCAGTTGGTCTTTCCCCAGCCGATGCGACTGGTGGTGCCCGGCAACGTGGTGGCGACGATCCTGCCGGAGGACCCGAGCGGCATCACCGTCACCCAGATCACCCGCGGCGACTCCAAGCTGATCCGCCCCGGCGACTACGCCTTCATGATGCCCATCGAGGCCCGCCTCCGCGGCCTCCGCGTCTCCCAACTGGTCGTCTACAAACGCGTCCCCTTCCGCCAGTTCAACCCCAACGCGAAGTAACGGCGACCCCGAGGCAAGGAGGAACCCATGGCCGCGGAAACCCTTTCGATCGAGGCGTGGAGCCAGACGGGCGCGGCGATCCTCGGCCGGATCATCAACCCCGACGATCCGTCCTGGACCCCCGAGGCCGCCCGCTCGATCCTCGCGCTCGCCTTCGCGAAATCGGACCAGGAGCGAGTCGCCGCGCTGTTGGAGAAAAACCAGGAAGGGCGCTTGGGCCCCGCGGAACGCGCCGAGTTGGATGAGTACCTTCGGGCCGACGCCTTTCTCACGATCCTCCGGTCCAAGGCTCGACGGTCGCTGAAGTCCCACGGCCTACAACCCTGAGTTCCGATGACGTCCGACCTGGAACGGCGGGCGTGGCGGCGAGCCCAGGATCGTTGCGAGTATTGCCGTCTGCCGCCCGAGGGTTCGCGGCTGACGTTCCCGATCGACCACGTCACGGCCAAGCAGCACGGGGGACGGACGGAGTTCGACAACCTGGCCCTATCCTGTCCGCACTGCAATCGGTACAAGGGCCCCAACATCGCCGGGTTGAATCCGATCGACGGATCCTTGACCCGCTTGTTCAACCCTCGACGCGACCGCTGGGACGACCATTTCTCATGGGACGGCCTCGCGCTCGTCGGTCTCACCGCCGTCGGCCGGGCAACCGTTCAAGTACTCGCGATCAATGCCCCCGTCATGATCGCGATCCGCGAGGAACTGGCGGAGGACGGTTGAAGCGCGCCGCGCGGCGGTCAAAAGCCCGATCGCCGATCCCGGCGATTCTCCCGAACCTCTGGGCCTGGCCGCGAATCGGCCCGTCCTGGACTCCTCCGCGGGCGCCCCATAATGTCGCGGGCGGGGCGGAGGCGGGCGCGCGAGGCGCGGGCCGTCCCGTCGATCACGCGACGAAAAGGGGGCCCGACCCTGACGACTCGGATCGTCCCCGCGGCCCTCGCCATGGTTCTCGCGGCGCTTGTCGCGGGCCCGGCGACGACCCGGGAGAGTCGAACCATCGCCTCCCGCGGCGAGGCGGATCGGGCCCACGTCAAGCGCCGCGCCGACCTCATTTCGGAGTCGCCGCGAACCGACTCCAAGCACGCGCGACCGCCGGAACCGCTCATGGAGCGCTGGTGGAACATGGACGCCTCGCCGACCGATCCCGTTCCCGACCGCGGCGGCGGACGGATCGGAGGGCTTGTCGATTTCGACTCATCACCCCAGGTCGCGTGGACGTCGACCGCAACCCAGATCTCACGGAATCGGCCCACGGTCAGGTGCCCACGAATTCGACGTAGAGCCGATCATTCTCCCGGTCCACCCAGATTCGGCGCAGGCCCTGGCCGTCGTCGAAATAGACCTCCGGCAGCGCCTCGATCCGATCATGGCTCCACCATCTCGGAAAGCCGTAGCGGGCGCTTGAGGGCCGTTGTCCGGCGGCGGGAGCCTTCAACCCGGTGGCCTTGATCATTTGCTTTAAGTAGGCGTCGTCGATGGGAGAGAGGACCCAGGCGAAGGAGGGGTCCATCCCCATGGCCTCGCCGTAGTAATGCACGACCTTGACGTTCGCGGGCAATGGCGCGCCGTAGAGGCCGCTTATCGTGTCAGCCGCGGGCTTGGCGCAGCCGGAAAGGACGAGGCAGGCGACCATGGCGACGAAGCGGCATCCAGGGCCCATTGGATTCCCTCGTGGGAGGAAAGGGTCGGGGGCGGCGCGGGGTCGGTGATTTCCTCGGCATCAGTCCTGGGGAGGCGAAGAATGGGGGGCGAGGCGGAGAATAGGGGCGGGGATCCGAACTCGCGTCCCATCGCCATCCTAACCGGCCTGGCATGTCGGCACGAGGGACACGCGCCGGCGGCTTCCGCCTCTTTTCCCCCGCGCGGAAATCCTCAGCGCGCCGCGTTGCCGGGGCGCGCGCGGGCGGCTATCGTTGAGGGAGGGCCAACGCGCGACCTTGGATCGGATCGAGATGGGAGTCTCCCTTGGATCATCGCTTCCAGGTGAACCTGAGGGGGATCATCGACCTCCTCTCGAACCACCTTTACAGCCGCCCGGAGGTGTTCGTCCGGGAACTGCTCCAGAACGCGGTGGACGCCATCACCGCGAGACGGGCGCTCGACCCGGCGTGTCCCGGCGAGATTCGGCTCACGGTCGTCGCCAGGGGCGGCGGCCCGCCGATGCTGGAGGCCCGCGACGACGGCGTCGGGCTGACCGAGGCCGAGTTGCACGCGCTTCTGGCCACCATCGGCCAAAGCTCCAAGCGCGACGAGCAAGGCCGACGCACCGGCGATTTCCTCGGCCAGTTCGGCATCGGGTTGCTCTCCTGCTTCGTGGTCAGCGACGAGATCGTCGTCGTCACCCGAAGCGCCCGCGAGCACGCCCCGGCCGTCGAATGGCGCGCCAGGGTCGACGGCACTTACGCGACGCGGACGCTGGAGGCCGACGTCGCCCCCGGCACCCAGGTCTATCTGACCTGCCGCCCCGGCCGCGAGGAGTTCTTCACGGCGGAAGCCGTCACCGACGCCGCGTTCCACTACGGAGCGCTCCTGCCGTTTCCCGTCCACGTCGAATGCGGCAAGTCGTCCCGCGTCGTCAACCGCGACGGCGCCCCCTGGCGCGCCGAGTTCGCCGACGAGGACGAGCGGACCCGGGCGCTCTTGCGGTTCGGCGAGAAGACCTTCGACGAACGGTTCCTCGACGCCATCCCCATCCGCTCCAGGGCCGGCGGGGTCGACGGCGTGGCGTTCGTCCTGGCGCACCCGGCGAACCTCAACTCGCGTCGCGGCCACCGCGTTTATTTGAAGAACATGTTCCTGGGCGATTCGGTCGACGACCTGCTGCCGGACTGGGCCTTCTTCGCCCGCGCCGTCGTCAACGCCGACGACCTTCGCCCCACCGCCTCCCGCGAGGGCTTCTACGAGGACGACCGCCTCGAAGCCGCCCGGGCCGAATTGGGCGAGTCGCTTCGCGACAGCCTGGTCGACATGGCCAAACGCCGCGGCGACCGCTTCCGGCGGTTCCTGGAGATCCACCACCTCGCCATCAAGGCCCTCGCCGCCCAGGACGACGAGTGCTTCCGCCTCTTCGTCGACTGGCTCCCCTTCGAGACCACCCGCGGCCGCCTGACCGTCCGCGAACTATGCGAGGACGGGGCGGTCGTCCGCTACGTCGACGACGTATCGATCTATCATCAACTCGCCAAGGTGGCGTCGTCGCAAGGGCTCACCCTGGTCAACGCCGGCTACGTCTACGAGCCGGAACTGCTGGCGAGGCTGCCGGAAGTCCGCCCCGACGTCGTCTTGCAGCGGGTCGAGCCGGAAAACCTGGCGCAGGAGTTCGACGAGCTGGACCTTGACGAGCAAGAGGCGTTCCACGCGCTTCTGGACGCGGCGACCGAGGCGCTTCGGCCGTTCCGATGCCGGCCGGAAGCCCGCAAGTTCCGGCCGTCGGACATGCCCGCCCTGTATCAGGCGGGGTCCGACGCCCGCTTCCTGCGCTCGCTGGAGCAGAGCAAGGAGACGGCCGACCCGCTCTTTCAAGGACTGCTCGACAGCATCGCGGCCGGCCGCGGCCCGGTCGCCCACACGATGCTGGTCCTCAACGCCTCCAACCCCATGATCCGGCGCCTGGCGACGATCAAGAGCCGTCAGGCGCTGGCGAGGGCCGCCGAGGTCCTGTACGTCCAGGGGCTGATGCTGGCCCACCAACCCCTCTCCTCCGGCGAACTCGGCCTGCTCAGCAGGGGCCTCGCCGGTCTGCTCGACCTGCTCGCCGACCGCCAGGAGCCCCAGCCGTGACCGACCCCCGCGCGCGGATCGAGGAGATTCAGGAACAAGCGTGGCGGCTCCCCCGCGGCCCCGCCAAGCTCGCCCTTCTGGAAGAGGCCGTCCGCCTGGCCGACATGCTCGAGGACGTCGAGCTCGGCTACCGATTGCGGGGGGACCTCGCCGAGACGGCGACGTTCTCCGGCCGAATCGACGTGCTTCTGGTCGCCTTCTCCTGGAAGCTGGCCCAGTTCGACCGCGCGCCGGATCGCTTCTCCGACTTCGACATCCTTTGGCAGTACAAGTGGGTCGCGAACAACGTGCTGGACTTCTCCGAAGTCCCGCTGCCGCGCCTCTTGCGGCTGTTCGACGACATGGAGCGCCGGTACCGCGAGGCGGGCTCGACGATGCACGCCGTCTGGTACATCAAGCGCGACCTGTATCAACACATGGGCGACCGCGAGCGGGCGGCCGAGGCCGACGCGCGCTACCGGAAGTGCCGTCGCGACCACCTGAGCGACTGCGTCGCCTGCGTCGCCCACGGCGACGCGGGCTACCACCGCTTCCTCCGCCAGTGGCCGGAGGCGCTGGACGCCGCCGAACCGCTCCTTTCCGGCAGGCTCACCTGCTCCGAGCAGCCGCACATCGCCTTCGGCCGGCTTCTGGTCCCGTATCTCCATCTCAAGCGGCTCGACGACGCCAGGGCCGCGCACCAGCGCGGCTACAAGATGGTTCGGGGCGGCCCGCAGTTCGTGGCCTCGCACGCGCATCACCTGGAGTTCGAGAGCCTGGCCGGAGAGCCGGCGCGGGCGAAGGCGATGGTGGAACGCCACCTGCCGGGCGCGCTGGCCTCGGTCTCCAGCGACAACCGCTTCCAGTTCCTGCTGGCCGCGAAGCTCTGGACCGATCGGATGCTCAAGCTCGGCAAGGCTCGGATGAAGCTCCGCCTCCCCGCCGGCCCGCCCCCGGCCGACGCCGACGGCCGCTCCGACCTGGAGCGCCTCGGCGGCTGGTTCCAGGACCAGGCCGAGGGAATCGCCGCCCGCTTCGACGCCCGCAACGGCACCGACGCCTTCCGCCGGATCCTCGACGGCCGCGCCGAACTCATGGAACTGGCGGTGGACGAGGGGTGATGAGGAGGGTTTTCCGTCACGATCCGACCGCGGGCGGGGAGGGGACGGCGTCGAAGTCGGGGCCGCGGGCGGGGGCGGGGCCGCGGGGGGAGAGGCGAAGGGACGCGGGGGTCAGCTCGCGGGCGGGGAGGGAGGGGGCCTCGTCGTCGGCGAACTCGACGTCCAGGGTCGGCTGGTCGTCGCGGGCGTCGAAGCTCATGAGCCAGTCGGAGCGGGCGTAGCGCTTGGGGGAGACGCCGATGCGGCCGGAGTCGTCGGCACGGTAGGTGGTCACGCCGTGGTAGCCGACGTCGTCGCCGGTCCATCGGATGCGGTCGGCCAGGTCGTCGGAGCGGCCGCGGCCGTCGACGCGGAGCAGGGGGGCGCCGTCGTCGCCGGTGCTGAAGACGGAGTCGCGGGCGACGACCTCGGCCATCGGCAGGCCCGGCTCGCTGGCCGAGCCCTCCAGGTGGACCACGCCCCCCTTGACGCGGGCGAGGACGCGGTCGAGCCTCATGGTCAGCGAGGGGCCCTCGGGCGATCGGCCGCCGCCCCCCTGACCGCGCAGGAGGCCGCCGTCGGCGGCGATCACCGCGTTCTCGAACCGAGCGTCCAGGCGTCGGCCGGCCGACGCGAAGATCACGTCGCCGTCGCTTCGGACGAAGGCGTCGCGGAGCCTGACCAGGGCGGACTCGACCGCTTCGGCCCCGGACGGATCGCGGGGCGGCGGGACGACGATCGCGGCCCGCGCCGGGGCCTTGCCCGTCACGCTCACCGTGCAGTCGACCAACTCCAGCGACGCCCCGGGCGCGACGCAGGCCGCGGCGAGCCGGGCGGTCGACTGATGGTCGGCGTCCTCCACCTGAAGGTCCAGCCCCCGGAGCGTCAAGCCGCCGGAGCGGACCTGGAAGAGGGCCGTCCAGCCGGTGGAGGAGTCGAACGGGGAGGCGTGGAACCGCAGCCGGGGGCGACGGCCGCCGGGCTGGGCGGCGATCGTCCAGTCGCCCGGCGGCAGGGTCAGGGTCGTCAATTCCAGGTCGGCCCCCGCGGCCAGGCGCAGCTCGCCGCCGTCCCCCCCGCGCGCCGGGGCCGCGAGCATGCTTTGAAGCTGCTCGGCGCCGCGGACCAGGTCTTCCTCGCCGGCGGCGTCGGCCGCCACGGCGGCCGGGGCCGGCTTCGGTTCGACGACCGAGGGCGGGGTCGTCGGCGTCGGTTCGACCTCGACCGGCTCCGCGGTGGTCATGGGGGGCATCGTCGGAACGTCCATGGGTCCGGGGTCCGCCAGGGCGACGCTCGGGTTCGCCGTCGTCGGGGGCGGTTTGACCGCCGGGACGTCGGCGATCGGCGTCGGGACGACGGTCGGGGTCGAGACCTCGGCCGACCCCTCCGAGGACCCCAGCGCGGGAGGGAGGGTCGCGACGGCCGGGGCGTCGGCCGCCGGGCGGATCGGGGCGGGCTCGACGATCAAGGCCCCGAAGGGCCCCTTGCGCGCGCCGACGGCGGTCGGCCGATCCTCGGCCGCGGCGAGCCGGAAGGCGCGGGCGGGGGCGTCGGGCCCTCGGGCCAGATCGCCGGCGGGGTCGGGCGAGTCCCAGACCGGCGAGTCCGCCAGGATCGAGCGGTCCTCGCGAAGGCCGGCGCGCCAGCGGTCGAAGTCGGTCGCGGCGTCCTCGGAGGCGGGCCGGCCGGCGATTTTCAGGAAGGCGTCGAACCCGCCGTAGAGGTTGCCGCGGCCGAGCCATTCCAGGTCGCGGGCGGAATCGGCCAGGACCAAGGCGCGGTCGACGGCCGAGGCGTCGGCCGGGGCCAGCACGCAGTCGTCGACCCGGAAGTCCGCCCGAGGCCCGCGGACCTGGAACACCGGCGCGGCGCCGGCCATGAAGCTGCACCGCGAGGCGGCGACGTCGCGAGGGTCGGTCGATCCGGCGGCGGCGAGGACGACGGCCGATCCGCCGGGGCCGAAGGTGCAGTCGAAGAGCTTGACGTCCGCCGGCCCCCGGCATTCGATCGCCGCGGCCCCGGGGTCGAAATGGCACCGCCGCGCCACGATCGCCGGCGGCCGGCCGCCGGGGGCCTCCGGCCGCGCCACTCGGCCGAGGACCGCCGGAATCCCCGGCCCGCCCCCGCGTCTGAAGGCGCAGCCGATGAGTTGGAGTTCCGCGTCGTCCAGGACGATCGCGGCGATCCGGTCGTCGAGCGCCCGGCCGTCGGCCTCGAAGGTCAGGCCTTCAAGGACGATCCGCCCGCGCGCGAACGTCAGGAGGGCCGAACCCGACCGGCCGACCCCGGCGGCGTCGGCGACGAACCGCAGGACCGGCCGCTTGCCGGCCTGGGCCCGGATCGTCAGGTCGCGCGGCTCCCCGCGGGCGGCCGGGGCGCGGCCGGTCAGCAGGTAGGGCCCGTCCTCGACCAGCGTGACCACCGACTTGTGCGGGGCGGAGGCCAGGATCGCCGCCAGATCGTCGCCCGGCCTCGCGTCGATCTTCCGCGGCGACGACGACGCGGCCGCGGGGCCCGCCGTCGCGGTCGTCGGCCGCGGGGACGTCGCGGGCCGCGAGTCGCTCAGCGACGGATACTCCACCACCGGAGTGGAGGCCGAGGGATCCAGCAGCTCGCGCCCCCAGTAGAACAGCCCGGCCGCCAAAAGCAGGAACCCGGCCGCGGTCGCGAACGCCAGCGGACGCTCCCACGCCGGCCGCTCGACGACCGCCGCCGCGGCCTCGAACCGGGGCAGGGGGATCCCGCGACGGCCGGCGACCCCCAAAAGCTCGCGCGCCAACTGCTCCGGCGTCTGAATCCGGCGGTCGCGGTCCTTGGCCAAAAGCCGCGCCAGCACCCGCGCCAGCTCCGGCGGAACCTCGGGGTTCAGCTCGCGGACGTCCGGCGGCGGCTCCTCCTGATGCTGCAACAGCTTCTGCAGCACCGTCCCGCCGGAGAACGGCGGCCGGCCGGTCAGCATGTGGAACATGGTGCAGCCCAGCGAGTACAAATCGCCGCGGACGTCCACGTCCCGCGGGTCGCGGGCCTGCTCGGGGCTGATGTAGTCGAACGTCCCCAGGGTCATCCCGGTCTGGGTCAACCCGGCGCGGTCCCCCTGACGCTCGAACCGGCGGGCCAGGCCCATGTCGACCAGCTTGGCCCGGCCCTCGGGGGTGATGATGATGTTCGAGGGCTTCACGTCGCGGTGGACGACCCCCCGCAGCGCGGCGTGGACCAACGCCTGGGCGATCTGAAGCGCCACGTCCACGGTCTCGGCGACCGTCATCGGCCCCCGGTCGTCGACCCGGCGGCGGATCGTCTCGCCGGCGACGTACTCGAAAACGATGAAGTGGTACGGCCCGTCCTGGCCCAGGCTGTAAATCCGGGCGATGTTCTCGTGGTCCAGCCGCGCCGCCGACCGCCCCTCCTGGTGGAACCGCTGGACGACCTCGGGATCCCCCACCTGGTCGGGAGGCAGGAGCTTGAGCGCCACCTCGCGGTCGAGCGTCACGTCGTGGGCGCGGAAGACCGCGCCCATGCCGCCGGCGCCGATGGCCTCCTCCAGCAGGAACACCCCCAGGACGTCCCCGGGACGGGGCATCGCCGCCGCGGGAGGGACGACCGCCGCGCGCCTCGAGTCGACGCTGGAGCCGCGCGCGGTCGTCGGCGCGTCGGCCGAGGCCGAGGACTCGGGCTCCAGCCCCGATCCGCCGCCGGACGGGCGCGCGGCCTCCCGGACGCGCGCGCCCGCCTGGGTCGCGCGGCCTTCGGAAGGGTCGGGGGGGACGTGGGGAGGCTCGTACACGCTCAAAGGGGCTCATCCCCCAACAAAACGTCCATGCGCATCCGAAAACGACGAACCGAGGCGGCCAAGACGCCGGAAGACGTGATTCCCGACGGGTGCATGCTTGAGCCGCGGGACTCCGCCACTATAGGCCCCCCCGCCGCCGTTGTCAACGCCCCGCGCCGCCGCCCGGCGGACTGCGGACTCCGGCCCGATTCGGATTCAAGGCCAAAATCCCCGGCGGTCGATACAACCCCTTGAACGGACGGGCGACGCCCCCCGTGACGCCGGACGCGGTCGCGGCGGGGCGATCGGGACGGAATTGGGACGAGACGGTCGGCGGCAGGAGGCAGCGCAATGTGGCACCGGATCCTTTGGAAACGTCCGCTCGCGGCGGGCCCGCTCGCGGGCGGGCCGGCCGCCCACGCCACGCGGGTGAAGCGCCGGCCCTCCCTGGAATCGCTCGAGGGCCGCCAACTCTTGACCGCCTCGCTGGCGCCCATCGCCGACGTCGCGACCACCGCCGGGCAGGGCTACCAGTTGACCCTCGACGGCTCCGCCAGCGGCGCGGCCACCCAGAAGTTCACCGCCTCCTCGGACAATCCCGACATCAAGGTCGCCGTCGCCGACGGCCAGTTCTGGACCATCGACGTCCAGCACCTCTCCGCCGGCGCCGGCGATCCGACCATCCTCAACGAGCCCCTCACCTTCCAGTTCTTCCCCCAGGTCGCCCCCCAGACCGTCGACCGGATCACCAACTTCAGCAACGACGGCTACTACGTCGACACCGGCCGCTACTTCCCGCGGATCCTCCAGGGCTTCGTCGCCCAGGGGGGCTCCGACAGCCCCACCAGCACCTCGTCGTCCAGCGGCGTGCCGGCGATCGGCATCGAGGTCAACCCCGCGGTCGACTTCAGCAGCTTCGGCCAACTGGCGATGGCCAACACCGGCCAACCCAACTCCAGCGACGCCCAGTTCTTCATCACCTTCGGGCCCCAGCCGTCGCTCAACCAGAAGTACACCATCTTCGGTCAGCAGGTCGCCGGGCTCGACACCCTGACCAAGATGTCCCAGATCTCCACGATCCCCAACTCGCAGGGCGAGAACTCGGTGCCGGTCAACCCGGTGACGATCACCTCCTCGACGATCTCCGACCAGAACCCCAACGGCGCGCTCTTGATCGACGCCACCGCCGCCCGGCCCGGCGAGTCGGCCACGATCACCGTCACCGCCACCGACCCGGCCGACGGCTCGACCGTCGCCCGGAGCTTCCGGGTCTACACCGCCGGGACCACCGGCGCGGTCCGCCAGATCGGCGACGTCCTGATCGCCACCCCGACCCCCCACCCCAAGAACTACCGCGGCACCGACACGATCGAGGTCAAGCAGGTCGAGGCCCCGACCATCCCGCCGTCGCAGAACCTCCAGGTGTTCGTCAACGGCGTCCTGGACTCGATCCAGCCCGACCCGTTCGCGCTCTCGCAGATCCTCATCCAGGGCTCCAAGGCCAACAACCAGATCACGGTCGACAACGACGTGGCGGTCCCCGCCACCATCAACGGCGGCATGGGTCAGCGGCGGAGGAACGTCGTCCAGGGGGGCGGCGGCTTCACCCTGCTGCACGGCTGGTTCGGCGACACCACCCTCAAGGCCGGCGACGGCTTCAACCGGATGGCCGGCCGCCAGGGGCAGGTCAGGTTCAAGGCCAACGACAACACCCAGTACGCCTTCGCCGGCTTCGCCCGCGGCCACTCCAGCGACGGCCAGATGCGCAGGCCCAACGGCACCTACTACAAGTTCGTCCACAACCGCCTGGTCCCGGTTCTCAAGATCCGCGGCTGACGCTACGCTGGACGTCTCGGAGCAAGCCACCACGAAGCGGGACGCCCCCGCTTCGTCGCGTTTCGAAGACCCACCGGCCCGCCACCCCATGACCCCGCTCCCCATCGATCCCGAACTGCCTCGAATCCTGGGCGCCCTGGACGATCGCGGGGTCCTGGTCCTGGTCGCCGCGCCCGGCTCGGGCAAGACGACCCGGGTGCCGCCGGCGATGGTCCGCCGCGGCGGGGAGGGGGCGGTCCTGGTGCTTCAGCCTCGACGGGTCGCCGCGCGCTCCACCGCCGCCCGGATCGCCCTCGAGCAGGGCTGGACCCTCGGGCGCGAGGTCGGCCACCACGTCCGCTTCGACCGCCGCGCCTCGGCCGACTCCCGCCTCGTCGTCATGACCGAAGGGATCCTCGCCCGTCGCCTCCTCGCCGATCCGTTCCTGGAAGGCGTCGCCGCGGTCGTCCTCGACGAGTTCCACGAGCGGAGCTTGCACACCGACCTGGCGCTGGCGCTGCTGCGCGAGGTCCGCCGCGAGGTCCGGCCCGACCTGAGGATCGTGGTGATGTCGGCCACGCTCGACGCCGCGCCGGTCGCCGCGTTCCTGGACGCGCCGGTGGTCGAGGTCGCCGGGCGGACGTTCCCGGTCGCCGTCTCGCACCGCGACGTCCTCCGACCGGCCGACCCCGAGGCCGTCGCCGCGGCCGTCGCCGAGCTTCTGGCCGATCCCGCCGACCGCGGCCACGTCCTGGCCTTCCTCCCCGGCGCCGGCGAGATCCGCCGCGCCCGGTCGGCGCTCGCGCCGATCGCCGCCGCCCGCGGCGCGGTCGTCCTCCCCTTGCACGGCTCCTTGTCCTCCGAGGAGCAGGACGCGGCGCTCCGGCCTTCGGATCGACGCAAGATCATACTCGCGACCAACATCGCCGAGACCTCGCTCACCATCGACGGCGTGACGGCCGTGGTCGATTCCGGCCTGGCGCGGGTGGCCGGCCACGACGCCGTCCGCGGGCTGGATCGACTCGACCTCAAACCGATCAGCCGGGCCTCCGCCGACCAGCGCGCCGGCCGCGCCGGACGGACGGCGCCGGGCCGCTGCCTGCGGCTCTGGTCGGAGCAGAACCACGCCCTGCGCGAGCCGTTCGAGACGCCCGAAGTCCGTCGCGTCGACCTGGGCCCCACGCTCCTGACGCTCCACTCCTGGGGCGTGACCGACCCTCGCGGATTCGCCTGGTACGAGGCCCCCGAGCCCGACCGGATCGACGCGGCCGAGGCGCTTCTGGCGCGGCTGGGGGCGTTCGACCCGACCGCGCGGCGGATCACGCCCATGGGCGAACGCATGCTGACGCTTCCCGTCCATCCCCGGCTCGCCCGGCTGCTCCTCGCCGCGGCCGACGCGGGGCTGCTTCGCGAGGGCGCGGCCCTGGCGGCGTTGCTCTCGGAGAAGGACGTCCTCGCGCGTCGTCCTTCCGGCGGTCGGCGGGGGGCGTCGGACCTGCTCGACCGGCTCGACCTGCTGGCGGAGGCCGAGGCGTCGCGGTTCTCGCCGTCGCTGGTCGACCGGGGGATCGATCCCGCCGCCGCCCGCCAGACGGCCCGGGTCCGCGACGACCTGGTCCGGCTGGGCTCTCGGCTGGCGTCCGCCGAGCCGGCCGACCTCCCCGCGGAGGCTCGCGAGGAGGCGCTTTTGAAGCTGCTGGTCCTGGCCTATCCCGACCGGGTCGTCAGACGGCGAGGGTCGGAGGGGACCGGGGTGATGGTCGGCGGCCGGGGGGTCCGGCTGGCGCGGGAGTCCGCGGTCCGCGACGGCGAGTTCTTCCTGGCGCTGGACCCTCGCGAGCGTCGCGACCGCGGGGCGCTGGAATTGCTGGTCTCCGTCGCCAGCGTCGCGCGGTGGGAGTGGCTGGAGGAGTTGGTCCCCCAGTCGATCCGTCGCGAGCGCCGGGTGGAGTACGACGCGGCTCGGGAGCGGGTCGCGGCGATGAACAGGCTTTGGTACGAGGATATTTTAATCCGCGAGGACGCCGCGAGGGCCCCCGACGGCCGGGAGACGTCGCGGGCCTTGTTCGAGGCGCTTCGACCGCGCGCCGGGGCGATCTTCCGGGACGATCCGGCCGCGGCGTCGTGGCTGGCCCGTTACGAGTTCGTCCGCGAGGCCGTGCCGGAACTGGGCTGGCCGGCCCTGGACGACGACGCGCTCGCCGGCCCCCTGGAAGTCCTCTGCCACGGCAAGGCGGCGATGGAGGAGGTGAGAAAAGCGCCCAAGCTCGCCTACCTGGAGGGCCTGCTCACGCGCGATCAGTCCCGCGATCTGGACGCCTGCGCCCCGGCGACGATCGCGATCCCCAGCGGCCGGAGCGTCCGCCTGGAGTACGAGCCGGGGCGGCGGCCGGTCCTTTCCGTGAAGATCCAGGAGCTGTTCGGCTGGTCGGACGCCCCGCGGCTGGCACGCGGCCGGGTGCCACTCTTGCTGGAGCTACTGGCCCCCAACCACCGCCCGGCGCAGGTGACGTCGGACCTGCGCGGGTTCTGGGCGGACACCTATCATCAAGTCCGGAAGGATCTTCGCGGCCGATACCCCAGGCACCCCTGGCCCGACGACCCCGCCACCGCCCAGGCCCCCGACCGCGGCCCCCGGCCGCGCTGAGTCCGTTTGGCTCCGCTCGTCGTCGCGACGATCGAAGCCATCGGACGTAAGTTCATGTTCTCAATTGGCTTGGATGCTCAAATCCCGTGATTTCGTCGTCCCTTACGAATTATGTTTTCGAATCGTCGTTCCCTCTCCCGCCGGGCTGACGACCCGACACTTTTTCGGAGGCCGCGGCGATCATCGCCTTCTCCCCTTGAGGGAGAAGGCCGTTAAGCGCCGGCTTGCGCGAGAGTCGCATGCGGGATCCGATAAGTGTCGGGTCGTCAGCCCGAGGGGAGAGGGGATGAATTCTTCTCTTCGTTCGGCTTGCCAAAAAGCGATGAGGGAGCGCCTCGCCAGATACGATCCGCGGATCGGGGCCGGCGGTTTCATGAATCGCCGGATTTTTCCCGGTCGGTCATCCGAGTTTGGAACGATGGGCCCAGACCTTCTCGAACGCGGCGGCGTACTGGTCGACCAGTTCGGGGGCGTCGGCGGTGAAGTAGGGGAGGGACAGGGTCGTCCGGTTGGCCCGCTCGGCGCCTGGAAGCTCGGGGATGACCGGGGGGTGATGCCACCACTGGGGTTCGGAATAGAGCTTCATCTTGTGTTGAAGCGGATATGTATGGACGCGGGCGCGGACGCCCTCGGCCTGAAGCGCCTTGACGACCGCCTCGATCGGGGCGCCGGCTTTGGACTCGTCGAAGGAGAGGACGTTGGAGGCGTAGTAGATCCGGCGGGCGTCGGCCGGACAGGAGGGTTCGCTCAGCCCGGGGAGTCGGACCAGGCGGTCGTTGAGGCGACGGACCTGGGCGACGCCGGCGGCGTTGCGGGCGTCCAGCGCGGGGAGTTGCGCGCGCGCCAGCGCCGCGGCCAGGGGGTTGATGCGGAGCTTCAGCCCCAGCCCCGTGCCGACGTAGCGCCGGTAGGGGCTTTCGGCCGGGAAGCGGGCGCCGGCGGCGGAGTCGCCGAAGCTCGACGCGCGTTCGTAATCGACACGCTCCAGGTACGTCCCGATCCCGCCCTCCATCGCCGGCAGGGGCTTGGACGCCTGGAAGCTGAAGATCGACATTCGGCCCCAGGAGCCCAGCGGCTTGCCGCGGTACGACGCCCCGTGGGCGTGGGCGACGTCCTCCAGAAGCGCCAGGCCGTGCTCGCGGGCGAAGGCCGCCATGTCGTCCATGGGGCAGGGGAGGCCCATCCAATGGACCGGGAGCATCGCCTTGACGTTGGGCGTCAGCCGGCGGCGGGCGTCGTCGAGGTCGAGGTTCAGCGTGCGCGGATCGACGTCCACGAACGCCGGGACCAGGCCGAAGAGCCGCATCGGCACGATCGAGGCGAAGAAGGTGTAGGTGGGGACCAGGACCTCCGAGCCCGGCGGCAGGTCGAGCGCGAAGTACATGGCGGCCAGCGCCGAGGTGCCGTTGCAGTGAGCCTTGGCGAAGGGGACGGCGAACCGCTCGCGCCAGTCGCGCTCCAGTTCGTCGATGGCGGAGTAGCCGGGATCGCGCAGGACCGCCAGCACGGCGGCCTCCTCGTCGGGGCCGAACCGCGGCCATCGGACGGCCTCGGCGTGCCTGGCCGACGGGACCGAGACGGCCGGCGCGCCGCCGTCGATCGCCAGCGCGGTGGACTCGTCGCCGCGGGCGCGTCCCAGCGCCCCCGCCGCCGCGGCCCCCGCGGACGCCAGGACGGCGCGCCTGGAAAGCCCGCCGGCTTTCGATTCGTCGCTTCGCATGATCGAATCCTCCCGCCAAGGTCGCCGGACGCCCGCGGCCCGGCCGTTCTCGATCGTACCCGACGGAATCCCACGCTGGAAACCGAGTGGATGACGACGATCATCCCTTCTCCCCTTGTGGGAGAAGGTGCCCCGAAGGGGCGGATGAGGGGGGGCGCGACCGGAAGCCTCTGGAAACGCCCCCCCTCATCCGGCCTTCGGCCACCTTCTCCCACAAGGGGAGAAGGGATTGTGCATATCCGCTTGTGGTAGTCTTATACAGAGTGGAGGGCGCGTCGAGCGCTCACCCTCGCGCCGGTCGCATGCGGATCAGTCGTCGCACTTGCTCGCGGCGGAACGGGACCGCCGCGCCGGGGGGGGGCGGGTTCGGGACCAGCGTCCGCGCGATCGCCGCGCCCAATTCGTCGAGGCCCGCGCCCGTCTCGGCCGAGACGACCGCGAGCGGGGAGGACCCGAAGGCCGCGGCCGGATCCCAGGCCGCGGGCAGGTCGGCCTTGCTGGCGACGATCAACTCGCCGGGCGTCGCGGGGGCGTCGTCGCCGGGTTCCAGCGGGCGCGAGCGGTCCACGACCCGAAGCGTCAGGTCGGCCCGCGCGCGCTCGCGAAGGGCGCGCTCGACGCCGGAGCGCTCGACGGCGTCCTCGGCGTCGCGAAGGCCGGCGGTGTCGACCAGGTCCACCGGCCAGCCGTCGAACGCGGCACGGGCCGTCACGGCGTCGCGGGTGGTGCCGGGCGTCGCCGCGACGATCGCCCGCGCGTAGCCCAAAAGCGCGTTGAGCAGCCGGCTCTTGCCCGCGTTCGGCCGGCCGACGATCGCCACCCGCCAGCCGTCGACCAGACGAACGCCGATGTTTCCACGCTCGATCAAGGCGTCCAAGCTTGTAATATTGATTTCGTCTTCCATCACGATCGCCGCGATCTCTCGGTCGAGGGCCCCCTGGGCCTGTTCAAGCAGAATCTCGGCGGTTCGGAGCGTCCGCGCCCGCGCCAGGTCTTCCCAGGCCGCGGCCGTCGTATCGGAAGGGGCCGAGGCGCGGAGGAACTCGGAGGCGGCGGCCGGGACCGCGCCCCGGTCGACGAGCGCGTGCAGGACCAGGTCGATCGCGGCCGAGCCGCCGTGGCACTGGACCTCCGCGCCGCCGGGTTCGCCGTCCAGGACGACGGCGACGACCTCGTCCCCCAGCCCCGCCCCCAGCCGGCCGAACCGAGGGCGCCTCGGCGGCGTCTCGGCCAGCGACCGCCCGCGCATCGGCCGGAACGCCGCGTCGACCGTCGTCAACGCTCCCGGCCCCCAGACCCGGACCACGGCCACCGCGCCGCGGCCGGAGGGGGTCAAGACGGTCACGCGGGGGGGGGTCGTTCCCATGTCGTCCTCGCCGCGATCGTCGCTCATTCGATGCCGAAGACCAGATGGACCCGATCCCGTCCGTAGCGGCGCTCGGCCGCCTCCATCGCGTCCAGGACCAGCAGGACCGATGCGTCCAGTCGGGCGCGGTCGAGCCCGTGATGGCGCATCGCCGCATCGATCTCCGTCAGCGTCAGCCAACCGACGGTGGCGCTGCCACACATAAGATCGAACATCGGATACGACCCGTCCCATTCGTCCGCCGCCGCGACGGGCGCCGCCAGTGGCAGCGCCTCGAGTCGCGAATAGGGAGGCACGGAAGCGCCCGTCTCGTCGCTCACCCCGAAGGCCGCGGCTTGGAACTCGAACGTCAGCAAGCCGTCGGAGGCGCCGCCACGCGGGTTATCGAACACCGGATATGGATATGGCCAGATCCCTCTGTCCGCGGCCGCGGCGGGTGACGTCCGCGTCGGCTTCTCGGGTTGCATGTAGGGAGGCGCGCCGCGAGGCGGAATCAGGGGCGGAATGCCGGTCTCGTCGCGAATTCCGGAGATCGCGGCGTAGAACTCGTAGTGCTTGCCGCCCGAGAGGCCGACGTCCTTGGTCAAGTCCCAATAGGAGGGATCGCTGACGAAGGGCGGGCCGTCGGCGGGGGAGTTGTCGTCGATCGCGAGCACCGCGTAAATGTCCGTGCCCATGGGTTCCCCCATTGCCGAGTCGGGCTCGGGTCGCTTTGATGGACGGTTGATCGAATCGACGGCGAACGCCCAAGGATCCCAAATGGCCTACTGGTTGTTCAAGTCCGAGCCCGACGATTACTCCTACGACGACTTCGAGCGCGAGGGGTCGACGGGCTGGAGCGGCGTGCGGAACTATCAGGCCCGCAACTTCCTGCGCGACTCGATCAAGGTCGGCGACGGCGTGCTTTTCTACCACTCCGTCACCAAGACGCCGGGGGTCGTCGGCATCGCCGAGGTGGTCGAGGCCGGTCACGCCGACCCCACGGCGCTCGACCCCGCCTCCGACCGTTACGACCCCAAGAGCACGCCCGACGCCCCCATCTGGTTCCAGGTGACGATCAAGTCCGTGCAAGCCGTCGACCCTCCCCTGACCCTGGCGAGGCTCCGCGAGACCCCCGCGCTGGCGGGAATGGAACTGCTCCGCAAGGGGAGCCGACTCTCCATCCAGCCGGTGACCGACGCCGAATGGAAGACGATCATGGAACTGGCCGGCGTCAAGCCCCGGAAAGGCTGAACGACCCATGGCGAAGCTGGAACACGTCGCGATCTACGCGGCCGACCTGGAAGCCCTCAAGCGGTTCTACGTCGAGACCCTGGGCCTGAACGTCATTCGCGCGGGCGGCGGCAATCCCCCCGGCGGCTATTTCCTCGGCGACGGCCACGGCGGTGCCATCGAACTCATCGCCCGCCCCGCCGACCAGTCCAACGCCAACCAACGCTGGGTCTGCCACCTCGCCTTCCTGGTCGACGACGTCTTCGCCAAAAAGGCCGAGTTGGAAAAGCGCGGAATCCGCTTCGAGACCGACACGGCGGTCGACTCCGCCGACATGCAAACCTGCTTCTTCAACGACCCGGAAGGCAATCGCTGCCAACTCGTCCGGCGGCGGGAGCCGCTGACGGGGTGAGGACGACCGCGTGTTCTTCATCGACGACGAGCGAACCCCCGGACTCCTCTGGATCTCCTTCGGCGCGATCGCGACCGCGCTCGCGCTGCCGCTATTCCAGACAGCGTCGCCGGCGATCGCCGTCGCGGGCGTCGCGCCGGGAGTCGCCATGGTCGGGTTCGGCATCTGGTCGATCGCGCGGCTCTCGCGATGAGTCCGCGTAGGGGGTCGTTCGTCACCGCGGCGGCCGCGGATGGTTCGGTGTTTCATATTGTCGTCAAAGGCGTTGCGTCGAACGACCGAGGCTTGCGATGGCCTCGCGCGACGCGAACGACCTAGCAGGCTGGGTCTGGACCCAATCCACGCGGACCGAGGCTTCTCCAAGCTGGGTCTCGACCCAGCCTACTAGGCCGTCGCACTTAAGAGAGTGGGTGTTTTTGTAGGCTGGGTCTGGACCCAGCCCTCGCGCGCCTTGGCTTTTTCCAAGCTGGGTCACGACCCAGCCTACAAAAACCAGGCGACCGACCCACGATCTTAAGTGCGACGATCTACTACAAAGGCGATCTGGATTCTTGACTCTGGCAAGGCGGCGGCCCGCCGTCGCGTCCCGCGACTCAGGCGTCATCGACGTCGGGGAAGCCCAACTCTCGGAGTCGGCGGTAGAGGCGGGGGCGGGAGAGGCCGAGGATCTCCGCGGCGCGCGACTTGTTGCGGCGGGAGCGGACCAGGGCGTTCTCGATCAGCCGGCGTTCGACGTCCAGGAGGATCTCGTCCAGGGGCCGCGGAAGGGTCGGCTTCGGCGGCGGGAAGGCGTCGGCGAGATGGCCGCGGACGTCGGCGGGAAGGTCCTCCGGGGCGATCAGAGGCGACTCGCCCCGGCCGTGGGCGAAGGCGACGACCCGCTCCAGCTCGCGGAGGTTGCCGGGCCAGTGGTAGGCGGTCAGCGCGTCTTCCGCGGCGCGGGTGAAGCCGGCCCGCGTGGGGCCGCCGCGACGGTCGATCCGCTCCAGCATCGCCTGGGCGAGCAAGGGGATTTCGTCGCGACGCGCGCGCAAGGGGGCCAGGCGGATCGTCAGGACCGAGAGGGCCAGGTGAAGATCCTCGCGGAGCGTTCCGTCGCCGATCGCGGCCTCGGGGACGGCGGACGTGACGGCGAGGACGCGGACCCGGCCGTCGTCATCGGCGAGGGCCGCGACCAGCCGCGCCTGGACGTCGCGCGGCATCGCGGCGACGTCGCCCACGATGACCGTCGCGCCGTCGCCGCCGGCGAGTCGGATCGAGCCGGGCCGGTCGGGGTCGTCGGCGAGGAACAGTTCGCGGTCCAGGATCGTCGCGGGGAGGGCCTCGCAGTCGAGGGCTCTCAAGGGGGAGTCGGGGGCGTGAAGCCGATGGATGGCGCGCGCGGCGTGACGCTTCCCCGAGCCGGGCTCGCCGGTCAGCAGGACGGGGAGGCGGACGGCCGCGGCGAGCCGGACCTGCTCCAACAGCCGCCGGTGGGCCGCCCCGGCGCCGATCATGGCGTCGATCCCGAACCGCTCCCGAAGCGCCGACCGGGCGTCCATGAGCGCGACCCTCAGGCGATGGCCAGCCTCCTCGGCTCGGATCGCGGCGTCGGGGACGGACTCGTCGGGATCGAGGATCCTCCCCAGAAGTCCCAGCAGCGCGCCCGAGGCGTCTTGAAACGGCTGGAAGATCAGGCCGCGGCGCCGCTCGGCGCCGTCGGCGTCGGGAGCGGCGAACGTCGCGACCGTGACGGCGACGCGGCCGGCGAGGGCCTCCGGCGGCGGCGCCAATCGCGCGGCGAGGTCGGCCGCGTCCGCCTCTCCCGCCGCCGCGCCCGCGGTCGCCTCGAAGGCGGGGTTCGCCCAGGCGAGGCGAAGCTCGGGGTCGAGCCAGAACAGGGGCTGGCGCGCCGACTTCCAGATCTGCTCCGGCCTGGGAGCCGAAGGCCGCGGCGACGTCATGGCGGGGTTCCGGCTTAGTCCTCGATGAACCGGCTCCAGGACCAGACCACCCGGCCGACGAGGAAGTCGGCGGGGGCCTCGTCGAGCACGACGGAGACCAGCGGGCTGAAGGGCCCGGCGTGATTGGGACGGAGGATCGCGTGGCGGCCCCCCAGGTCCAGCCAGCGGATCAAGAGCGCGCCGTCCTTGCGGGCCGCCACGATCTTCCCCCGAAGGTCTTCCGGGGCGACGTCGGCGCGGTCGATGGCCGCGACCGAGCCGGCCGGCAGGATCGGGCTCATCGCGTCGTCCTCGACCCGGACCGCGATGGTGGCCGACGGGTTGGGGAGCCAGTGACGGTAGGCCAGGACGCGGCCGATGGCTCGACTCGGGTCGGGACGAGGCCCGCCAAGCTCCTCGGCGTCGAACACCGGGACGCTCTGGAACTCCTCCTCCTCGCGAGGCGACGGGGCCTCGCCGCCGGGACGGGAGCGCTCGCGCTCCAGCTTCTCCAGCCCCCGGCGGATCAACTCGATCGGCGAGAGTTCCAGGGCGTGGGGGTCGGCCGATCGGCCGCCGAAGCGGGGCCCCTCGCCGGTGGTCAGATAGGTGGGCGACGCCGCGGTCAGCTCGATGAAGGCGAGCAGCACCTCGGCCGGGACGGTGACGCCCGTCTCGTAGTTGTACCAGGTCCGGGCCGGCAGGTTCAGCCGCCGCGCCATTTCGGGGCCGCCGTGCTCGCCGAAGAGTTCCTGGCGGATCTCGCGAAGCCGACGCGACAAGGCGGTTTTGATGGACAGACGGACTTTCGGCGTCTTTTTTCGAGCCACGGCGCTCATCCCCCCACGAAGGATCCAGGTGCCTCGGGTTTCGGGCTTTAATCAGTGGTTTTTGACGTTCGATCGCGATGCCCGCGGAGGAAGGCGAGGGGGCGACGCCCTCCTCCGACATTCAGCCCGAGCGCGTCGATCGGCTCGGGCTCGCCGCCCTGAACGGTCAAGTTACCACATGAAATCACCCGCGTCATCAGGCGTCGCCGACGACCATATAAAACATAGCCCGGCGTCGCCGATCGGCAACGTCCCAGGGGCGTGAGTCGCCATAAAGAGTCGTACTCGCAGTTTCTTAAACGTCGCCGACGTGGGTTTGGCGAAGACGTGGGTTGACGACTCGACACTTTTCCAGCGGCCGCGGCGATCGTCGCCTTCTCCC